>ENA-ORDC01000087-ORDC01000087.1-marine-metagenome-genome-assembly--contig:-NODE-87-length-104969-cov-10.811206_pt1 | contig 104969 bp, 114 predicted proteins | sample MGYA00237783_ERZ508515 | MGnify/ENA primary metagenome ERZ508515 (study PRJEB26186, sample SAMN06268792) | marine metagenome | isolation source: Eden Landing Ponds, San Francisco, CA, USA | place...
ACCGCTATCGACGACTCATCACGACAAAACAGGTGACTCAGGTCCGACTAACTGGCGATGCTTTGTGAGGTACTGAGGATTCGTTGGTGGCTACCGAGGTCAGCCACGCGGCGCGCGAAGATATTGCGGTGGGCGGTGTGCTCAACGGCGGCGACATCGGCCACAGACACATGACCGCGCCCGCTGTCACGAGCGTGGGTGATTGCCTGCCGACACAATTCGATTGCCTGTCGCGCACTCCCGGCAGCCGTATCGGCACAGGCTTCGAGTACACCCGATTCGAGACTACCGGGCGCAAGGGCCAGATCGGTCCGCGCCTTTAGAATATCGACAAGAGCACCGTCCGAGTAGGGGTCCAAGCGAACAGTGGCCGCCTGCCGAAGCCGATCGGCCGCCCGCCCGTCGAGGTCCGCTAGGAGGCTCGGTTCGTCGGTCGTGATGTAGATCGGCGTGACAGTATCAATATCGTGGAGCGTTGTCAGGATGCTTCGGTCGTCACAGTGGGTCACCTCGTCTAAAATTACGACGAGCTGGGAGCCGGATTCTCGCAGACGATCGTAGTACGTCCCACGAGGCGTACCGGCGACTGGAACCTCAGACAGTAGCTCAAGTTCGGCACACACATGGTTGAGTAACACGCCCGGCGTCGAGTGGTTGAGACAATCTACCCGACACCACTTTATCTCAGGATTTTCGGATTTGAGTCGCTTCGCAACGAATCGTGCAATGGTAGTCTTCCCGACGCCCGGCGGCCCAACGATCATGCTGGGTGTCCCCGAATTGCCGGCTGTGATTGGTCGCAACGACCCCGTCAGATGATTTAGTGCTCCCTCTCGGTGGTGAAGGTCCTGGGGGGCGTATTCAGGGGTCAGCACCCGGATATCTTGTAGCATCGTCTGACCTTTCTATGGTTGGGCCTATATCTGTCAGCCTACCGTGGTGAAAGTGGTTTCAGCGGGCCATCAATGATTCGTATTTAAATACAGTTCGAGCGACCGGCCTTTGCACTTCACTGCACCACAAGGCCTAAGCCCACCACTACCACTACTACTACTATGCCGATGAACTGGGAAGCCGAACGAGAGATGGCTCGGGACGTTGAGGAAAATGCCGAGCTGTACGACGCACTCGCCGACGACCCTGACGACGAGTAGTCACACACCTTTTACGCTCGCTGGGTCAAGCACGTCGACGAAATACCGCCACCACACGAGATAGAGACGGGTCGGTTTGTAGAGCGTGTCGAGACGAATAGGCGGAATTTGTTTCCGAACTGCGTGAGACTCATCGCGTGCTGCTCGCGTTCGTTCAATCGACCAATCGTTGGGAATCATATCGTTTCGCATGAGCAACTGCCGGAGCAACGCGATCGCGGTCCGATGGTTCGCGTCCGGAAAGAAGTGTTTCCCGACGAGCGCCTGCATCCAGAGAGCACACTGAACGCGAAGCGGTTTGTCAGTCGGAAACCGCCGAATCACTTTGCGGAGGTCACCGTTACGCACGTTCCAAATCTGACGCCGAAGCTCAGCCCTTGATTCGTAATCGGAAATATCGTAATGGAGATCGTCATTCATCAGAAACTCGGTATTTCTGAATTTGAAATTCTCCGCTGACAGCCACGAGAGGTCCGTGATTCGGCGCGTGGGGTCAGCCATGTCACCACCCACAGCCTACGTTTTGATAGACCCTCGGCTTTACCAACGGGCCTAGGGGCACCGTGAGCGAACAGCGACCCTCGTAAAATGATATGGAAACAAGAAGGATTCAATAGATTGGGTCTACATGGTGCGATTATATAATATACGATATTTGGTAAGATCAGGTATTATTAAGTAGCAACAACCCGTAGGAATAGCTGAAGCTACCCGGGTACAGTCGTCGCAAAACGGCCGCGTGCGCCAACACGCGACCTGGGTGGCTTCAGGACCTAGGAATGTCCACGGAAAGCCACACCCAGACGGAAGAAGCGACAACTGAAAAATCTACTGCCGTACAGCGCCGCATTCGTGAATCGGCGCGCGAGGCACCGCGGGCCGTCGATCGCTATCTGTACCTCGGCATCGACCGACAGAGCCTCCACCACGTCGCCAACCAGCAGGCACGTATCCTCTACCGGATCGACGGCGATGCCGGCGCTGTCGACTGCCGGACTGAGTACTCCGACCTCCCCGAGCCACGCGTCGACTGCTACCTTGACGCCGTCGCCGCCGGCGTCGGCTGGGACGATCGCCGCGTGCTCAAGAGCGAACGGCTGTGGGCGGGGTTCCGGCCATGAGCGTCCGCGTCCGCGCCACCCAGTGCCGACTCTGTGGGCGCCTGCGTGTCGATCGGCCCGCGGGGCTGTGCGGTCGTTGCGCCGACGATCTCGAACGGGAGGGGCCGCGGTGAGCGTCCGCGAGTCAATTCAGGACGCCCGCGAGCGAACCGACGACACGGTGGTTGACGCCCATCTACGCCAGGCCCTCCGAGCGGTCGACCGGCCGACCGGGGCGCTAGCCGAGTGTGCGGTCTGTGGTCGCGTGGGGCTCCCCGAGCGAATCGCCACCCACGACTGCTAACACCAGTACCTGTTCTTTTTGGCGATTTACCTCCACGCAACTCGTACACCCCTGGCCACAGTTTTGATTAGCACTTAGTACTAACCACTCACTCCACCAACGGGCGACTTCGCTCAGTCAATTCCTCTCCCTGTTTGGAGTTTAAGTACAACGCTCTAGATTTCTAACGTAACACGCTCGCGCGAGTGGCGCGCGTTCGCGCATACACCGTGGCCGGCCGTGATGGCCCGCCCCGGGAACATCCCAGCCACGAACCGCGGGTCAACAGCACAGCCGTTACTGCCACTGTCCACCAATGAGCCACGCCCACGCCCAGACGCCGGACTCGCCGTACTCACGGGAGAACTATTTCCACGAACTGTCCCCAGCCGACGACCCCGACCCGACGCCCGAAGATCGGGACTGGGGAATTCACCACCACTTCAAACCGGACGACAAGAACGAGCAGATCGCCCACAGCCTGCTCCGCGAGAGCGCGACGATGCTGTGTTATCGGACGCTCTTCTTGCCGGCCTGGAACGGCGGTCGCCTCGCCGAGCTGTGCGCCTGGCTGTTTGAGGGCAGGTGCATCGACGGTCGCGGCGAGGCGATGCACAAAGAAAAACGGGAGGTCGAACTCACCGACCCTGAACTCCACATCCCGAAAAACGCGAGCGACGAGTTCGGCACCCACGAGTACGGCCAGTACCGACACCGACGCCGAGTCAACCCCGAAACGGGGTACATCTCGGCCGGCGAGTCGACGTCGGTCCACATCCAGGATCGACCCGAGGAGCAGTTCCTCACCCTCGTTCGCGAGTGGCTCCACGCCCGCGACGGCGAGCTGTGGGACTGGCAGCGCGAGCAGACCATCCAGTACGCACGTCGCCTGAAGCGAGGCGGCGACGAGGGCGACGTCGACGTGCTCACAAAGGTCGTCAAGAAGGTCCGCGAGAAGGACTTCCAGCGCGACTAACCCCGATTCTCGATGCCAGCTCGCACCCCCAGAGAGCGACGGGTCGGCGATCTCTCCGCGGCCGGTCTGTTCCTCATCGTCGCGGCCGCGGCCGCCTTCGGCGTCGGGATCATGCTCGCACTCGACGCCGCGCTGGCGTCGTTCCTCGCGATCTCCGTCGGCGCCGCCTCGTTGACGTGGTCGCCGATGGTGCTCGTCGGCGTCGGCGTCGCGGGCGCCTCGTCGATCCCCGCCGCGATCGGCAGCCTCGTCATCATCCACTGATCCACCATGAAACAGACCATCCGGCAGTCACCGCGTCGTGCCGACCGAACCGCCGCTCAGTCACAACCAGTCGCCCGGAACGGCTTCGAAAATCTCGGCGTAGTCGTCGTAGGCTACAGCAATTCGTTGCACGGCTGTCAGCACATCCCCCACGAGTGGATGCATCGCCTGAGAATAGAAAATGTGGCCGTAGGGGCCAGGGATCCCGAAGAAATCTCGGTCGCTGGTAAAGACGACCCACCCGTTTGCGGCCGCGTAGGCAGCGATATCGGGGTCACTCGCCCGCTCGTCGAGTACCTCACGTACAGGCGCGGCTGTCAGGTCGTCGGCATCACAGAAGGCGTGGAGGTAGCGGTCGTCGACGTTCTGATCACACAACAGCCGCATTTCACTCGCGGCCAGGGGCGCGACTCTGGGCGCGAATCTGTTCGTAGGTCTCGCGCGCGGCGGCCGCTTGGGCCGCCATCTCCTCGGGATGGCTGTCGTAATAGTCGAGGGCGGCGTCAACTTCGGGTTCGCTCAGGTCGAACGCCTCCGCGAACTCGTCGTAGTCCCATCCCTGCTCGCGGGCCAGGACACCGACCTGATAGACGGGGATGCGGGTCCCCTCGATGCGGGGTTTCCCGCCGAGGACGTCCTCGGTCTGAACGATCGGGATGGTCACGCTCATACCCCAGTGTCGGTCGTGCGCCCGCAAAACAGTTCGGGTCGGATGGGATCACTCGCCGTCGCGCAGGTCGCGGACGGCCGCGACGACTGCATCAAGCGCGTCAAGGGCATCGCCCCGGCTCGCCCCTTGGGCAGTCACCTCAGCGTCAAGGTCGCGCGCAGTCCACTGTCCATCTGGATCCTCGACGAGTCGAATCCGTCGGGTCGGCTCGTCACCGTCGGCGTCACCCTCCGCAGCACTCGCCATACATCACCCGTCGTTCGTCAGGCGGCAAAACAGTTCGGTCCAATTGGCGGTGATTCATTCATGAAACAGACCATTCGACAGTCGATCAGTCGCATCGCTCGAAAACTCGAATCGCATGCGCCCTCGAAGCGGGCGACGGTCGCGCTGCTGGTGCTGGCGGTGGGCTTAAACGGTGTCTTCGACGTGATCGTCACGCTCGATGCCTGGGCGCTCGAAACGAATCCGACCGCGCTTGCCCTTGGCCCGCTTGGGATGGTCGTCATCAAGTGGGGGACGCTGATCGCGTTACTCACGGTCGCGGGTGTTTTTATGCGATTGGACACACCGGACTGGTGGCTTGGGTATCTCACTGTTGGGCCGGCGGTGGTTGGCCTCGGATCACTTCTAAATCTACTCCGAGTCGGTCTGAAGTCTCCGGTCGGAAATCGGGGGGTCGTTGTTGCAGTCGGGCTCGTGGCACTTGTCGCTCTCGTTTGGTATCGGCCTACATTGCATTGCGATTCCCTCCGGCAGGCGACGACTGTCGTGGTGACAGTTACCATTGTGGTGTCGATGACGATCGCCGGTGTTGCCCCGCTTGACCCCGTGCAACCGGCTTCGGCCGAAACGGAATCCTTCTCATGTGATTTCAGCCAGTACTCGGACGGCACGACATCGCCAGGTGGGTGGGAAGGGGGAGAGATTGAGGCCGGAGGGTCGAGACTTAATCTGACTGACTACGGCCAAGTCACCAACAGCAACACAAACATTGATCCACAAGATTTCGAAATTGAAGCTTCATTTTCGTTCTATCATATACAGAGTACAAATAATAGTGAAGCTGGAACTGGGATGATTACTGGCACAAGCGGGAATAACGTAAAAGCCTCAGTATACGGGGATAATAAGTTTGTTAGCTTATTCGTCGATGGCTCACAGGAAACTAAACCCATGGTTGTTAAGCCGACCGATACTGTCGATATTACGGTATCAGGGAGTGGTGACTCCTACACTGCGACCTTCTCGAATGGCAGTGCAAGTGTGTCCATTTCAATGACAAAAAGCATCACAACAAGTTCCGGTGAATTATATGCGATGGCCGGCAGTTCCAACACTGCGGGCCGTCTTGAATCCTGTTCTGCGTCCGTGGTGGCCACCACTATCTCCGGCTACGTTACCCAGGGCGGTCGCAATATCTCCGACGCTCACGTGGACGCAACCAACTGGCCGAAGGATTCCGTCGTTCAGAAGTGGGACGGGGAGGACCTCAACAAGCCCGGATTCTTCCAACGCACCGAAACGACCACTGACTCTAATGGCTACTACGAACTGACGCTTCCCTCTCGCTTCAACGGATCCGTGGAAGTGAGCGCCTTCCACTACCGGATGGGTAACGACATCCAGACTGTCTCAGCCGGCAGTTCCCAGACGGTCAATTTCGATCTCTCACTCCCTGGCGCCGCGAAGGGGCCGAACGGCTATCACGTCAAATGCGAAGATTCGGGGAGCTGTAACGTCTCGAACCCCAACCGGCTGTCGGGCGTCGTCGTCGACCAGAACGGTAACCTCGTCTCCGGCGCGACCGTCGTCGCCGTCGGCTCGAAGAAGCCCTCCATCCCCGAAGCGAGGCAGAATGTCTCCTCGCTGACGGATATCACGCCGCCGGAGTGGCAGCCTGACCTGCAACTCGCCGGCGGCAACGGCTACTTCAACACAGACGGACTCGGCAAGTACGCGGCCGTCCATCGTGCGGACGCACTGCCGTCGACGGCGGCCTACACCGACGAGGCCGACTTGAGCCCGCTGCTTCACCTTCCGACGAACGAACCCGTCCTCGTCTCGATCTGGGACGCCTCCCAGGGTGGTCGGTTCTTTAACCAGAACGAGTACGATAACCAACTCCCCGGTCGCCACCAGTCAGAAGGCACCGTCATCGTCGAAAAGATCGGCGCCAACGGCGAGGTCCTCTCGACGCACACCACCTCAGAGCTCACGGAGACGAGTGGCGGTGGCTTCCTTGACCCGTCGAGTTTCAGTTACACGCGTATCGACGCGCTTCCGGCGGGCTTCTACCACATCTATCCCAAAGGCGCCCAACAGAAGGGACCGGTCTACGTCGCCGGCTCACCGACGGCGATGCTCGAACAGGCTCAGGAGGACATCAGAGGCGAGCTGACTGAACGGTCGAAGAGGATCAAGGCCGCCGTCGACTCGTCTGGCCTCGTCAAGAAGGAGGTCAGCACTGGCCCGAACGGCACTTGGACCATGCCGATCACGACGAACGCGACGCAGATCTACGCCGTCAAACAACCGAAGGGGCTGGACGTCGACGCCCAGAAGCTCACGGTACAGATGATCGGCGAGCGCTGGACGGAGGCCTATCAGACGCCACTGAGTGAGCGCTCCCAACAGACCCGGACGCTACTCAACTCGTCGGTCTACTTCCCGAGTCGCGTGCAGACCGTCGACCGCGGCGAGAAGAACGTCACCCTCCGAATGACCGAACTCTCGGCACCGGAGAACGCGAACATCTCGGCGTTCGACAATCGGACGGCGAACCTCCTTGATCGCATCAAGAACCAGTCGCTATCGGAACTGCCGCCAGCCGTTCAGGAACGCCTTGACGAACTTTCGACCGATCGCCTCCGCGATCACATCGAAGACAAGAACGAGCTGATCGACAAGAACCAGCGTCTCAAAGATCGCCTGAACGAACTCCAAGAGAAGCGCGATCTCCCCGACGAGATAGCGGTCAACGACTCCTCGGCGGCGGAACTCCGCGGGCAACTCCAGGCGATGCAGCAGACGATCGCCGAGATGAAATCCAATGCGGAGACAGGCGACTCTACCGTTGAACGCGGGACAGACACGATCTCTTACGAGCAACCCTTCGGTGTCGACCTCGCCTTAGAGGACGTCTCGGTCACCGCGCACTACAGCAACGGCACTTCCCGGGTCGTCCCGAACAAGTACCTTACGCTCAACGATGGACTGACTGGCGGCACGACGGTCCAGGTACAGGACTACCCGGCACCGAAAGACGCGGCATCGATCCGATTCGACATCACGGCCGCCAACGCGGAAGCGATCGGCAAGGCCTCCGAGACGGTCTCCTCGCCGACCTACAACGGAAGCGTCCCGTCGATCGAATCGGTGGCGCTCTCCTCACTCCAGCCCGGCCCGGACGAGCGCGTTTCGGCGACGATCCAGGCAGGCGAAGGGACGACGATCACCGAGATCCCGAAGGCGACTGTCTACGCACCTGACGGCACGGAGCTCTCACCGTCGATCGGCGGGAAGACTGTCTCGTGGACCACGAACGGCACGGGCACGCACGTAGCGCGGGTGACGATGAAGACGATGGACGGCAACCAGCACGTCCTTCCCGTGCGCGTGCAGGCGAGGAACACTGACACGCCACAGCCACCGACGGTCCGCATGGTCGAGACGCCCTACGGGACGCTTGCCCAGACTGGTGACGGAATTTCGGGTGGTGGCGTCGACGTCGCCGACGATGGCTCGACGACGATCACTGCGCAGGTTCCGGCCGACGGGGAGATTCCCGGCGAGGTCCACATCTACACGGAGGGTGTGAGCACCTCGTCATCCTCGGACACGACGATCCAGGTAGTCCGCGGCGAGGACCGCCAGAGCGTCAACAAGCACATCACCACGGTGTTGCACGGCCAGACCCTCTCCGAGGACGCGATCGTCTATCGGGAGACCGGCGACGAAACGAACCCGCTTACGCGCGAGGGGACTGAGTGGGGTGCTGTTACGGAGCGCTCTGGAGGAACGACGATCGAGGCCGTGACCGCGGCCGACGGAGCAGTTGCCCTCTCGATCAACAACAACCCGTCTCGGGTCGATCGCCTCTGGTTCAGCGTTCAGACCCAACTTGACGGCCTGCCGGTCGTCGGCACGGTCATGCCCCTGGCCCCGGCGTCGATGCCACCGCCAGGCGGCGGGTCACTGGTCGCACACTCGACCGCGCCGCTCGCCGCCAGCGCCGACCTGACCGCGTCGTTCACCAGCCCCCTCGCCGAGGTCTAAACCCATGTCTGCACGCACACGCACGCAACTCGTAGCCGTAGCACTCGCCCTCGCGCTGGTCGCGGTGCCGATCGCCGGGGCGCAGTCGACGCCGTCGGCGTTCGACGGTAAGCTCTCCGGCGCCGCGTCGGAGATGACCTCGCCGCTGTGGGGGTACGACACCTCGGACGTCACGACCTACGACGGCCGGCCTGGGATCTACGTCACCGTCGACGAGGCCGAGGATCTCGGGACGCTTGAGTCGTGGGCGAACAGCTCGACCGACCGGGACGTAATCGCGACCGACAACGACACACAGCGGGCGCTGATCGCGGCGCCGGCCCCGGCGGTGTTCGGTGGCCTGCTGATTTCCGACGCCGATATCGCCGGGCAATCCGTGCCGATTCCCTCCTCGCCCACCGGCCTCGTCGAGCGCGCGTACGTCACGCGAATCGATCCCGCCATCCGCGTCGCCCGGACCGACCCGGTCGACCAGCTCGCCAGCAGCGACGAGACGTCAGCGCCACCGTGGGCCTCGTTCACGACGGCCCGCCGCGGGAGCTTCACGGGTGCGGTCGCGCACAACGAGGATACGAACGAGTCGGACATGGCCGAAGTTCGGTCGGTCGTCAACGCCTCGGCGGCCTCGACGACTGTGGCCGGTGAGGGCGTCACTGTCGCGGTCATCGACACGGGCCTCAACGTCGCGTCGACGACGGACGATCCAATCTTCCAAGACAGGGTCGAGCATCCGAAAAACACCATCACGAACGCGACCAGTCCGGACGCGGTCTCGACGAGGACGGATCACGGGCCGTGGGTCGCCGGCGCGATCGCCGCGAACCCCCAGCCCGGCGTCGAGGGCGAGGCCTACGAGGGCGTCGCCCCGAACGCGACGATCATCCCAATCAAAGCACTGTCGGACAGCGGCTCGGGCAACACCGAGGACATCGTCGAGGGCATCCAGTGGGCCTCCGAGCAGGATGCCGATATCCTCTCGATGAGCCTCGGCACGACCGTCTACTCGGCGACCATCGCTGAGGAACTCCGCGAGTTCCTCCGTGACGGCGGCACCGCCGTGTTCGTCGCCGTCGGGAACGCCCGTCAGCAACCCGGGCACCTCAGGTACGTCGCCTCGCCGGCGGACGTCCCCGAACCAGGTGTTGTCTCTGTCGCTGCGACGAACACCACGGCTTCCAGTAACGCCTCGAGCGCCTACTTCTCGAACGTCGGGCCGGACTCCGGCGCGAGCGACCTCTCGAACGGCGCGACGAACGGTCAGCAGCCCGATCTGGCGGCGCCCGGGATGAACGTCACGGCGACGCATCTCGACCCCAACCAGATCCAGCGCAACACGACGCTCTCGGGGACGTCGATGGCGACGCCCGTCGCCGCGGGCGTCGGCGCGCTCCTACTGGACGCTGACCCGAGCCTTCAGAACGAGTCGACCGAGTTTGCTGATCGCCTCCGGGAGACGGCTGCGCCGATGCCGCGGGCCGGCGTCACCGAAGTCGGCCACGGCTTGATCGACGCGGAAGCCGCGATCGCCGACGAGCCACCCACAACCGAGCAGGCCGACGCCCTGACCGACTCGGCGGCGGCCCGCGATACGGCGAACCAGGGCTATTCGGGGTCGTGGTTCGTCCGGGTCGCACTCGGTGCCGGGAATCTGTTCTCCAAGGGGTCCTGAGATGTCGTCGGCGACACGACGTCAGTTCCTCCGGAGTGCCACGGCGCTGGCGCTGACCGGCTCGATCGCGACAACGGCCGCTGCCCAGGGCGATCCGATCGCCGAGGCGACGCCCGAACACGTCACTCACGAGTTCGATGTCGAGACCCTCAAGCGCTACCGGCCCCAGCTCGTCGTGCGCGAGATCGATCGCGCGAAGCTCCGGTCGCTGTTCGGCTTCGTCGCTCGATCACCGGAGTACGACACCGACGTTGGCGTCTACTGGATGGAGTACAGTCACCAGGAGGGCGTCTCGCCCCTGGCGCCGCCGTTGAACGATTCGCACTACGGCGACCACGAGCCGTTTTACGTGTTCTTCGACTCGGAGACAGGCGACGTCGTGGAGGTCGTCTACTCGGCCTACCACTGGATCGCCGGCAAGTCTCCGGCGGCGTCGACGCCGATGGACGAGACGCACCCGAAAGCGCACATCGTGCGGCCCTGGCACCACTACTACCTCACCGAGGAGACCGGCGTTTACGTCGACCTCGCCGACCTCACGCAGGCGCTGGGCGACTGGTGGGCCAACGGTATGGACGAGTCCCTCTATCTGGAGGGCGTCACGGTCCCGTGGCGGATGCGGACGCGCGCCCACTGGTGGCAGGACACCGCCGCCGGCTTCTCAATCGACGCCTGGTACGCGAAGCAACTGTACCGGCTCGGCTGGGTCGGTGCCGACAACCCGGAGGTCGAGATCTGACATGGATACTCGATCATCATTCCGCTCCCCTGCGGTCGACTCGATTGTCGACACAGCAGGGCGCTGTGGCGAACTCTATTCCGAGGAGGGAGTTGTGGCAGTCCTCAGCGCGATGTGGACGCATCTCTGGATCGTCCTGTTCGGTAAGAAATGGTTCGTCCACCTGTTCTGGCTGATCCAGGGTCGCCGCATCGTCGAACGCGACGGGATTTACGTCCTCACCGATCTCCTTGGACGGGAACGCTTCGCCTTCCCGCAGTTCCAGTTCCACCGTAACGCGCGGACGAAGCGAAAACGGACGCTCGAAACGAAGTGGTTTGCCGACGAGTACTTCCACTGTGTCGGGCCGGAGGACACCGTGCTCGAAGTCGGCGGGTTTACCGGCGTCTCGACGCGGATCGCCGCCGAGCGAGGGAGCGAGGTGTACGTTCTCGAACCCAGCCCCAGAAACAGACGCTGCCTCGAACGGAACGTCCGTGGGGACACCGTCACGGTGCTCCCGTACGCCGCCGGCGAAGCGGACACGACGACGACGTTCAACATCGGGACGATGGCCTCGAAGGACTCGCTCGGCGCTCCGAAACGCGGGTCGTCCGGCCAGAGCGTCGAGGTGGAGGTCCGGACCATCGAATCGATCTGTGCGGAACTGGGTATCGACCAGATCGACTTCCTCAAACTCGACGCCGAGGGGCTGGAACCGGAAGTGCTGCGCGGCATTGGCGACGTTGAGGTCACGAAGATGGTCGTCTCGGGGAGCGCCGAACGGGACGGCGAGTTCACGGCGCCGGACGTGATCTCGCTGCTCGAATCGGAGGGGTACGAGACGTTCCGGAGTCAGGCGTTCGAGCCGTACTTCGTCCACGCGATTCGGAGGCAGCATGTCTAAGACGCACACTCACTCCTGGCGGTGTCAGGCCGGGTGGCTGCCCCCGCCTGTGGTCCCCCCGCCGTACTCGCCGATCGCCGTACCGCCTCCCAACTAACCCTGCTGTTCCACTTCGACATGAGTCACAACACTCAACTCCGACAGGGAGCGACCCTTACCCTCGTCGCCGCGCTCATCATCTCGATGGTCGCCGCCGGCGGGGCGCTGGCCGCTCCGACGACCGTAACGACCGCAAGTAACTCCGTCCCCGGCGAACCGACGTCGACGATCGAGGACGGCACCACCATCGATCCGTTCAACGGATCGAGCAACGTCACCGAGACGATCGTCTTCAACACCAGTTCGAACGCGAGTGCCGCCGGGCACGTCACGATCGCCGCCAACGACACCGACCAGGAAGTCCTCGACGAGGACGCCGTCAACGTCACGCCGTCCGATGCGGCTGAGGTCCACGACGAGCAGTGGCGCCTCAACTTCACGCACGCCGATCTCATGGAGCTGGAGCGCGACGCTGGCGAGAACGTCACCGTCGACGTGATGCTCCTCAACGACTCGGACGCAAACTACACCTACACCTCCTACACCAACCTCACCGTCTACATCGAGAACGACAACGCGACCGCCGTCCGGTACGTCGGCGCTGACGACGAGGATGCTGACGTCGAGGAGGTCGAACCCTTCTTCGCGACGTCGGCCCTCGGGCTGAGTGAGGCCTACAACACTTCGACCGTCGAAGAAGACAATGTCGGCATCGACGGCGACACCACCGATGTGTACGTGGTCTACGGCGACTCGAACGTCGCTGATTCCTTCGAATCGGCCCGGGAGAAGAGCGGATTCATCTCCTTCAGTGCGCCGGAGGAGGGTGACTTCCTGCTCGCCCACCAGGCGACCGTTGCGGGGACGCCCACCGCGACCTATCTCGACGAGCCACCGGAATTCCTCGAAGACGCTACCACCTACGGCGTCGCCACGACGGTCGACGGTAGCGAGGCGACCCGCATCGAACTCGGTGAGGCCTACGAGGACGAAGATGAGATCGACGTCTCGACCACGGGCAACGAGAAGTGGGGCCTGTGGACGCGCACGCAGGGTCTCCAGGGCTACTCGTTCGGCCAGAGCTACACGCAGAGCATCGCCCTCATGGCGAGCCCGATCGCCGCAGGGGGCTAACGATGGGGCGCATGCAAGCCGCCTACCGGATCCTGGGGCTCCTCTACTTCGTGACGATCGGCTGGATCGTCATGTCGATCGCGGGGGTCGCCGCCGGCCTCTGGATGGTCATCGACGTCATCGCGGAACTGCTCACGGGCGGTGAAGGCTGGTCACCCTCTTCGGACAGTGGGCTCGGCGGCTTCCTACATCGACTTTATCGCTGGGGGCTCGATCAGTTCCAGTACGTAGCTTTTGGAAAGGGAACGTTCCCGCTGCTTCCCTGACCGTCGATCGCTAATCGCCCGCCAGCTACCCCTACCCTTCAGACACACCCCGCTCCCGTGGTCGCGGGTTCGAGTCCCGCCGGGAGCCTTTCCCTCATCATGCACGTCGCCATCAACACCATCGGTAGCGGCAGTCGAATCGTACCCTTGACCAAACCACTGGAGAGATAGATGGTGCTCTACCTGTATCTGTTCGCTCTGTTCCTGGTCGCCGCACTGTACGTGTGGCTTGTCGACGACCCCGGAACCTACCGCGAACAGGCTGTCACACGACTCGGCCGAATTCTTTGGGGCGGGACAATCGGCGCAATCGTTGGTGGTCTCGCGACATTCGTCGGTCTCCTGTGGTTCGCAATTGGGGCGACCTGGATGTTCATCGCCGACTCTCGACGGTTCGTTCCGAAGCGCGGCTGGAAGCAGCGACTTCGACGGCTCATGCTCTGGCCCTATGAGCTGATCGTCTGGGGAGTCACTAAGACCGGCGGCAAACCCGGCCTCGTACCACCTTTCTGATCATGCCCCAACACACACGCAGACGACTTGCCGTCGTCGCGGTGGTGGTCCTCGCGACTGTCGCGGGGGCCACCGCCCCGGTGGCGGCTGACGATCACGACGAGAGCGTTTTCGATACGCTATTCGGCGACGACGACACGGACGACTCCGGTATGTTCTCGACGTTCAAGGCGGCCGTCAGTGGCTTCATCGACCGCAACCGAGCGGCAGCCCGGGCCGCCCTCACCGGCGGCGAGTTGGCCGGCACCAGCGCCGACAACCTCGAATCCGTCTGGAACGAGAACACGACGGTCCTCCTCACGTGGGCGAACGAGCGCTCGACGGCGACGACAGAGGCCGATGTCCTCAAACTTCGTATCAAGGGTGCCCAAGACTCCGCGGTAACCCGCTACGTCATCGCTGACGCCAACGAGACGACGGGCGATTACGAAGCGGTCGGGATGGTCGACTCCATCGACGATATGGACCTCTCGGTCGACGAGGGCTGCACGCTCGAAGGCCACGCCGCCCGAAACGCCGACGCCGAGCTCGCACAGTTCATCACCGAGTACGCAGAGCCGAACGAGGACGTCACCCAGCCGTATCTCGCTGAACTCGGCAGCGAGTACGCGGGCGACGTCGACTGCACGTTCTCGCTCACCGGCGGATCCAGTTCCTAACCATCCATGGCAACCACAACCATCGACTTCGGCCTCGACGTCGCGGACCCGCAGACCTGGCTCCCGACCGTAATGCGCGTCGGGAAGTACGCTGTCGGAACTGGTAGTGCCGCAGAACAGATCATCGCCTCCGGGATCATCATCACGGGCGCGATCGCCTCTTCAGCGTTGACGTTCGGGGCGACGCTGTTCCTGGTGTTCATCACGCTGCCGTTCCTCGCGATCGGCTTCCTCCGGCTGATCCCGGCCGTGAATGACCTGTGGCCGCGCGGGGGTGCCTGACGCGATGAGCGCCGATAGAAATACGCCGACCCCTGTTCGGGATACGATCGAGTACGCTCGTACGCACGGCATCCGCGACACGCTGGCGCGACTCATCGAACAGGGGACGGTCGAGAAAATCGACAATCCGGTCGTCGACGAGGCACTGCTCAACCGTATCCACGACGACTCACGCGTCGATTGCGCCCTCCTAGACTTCAAGGGAGGGAGCCGGGGCTTCACCGTCGAGTACGCCACGTTCACCACGGGCGTCTGGTTCAACGTGACTGGCAAACCCGCCGAGGGCTGGCAGCCGCCTGCCGAACTCGATCACGAAAACTCGCACCCCGGGGGCGTACTGCTCTCTGCTCCGACCGACCCGCGAGAAGCGCGTGCTGAGTTGGAGTGTATCGCCACCCACCTCGGCGGCGACCTATCGGACTGCCAGACCGCCCGACTCCGCGACCTCAATCTATGATCTGGGAGACATAACATGGTCTGGCTTCCACTCCCTGAATCCACCGGCGAGAAGCTCGCGAACTTCTTCCGCGGCCCGGCGGGCCTGGTCCTCTGGCGGCTGTTCTTCCTCGCCACTCTGGGACTGATTCTGTACATAATCGTCGCCGGCGGGCCTGGGTTCTTCGTCGCGGCGATCGCGAGCATGATCGTCTCGATCCTCGTCGCTGACGACATCCGCGCGGCGGTGTCGGACCTCTGGAATCTGGATTTCTACCGGTGGAAATCATGACCCGGACAAGACGCCCGTTCACGTGGGGCGCCCTCGTCGTCGTCGCGCTCCTCGTCGCCGGCGCGATCACGCCGCCGACCGTCCGCGGGCAGGCCGGCACGAGCGTCATCACCGTCGACGCCGGCCACGGCCTGACCGATCGGGCGGCGATCGACCGCTACGAGGACCGCGAGGTCGCGACGACAGCGCTCACCGTCCCCGATCTCCGCCTGACGGTCGCAGAGAGCCACGACGACGTCGGTCTGGAGGGGTACAGAATGGACATGGACAAGCGATACCTCCGGATTCAGTACAACGAGACTCTCTCGAAGACGATTCGGGTGTTCATCCCGGCCGAATACTGGTATCCCGTCACTTCAGAGGGGCAGCAGGGCATTAACGCCGACGTCGCCGCTGATTTCGAGCCAACGACCTCCGGCCGGTACACTGCGGTGACGGTCCAGTTCGACGGGCAGACCGACGCGGTGTGGGCGATCCCGAAGGCCGCCTCGTTCGTCTTCTGGGGGCGTTCCCAGAGCCGGAAGGTCATCGAAAATCGGACCGGGTTCGAACCGCCGACGCTGGGTGCCAACGGGACGTGGCGGTACGTCCCCGACGGCCAACTCGACGGCGAGGCCTCCTACCCGATCAACGTGACCGACGGGAGCCTGACCATCCAGTACGACAGCGCCCGCGAGGGGCCGGCCGGCGATCCGACGTGGCTGGCGGTCCCCGAGTGCGATGGTGGGCCGGCGCCGGTCTGTCAGTACGAGAAAGCCGGTATCGACGACCGCGTGTTCATCCTCTCGACGACCACCGACCCGCCACCGGTTCGGTTCAAGCGCGGCACGGACCTCCGGGCGTCGGGATCGTCGATCATCAACGACCTCCGGCTGATTCCCGACCGCATCATGGGCGACCTCTCCGGGCTCTTCGACGTCGAATGGGGGGGTTCGTGATGGTCGCAGCGCCAAAGTCGCCCCGCGGCGTCCTCGTAGTACTCGGGATCCTCGCGGCGCTGCTCGTCGGGGTCTACGCGTCGACGCTCGGGTCGATCGCGGTCGGCATCGGCCTGATCGCCGTAATTCTCTACGGGATCTACATCGTGGGGTACAGATTCGACGATTACCTCAAAAACCGGCTATAGAGCCGCTCAACCACTCATCCATGCAATTCCAATCAGCACACGACAGAGAGCGACGGCTCATCCGCGAGTTCCGTCGCTACGACGTCCCGTTCACGATCATCGCCGAGGCCCTGGAGATATCCCAGTCCAGAACCGTCCAACTCTGGCGAGAGGAGATCGCCTAACATGGCCCCCACACTCGCCCTCGGACTCGTATTCGTCGTCCTCGTGATCGCGGGGATCAGCCTCGTCTGGTTCCCCGAGCGACTCCAACGAGCCTACGAGCTGTTCACCACGGTCAGCGCCATCTTCTGGGGGCTGATCTTCCTGCTTGCGGCCTGGGTGCTTCTGATGACCGGGTCGCTCGGGCTGATGCTCACCGGGGCGTTCATCCTGCTCGTCATCGTGCTCAAACTGTACTTCGACGGGCCACTGGGTGATGTGCTGTGACGACTGCCCACCCCGAGGACGATAACGACCTCTTCCTCGCCGTCGCCGTGATCCTGTGGCTGTGTACGGGGATCGGGGCGTTCTGGTACGTTCCCGACCTGTACGCGGCCGGCCTTGACCTGCTGTTCGTCCGGGGGGCGCTGCCGGCGACCGGAGCGCTCCTCGTCGGGATCGGCCTGACGGCGGTCGCCCTCCGCGAGGGCGTGACGTTCCTCGTCGAGTGGCGACTCGGGCGTTCGGACGACGACCTCCGCATCAACCAGGGTGACGTCTGATGGAGGCCATTCGCCAGGAAATCGAGGACCTCGCAGCCGAGATCCGTCGTCTCGAAGAAGTCGAAGATGGCGAGTCGATTCAGGCGGCGATGGATATCGTCAGCGAGGTCGCGACGGACGCCACCCGCCTGCAGCAGGAGGATGCCTACCACGACTGGCTGATCGACACGCTCAACCGGGAGAAAGACCGGCTGGACGCCGGCGAGCGGTCTGAGCCACTCTGCACCTGTTCTGACCCGTACTGTGCGATCAAGCGCGGCAAGATCCCGGCTGCGGTTCGGATGGCCGACTCGATCGACCGCGGCATTCGGGTGTTCAAGCAAGATCACGTCGGTGACCCGCGGGTCCTGATCGACGCCCGGGAACGGTGGCTTACCAAGGCCAATCGAACCCGAGAAGCGCTCCGGACGGCCGTGCTGGTGATCCGCGGCGAACTCGACCACGACCCCCGAGAGGACGACCCCGCCGAGACGATCGAAGAGGGCGACGGCACGTCGGCGTCGGCCCTCTCGCCGTAAGTCGCTCATACTCTGTTGAATCTCACAAGATCTCAAATCCATGAGTGGTAAGACTTCCAGAACCGAGTCGCGTCGCTTCGGCGAACACGTCCAGAGCCAGACCGCCCAGCAGCAACGGCGGACCAAAGACGAACGGCTCAAACAGGCTGTTGAGGAGGCGAACAAGGCGCTCGTCTCGAACGACTACCTCACGGCAGGATCGATTCTCGACGACGTGATTCTCCCGCTGCTCCGCGAGCGGGACGATGCCCGGCCGATGTCGGAGTACCACCGCGAACTCTCCGACGACGATCGGTATCCCTGGAATTGGTCGGCCCTCTCCCAGTTTCGAGAGGACTCCGACCGACTCCTCCGTGCCGTTGCGAGCGATGTAGCGACGAACACCGGCCTGCTGGCAGCTGAGTCTGCCGGCACGTCGCCTCGATCGCAGTCGGCTCGCTCCGTGATTCGGAAGGCGCTCGAATCCGCCGAGAGCATCACCTCTTACCACCAGGTCACCCAGGACGGGATGCGAAACCGGGTCGACGCCGTCGGCTTCTCGGTCAAGATCGGCGAGCACCTCCAAAAGTACGACATGAACTTCCCCGACCCGGTCCCGGGTGTCACCCGGAAGTTCGGCGCTCTCAAGCACTTCTTCACCGGCGGGACGGGCTCGGGAAAGTCGGTGGGGGCCGATCGGCAGGCAGAGGACTACTACCGCGCGAGCATCGGGAACGGCCGTGACTACAAGGTCTTCGACCCGATCGAACTCTCCTCGACGGAGAACGCCGTCGCCTACGACGTCGGGCAGCGCCAGGAGTCACTACGCGAGGCGCGGGCCGACCACGGTCTCCCCAAAGCCTGGGACGAGGCGGCCGAGCACATCGAGGAGGAATACGGCGTCACCATCGAACCGGGAGACGAGTACGACGAGGACAGCAGCGTCCCCGAGGATGTCTGGGAGATGGTTGCCTACCAGCCCCAGGCTGAACTCTTCGTCCCGCTCTCGCCGGACCTGAAGGATTACCCGCTCCCCTACGACACGGAGGACGGGGCATTCGTCCCGAAGCCGTTCACGATCCCGGCCTCGGAGGTCTCGGAGGCGCTGATGGTTGCGGTGCTGCAGGAGCGCGCCGGCCGGAAGGAAGAGCGGGCGATCCGGGAGGCCTACCGCGAGGTCGACACCAAACTCGACGACTGGAGCCTGAGCGACCTTGCGGCCGCCATCGGTCACCGGGAGGAGCTCAACGACGCAACGAAGCAATCGACGATCAAACTGCTCCGGACGCTCGAATCCCAGGGCGTGATCCGGACGGCCGACGACCCGCACACCCTCAACTGGCACGAACTGTTCACGTCCACCAATCGGATCACCCGGATCAACCAAGCGCCGGTCAGTAACGAGCTGACGCGCTACTTCATTGCGGCCCATCTGATCGATCAGGTCTGGAGTCGACGGATCCGATCCCACAACACGCCGCCGCTCGTCCTGCGCCTGCGAGAACTCTGGGAACTCGTCCCCCATCGGGAGTTCCGACGGAAGATGGACGACGCTGTCCAGGCGGTCGTCGAGTTCACCATCGACCGCCTGCTCAAGATCCAGCGCAAGCCCCGAGACATCAACACGCACGTCCTCGCGGACACACAGAACCCCTCGGACGTCGAGAAGGGGATCCGAACCCGGTTCAACCGGTACGTCCTCTTCGGCGGGAGCAACGACGAGATCAAGGACGTGTTCAAGTGGGCGAGTCAGAACAACTGGCAGGGCTTCACCCGGACGCTTACCGGCGAACCCGGCCACGCTGGGATCATCAAAGGCTGTGATCCGGCGATCGGCAACCCTTACCGCTACGGGATCGCCCCGGTCCACCTCACACCGCCGTCGTGGCACTGTCACGACAAGAACGAGGGGCCGAGTGGGTACCAGAAGCGCGTCGAGTACGTCGAGAGCGAGGAACTGCGCCTGGTCACCAGTGACTGGCAGACCGAGCCACCGACCTCAGAGATCGACGAGGACGACTACGTGGGCGAGGACGACGAAGACGAGGAGGAAGACGACAATAGCCTCACAAACGAGCAGATTCGCAACCTGCACCGAGAGGAGGCGCGGCGTCGCAACCGGAAGGGAGAGAGCATTCGAGAGATCCGTGACGCCCTCCCCGACAACCCTGAGCGAGGGGCGCCGTACAGCCACAGTACGATCGGCAACTGGACAATCGACGTGGAGAAGGGGGCAGACATCGATGACGATGAATGACGCCCACAGCCCCACTGAGCGGCTCTCAGTCGTGGTCAATCTACCATCCGCGCGCGGGTGTCCATCTGTCCACGCCCTCAACCCAGGGGTAGGCTCGTACGTAGGTGAGGTACGCGCGCGTAAGGGGGGGTCGAGTCGGCGCGACCCCGAAGACGATAATCGCCCGACGGGTGTGCAGGATCGGCAGATGAGTGCGCACGGCGTGTGCACAGCGTGCAGGCTCAGCGGCTTCGGTGGTGGGCTGGCGTGAAAGAGAGCGAGATCATCGACGCCATCGAGGAGGGGGCCACGCGCGCGGACGCGATCGCCGAGCACGCGGGCGTAACGGGCTCAACGGCCCGGCGGTACTGCTTACAATTCGCCGAGGACCCCGAATCGAAGGTCACGCGCGAACGCGATCCCGGGGGCAACGGCTTCGTCTACATGCTGGAGGCCGACGGCGAGGCCGGGGGTGACGGCGCCGAGATGCCGGTCCTCGGGGATCGCGACTACGACTGGAGCCAGTACGTGTCTGACCCGGGCGCAGCGGTCTACGTCGAGGTCGACGGCGAGAAGTCCGACATCGACGCGATCCTCAACGCGCGCCACGACACCGAACAACTCCCGCGCACGCGCCTGACGGGCCCGCCGGGAACGGGAAAGACCACGCTCGTCGAGACGATCGCCGCCGAGCGCCAGTGGCCGCTCTTCACGGTCCAGGTCACTGCGGGGATGCGCGACGCCGACCTCAAGGGCTCGCCCCACCTCGTCGGCGGGGAGAGCGTGTGGGTCGACGGGCCGGTGACGAAGTGGCTGCTGTGCTCACAAGACCGACCGGCGGTGCTCCTGATCGACGAGGTCAACCGGGCGCACTTCCACCGAAAGAGCACCTTCCAATCGGCACTCGACGGGCGCGCGGAGGTGACGCTGGACCTCCGCGGCGGCGAGTCGATCACGGGTGAGGGCCTAGACGCCGTATCAGTCGCGACGATGAACGAAGGCCCGGAGTACGAGACCCACCCGATCGACCCCGCGGAGAAGCGTCGGCACGGCAACGTCTGGGGGGTCCCCTACCTCGGCCTCGTCGATCGACAGCGCGAGGTCGACCTCCTCACAGAGAACGCGCCCGTCGACGAACCGGTCGCAGAACTCCTCGTCGCGATCGCGAACACGGTGCGGGAGCTCGCACTCGAGGATTCGACCTCGCCGATCGAGAAGGGAATTGCGACGTCGACGCTGATCGAATGGGGCCAAACCGCGGCCGCCTACCGTGGTGCTGACCGGCCGGACCCCATCCTTCGCGCCGCCGAGACCCGGGTCCTCGGGGTTCACTACGAGGATATCGCCGCCGACGAGGTGGAGGCGCTGATCTATGAGGCGGTGTCGGACGCCCAAGCGGCCGCGCGATCGCCGGCGGCAGGTGACGACTGATGGAGGTCTTCCCGGAAACGACCGCGGACGCGGTCGGAATCCTCTTCGAGGAACGTGAGGGCGACGATGACGAGGAGACGCTGGCCGTCCTCACGCTCGGTCAGGGGCCCGATCTAGGGACTGAGGATGCTCCCGAGGATGTCCTGATCCTTGAGACGGAGGCCGACCCCGACGACGAGGCCAAATCCCTCCGCTGGGACGACGAACTGAGCGACTCCCTCGAATCCCGGGACGCCAGGATCGCCGACTTCGACCGGGAGGCGAGCCACCAGAAGATCCGCGAGCGCCTCCGCCAGACGGGCACTGCCGAGGATATCCAAGACGCCCTCGCCGAGCTGGGCGAGCGTGAAGTCGACACCACAGCCACGAAGGGCGTCACCCTCGACATGCGCCATGTCGTCCGGCGACTGGCCGGTGATACGACCGTCGACGACTACTACCGGCGGCGGGTGCAGCGCGCCGGCGACGAGCTCGCCGTTGGCGTCTCGCTCGACATGAGCGGGTCGATGTCTGGGGACGAACTCGAAGCAAAGGCCGCCGTCGGCGCGTTCCTGTTCGGCGTCCAGCAGGCCGGCGGTGACGTCGTCGCGAACGCGTGGCGCTCGCGAGCGCCCACCGTCTTCATGCTCACCGGCCCCTACGAGCAATTCCGTTGGGAACACCTCGATGCCGTCGTTCCGGGCGGCGGTGACCCGATCGCCATCGGCATGGTCGAGTGCGCCCGGATGCTCGACCAGGTTCGCCCGCAGGAGCGTCTCCTGTTCGTCATCACAGATGGGAACCCGGGCGTCACCTCCTACCGCGACGACGAGTTTTCGAGTGCGATCAAGGAGGCTGCGGCCACCGTCGAGGAACTCCGTGGCCACGGACTGACGATCGTCGGCCTCGGGTTTGGGTCGGCCTCGGAACGCAACCTCGTCCGGATTTTCGGCGAGGAATTTGCGTATGACGTCGGCGACGTCGAAGCCCTCGCCGACACGCTCGTCGACGCGTTCGAAGACCATCACCCCGACGTCGACGGGGCGCCCTGATTGCAAGTGATCGGTGAGATAGTGCTAGAAACAGAAGGTAGATGCAGCATCCAGTTATGGGGTGGGCCCACGACGAGTGGGTTCCTGGACCGGTCCCACGTCCGTACACTCTTCGTTGGGTATTCCCGGATTGGTGCATCAACGCGTACGTAGATAGCTTGCCGGCGGCATCCTGCGACCGACCCTCTCCGGCAACCAGGTTACGGACTATATATCTTATTTGGTAAATTATAACATACCCGAGCTAAAACCCCGGCGTGAATGGACCGTCGTCGCTTTCTCGCACTCACCGCCGCCAGCAGTCCACTCCTCGCCGGATGTGCGGACTCCGAATCCCAACCCCCCACCGAACCAACATCCACTCCGACGCAAACCCAGACACCCACCGATACACGAGACGAACCACCGACTGAATCGGACCCATCGACCGACACGGACACCGCGACATCGGACGCACAGTCAGACACCGTGTTCGTCGGCCCGGACGGCGACGACGCCAATCCCGGCACCGAAGCAGAGCCGCTGGCGTCCATCAGCTACGCGGCCAACCAGGTTGCCAATCCTGGCGACACCGTCCACCTCCTCCCCGGCGAGTACGCCGAACACGCCTCACTGTCACAGAGCGGCACCGCGGACGCCCCACTCACCCTCACCGGCCCGCCGGAAGCGGTGCTCAAACCCGAACGAGACGGCCATCTACCGATCGCCATCCGGGGCAACCACATCCACATCACGGGCCTGACGATCACCGGCCTCTTCGACCCCGAAGCCCCCGAGGACCCCGACTCGTATTTCGACGGCAAACTGATCGGGGCGTCCGCGATCGACCTCCGGCCGGACGGCGTCGAGTACCTGGAAGGTCTCGTCATCTCACCCCACCGAATAGGGAACGCTGGCCAGTCGCTGATGAACTTTACCAAGATACGGGACTCCGAGATCGGCGGGTTCAAGGTAATCGGCCCGGCCGGGGCAAACTGGCTGTTCGAGGGTTCTGAGGGCCACAACGGCGAGTTCGTCTACCTCGGGACTGCCCCCGGGAACGTCCAGCGGCGCGACGACCTCGACGACTACGATCGGACACGGAACGTCCGCGTCCACCACATCGACAACAGCGACGGCCACGGCCACTCCGAGCTGGTCGATTGCAAGATCGGTACCCAGAATATCACCATCGAGTACTGTACCGACGGTGGTGGCGTCCAGAGCAAAGACAGCTACTACTCACGGGCAATCTCGATGGACGGTCACGGATGCACGATGCGGTGGAACACGTTCCAGGATGCGGAGGGCCAGGGGATTCGAATCGGGCCACAGAACTTTCTGCACGATTCGGCAGAGTACGCCATCGACGAGGAGCCCCAGACCGAGTTCGAGCGAACGATGGGGAAAGACCACGCCATCTACGGGAACGTCTTCACCGGGAATACGGCCGATGCGATCGACTTCTACCGAGAGTCACAACGACCCGGGCGGGCGTCCAACCCGCTGCCTGAAGACCAGCGAACCCTCTGTGGCACCCTCTACGACGCCTATTCCGATGGAAACCCCGACACGACGTGTGGAGACGGTGTGCCCGCAGGGGACGGCGTCGGCCACCTCGGTGGAGAGAGTCCATGGGCTGGTCCTGCGCCGACGCAAACGGAGGTGTTTGAGGAGCACGCCCAGGACCCACACCTTGACGTGACGGTCCACGAAGAGACGGTCCCGACGAACACGGAGTTCGACATCCCGATAACGATCCGGAACAGTGGCGACAGGGCCGACGAAGTCGTGCTCCGCCTCCGAATATGGGAACACGAGCTGGACAAACGAACGGTCACCGTCTCCCCCGACGATGAGCGGGAGACGAGGTTAAGTGCAGATCTTACGACCACCGGGGAAATGGCAGTCACTCGGAACGGCCAAAAAATCGGTAGTGTCTACCTTTCCGACGAGTCGTAATTCGGTCTGAAAGAACCCCCGCGCCCGATTCGCGGCCCGTATCTTGCACGTCGGTGAGAATGTCACCCTCTTCTGGCAAGAATCGTAGCGGTCGGTATGCAGGCCTACTGACCAGCTATTTCAGGACCTCTAGTAACAAAAGAAACCGTCCGAAAATCAGCGAGTAACTCTCCAGATTCCCTCCCAGACTTCCCACAACTATTACAAGTACAACCATGTACGCCTCCGATCCTCACGCGATAGCAACTGACCGCCCTCCGCCTCCCGGCCACGCCTTTTCGGCGAACAGAATCTCAACAGAGCCTCAACAGAAAGAAACTCATGATCCACCCATGACCGGGATCACCCCGGTCAATCTGGTTCCAAACGGCAACGGCGTACAACTGTACCTCGGCGGCGATTTTCTGAGCGACTCTCACTGTCCACTCTCACAAGGTCAGGAAGCAGTCGCGATCGCCGTCGACGGCGTGGGCGTCCTTCTCTGTCGCGATCGGTCGACCGCACGTGACAGCCGGGAGCACCTCCTCGCCCCACTCGAACCCGGAGACTCAGATGGCATTTGAACGCATCAAGACGCTGTACGACGTCGTCACGAACCCGGACCGGTATCGCTCAGACAACGACGTCGACCTCGACGCGGTCGCCGACCCGACCACCTGGCGCGATCAGACGAAACCGACGCTGTCGGAGCGGTTCGCCTCCCGGTGGCGGCTGTTCCTCGCGTTCTCGTTCCTGGGCGTCATCGCGCTCGGACTCTTGGCCGCGTACTCCCAGCGCTACCTTCCCGGCCTGTACGGGAATATCTGGGTCAAGCGGGGGCTGGTCGCCTTCATCAGCGTCCCCACGCTGATCGTCATCGGGGCGTCGATCCAGCGCTCAAAGATTCAGTCGCTCGGCCAACTCGATCTCCTCATCGACGGCCAAGCGAAGTCCTACTACGGCCGCTTCGACACCGACACCGCCGGCAACACGGTGTTCGAGCCGCTGAAGGGCTTCGACTGGTGGGGGATGCGAGCGAAGCGTCTCACCCTGGCGGACCTCGACGAGTCATTCACGAAGACTTGGGCAAAGGAGGGCCGCGACCCCGACGACCCTGTCCGAATCCGGATCGAGGACGCGATCGGCGGGCAAGCGGACACCGCCACGGGCCCGGTCGGCGTCGTGCTGACTCGGGGCCTGGAGGTCGACGACTACGGGCGCGAGTCGGATCTCTACACGACTGCGCCGAGCGTCGCCGACAAAGAGCAGTATCGCGAGCTGGTCCGAACGCTTGAACAGGCCCACGACGAAAACGCCGAACTCCGGGATGAACTGGCCCGGGCGCGCGAGCAGCGCGACGAGTGGAAAGAGCAGGCCCAGAAGAGCCGCGAAGAGGTCCTCGACGAGTTCACTGGCAAGTTCGGCGAACTCGCCGAGTCGGGCTTCGTCACCCAGTCGCTCGGGCATGCCGGCACCGGGCGACCGAGGTACCAAATCGGGACGCAGGACGGTGAATCTCCATGACGCTGTCAGTGCCCCGACGGTTCCTCTTCTGGGGCGTCGGGTCGTTACTCCCGGCTCTCGCCGGCTGTGGGTATCAGGCTCGGCGCCCGGGAGCACCGGGTAGCACAGCAAACGAGAGTAGCGAGGGGTCGGGCGGAGCGACCGTCGCACCGGACCAGACGGACGACTTCGTGGCCGCACTCGAATCCCAAGGTCTCGTCGTCGACTCGACCATGCGCTTTGGGCCGAGCCTCTCGCTCGGTTACCTCCACCGGCCCGAACATGCGCGCCAGGATCGGGTCCGGCTGGCGACGACGTATGCCGAATATCGGCAGGTCTCCAAGCCGGTACTGTCGGTGACCGTCATCGCTCCCGGCGGAGAGACGCGCGAAGGCGTGTTCCGAATCGAGCACCCATGGGCGCGGGCGTACGCCGCGGGTGACCTCTCGCGGTCACAATACCTTGCGCGAATCGACGACACCTACTCGAAGAAATAACACCATGCCTACGAACAGACGCAACCCCCTGGAGTCGCATCGCTCGTCGATCAGACGCGTGGGTGCCGTCCTCGCCGTGCTCCTACTCGTGCTGTCGGCAGTCGCGGTCGCCGCGACGACCGCCGCGGCCGCCCCCGGGAGTACACCCGCCGACCTCACCGTCCGCCATCCCTCCTGGATGGACGCGAAGACGGGGACCACCCAGACCAACCAGACGACGGTCTACGTCGTCCAACACGATCGGGTCGACATCCAACCGCAGAACTTCGACGCCGGCAACGTCGTCGGCTTCGGCGTCGAGACTTCGTCGGGTGAGCTCACCTACGACGACGGCCTCGGCTTCTTCCGCTTCGACGCCGGCGGGAACACGGGGACCTTCCGGCTGTACTGGGAGGTCGAGACCGACCGCCTCTTCACGCAGAACAACTCGACGACGACCCAGACCGTCCGCGAGCGCTACTCGGCAGTGATCCGCGTCGAGCAGGCCCAATCCTACCGCCACATCTCGGGGTCTGAGTACGAGCAGACGCAGGACGCCGCCGACAATTGGACGGCCTTCGCGAGCGGGATCGAGCAGATTGCGGGCCCGAACGCCAACCTTGAACAGCAGACCCAGAAGGCACTCGACCTCCTCCGGCTCTCGGCCGACCCGTTCGCGGCCCTGTCGGGGAGTTACACGATCACGTGGCTGACGCTCCTCGGGTTCGGCGGCATCGGTGGCCTCCTCGTGACCCTGACGATCGTCGGGTGGCACCTCTGGACGCGTCGCCACGACATCAAGTTCCGCTACCGCCAGGAGATCGGGAAGGCCGACGAGAAGGCGCTCGACGACCGGATGGCCGAACACGAGCGGGAACGCCGGCTGAAGGCCCTGCAAAACATGGACTGGCAGGACATCATCGCCGATGATCACGTCGCGCGTGCCATGCGCGATACCCTCGGAGAGACGCCCTTCGACGGCATGGTCCAGATGCAGGAACTCCTCCTCCCCGAGAAACTGGTTCGTGACCGCCTCGGGGCAATGGGCGAATCGGGATACATCGGACTCGCTGAGTTCGACGACGTGGCTGCCGACGGTGGCGACGGCGACGACGCCGACCGCGTCCTCGTCGATGCCGACCTCGCGCACGAAGACGAGTACCCCGACGGACCGCCGGCCGACCGCGAGGTGATCGACCTCACGGACCCGTCCGACGCGTTCGTCGAGACTCTCGACTGGACCCACCCCGACCTCGTGAGCTTCGACCTCGTGGCCGCCACGAGTCCCGCGACGTCGACAGTGACCGTCGAGGGGCTGGACCTGGACTCGCTCGTCGACGAGCTCGACGCCCAGCGCCAGGCCTTCGACGACCCCGATGTGTTCGGACAGTACCTCCTTGAGTTCGTCACGGACGTCCGCGAATCGGATTACTGCGACGAGCAGGGCTACCCCGACGCGACGCGGTACGTCCTCAATAACTGGCTCCAGATCTGCCAGACGACGACCCAGAAGTTCGAAGTGCCGCTGCTGGAGTTCCTCGGTGACGGCGTCGAACGCGCGCTGATCATGCACGATCCGCTCGCAGAGGCCGACGAGGCGGTCGAGCGGGTCAAGCGGGGGGTTGGATCGTGACTCACCGTCTCATCCAGGGTGCGGGCCTCCTCGTCGCCCTCTACGTAGCGATTATCCTCGGAGTGGGTCTCAGTGGTGTGACCTTGAAACTCACCGTCTATCCCACCATCCACTACGTAGACGATCTCGGCCGTGTGTTCGCAGACATGCTCGTCGTCGGCGGCATCCTTGGTTTCGGGCCGACGGTTACCGTCAGTATCCTCGGGATGGCGACTCACCGGCGGTGGTCGGCATGATCGCCCCCCTCGCTATCGACGTCTCTGCCCGGTCGGTCACCATCTACCAGGTGGCCCTGGCCGCGGTCCTCGTCGGCCTGTTCGGGCTCGGGCTCGCGATCGCCGGCTACCGCATCAAGTTCCACGGGCTCACCCCCGACCTCGAACGCGAGAAGCGCGCGCTCCTCGGCCAGCGGGAGACCACGTCGCCGGCGTCGCTCCGTATCGACGAATCGGAGTTCGGCGAGGGCGTCCGCGGCCTCGTCGACGACCTGTTCGACCCCGCCCGCCAGGGGGAGGCCGTCGACTCGCGAACCACGTTCGGAGACGCCATCCACGAGACGCGCATGGCGATCGCGCTTGGGTATCGGGGCATCGCCGACCGCCTCCCGTCGCTGTCGCTGTACCTTCTTGAGGAGGCCGTCCTCGTCATCGTCCTCGGGTCGGTCGCCGTCGAGTCCGTTGGCTTCTTCGAGACGCTGTTCGCCGGCGGCGGAGGCGGGTTCCCTCTCTCACCGGCGGGGCTGGCCTCGGGGCTGATCGACCTGACCGTCTCGACGGTCACGGGGATGTTGCAACTCGCGTTGCTCTCGCCGCTGGCGGCGCCGGCGATTCAACTGCTCCCACAGCTCGGTCTGACCGCCGCGACCGCACTCTATCAGGCGTGGCTCGTCCTCGCGCTCCTGTTGGTGGGGACGGCTGCGGGGACGGTCCTTCTCGACCGTCTCACCCCGGATGTGGACCTCTCGATCGGCGTGTCCCGGTACCGCGCTGGCGCGCTCGGCATCGGAGCACTCGTCGGCATCTGGGTGCTGGGCGTGGTGCCGGTCCTCACCTGGGGCGCCGTCGGCTTCCAGACGGTCGGCTTCGCGATCGGCGCACTCCTCAGCGTTGAGGCGCTCGTCGGCGCCTGCGTGTACGGCGGGTGGCGACTCGTCCGGTTGCTCCGAGCGCTCGGTCGAGGCGAGGCCTGGGACCGGCAGGCCCTCGCCGTGCTGGTCGCCCGCCGGTGGTCCCAGGCGCTCGCCTTTGTGACGGCGCCGCTCATCCTCGCGTATCTCATCGTCGCGGTCGCAGAGGGGAAGCTCGTCGCCGTCGGCGGCGCGTTCCTCGCGGCGCCGCTCCCCGCGAAGGTCCTTGTCGGCCTGCTCGTCGTGGCGGGAGTCGCCCCCGTCGTCTGGCAACTCCGCCCCGCGTGGCCGGCGTTCTACGCGGCCTTCCGGGACGTCCTCTCGCGGCGAGCGGTGCGGATCGTCCTGTTCCGGCGGGCCGTCCCCGTCTCGCTGGTGGCGCTTGGGTACTTCGTCGCCCTCGGGTTCGGTGTGCCCTGGTGGCTGGCGCTCGCGATCGGCCTCGTCCTCGGGGTCGTCACCGCCCTGTTGGTGACGCTGCTCCAGCGTGCCCGCTATCAGGTGTCGCTGCTCGGCCGGCGTGATCCGGTCGGCGCTTCCCGCGTGATCGTCCACGGCTACCGGTTGGAGACGACCACCGGAGACCCGCTCTACTACGCGACCGTCAACTCCGTCGAAGTCGCCCACCGCGACCGGGCCGCGCTCGTCGACGCGATCCTCGTGGTCGCGGGCAACCTCTTCGAGCGCGGATCGACTGATCCCTCGATCCCCCGGCGCTTTGCCGCCGATGCCTTCGAGTACGGGATCGTCGACGTTGAGGAGACGCGCCAGCGCTGCCGCGGGCACGTGACCGAAGACGTCGTCGGCACGCTCCGGAAAGAGAACGGGATGGCCGACGTTGAGACGGTTCACGACCGGCTGGACGATTACCCCGACGAGCTGTGGCGTGACGAACTCCGGACCCTCCGCCGGCGTGGCGACCTCCGCCAGCGGAAGGGCCACTACATCCTCTCACGATGAACTCTTCTGAGATCGTGTCGGGGTTCGGGCGGTCGAAGCGAGTCTACGATACATGGTATGACCACGCGCAGCACTACAACCAACCGACCGACCTGGATGCCCACGTTGACGCAATCGTCGAGTTCACTCCCAACCAAGCTTTAGCCCTTCGAGGTGCCGTCTGAACCGATTTAGTCTTGGATATCGAAGACTCGTCAGGGATCACGAACGGGGTTTAGGCGTTAAGGACACCGATGCGGGTAGCGGTGTCACTGGTCAGGGCAGACCTGTTTACGGCTTGATCAGTATCTATTTGGCGCAAAATCGGCGGACTAATCGATGGTTAAACGTCTCTACATACAAACAGTTATGACAGATTTTATGACATTTGTACTTACATGAGTTCACGATGACGTATCGGAGATGGGGTGTCCGATTCCTCTTCGCTATTGCACTGCTAGCACTCGTCGCCGCGGGCGGGGCCGTGGCGAGCGACGGGACGGTGTCCGATGAGCACGCGGGGTCGTCGAACGGCACGGTCATCGGACCGGTGACACTCATCGACATGGACAGTGGTGACCGGTACGAGGTTGCGCCCGGAACCGACCTCGAGAAGGCCGACGTACCGTCGGGAGACTACCTGGCTCGGTGGCGGACGGTCTCGGAAGACACGGTCGAGACCCACGAACAGTACGTCAGGATCGACGAGTCAGGCGATACCGGAGTCGAGTTGTTCAGCCACTCGACGTCTGCCGACGTCGACGTCTCAGCGGTGGTCGGGAGGGAAGCGTACGATGGCTCTTACGACCGGAACGGGTCTGTGAACATCTGGCTCGGTGTTCGCAACGAGTCCACAGAGAGCCCGGTCGATGGACATCCGGTGACAGTCGAAGTCACGCGTCCCGATGGAAGCACGGACCGATTCAACGTGACGACCGACGCAAACGGGAGTGCCCATGTCGGGTACGACCTCCAGAACGCTCCCGTCGGCAATTACGAGGTCGACGTATATTCGGGCCTCGACGAGTACGACGACGACTTCACTGAGTTCGCGGTCGGTCCCCATGTGAACTTCTTCCCCGGGTGGGACCGGAAGGCCGAAGTCGGGGAGACCACGACGATTGCTGCGCTGGTCACGGAGGCCGACGAACCCGTCATTGGGAGGGACCTCTCTGTGACCGTCAGAGCACCGAATGGGACGGAACGGACCCAGGTGCTGACGACTGATTCCGATGGCGTGGCGACGTTCTCACTCACACCGCGTCAGGCGGGCCACTACGACGTCGAGACGAACCTTTCGGGCGGCTCGCACTATTCAGTGGAAGCCGCCGAGTTGTTCGCAAAGATCAATAAGAACGGTCACGGGTACGGCATCTCCGTGACCGAGGGAGAACCGGTAGCTGTCACGGGGGCAGTCGCCGATGCCGGCGAACCGTTCGCCGACGAGACCATCACGGTCGGCTTCCGAAACGTGACCGACTACGACGAGAGTTCAATCGTCGAGAACAAGACAGTCACGACCGACGCCGCAGGTCAGTTCGAACTCGTCTGGACGCCTCCGTCCAGAGCCGGTACGGTGTTCGAGCCGGTCCTCTACGGGCCTTCGGGTGAGCGTGTCCAGATGGGGTGGGGGCATAGAATCGAGATCGAAGCCGACGAAGAGTCCGGTGACGGCGGCGACGCGCCCGCGGTCAATCTCGACCTCGACCACAACAAACGAGTGGTTGCCCCAGACGGGGAAATAACCGTTGTTGCCCATCTCGCCCGGGATGGGTCCCCAGTCGAGAACGAGGTGGTGACCTTCGACGCCGGCTTCGGAGGGGAGCGGGTTCCCTACCGACGGACATCGGTGAAGACGAACGCCAGTGGGGCCGCGGCTGTTACGTTCGCCCTTCCAGCTGAGGCACCAGACAGACGTGAGTTCGAGGTTCAAGCGTCAGTGAACACGAACGACGGGACCGTTAGTCGTAGTCAGACTGCGGATATCCAGCGGTATCGCGTCGGGAGCGGAGTCGGCAAGGTATTCTCCCGTCCGGGTGACGTCGTCAACTACTCCATCTCCGCGACGGATGTCTCAACGGGTGACCCCGTCTCGGGCGTTCCAGTCATTATGGCAGCCGAATACACGGGCTTCAACTCAGGTGTCTTCTTCGCCGACTCCCTCCGGACCGGCCAGGACGGAACTGCCCAGGCCGCAGTGCAACTTCCCGCCGACGCGACCTTCGAGGTCTTTTTCGGTGATGTGGGGTCGTATATAAGTCGGAACACGTTCTCCGTCACCTACCCCCAGGGATTCACGGGCGGTACCGTGAGCACCGATGATGAGGTGTCGCGGGGCGAGATACTCAACCTCTCGTATACGGCGAACACCTCGACCACGACGACGGCCATCGTCACTGTGGCCAACAATGACGCGTCCGCTAACGCTCCCGAACTGTTGACGGCACAACGGGTTCTCCCCGAGGAGAACGCCTCAATTCGGATACCGACCGACATCCCCGACGGGACCGATTATGAGGTTCAGTGGGTCGTCGTCACCGCTTCGGGCGAGGTTGTGATGACAGGAGACAGGATAGCGATCGAGGGCGGTCCACTGACGACGAACCGAACAGAGAATGTCACCCCACGCGTCGTCGAACAGTGGAACTTCACCACGGGTGATGATGTCAGCACTTCGCCAGCGGTCACTAATGGCACCGTTTACGTCGGGAATGAGGGGCACAAGGTGTACGCGCTGGACGCCGAGACGGGCACCGAACAGTGGACCTTCACCACGGGTGGTCGTGTCTACTCGTCACCAGTGGTCGATAACGGCACCGTCTACGTCGGGAGTCGCGACGACAAGGTGTACGCGCTGGACGCCGAGACGGGCACCGAACACTGGAACTTTACCACGGGTGGTCCTGTCTCCTCGTCGCCAGCAGTCAACGACGGTACCGTCTATGTCGGGAGTCACGACGACAGGGTGTACGCGCTGGACGCCGAGACGGGCACCGAACACTGGAACTTTACCACGGGTGATGGTGTCGACTCGTCGCCAGCGCTCGACAACGGCACCGTCTACGTCGGGAGTCAAGATAAGAAGGTATACGCACTGGACGCCGAGACGGGCACCCTAAAGTGGTCCTTCGCCACGGATTATGGTGCCCCCTCTTCGCCAACAGTCGACAACGGCACCGTCTACGTCGGAAGTAGCGACGACAGGGTGTACGCACTGGACACCGAGACGGGCACCCTAAAGTGGTCCTTCGCCACGGGTTCTTATGTCCCCTCTTCGCCAGCGGTCGACAACGGCACCGTCTACGTCGGGAGTCGCGACGACAAGGTGTACGCGCTGGACGCCGAGACGGGCACCGAACAGTGGACCTTCACCACGGGCGATCATGTCTACTCGTCGCCAGCAGTCAACGACGGTACCGTCTACGTCGGGAGTTTCGACGACAGGGTATACGCGCTGGACGCTGAGACGGGCACCGAACACTGGAACTTTACCACGGGTGATTCTGTCGACTCGTCGCCAGCGGTTAACAACGGCACCGTCTACGTCGGGAGTGACGACACCAAGGTGTACGCGTTGCGCACCATCGAGAACCAGAATCGGAACCAGTACCCGTCCGCGGCGATCGAGTACAGCCCACAGAGCCCAGTGACGAACGAGTCGGTCACGTTCAACGCGAGCGCGAGTCGAGATCCCGATGGACATATCGTCAGCTACGAGTGGGACTTCGGCGATGGGACAACCACGACCGGCCAGAGTATCGAGCACGCCTACACGGCGTCCGGCAACTACACCGTCTCGCTGACCGTGACCGACAACGCCAGCCAGTCGACGACGGTGTCACGGACGGTAACTGTCGTCAACGGCACCCAGACGCTCGTCGTCGACGGCGACGCGGATGGTGATGACGAGTACGCGACGATCCAGGCGGCCGTGGACGACGCGTCCGACGGCGACACGGTCTCGGTGCGTAACGGCTCGTACGCCGGCGTGACCCTCGACAAGAACCTCACGCTCGTCGCGCCGAACGGGGCGACCATCGACAACAGTTCGGCCGAGGATCAGTTCTCAGCCATACTTATTCAGGGACACGCTGAACCCACCGTCTCTGGCTTCACCCTGACGCGGAGCGTTGGTGTCTCCGCCTTTGATTCAAAAGGTGACTGGACCATCCGCGATACCACCATCGTCGGGGGAGAATTCGGTATCGGCGCCGGCAGGCAGAACGCTTGGACAATCGCCAACGTCACGATCATCAACACCGGAAGGGGAATCACTGCGGGTAGTGCGGATGGCGACTGGACCGTCCGGAACAGCACTTTCGAGGACAACAACAGAGCCATCTTCGCCGCCGACGCCTCAGGTAACTGGACCGTCCGCGAGAGCATCTTTATCAACACCTCGCACGAGGCCATCTTCGCGTTCAATACACAAGGCGCGTGGGCGGTCACGGACGTCAGGTTCGAACGCGCCGGAGCCATGGGTGTCGACGCTGGTGAGTCGACGGCCGACTGGACTGTCCAAAATACAACCTTCGAGGATACCCCCGATGCTATTGTAGCTGACGACGCAGTCGGCGACTGGACCGTTAGTGACAGCGTGTTCACGAATGCCTCGGACGTCGCGATCGACGCCTTCCGGACGGAGGGCGCGTGGACAGTGAAGAACGTTACCGTCGAACGGGTCGGCAACACCGGCATCAACGCCTACGAATCGACGGGCGACTGGACCGTTCGCAACGCGACCATCGTCGACAGCGGTCGCCTCGGAATCGAAGCCAGCCAGACGGCTGGCGACTGGCGGGTGCTCGACAGCGTCGTGCACAACGCGACCGTCACGGAGACGCCTGTCACGCCACGGGGCGTCGGGATCGCCGCGACGGACACGACCGGCGACTGGGAGGTTTACGGAACGATCCTCACCGACAACGAGAACGCCGCGCTCAACGCGACGAACGCGACCTTCGCGGGCGACGCGACCCACAACTACTGGGGCGCGAGTGACGGTCCGGGTGGAGACTTCGCCGGGAGCGGCGACGAGGCCGTCGGCAACGTCACGGTGAGGCCGTACTACACCGACGCCGACCTGACGACCCTCTCGGATGCGACTCCCGCGCCGACGGTCGAGTCGCTGATCGAGCACGACGCCAGCACGGTCGAGGTGGCGTTCTCGGGGGCGGTCCGCCCTGCTGACAGTCCGGGCGAGACACTCGGGGCCGATGACTTCACGGCCTACGTCGACGGCGAGCCCGTGCCGGTTCGCTCCGTCGACCACGACGGCGGCGGGCGAGCCGACGTCCACCTGGGGAGGAGCGTCAACCCGACCGAGTCCCTGACGCTCCGGGTCGGTGCCATCGAAGCCAACGCCACCGGAACGACGGTGGCGGCCACGCCGGGTAACCGGTCGGTGACCGTCACCGGCCAGACAGTGTCCGTCCTCACCAGCACCCCGACGAACGCCTCGACGTTCCGGGGGGCACCCGTCGCTCTCTACTTCGGTGCGGGGCAGGAAGACACCGACTTCGAGATCACCAACCAACAAACTGGCATTTTCATCTTCAGCGGGACGACCGGCCCACACAGCCGCGTAGCCGTCCTGGATACCGAGAGCCTGGAACCCACGACGTATCGCATCTCGGCGGCTAGCGACACCGGCGCGGTCACCGACCTCGCGGTCCGTGACCTGGGACTGACTGCCTCGGTGAACCGGACGACGCTTACCGAAGGCGGTGAGCTCACGCTGGAGGTCACCGCCGCAGCGGGCAATCGGACGATCGAAGGGCGACTCGTCAGCGAACGATCCGGCGAGGTTTCGAGCGGGTCGCTGACGCTGGATCGCACCGGAACCGTCACGGCCGACCTCACGGTACCCGAACCAGGCAACTACACCATCGAGTTCCGTGACGTCAGCACGGGGATCGTGACCGAGACGGATCGGATCACCGTCCTCGATGCTCCCGAGTTCACCGTCGAGCGCCTGTCCGGGCCGGTGACGATGTCCGCCGGCGATCGGCTCGCGCTGACGGCGACGGTGCGAAACACTGGCGCACTGAACGGCACGACGACCGTCGCCTTCGAGTTCGGCGGCGAGGTCACCACACGGACCGTCACACTGGCTCCGGGCACCAGCCAGGAGGTCGTCGCGACGGTGGCGAGTGACCCTGACGATAGCGGCGTCAGAACGGCCGTGGTCGACACTGGAGACGATCGCCGCAGCGTCGACGTCGAGGTGACCGGCCAGCAGTTCACCTGTGGGGTGAGCACGGGCGATCCGCACCTGGTGACCTTCGATGGCGTCGCCTACGACTTCCAGGCCGCCGGTGAGTTCACCCTCCTGGCCGAGCACGACTGGCGGACCCGCAGCGACCCGCTGGTCGTCCAGACCCGGCAGGTGCCGGCGGGTGACTCGCGGTCGGTCGCGATGAACAACGCAACGGCGACACTGGTCGACAGTCACGAAGTGATGATCGACGCCGGCCGGGCCACGCCGCTATGGATCGACGGGCAGCCGGTCGACCTCGCGGCCGGGGAGCAAGTCGCCGTCGGTAACGGGGGCGTGTTCCGGCGCGGGGACACCTTCACCGTCGTCTATCCCGGCGCCGACGAGAACGTCGACGCGACCGACGAACACCTCGAAGTCACGCTGGCCGGTGACAGGATCGACCTCCGGGCCTGCCTCGATCCCGCACGCAACGAGTCGGTTTCGGGCCTGCTCGGCTCGCCGAACGGCACTGCGAGCGACGACCTCGCGCTCGCGAACGGAACCGTCGTGAGATCGGCCCAGGACGCCGACACCCTGTACGGCAGCTACCGCGAGAGTTGGCGAGTGATGACCGAGAGGAGCCTGTTCACCTACCGACCTGGTCGCAACGCCTCGACGTACGACGACCCGCTGTTCCCGGAGACCGTCGTCACGCTGGCGGACCTCGATCCGGACGCCCGTGAGGACGCCCGCGAACTCGCGATCAAGGCCGGGCTCGAACCCGGGACGGCGGCGTTCCGGGACGCCATCCTCGATTACGTGCTGACCGGCGACTCCAGCTACTTCGCCTCTGCCCAGCGATCGAACACCAGTGACGTGGTCTCGGATGTCGACGACGGGGCGACGGAACAGCCGATCACGCTGGCTGTCGACGCACCAAACGCTTCCCTCTCGCCGGGAGATAACGGGACCGTCGCCCTCGTCGCGCAAAACGTCTCGGCGGGCGTCGGGGCCTACGAGGTGACCATCGGGGTCGACAACGGCTCGGTGGCCACGTTGACCAGCGCCTCGGTCGCTGACGACCCCAACCTCACTGACGTCACGGTCGGACCGAACAATCAGTCGGTCACGATCGCGGCCGTGGGCCTGGATACCGCCGATACCGGTGCCGTCACGGTTGGATCCATCACCGTCCGCGGGGCGACGAACGGCACGACCGACGTCGACATCAGGGCCGCCGACGTCGGAAGCGAGTCGGGTGTCGATTACTCGGTCACCGTCGAGAACGATACATTCTCGGTGGCGAGTCTGGATCCGATTGTCGGGGACAGAATTCCAACCGATCCTGACGGTGACGGCCGCTTCGAGGACGTCAATGGCGACGGAACGGTTGACGTCGTCGACGTGCAGGCGCTGTTCAACGCCTACAACGAGCCGGCTGTCCAACAGCATCCCGAAGCGTTCGATCTCAACGGGAACGGCGAGGTCAACATCGTCGACGTCCAGCGCCTGTTCGTCACCGTGACGGAGGCTCAGTAGCGTGACTCGTTCCGTCATCCACGTCGGTGTGGGCGTACTAATCCTCGCCGTTGTCGTCGGTGGGGCGCTTCCGGTATTAGCGGCTGCTACGACGGAGGTGGGACTCACTCCATCGAATCCGTCGATCGATGCGGGCGGGAATCAGACGTTCGATATCATCGTGATGAATGTGGATGCCGGTGTTGGGGCGTACAACATCACTGTCAGTGTTCAAGACGATCCTGTGGCGGACGTGACCGGGGTCATAGCTGCAGGGCAGCCATACGATGCGACTCGGGACTACGCAAACGACAACTCATCGGTTACGCTCACCGTGTTCGGACTCGACACGGCGGATAACGGGTCAGTCACCGTCGGAACGGTCAACGTGACCGGAGAAACCGACGGAGCGACCGAGGTGCGTCTGGCGGTTTCCGCCCTCGGCGACGAGAGCGGGAGTTCATACACCGTTTCAGACACTCACGGAGCCACGATAACTGTCGGAGGTGGGGATGACCAGCCGCCAACGTCCACGACAACGACGGCCACCACGACGAGTACATCCACCGACACAACGACAACACAGGAGCCCACGACGACGAGTACGTCGCCCACATCAACCACTACCGACACGACCAGTACGTCGACGATGACAATCACGACTGACACGACCAATCCATCGACGACATCAAGTACGTCCACGTCGCCTTCCGGCATCGATGATGGCGAGACGACGGCACGGACCACGGACACCGTTGGACCAGGGTTCGGGATCCTCTCCGTCGCGTTGCTCGTTCTCGGCGTCGCGCTGCTAGTTCGAGAAACTCAATGACAACTCCCATCACACCTCATCCATGCGCACCCGGACTGGCAACACGAGAAGAGCGAGCAAATCACATCATAAATCGAGTCCTCGCACCACCGAATTTCCGCGTCGGTCAGCTCGCGCTCGACGAGCGGCACCTCCGCGTAGACGGCGTTCCCGCCGTGAATGGCGAACCCCTCGTCGTCGGCGACGTGAACCGCCGTGCCGACGCGGATCGTATCCGGTCCGGCGACGTGCGTGAACAGGTCAGGCCACTCGTGGCTGAGGGCGTCGCGTCGGTCCCAACGGTAGAAGTCCTCCCGTTGCTTTGCGACGACCGTGACGGTCGCCCCGTTCTCGTTTACGCGCTGGATCGACTGGGTGTCGTCACTCGGCATCGTCCCAGGCCCCCTGGAGGCCGTTGAGCCACGAGCGTTGGTTCTCTGTCAGCCCGTGGCGGCGGACCTCCTCGGCGCCGATGGTGTCGGGCTTCCGGTGAAGCCACTCACGGCGGTTCCGTTCGAGGAGTTGAAGCGCGACGAACTTCACCGGCCCGTCGTACTGCTCTTTAAGCCGGTCGGCGTGCTCGGAGACGATCCGCCGGGGCGTTGGCTGGCCGTAATCGGGATCGATGTCGTCGAGGGTGTGTTCGACGGTATCGAGCGCATCGGCGATCGCCGCCGCGGCGGCCAGGAGCGGCCCCTGGGTGTTTTTGAGGTCCATCGCCGGGTGCTGGGTGTCGATCAGCCGAGCGGCCCGAAAGACGGCGTTCGCGGTCTCCTGATTGGCGTCTGCGAGGGCGTCGCTGACCCGGGCGAGGTCCTCTCGATGCACCTCACTCGGCACTGTGATCAGCCCCCCGAGAGGTCGAGTGCTCGCGATAGAGGGCCACAACCTCCGACCGATTCCGCGGCAGGCACATCGCGATCTCGCCGGGAGACAGGCCGTGCTCATCGCGGAGGGCCACCACGGCCCGCCTCAGTTCCGCCTGCGTGAGCCCGTCGGGGTCGTCACCCGCGTGGATCCCTGGGAGCCTCGACAGCACGCGCTGGGTGAGGCTACGCCCCATCGGTGGTCACCTCCTCAGACGGCGAGCCCGGATCGTCCATCTGCCGATCGTACGCGCGGGATTCGACGTCGTCACACAGCTCGGCGAACGGGGTTTCGTCGGCCGTGACGAGGTAGACCGGGAATCGCGGATCGGCGTCCTCGGTGTGTTCTTCGAGGATGAGGTCGTGGGCGTCGAACAATTCCGGTTCATGCGTGAGGTCGTTCTCCGAGTCGTCGGGGGCCTGGATCATGTTCACCGTCGCGGCCTGGGGCTCGCCGTCGACGACGCGGACGTAGCATGGTCCCGGGATGTAGAACGCGCTCAGGTCGGCGACGAGGTTGCCGTTCGAGGCCGCGAGGATCGACCAGAGTTCGTCGGGATCGTCGGTTTGGTAGGTCGTCGCCTTCTTGGAATCGTACTCGCTGTGCCAGCACGAATAGCAGACGTGCCAGTTGTGGTCGCCGCGCTTGAACCCGCGGCGGTCAGCGTCGAACTCGCCGTAGACGACGAACGTTGCCCAGCCGTCGATCGGGCCGTCACAGTTCCGGCAGGTGATGGGGTCGGTCACACTGCATCACCACCCAGGATCGCCTCGGGCGGTTGGTCGCCGTCGGCGACGGACTGTCGACAGACGGTCCAGCCGGCCTCGTTGTCGGCTCGGGCCTCCGCGTTGGCCTCGTGGCCATACAAGCCGATCAGGCGCCCCTCGGCGTCGAGGACAGCCCACAGATGCGGGTGGGTGAGTTCCCACAGCGTGCCGAACATGACACACTGGAGGATCAACCATTGGGCGTCCTGGTCGAACCCGGGCAGGTCCGCCGGCGTGATCTCGCCGGCCTCCCACGCGTCGACGTTTGCCAGCAGGAACTCGAAGCACTCGGCGAGGGTCGCGCCCATCGAATCCTCGGCGACGCCCTGCCGGAGCATCTGCGCGTACCATTCGGCGCGGGTGCCGTCGGGGTCGATGTCGGCTTCGGCGAGGGCGCGCGGGGGTGCGTCACTCATCGGCGACCGTCACCTCCACGGTCAGCGGATCGGCCAGTTCATGGGCTAACTCGTTGATTCGATCGGTTTTACAGTTGGTACACGGGGTGCCGGCGTCGAGTTGCTCGTGCATGTGCTCGCGGAGTTCGTTGTAGTTCGGATTCTCTGTCGAACCGGTCCACATCGCGTCACGGTCGGCGTGGAAACAGCCGCCACAAAGCGTGTAGACCTCGGCGCGGTCGACCCAGAGCAGCGACGTCGCTTCGGGAAGGGTCGATTCGTCGAGGGCGACCCGGGCGATTTCGCGGCGGATCTCCCGCTGGCGGTTGTCCCGCTCGAAGCCGACGAAGTCCGCGACCGTCTCGTCGTCGAGCGCGTCGGGGTCGTGCCCGCCGAGGGCCTCTCGGGTTGTGATCGTCTCGGCGATCGTCGCCTCCCAGTCGTCTTCGCGGAGGCGCGGTGCCAGTGGGTAGATGTAGGTGAACCCGCGTGCGGGGGGATCGTCGAGCAGCGGGACCGTCGTCTCGTGGGCGCCGTCGAACCAGAGACGGCCGTCCGCTAAGGCCGTGATCTCGCCCCAGGCGATAATCCGATCCTCGTCGGCGAACCAGACGCGCTGGCCTGGGGCTGTCTGTCGGGGCGTTCCCGAGACGCGCCAGTAGGCCTCTTCGTCGCCGGTGAGAGTTTCGGGGCGCTTGTGGGCGAGGTCGTCCCAGGTCGCCGAGACGAGGACGTCGCGATTGGTTTCGTCCATCTACCTTGGACCCCCTGTATCGACGTAGTGATCGACTGCGGCCTCCCAGTAGTCCTCCTCGTCGAACTCCGCGTCGAACTGGTAGCGGAGGGGAACGGCGAGCTTACCCCTCAGCCAGCCGAGGACTCGTTCTCGACCGTGCAGGTTGTAGAGGTCTTGAAGGTGAAACAGGTCGCACGAATCAAGCTCTGGGAATCGGTACGCGCTACCAGGCGATTGCTCACTCGGCACCGACGGTCACCTCCCGGCCCTCGTCAACGAGTTCGCCAGCCCGACACCACGACCCGTGGCAGTCTCGGCAGAGCGAGATCTCGCCGTGGTCGTGGGTTGCGTACTCGCCGAGCGCGGTCGTCCGCTCGCTCTCCCCACACCAGAAACACCGCGTCGCGTCCGTGAAGACCGCCTGCCGATCGGCGTCCTCCCAGACGGTGGTGTCTCGCGGGCGCCAGAGGAACGCCTCGCTCGCGGGGATGATCGTCACGGGCTTGGTGGCGAACCAGTCGCGGGCGGCCGCCTCGTCCAGCACCGCGCCCTGGACGTAGTCTTTCAGTCGATGCCGCCCGCCGTACGTCGTCGCCCGCCACTCGTCGTCAACGTACCGGAGCCACTGCCACCCGCGAGCGTTGCCGTCAGCACAGACGCCGGGGTGCTCCCGGCAGTAGGCCATCTGGTCACGGGCGATCTGGGTGGCCGTCGGAGCGCCGTCCTGATCGGGCTCGGAGCGGCTCACGACGACAGCACCTCCGCCCCGCAGACCTCACACCCGTCGTATTTTTCGAGGACGGCTGTGAGATTGCGGTGCCCACAGTTCGGACACTGGTGCCGCGGGAGATCGATGTCCGAAACCGAGACGTCCGCGATCGATGGCTCAGGCGCGTTCGCCAGCGCGTCGACCCAGCGCCCCCAGAACCAGTCCTCGGCGCGGGCTTTGAGGACGTCTGTCTGGGTGACGTCCTCGCCGAGTGAGTCGATCGGGACCTGTACCTCTCGGGAGACGGCGACGTCGAGGGTGACGAACTCCTCACCGCCGTCGCATCGGACTTCGTGTTCCGCGTAGTCGAAGGGCTGCGGGTCGGCGTCTTGCGGCTGGTAGAGCGGGTGGTTGGGGTGGCCGTCCTTCGTCGTGTCGAGCGCGTACAGCTCCTCGTCGAGGAGCGAGACGACCTCGGAGGCCCGGCCGTCGATCGCGCCCTTGGTCCCCCAGGCGGCGATGACCCGGTCGGCTTCCTCGCAGATCGCCTGGAGGTGCTCGTCGTTCGCCGACCCGACCGGCGCGGGGTGCTCGTGGAGGTCGTCGGGGTCGGTCGCCCGGAGCGCGAACAGGTTGCCGACGATGATCGACCCGTAGCCCCAATCCCGCGCGTAGCCGAGACAGCGTCGGATCGTCGGGTCGTCCTCTGTGGCGTCCGCGGTGCTCGGGTTGAGCATGATCCACCCGAGAGTTGGCTGCTCGACGTCCCAGGTCCGCGAGAGTCGGTAGCGGTACTGGCCGTCGTCGCTGAGGACGGCGCTCCCCCGGTCGTCTCGAAGTGGCGTACTGTCGGCGGGGCTATTCCTCACGGAGCCACACCTCCTCAGTGTCGCACTCGACGTGTTCAGGCAGGAACCCCGCGGCGTAGAACGCCGCGAACTCGGCGTTGTTGAAGTGAGAGGATTCGGAGGCCGTGTTTGTGACCACGACCTTGCCCGTCTCAGATTCCCGGACTTCGACGTATGCGAGGTGTCCGCGGTCGCGGAGTTCGTCTTTGAGTCGTTCGACGGTCCCCGCTGGCTCCTCACTCGGCATCGACGGGTACCTCCCCGCGATCGGGATCAGTCCACTCCACGAGGTCGCCGAAGTCGTCGTGGTCGCCGGCGTAGTCCGGCCAGTAGCCGGGGTCGGCCGGGTCCTCAAGATCCTCGTCGCTCACAGCAGCGTACAACTGCTGGTTTGGCGTCGGGAACTCCCGCTGGAGCGCCACGTTCCTCCCGTAGTCGGTCAGGATGTACAGCATCCCGATGACCGCCTCCTCACGCTGTGTTTTGGCCTCCTCGTGGGCATCCTCCAGCACGTCGTAGATGTGGGATAGTTCGTCGGCTAGCCGGGTGTCGTCAGGTTCGGAGTCGGTACTGTCGTCGGTCGTGTCGGTGTCAGTTGGCATCGTCAGAATCCGCTTGGTGAACTGCGTCGGTGTCTGCTATCGTTCGATACGCCTCGATGTGCTTGCTCTCGATCGACAGCTCGTCGGCGACGGCGAGCAAGGCCTGCCGAGCATCGCGAGCGTTCCGTTGCCGGCGGGGCGAGGCGCCCTCGCCAGTCTCGATGAAGTAACACTCGCGGAGCGCTCGCGCGAGTTCGAACTCGATCTTCCAGCGCTCGGCGGACAGCGAGCGGCGCTTGTGCCACAGGTACGCTCGTAGCACCAGCACGAGATCGACGACGAACCACGCGAGAAAGCGCGGATGGTACCAGGGCGTCTCGGGGAGATCGGTGTGAGGACTGTCCCACGTCGCCGGACTCCGCTGTCGGCGACGGTCGGGCCCATCGCCGTGCTCCCCGTCGGGATCGCTGGTCATCGGCCCGGCGGCACCTCCCGGGCCGCCTCGCGTTCGCGTTGCTTGCGCTCTAGGAGATCTGCCCGCTCACGTAGGCGGCGAGCGAGCGTCGTCAGCCGGAGCGCCGAATCGTCGTCGGTATCCTCGCCCCACCGCTCGATGGTGTCGGCCTGCTCACGGAGCGTCCGAATCGCGAAGGCGAGGTCGTTGACGAGTTTGCCGCGCGAGGGCGTCACGCACTGGGCGAGGGTGATGCCCTCCTCGAAGCCGGTCGGCCTGCTCCCGGGACCGATGTAGTAACAGCCCGGGAGGACGTGGACGTCGCGGTGGCCCGTGTCCTTGACGTGCTCGAAGGCGAGCCTGAGCGCCGCGATCTCCGACCGGCCACCCGCCCCCTCGGCGTCGAGCGGGGGGTAAGCGGTCGTCCCGCAGTCGTGGCAGGCGACGGCGAAGGTCATTCGGCATCCCCCTCGCGAGCGGCCTCCGGGGAGAGGTACGGTCCCTCGACCTCGTAGTCGGTCGTAATTCGCCACCACAGATCAACGTGGCAAGTCTTGAGCCTCGGGAACTTCCCGGGGAGGCCCGCAACATCGCTCGCAGTGAGTTCAGGTGTCCCGAAGTACGACCGACAGAAAGCCCGCCACAGCGCCCACTTCTCGCTATCGGTGACCGCGTACCGGAACACGACCGGTAAGTCGTCGGCATGGAACTGGTAGGCCGGCTGGTCCTCCCAGGGGTCGGCGGCGCCACAGTCCGGGCAGTAGGCCGTCTCGGTGTCGGTCTCGTGGCCGCACTCTCTGCAGACGGTGGTCATGATCGTCATCGGTCACCACCCCCTGCTACGTCGAGCCGCGGCCGCACGGCGTCGAGCACCTGCTGGGCCCGCTTCGAGGGCGTGTCGCCGGTGAGGAACCCCCGGTGCGTACCGGCCTCGAACGGCGGCATGGTGATCGGTCGGATCGGAAGCGAGATGTCGATCCACCGGCGCTCGCCGTCGGCCTCCCGGAGGTACCAGTGAGTCCCCTCTGCGTCGGGATCGACGTCCGACCACGAGAGGCAGTAGATCTCGGGCTCGCAGTCCCGGAGGTGGTAGTAGGCCTCCGCCGCCGGGTAGCACAGGCCGAGCAGGGCGTCAGCGTCGGTGTGGTCGTTCCGATACGCGTCCTTCCGGAGTTCGGGGGTCTCGCGCAGGTACGACCGGATCGCGGCGGCCGCCCGGTTGGGCTCGACGAGGACGATCTCCGTCGTGTCGCACCCGCAGTGGGTCGTCGGGTAGCCACACCCCCGACAGAGGTTCGATGCCGAGTACGTCTCATGGTTACTCGGCACCGTCGAGCACCTCCCAGTCGGCGTCGCGAGCGATCGAGTACGTAAGCGCCGGGCTGATCTTCGGCGCGTCGACGATCTCCGTCGGCCGGACGAGCATCGACCACCCGCCGTAGTGCCGAGAGACCCGCGTCACTTCCCCGATGAACTCCCCGACAGAGGTGGCCCGGTCGACCCGGACGCTCGCACCGGGTTCCGGCGGGGCGCGAGCCTCAGCCATCGGCGCCCTCCTCGGCGTGCTCGCAGGCGGGATGCCAGCTCTCGTCGGCCAGCGCCATGTCGATCAGCCACCAGCCACCGTCGATGTCACGGGCGAAGTCGACGCTCCAGGCCCGCTCCGGATCGTCGATACCGTGCTGGAAGTCGGCCTCGAAGGCCACGCCCCGGGCGGCTGCCCCGAGCCACGGTGGTGTCCGAACGGCTTCGATGTCCTTCCTGAGCGTCCGCCACATCGAGGAAGATGGATCGGCGTCTTCCAGGCTTTCCTCGGGCCAGTAGTAGTGCGTACACAGGTGCTCGTCGGGGGTCGAGAACACCCGGTACTCGACGCCGATCGGCAAGCCGTCGAAGGCCGTGAACTGACTCTCGATATCGACCCATTCCCGGATGAGGAACGCCGCCGGGAACATGGATTTCTGGGCGGCCGACCCGATCAGCCAACTTGCCACGCGCTCTGCGTCGGTGGGCGTCGTCGCCTGGATCGCCCGGAGGCCGCTGTGTTTCGCGCTCGTGAGGTCCGTCCGGATGAACGCCCGGTCCCCAACGGCATCGACCGCGGCCGCGAGATCCTCGGTCGGGAGAGCGGCCGGGCGCTCGCCGTCGAGGACGCCGAGGCAGTCCATGAAGTCGAACTCGACGACCTGCGTCTCGGGGACCTGGAGGCCGTCGTACTCCTGGGCAATGGTCTCGGTCGCGGGGTACCAGTACAGCGCGCTGTTTGGGTTGAGGCGCTGGGTCGGCTCCGCGTCAGCCATCGGCGGCCTCCCGGTAGGACTGGATCGGAGGTCGCTCATGCGGCTCGTCGATGCCCTTGACCGCGACGACGTGGACGCGCTCTTGGCCGCAGGTCTCACAGCCGATCCGTTGGACGCGATTCGTGTGGCCGTCCACCTCGTAGCCGTCGTCAGCCTCCTTGGCGTCGACGTAGAGGTCGGTCTCGGTCCCACAGACCCGACAGCAGTAGGGGAGCGCGGCGATCACGATGCCCGGCTCATCCCGATCGGCCCGCCGGCCGTGGGTCGTCCCGCCGTCGGTCGCGGTGAGCGCGTCGGGTCGCGTCGAATCCTGTTCGAAGACGACGTTGTAGTCGTTATCGCGGACGTTGTGAACCAGCCAGACGCCGTTCATGAGCTTCGCACGGCCGGGGACGGTCGACGCGCGGCGACTCGCTGCATCCCGGTCGATGATCGGCCCGGCGACGACGCGGGCCGGGTCTTGCCGTGGCTCGGCGACGACGTACCAGACCGTGCCGAGGTCCGGCGGGTTCGCCGGATCGGCCAGCCCCCCGCCGTCCGTCAGCGCGGGGCGATCGCAGTCGGGACAGACGTGTTGGCTGTCCCCGCGTTCCCGCAGGTGGCCGATCTCGGCCATCTCGCCGCAGTCCTCGCATTCGGACATGGTCTCGTACCGCGGCGAGTCACAGAGACAGCGCGACTCGTCGCCCCCGGGGAGCTTGAACAGGCCGCACCACACGCACACCTCGCGGTGTTCCTTTCGCTCGTCGTCCCCGCCGGGGCGGGGCGCGTTCCCCGGCTGGTTCCGGAGCGACGCCAACCACGCTTGTAGATCCCGCTGGAGGTCCTCGTCGTCGGTCTGCTCGGCGTAGGTGGCGAGGGCGGCCCGGGCGGCCGGGTCGGTCTCGGGTTCGAGGACGAAGCAGTCCTCGACGGCGCTGCCGTCTTCGGTGACCTCGTACTTGCCGTAGAGGCCGGTGTCCGACGAGACGTCGGTTGTCTCAGTCATCGCCGAATTCCTCCAGTTTGCAGTCGAGACAGTATCGCTCGTAGTCGGCCGTGAGCGCCGCCTTGAGTTTCTGCTTGAACGTCACCTCGTCGATGTCGATGCCGAACTCCAGGCGCTCCAGCGCCCAGTGGGCGGCCCGCTCGCCACACTCGTCGCAGACGTTGTCGTGGCGGAGGCGTCCAAGTCGGAGCTGTGGTTCGCAGATCGCCGCCCCGAGCGCTTCGCCCAAGAGGAATCGGACTCGGTAGGACAGAGAACGGGCCTCGTTACTGCTCATCGACGTCACCTGCCTGCTGGCTCACTTCGTTGGTGAGGCTCTTTTCGAGCGCTTGGAGGGTCTCTGCGACCGTCCGGACCTGCTCGTGTTGCTGGGGCCCGCTCAGGCCGGCCGCCGGCAGCACGTTCGCCGTCCGAAGCATGTCGCGGACGTCCGCGAGCGCCTGCTCTTTCGGATCTCGATCCCCCGCGTCCGGGAGGTCGGCGTTCGACGACGGCGCCTTCCGGAGGGACGTTTCGTTCACGCGGCACCTCCACGGGACCCTGCGTTGTCGTCGTCGACTGACTCCGCGAACGTCAGCTCGAACGTGGCCCCCGGGTCCTCTTCGTCGGTCGCCCCGATCTCGACGACGTCTACGTCGGTGACGCGATCGGGAAGCACGTCCACGTCGACGTCGTTGAACACCCGCGCGAGAGCCGAGTTGCAAAACCCACAGAAGTGCCCGTCGACCAGGGTGACCTCGCGGCCACAGCCTCGGCAGGCACCGTCCGGGATCATCACTGCAACCACCTCTCTGGGGTGCCGACGTCGCCCATGACGAGCGCACTGTGTGCGTCCTTCCGCCACCGTTCGAGCCGGTAGGCATCGTCGATGCACCGGGTACACGGCATGAGGTTGAACCGCATCACCGCCTCCTCGGCCGTGTCGGCGTCGACGCTTCCCCAGAGCGACCCAGACGGGAGTCGCGTTCCGCATTGCGGGTGGTACTCGTAGTCGTACTCGTCGTGTTCACAGGGGGACCGCTCGTGGACAGTCCCCGACGGCGAGGAGACGAACCGGCAGTCGCCCGCCTCGCGGACCACGTCCCCGTTTGGGAGGGTTCGGGTCCGACGGTCGGGGCGAGTGACGTCACCGGACATCGATATCAGCCTCCGCGAGCCACTCGCCTGCGCGGGTGTCGCTCATGATCTGCTGGCCGTCGACGATCTGGATGTTGGAAACGCACGACCGGACCACCTTCCACCGCCCCTCTTGGCGGAGTTCAAGCATCGGCGGAGTGGTATCCTCCGAACAGGGGAAGTGCGACTCACCGCGGAGCCGGTACACGCGACCGCGGAGTTCGAGATAGACCATCGTCGTCGGGTGGATATTCGACCCGATGCGTTCACGGTCGGTGTCGAACACCTCCATCGCGAGCGCGCGGTCATCCAGCACGACCCGGTCGCCTTCGGAAAGCGACGCGACGATCTCGTTGAGGTCGTCATCGAGACCGAACCCCATCGTGGACCGGGATGCCTGCAGACTCACGCCGACTCACCTGCCGGCCGCGGTTCGACAGTTACGGCGTCGCCGTCGGGGTGCTCGGCCATCTGGGACGCCCGGGCGTCGACGGCAGCGTCGGGGTCGTCGTAGACCTCGCCCTCGATGACCTCGCCGTCCCCGTCTGTGAGGACGTACTCCGTATCGTCACCGTCGTAGTCGTCGAGCGTCGGGCCGTCCGCGGTCGGGTCCGAGATCGACAGCAGGACCTCACCATCCGGCGAGAGGCCGATCCCGTTGACGTTCTCCCGCGGTTCGTCGGTGAGCTCGTCGAGCGGGACCTTGTCGACGCGCTCCTCGTCGGGGTTGTTCTTCGCCCGGGAGACCGTTGCCCCAGGGCCTTCGAGGGTGATCGCGTGGGCGTCCTCGAAGGTGACCTCTTTGAGGACCATGTTACAGGCGGTACAGGTCTTGATCTTTCGGACGGGGTCGTCGTTCGACGCCATGACGAACACGATCGCCGGTCGGCCCTCGTGCTTGCTAGGCGTGCAGGGAACGTCGTCGAACTCCATCCGCTCGGGCTGCGCGACGTCTACGTTGGTGACCGATTCGAGGTCAGGGAGTTCTGTGTCCGGCATGCTCAGAACACCTTGCTGACGCCGACCTGCTCGGTCTTCGAGGACTCGACGCGGCAGCCCGTCTTTCGTTCGACCATCGCCTCGGCTTCGGCCGCGATCTCGGCGGATCGTTCGTAGAACTCGTAGCGCTCGCCGGACGTTGCCTGCGGGTCGTGCTTCACGGCCGCAACCCGCCAGTCGGGGATGAGGATGCACATCTCCTCGCTCGCCGCCTGATCGAGGACGCTGGCGACCACATCCATCGTCGAGTAGATGTCCTGCCAGGACGCGCCATCGTCGCGAAGGTCGCAAACAACCTCGGTGAACGGGTTGTCCTCGGGGAGGCCGCGCTCGTCGACGAGTGTCGTCGCGCGTTCGGTGCCGTCGCGGGGTTCGTCGAACTCGGGCCTGGGGCGGTCGGCGGACATGTTACCGCGCCTCCGCCGCTGCATCGTCGTCGTCCTCGACCGGACCGAGAAGTCGGAAGTTCCCGCAGCCGTCGCCGAATCGGTCGCTCTCGAAGCGAACGCGGACCGCCACGCCTTCACCGAACTTCCGCGCCGCACGATCGACGGCTCCCTGGAGGTAGTCGGTTCCGTCCTCGGTTTCGGTCAGCCACTCCGACTCACACGGGAGGTCGGCTCGGTAGCCGTTTTCGAGCGGCGTGACCGTGCCCTCGACGGGGAACGGCGTCTCGATGCTCACACCAGATCGACCTCCTCGGCCGTCGGGTCGATCACGTCGATGCCGTGGTCGGTGAGGTCGATGTTGTAGTCCGTCGCCAGCGTCTCCGCCAACTGCTGGGAGACGGCCGCCGGTTTTCCGATCCCACCATTGCCGGCTTCGATCCGAACCGTGTAGGACTCCGTTTGGTTTGGCGTGACCGAGTGCGATCGTGTGACCGTCACCTCGTTGTAGACGTCGATTTCCTCGCCGTCCACGACGACGGTTACCATGTCGTACAGGCCCTTCTCGACCCGTTCGGTCAGGCCCATCATCGCCGTTTCACGACGCGTCCGGACGCGTCAGTCTGGGTTCTGTGAATTCCCATATACCACAGTATATTGTGATATCAGATAAATGTTACCACAAAATACTATGGTTATTTCAGATTGGAGATGGAATCGGAAGGTGTAACTATGCAGGCCATCCCATCGACGGGCATGAGTGGTGGCGGTGACGCCGACGACGTCGACGACGGGCCTCGCGCCCTCTTGACCGCAAAGGAGCGCCGGATTCTCCTCGGAGAGGTAGAGGTCTCAGACAAGTACTACTACAACGTGGTCTACCGGGTGCGTCAGCGAATGGAGAAACTCCGTCTCGACATCGAGGCGATGGAGGCGCACGACTCGCTCGCCGACGAAGCACGTGAGATTTTCTGCGAGCCCGAAGACCAGGACGAGGGCGAGGACGGGTGATGGCCGTGGGGAGCGCCTCTCAGGAACGAACCGACGGCGAGGAGCGTATCACCATCGACGACGCCGGCGATGTCTCCCTGCCGATCATCGAACTACTGACCGGGCGAGGCATGATCCTCGGCAAAAGCGGCTCAGGCAAATCCAACAGCGCGAGTGTCGTCGCCGAACAACTCCTCTCGAATGGCTTTCCCCTCTTCATCATCGACACCGATGGCGAGTACTGGGGCCTCAAGGAAGACTTCGAGATTCTGCACGTCGGCGCCGACGAAGAATGCGAGCTCCAGGTCGGCCCCGAGCACGCCGAGAAACTCGCCTCACTCGCCCTAGAAGACAACGTCCCGATCATCCTCGACGTCTCGGGGTATCTCGATGACGACGAGAAGACCGAGCTGATTCGCGAGGTCGCCCGCCACCTCTTCGCCAAGGAGAAGAAGCTCAAGAAACCGTTCCTCCTGCTGGTCGAAGAGATTCACGAGTACATTCCCGAGGGCGGCGGCCTGAACCCGGCCGGACAGATGCTCGTCAAGATCGGGAAGCGCGGTCGGAAACACGGCCTCGGGATCACGGGGATTTCTCAACGCCCCGCCGACGTCAAGAAGGATTTCCTCACGCAGTGTGACTGGCTCGTGTGGCACCGACTCACCTGGGAGAACGACACCAAGGTCGTCGGGCGGGTCCTCGGTCGGGATTACGCTGACGCGGTGCAAGAGTTGGCCGACGGCGAAGCGTTCGTGTTCACCGACTGGACCGACGAGATTCAGCGGGTGCAGTGGCGACGGAAGGAAACCTTCGACGCCGGCGCGACGCCCGGGCTCGACGACGTCACCCGGCCGGACCTCAAGGCCGTCTCAGAGGACCTCGTCGCCGAACTCGAATCCATCTCCGATCGAACGGCCCGTCGCCAGGACCGAATCGAGGAGTTGGAAGCCCGCCTCGACGCCAAAGAGGCAGAGATCGACGACCTCCAAGCTGACCTCGAACGGGCGCGCGATGTCAGCGACATGTCCCAACAGCTCGTCGACGCGTTCACCAGCGCCGCAGACACGGAGGCATCCGAGGCCGTCGAGGAGACGGTCGAGGAACTTCGGGAAGAGAAGAACGCGACCATCCGTGCGCTCCGTGAGGAACGCGACGCGCTCCAGACCGAAGTCGACGAGTTGGAGACGACCGTCGACGAGCAGGCCGCGACGATTCAAGAGCTCCGGGAGACGCGGATCGAACCCGAGAACTGGGAGCAGGTCGAAGAGGCCGCCGAGCGTCTGGCCGAGGCGGTCGGGATCGATGCGGGCGACGATCGTGACCTCCGGCACCGCCTCGAAGCCAAAGCCAAGCGGATCGATGACCTCGAAGCAACGATCGAGGAGATGCGCGCCGAGGGCTACAATCTCGACGCGGAATTCAGCGAGAAGATGGACTTCCTGAAAGCCGATCCCGTGGTCGAAGCGGTCGAAACGGCGGCGGGAAAGGTCCAGATAAAAGACGAGCGGACGTGGGATGTCCTGTCGGTGCTCGTCGATCAGGACGAGGCCAGTACCCAGACGATCGCGCAGTACGTCGATGTTAGCGAGAGCTCGATCCGGAAGATTCTCCGGCAACTGCGGACGCACAACGTGGTGGCTCGCCGGAGAGATGGAAACACCCCGCTCTATCGGCTGAACACGGATGGGATGAAGGACCTAATTCAGCAGCAGCGCAAGCGCGAGGACTTGAAAGAAGTCCGCGAGCGCGTTCGGCAGTAACACCACCGCGTCCGGAGTTTTCCTTTAGACAGAGGTAATGGAATGGGGAGCTCTATGCTCTAACATGAAGGCAGGCTCTAGAACACAATCAGGTTGAAATCAACTCATGATGTGATCTCATCGTCTATTTTTCCTTCAACAAACTCCTCAAATCTTTTCTTCTCAAACACAATATCCCCATCAGCGGCTTGGTGGTCGAGGTCTAAATCAGTAGTAACATCCACAGATACGGTTTCTGGGAAAATGTGCTGCTCAGGTGTCCCTGGGTTAATATTTCGTTCTCTAAATGGATCGTCTACGTTAATGAAATCCTGTAGATTATCTGCGGTTGCCAGCGAGCGAACAATGTCGGCTGCCTTTGCCGGGGAGGTGCTCAAATCTCGTCGAGCTCGATAGCGCCTCCTGGACGCTGTGATAATTTGATTACGATCGTCTTCGTTGCTCGCATCTAACAGTTCTTTTGTCCGGTCAAATACCTTTAGAACATCTTCCGGTATACCATTTGAAAAGCACCTTTGGACCCCTACATTAAGGGATATATCCACATTATCTACTGTCATATCATCATAAACCTCTTTCATTACTCCCGGCCGCTTTATTGCTGAATGAACCCAATATGAGTCTTGCTCCTCAGTCCTAGTAGGGTCCTCGGGTGCTTTTAAATGAACAATCTCACTCAATGTTTGAGGATCTACTGTTCCGTTAAGGGTTACAATGTATCTATCCTGAGCGGGCAATTGTTTAGGGTCAAAGGAAATGTAGCCCTCGTTTGAGGTGTAATCGGCATTCACAGGATCATATTCAGGTAATGAAAACATTCCTTTCAAGCGGTAACCCTCACCAATAGGTATTTTTATCTTTCCGAATTTTCGTTTCCTACTATCAGGTACATGAAGGAGGAAAGTTATTTCACTGGTTGCTTCACGGTAATTATACCTCACTGACTTGGTTTCCGGTCGGAAATCGTCAAAGAAGTCATATGCTCTACTGACAACATCCACTAGGTTCGCCGAGAGGTTCGTTGTTGGTTCATTCATTTCCGAACACCTCATCTGGATCAACCTGGTAATTCTCCCAATTCGTAGTTATCTCTGTCTCAAGAATCCCTGCTTTGGTCTCACGTTCATCCAGCAAATCAATCAATACAGTTTCGGGATCGTATTCATTCCCTAGATTATCTCTTAACCGGATTTTCACCTCTAATTCAGTTGCGCGCGCTTTTGTTCGAATCTTCGTCGTAGGGTTCTCTAAGGAGACATTCTCTGTTGGGTGGCGGTCAACTACATTCAGAATCGAGGAAAGTAGCGCAGTCTCAATGAATCGATAGATTACGGCAGCAACATCAGAATCCGTCTCTGACATTCTTTCGGCCTCTTCTAACGCATCTGCAACTTCCATTAATTCGCCCGAGTCGTATTGCTCTGACAACTCCTCGCTCCGGGCCAAGTTAGACATGTCTCGTACAATCTCTTCGATTTCCTCTTGTGGTACTTCAATATCAGATTCATCTCCCCATTCATCTGGGATTTCCCCCATTTCATCAACATCTTGCTTGTGAACCTCTGTTTCCATTATCGCTGAAAGTAGATCGTGGAGGAAACTTTCACCTTCAGATACGAATTCTCCTTCGGCTTCTGCTTCTACAGCTACTTGAGCCATCCCAAACCCGATATACTCCATATCAATCTCAATGCTATCCGGTATATTCTCATCAGTTAGATGAATCTCATCTGGCGCATCCTGAACCCGGATTTCAGGACGTATTATTCGAGTAGTTTCATTCAAGTAGATTCGTTCGTCTTGGCTATCGAGGAATATAACCTCGATGTCATGGTCCATCACAGGGTCAGAATACGTATTCTCATCTGCAAGTACCATCCCGAAGTATCCTGAAGTGACTAAATCATCCTCTGAAAATTTTATTTCATTGCTCTCGGAAGGGTCAATTGAAGAATCTTGACTGAGGTTGTAAAAGTCGACGACATCTAACTCTGGAGGAACCCTTACTGTGATCTCCTGTGCTATTCCCGACCAAAGGACGTGCATGGGCAACTCTTCTGTTGCGAGTCCCCAAGGGGCGAGAAAAGAGTCCCGAATTCCCAGTTCTGAATTTGGTTCGGAATTTGATGGGACTGATTCCATTTAGCAAATGTTCGTTTTAGGTAGATTAAAAAGTAACGCATAGTTACAAGTGCTGTCTTTGGGCGATTAGTCTGTCAAAGGCGTGCTTTCGGCTAGAAGGGGGTGTAAGAATAATTGAGACTGATAAGTTCCTTCAGCTAGGTTCGAAGGCATCGGCCAGCTTTTCCCGCATCGCCTGGCGTCGGAGTTCCCGACGGCGCTCCTCGGAGAGGTAGTCCCGAAGAACAACCTCCGCGGAGGCCGAGCCCTGTTCGGCGGCGACCTCGCCGGCGTGTTCGAGCAAGTCCTCTAGCGTGGACGTGTATCGGTCGTACCAGAACCGCCGACCCATCTGGGGGACAGGTTTCGACCCCTTGATTTCTGCTGGAATCCTGGCCTCGACGCAGAGGTCGTCGAACCACTGCCGGATCGTCGTCGACGAGACGTGGCCGCTCTGCGAGCGCGTCGACGGGAAGAGGTAGCCGTCCCAGTCCTCGCGGTCAGCGAGGTCGGCAATCCGCTCACGGGCCGCCTGGACACCGTAGAGCATCGCCACGCTCCCGGGACCGTTCTTGCGCTCCTCGAAGTGAATGTAGGGCCCCGGGGCCGCGTCGGGATCGAGGACGAGCTGGTCGACGTGGAGCGCCGCGACCTCCCCCGACCGGAGGCCCCACGCACAGAGCGCGGTCACCAGAAGCCGGTCACGACCGCTGTCGGCGGCGTCGACGAGCGCCCGAACGTGCTCGACATCGAGGGCCGGGTTGCGGGCGTCGCGATCGACGTCCCAGGCGTAGTGATCGTCGAGGCCATCGGTCGGGTTGTGGGTCGCCCGCCGGCGCTGACCGAGGTAGGCGTACCACGCGCGGACGGTCCGATAGATCCGATGGAGGGTTCGGCGAGTCACGCGCTCGTCGAGGCGGGCGAAGGCGTCCCAGCAGGCGTCAACGGCGTCGGCCTCGGCGGTCTCACCCTGGGGGTCGACCGCCGCGATCGGGGCGACCGTCGCGACCGCGTCGTGGGCACGGACGTACTGGGCGAGTCGCGTCCGGTGGGTGCGGACGGTCTCGTCGCTCCATTCTCGTGAGCGCTGCCGGCGATCGAGGTAGTCCTCGCAGGCGTCGATCGTCGCTTCGTCGGCGATCTCCCAGTCGAAGTCCTCGTCGTCGCTGCCGAACTCCCGGTCCCACCACGTTGCGAAGGTGGTGTCGTGGTACCTTCGGAGCGCGTAGATGAGCCCGCGGAAGCCGTTCGCCGACAGCCACTCGTGGGTTGGGCGGTCAGTCTGGGGGTTCTGGCCGGCCTCCCGCAGCGCCGGGGCAACGAGTTCCTGGTAGGCGACACGGAGGCCGTCCTCGTCGAGGAGCGTCCAGGGGACATCGGCCGCGCTCCCCCAGGGGTAGGTTTCGTGTGGGGCGGATTCGACATCGCTCACGGGTGAGCCTCCGACTCATTCTGAACAAATAAAAGAACAAACCGTTCTCGCCTTGAGGGCATTTCTAAGCGCACCTGCTTCACCTAGATGAGCGGTGCAATCGAGAGGCTGATAATTCTTGGGTATAGTGGGAAAGATCGCTAATTAAAGATCTTCAGAGCCCAAATTTTGGGCAGTCTGTTCAGTCAGACTGACTCGGACCACGTCTGTTAATAGGCCATCGGCGGGTCAACAATCTCGTTGAACAAGACGAATGGCGAAGTTGTCAACGAGTCTTTACGGGGGGAGGTAGACAAAAATTTTCGTACTCTTCTTTGGCCTGTGAGATGCCTTGGTGGCCGACGGATGTGGAGTGTCGAAGATGTACAAATATCAGGGGCATCCAAGCTTATTACTGGATGCAGACATATCAATAGATGTTGGTCAGAGAGTACCATCTCCGATAGTGTTCCCCCTAAAAATCAGGCGGTATGTGCCCCGAGACTGACGAATTTTTCCTTCATCGAGACGGATTCCGGGAGCGGCCTACTACAACGCATTCGTTATCGCACTATTTCATAGAATGTGGTTTCTCACCCTCTGAAGCAGTTTATCCGAGTATTGGTTCTAGAAGTAGCATCAACCGACTGCCGGCGGTTGGTCTGTCGATCCTGCAAATCTTGAATATAAGGCTGCTCTAAGCTGAGACAGGCACCCCGTCAACCTAACATAGTGTCAATTACCATACTTTCTATTCAAACAATTGTGTCCATCTACTCATCCAGCGTAAGCTAGGCCAGGGTAATCAATGATGGTGTAGGTAGAACAACGTTCAGTGATGAGGTCGATCGCCGACCTAGAAGGAGAGGAGACCATTCTTGACTGTCAAAGGAAATAGAGGGTCGTCTCCATAAACCTTGGTCATCGGAGGGTCAACCTCTCTGCCCCAACCTGTTTACAACTATAGGACTGTAAGGGAAAGTTGGGTTGATGATCGGCCGGCAGATTCATGTTCATTGCGTCGGCTGATCGATGTATGTCATCACTCACGCTGCGACGGACGCAAACCCTGCTGCCTGCAGTAGATGGGACATTAGCAGAGGGAGCTTTCAACAGCGATGCCGATCAGGTCGTTTTCGATCTCGAGGACTCCGTCCATCCGACTGAGAAGACCGCAGCACGCGACGAACTCATTACGACCCTAGACACTGTCGATAGTAACGACAAGATAGTCGGCTTTCGGATCAACGGCGTTGACACCCGATGGTGGTACGACGATGTGATTCAGGTCATTCAGAACGTTGGGGAGCATATCGATATTTTGGGAGTGCCAAAGATAACCTCCGCAAACCAGGTGGTTGCAGTAGACAAACTCCTCACGCAGGTGGAGGTCAACGCGGGTCTCGAACCGGGTACCATTGGTCTCGAATGTCTCGTTGAGCGGGCGTCGGCGATGAACAATGTCTCCGAAATCGCAACTGCGAGTGAACGGGTCGAGACGCTCATTTTTGGTCCGGGAGACTACTCGGCGAGCATCGGTATTGGCGGACCAGTCGACGACCACTACGGGAATTATCCGGGCCACTTCTGGCACTACGCTCTCTCCCGTATCGTCCACTCAGCGAAGGGTGCAGGGCTACAGGTAGTCGACGGACTGTACCCACGCGTGGACGACACCGACGGATTTCGCCAGTTGTGTCAGTGGGGTAAAATGTTGGGCTGTGACGGAAAGGTCGCGATCAACTCGAAGCAAATCGCCATCGCAAACGAAGTGTTCACGCCCAGCAAGGCGGAGGCCGAGAAGGCCTCGCTCATCGTCGAGACCTACGAGGACGCCTCGGGGACGAGCGGTACCTTCCCGACCGTGGAAGGCGAGATAATCGATGAGGAGACCTACCATCTCTCGAAACAAATCATGGCACGAGCCGTTGAGGCAGGCGTCCTCTAACCCGTCGACTCCGGATCGTCCGATGGGTCGTTCCAATCAGCGTACTGCGTCCAGGAGTGTTTCAACGTGGTGAACGATTCGGCGGGGTTCCATTCGTCGCCCATTCGACGTTCGATTCGAGTCGTCAATTCGGTCAGCGACTCGCTCTGAGAGAGGTTCCACCCCTCTCTCTGGTCATCACGTTTCAAATAACTGACCGCGCCGAGACACGTACCCTCTTGATCGAAAACCGGAACGGCGAGGCTCGAAATGGACGATCCTCCCACCGTTCCGCTGGCAAAGCCACGGTCACTAATTTCGGCCAGCCGCTCATTCAAGCTTGATTCATGCTCTGGTTCAGTGTGGCTGAACAATGGCTCGCGCAGCTCTGGTGAAACGTGGGCCAACATCGCAAGCCCCGCCGGAACTTGGTGGAGGTGGAATCGGTCTCCGACGTGGGGGACCTCGTCCCAGGTCCTTACTGGCGTTTTGTAGAGCACCACAGCCTCTGCGTTCTCTCGAGTGAAGAGGCCAACCATGTGTTCGTGTGAGGTTTCCTCAATTTCGGCTGCGGCCACGCGAAACAACCTCTCGCGAACCTGTACGTATGTCCCCAGATCGAGATATTTGAGGCTGAGGGAATAATGGTCCCCCTGCTTTGTGAGATATTGGTGTTCACGGAGTGTGCTCAAGTGATTGTGCACCGTACTCTTCGGAATGTCGAGCCGGTCAGCGAGATCGGTCACCCGAGCCGTCCCCATGTCACGGAGTGCATCCAAAATCCGTAACGACTTTTCCGTCGTCCGAACCGGATTCGTTGCCTGTTCAGTCATGCCAAATGTGAACACACGTAGGCACATAAGTGTTGTTCAGACATCCCAAACGAGCGGCAGGCTCCGTTCGAGACCCGTCGCGGCAATGTCCTACCAACTGTGCGCCTCCGTCGGAGAATGAACGAAACGGACCGGCTGGCGGTTTGAGAGAAAATATCCCGAGCCCAATCGGTCACTCGCCGGAGACAGAGTGAGTGAGGGTACCGACGCCTTCGATTTCGATTTCGATGGTGTCCCCGGGCTGCAACGGCCCTATCCCAGCTGGTGTACCGGTTGCGATAACATCCCCCTCTTCGAGCGTCATATACTGCGTCACCTCCTCGACGATCTCTGGGATCGAGAAGATCATTTTGTCCCGCGACGAGTCTTGGCGTACCTCGCCGTTCTGACGGAGCACGATCGAAGCGTCGGATGGTACGTCCTCGACCGGCGCAACGACAGGGCCGAACGGCGCCGAGTTATCGAACGCCTTCCCTCGAATCCAGTTCTGTTCGACTTGCTGGTCGTCACGGTTTGAGAGGTCGTTCAAGCAAGTGAAGCCGGCCAAGACGTCCATCGCCTCCTCCCGGGACACGTTCCGACACTGTTCCCCGACCACGGCTGCCAGCTCCGCCTCGTAATCGATTCGCTCTTTCCCCTTCGGTAGGGTGACTGTGTCGCCGTGCCCCGCGACGGTGTTCGGTCCCTTGAGAAACAGAAGGGGGCGATCGGGCAACGATGCCTCGGCTTCTTCTGCGTGATCTTTGTAGTTGAGTCCGACGCAGACGATTTTTGACGGCGAGACTGGGGGAAGAATGTCGACCTCGTCGACCGAGTACTGCCGATCGGCGAACGTAATCGTCCCGTTAGTACGAGCGCCGGTGCGGATGCTTCCAGCCGGATCTCGGAATCTGATCTTGGACATCGTTCACATGGGCCCGGGACCAACGTAAATAGATGATCATAGGGGAAAAATCGTCCGGGGTATTCCCTCCGCGAGTTGGGGGAAAATATTACCTCATTATGTTCTTTCATTAGGTATGGTGTCGGACGTGATGTCATGGTACGAGGTAGCAATAGGCAACTCGACCGCCGCGCTTTCTTCAAAACAGTCGGCCTCGGGGCGGGCACCGCAATGCTCGCCGGATGCTCCGGGAACCAAAGGACGGAGAACGACGATGGAGGTAGCGCTGGCGGGACGGAAACCAGCGGATCGGGTGACGGTGAGGAGTCCACAGCACGGTCGGAGGACGGCGGAAATGGCTCGTCCTCTGAGTTCGACGTGACGATGACGATGGGGACGACACCTCAGACGATCGATCCCCAGGACTTCGCCGGCCCCGTGGACAGGGCTATCGTCCTCTGTGGCAACGACAAACTGATCAATCTCCACCCCCAGACCGGCAACCCGATTCCCACGCTGGCGACCGACTGGGAACGAACCGCGGAGCAGACGCTTCGGCTTCACCTACGCGAGGGGGTTACGTTCGCGAACGGGGACGAATTTACGGCCGAAGATGCGGCGTACACGATCAACCGGCTGGTCAAAAAGGACGTGGGGGGCGCGACGCGGAGAGATATCCCCACGGTGGAGGGAGCCAGCGTCGTGGGGGGGGAACACGCAATTGATGTCTCGTTGAATACCATCGATCCGATCATTATCGGCCGAATCGGCTACTCCGGCGCCGTGGTTCAGAAATCGTGGGTAGAGGAACACGATAAGGACTACCTCGCCAGTCACATGAACGGGACCGGTCCCTACACGCTTGAGAAGTTCGATCCCGAGGTGGAAACCATCGTTCGGAAAAAAGAGGACACGTGGCACTCGGAATCGGACTTCTACAAGGTCGACCAGTATCCCACGTCGATCACGTTCACCGGCGCCCCCGAGGCAAGTACGCGGGTGAATCAACTTCTGGCCGGTGAGACGGATCTAGCGATCAACCTTCCACCCCAGGCTGTGGGCCGAATGGAAGAAGCAGACGGCGTCGAGGCACACCCGTTCCCGACCGATCGGAATATGTACCTCGCGATGCGGTACGACGTCGAACCCTTCTCGAACGTCCAGTACCGCAGAGCGATGAACTACGCGGTCAACGTCCCCTCCGTCATCCAGAACGTCCTCAACGGGCTAGGGAAACCGATTGCTCAGCCCACGCCAGACTTCTGGTTCGGACACAACCCCGATCTTGAACCGTATCCGCACGACCCTGACGAAGCCGAGCGATTGATCGAGGAGGCTGGCCTTACTGGCCAAGAACTCACGCTGTATGCCCCCACTGGCTTCTTTGTAAAGGGCGGGGAAGTCGCCCAAGCGCTCGCCAACCAGATCGACCAGCTATCGAACGTCTCCTGCCAAGCGAAGGTGGTCGATTTCGGCGAGTACCGCAAGCACGTTAACGGTGAACTGGAAAACAAATACCACTTCTACCTGTTCGGATTCGGATCTAATCCCCCAGACGCCGCAATTAAGATGACGAGACCGCTCTCCTGCTCGAAGATCAACACGGACTTCTCGACGATGTGTAACGAACAGCTCGACAGTTACCTCAAGGAAGCTTCTAGAACGACGGACCAGAACCAGCGAAAGCAGATACTTCAGGAGGCGAACAAGCACGTCCACGATCAGGCGATGCAGGTGTTCCTCTACATGCAGTACAACATCTTCGGGTCGAGTTCGCGAATGAAGTACCAGCCTGCTCGGGACGAGGGAGTAAACTACTATAACGCGACTCGGCCGTAGCGACCCCAATAGCTATATTGGCTACGTTTCACCTACGTCTATGCCAACTGGAAAATTCGTCCTCAAGCGCTTCGGTCATGGGATAGCCGTCATCTGGGCCGCCGTCACTGTCGTGTTCACCCTCCGCTTTCTCACGCCCGGAGACCCCGTTACTGCGCTTGTGCCGTTCGATGCCACCCAGGAGACCCGCCAGCAGATTATTCAGGAACTCAACCTGAACGAGCCGGTCTACGTCCAGTACGTCGATTATCTCTCCCAACTTGTCCACTTCGATCTTGGATACTCGTACCTCTCGGGGATTCCCGTTAGCGTCCGGATCTTCAATCGAATCGGACCGACTGTCGAGCTCGGAATCGCAGCGATCGTGATCGCGATCGCACTGTCCATCCCGCTGGGGGTGCTCAGCGCGCTACGGCGGAACTCCCCCATCGATTACGGTGCGACCATCTTTTCGCTCGCGGGAATCAGCATCCCCAACTTCTGGCTTGGGATCATGCTGATCCTCGTCTTCGCGGTCCACTACGATCTGCTTCCGACAAGCGGCCGACCGGTCGGAGTAGTCGCGGCACTGGAGTTGTTGCTGGTCGAATTCGATCCGAGTGGACTTATGACGTGGCTTTCACACATCCTGCTGCCAGCCGTCACGCTCGGCACCTACATGACGGCCATGATAACCCGCTTGACTCGCAGTGAATTGCTAGACGAACTCGGGAAAGCATACGTAGGGGTCATGGAGGCAAACGGCTTGCCCCAGACGCTCATCACGTTCAAACACGTGCTCCGTAACAGCCTCATTCCCGTTATCACCGTCATCGGGCTCCAGATGGGGCACCTGATTAACGGCGCCGTCGTCGTCGAAGAGGTGTTTGCGTGGCCAGGAGTTGGGCGACTCCTCATCAACAGCATCAACGTCCGGGACTGGCCGATGGTACAGGGGGTACTCATCTTCGTCGTAATTGGGTGGGTCACCATCAATACTGTCGTAGATCTTACATACGCCGTAATCGACCCACGAATCACGATTGAGGAGTGAGCAATGATCTCTGACCGCACAAAACGGAATCTGAAACGGACGTTGGAGAGTTCCCTCTTGGCGAAGGTGGGGGCTGCAATTCTGATCGTGATGTTCCTGGCGGCGTTGTTCGCCCCCGTGGTTGCTCCCCACAATCCGACGCAACAAGTCCTCGAGAAAAAGAATCAGCCCCCCGTCGGGATGAATAAGTCCTTTACCACCTCGGAGTTCGTGGTCAACGGGACTGAGACGGAGCGCGTCACGAACACGACGTACAAACAGGGCACTTGGGACCGCCCACTCGGTGCCGATCCTCTCGGACGGGGCATCTTTTCGCGGCTCCTCTACGGGGCCCGTACCTCGCTCCTCGTCGGCATCATCGGCTCCGGGCTCGGGGCGGCGATAGGGGCCGTCGTGGGGCTATTTTCGGGATATCATGGTGGGAAGGTTGATGACCTGTTGATGCGGTCTGTCGACGTCGCGTTGGCACTGCCAGGCCTGGTGCTGGCGATTACAGTGATTGGAATCGTTGGGCCGCTTGCGATCACAGTCCCGGATCCGTTCGTATTGTTTGGGTTAGCTCCCGAAATGCCGCCTACGTTCACGATACCCGGGACCGTCACGATTGTCATCGCCATCGTCTCGTGGGAGGAGTTTGCCCGGCTGGCCCGCGGGGAAGGGCTATCGATCCGTGAAACGGACTACATTAAGGCCGCACGGAGTATCGGAGTCAGTGACACCTCGATCATCCGCACACACATGATTCCGAACGCGATTACTCCCATCCTGATCTTGTGGACGCTCGGGATTGGTCGTGCTATCCTCCTTGAGAGTACACTCTCGTTCCTGGGGTTCTCTGGGACAACGCTCTCCTGGGGATACGACATCGCAGTCGGTCGTGAGTACCTTGCGACCTCCTGGTGGGTGGCCACGATGCCTGGTATCGCGATCATGTTGACGGTGATCGGGACGAATCTGGTCGGTGACTGGCTTCGCGACGCACTCGATCCGAACCTTGATGTGGAGTCCCTATGAGATGCTCGTACGAGCCAATCATTCCCACGCAATCACCAAAGCTAAACCCCACAATGCACGCTAACGACGGCACCCCTCCGACGCGAGACGATCGTTCTCTCCTCGAGGTGAACGGATTGACTACTCGGTTCTTTACCGACATGGGACAGATTAACGCCGTGGAACGTGTCGACCTCCAGGTCGGGGAAGGTGAAGTACTCGGCATCGTAGGGGAATCTGGGAGTGGGAAGAGTGTGCTTGCGAACTCGATCATCGACACCGTTGACGATCCTGGCCGAATCGTCGACGGGGAGGTCTGGTACCGAGACGAGGATTTCGTCGACGACATACGCCCGGAATACGATCATGCAATCGAGGAAGATTGCGTCGACGTCCGCCAGCTCTCTCCCAGCCTCCGACGGTGGCTCCGTGGAACCGCATTTAGTATGGTGTTTCAGGATCCGATGAGCAGTTTTGATCCCACGGCAACCGTCGGTGAGCAGATCGCGGAGGCAGTGGAGGCCAACAGGCGGGCCACAGACAATCCAGAGGCGACCCGATCGAGTGATCAAGGATACGGCTTCACCTCGTTCCTCGCCAGTTTCGTGCTGCCGTCCAAACGATTCGTCACGTCGGCGAGTAGGCAGCGTGCGGTTGAGTTACTCGAAGACGTCGGGATTTCCGACGCCAGACAGCGCGCCGATGAGTATCCACATCAGTTCTCCGGCGGAATGTTACAACGCGCGATGGTTGCTCAGGCCCTCGCCTCCGAGCCGGAGTTGCTTATCGCCGACGAACCAACGACGGCGTTGGATGTTACGACACAGGCGCAGATTCTCGCCCTCCTAAAACGCCTCCAGGAGGAACGCCAGATGAGCATCATACTGGTGTCTCACAACCTAGGAGTGATCGCGAGAATGTGTGACCGAGTCAACGTCATGTACGCCGGAGAGATCGTAGAACGGGGATCGCTGCGGGCAGTGTTCAACGATCCGACTCACCCTTATACCCAGGGGCTGATCGACAGCCTGCCGAGCCTGTCAGAAGTTCAAGAGCGTCTCACCCCCATGGAAGGGAACGTCCCGAGTCTCCGGGACGAAGTGATGGAGGAGCGGTGCTACTTTGCGGACCGTTGTCCCCACGCCATGGATGTCTGTCTCTCGAAGCCCGACGAGTACCCGGTGAACGGCGACAGTACCCACCTGGCGAAGTGTTATCTCGCAGACGACTCCATGACGACCGACGAGGAACTCCCGGAGGGCTACTTCAACTCGGGGGTGAGTGATGACTGAACCGCTGTTCCGGGTCACGGACCTTGAGAAGCACTTCGTAGAGAACACATCTATCTTGGATCGATTTCTCCGACGAGAGCGCGAGCGGGTGAGGGCCGTCGACGGTGTTTCATTGGACATCCACCAGGGAGAGACGCTCGGTCTCGTAGGAGAATCCGGGTGTGGAAAGTCGACGGTGGGGGAAACGATTCTGGGACTACAGCCGTCGACTGATGGCCGCGTCCAGTTTGACGGAAGCGACCTTGACAACGTGGACTCGAAGCAGTTCCGAAAACGAGCCCAGGCGGTATTTCAAGACCCCTTTTCTAGCGTCGATCCCCGATGGACCGTCGGCCGGATCATACGAGAACCGCTCGATGCCCATCAGCTGGGCACCCGCAAGGAACGTAACGAAAAGGTCAACGAACTGTTGGAGCGGGTCGGATTGTCGACGGACCAATTCGATCGCTATCCATCGGAGCTGAGTGGCGGGCAGCTTCAGCGCGTTAATATCGCGCGCGCCATCTCGATCAACCCCGACTTTATCCTCCTCGACGAACCAGTCAGTTCACTCGACGTGTCCGTACAGGCACAGGTGCTAAATCTCCTCAAGGACTTACAGGACGAGTTCGGCCTCACGTATCTGTTCATCACGCACGATCTGGGAGTCATCAAACAGGTCTCCGATCGGATCGCGATTATGTATCTCGGAAAAATCGTCGAGCGCGGTCCAACCCAGACGCTCCTCGACAGCCCCCAACACCCATACACAGAGGCGCTGTTGGAGAGTGTACCTCGTCCCTCACCAGAAGAGCAGACGCGTTCGCTCTCCGTCCCAAGCGGTGACGTTCCCTCCGCACGAAACCCACCGGACGGCTGTCGATTTCACACGCGGTGTCCGGAAGCACGGGAGGTGTGTCGACAGCGGGAGCCACCGGAGTTCGAAGTCGGCGCAGATCACGATGCCGCTTGTTTCCGCGTCGCCAAAGATCACGAGTACTGGCGGAGTGAAGAACTGACGACCGCGGACTGACGGCGACGCACCCGGAATGTGGAGGATTAGGAGTTCAGTTCGCTCAGACGAAACTGGCGCTTGGAATCAGGCTTCGGGATCAACGAGCGGCGATTCGTATATCGAGACGCCTCGTTGTGGCTCTGTGCAGTAAATGTACCCACGGGAATCTACGACGACGTCCTCAAACTGGGCGACGAGACCACTACTAGGACGGGAGTTACTGATGCGCTTTTCGGGGGCTTCGGGGACGAAGTAGCCCACTTCCTGAGGGACCAGGGGATCCGAGATATCGAAGATTCGAAGTCCGGCGTTGAAGTAGGTCATGAACAGCAGATCGTCCGCCTGAAGCCGTGATTCCTCACCTCGCGGATGATGCTGATTGTGTGGTCCGAAGCGCCCGTGTTTCTCATAGTAACTGTCGTACGGAAGGCTATCCTCTGGTGTCGGCATTGGAACGGTACTCACAACGCGTGGCCCGTGGTGGTGAACCCCGTCGAAACCCGGGGGGGAATCGTCCGAGATGTCGACCAGGAAGGTGTACTGGAGCGGATCGCCTTCTCTCTCCAGGGGCGACCCCTCGAGGACCGCCTCGCTGTTCACCACTGCGATATCGGTTTCGGGACGGGGAATGAACGAGTGGACTCCGTTGTAGGCACCGAGCCCCTCCCCAAAGTCCATTCGATAGACCAATTCCGGGCTTTCGATGTCTGAGACATCTATCTTCACCATCCCTGCACGCCCATAACTCAGATAGGCGCTTTCTCCCTGAACGTAGGCTGGCCCGTGGAGATAGAAGTTCTCAACGTCGTCAGTCCGCTCGTCAGGGTTCTGTTCAGGTAACATCCACCGCGATACCTCAACCGGGTTTTCGCGATTGGAGACGTCGACGATGGTGAGGAAGAAGTTCTTCACCGGTTTCGTGGATTCGTCCTCGATTGTTGGCTCGAATCCCTCCGGGCTCGCGCACATGAAGGCGTAGTCACCTCCAGCGTAGTAGTTGCGGTGAGTGCCACGGCCGCCGGTGTCGTAGTGGCCGAGCAACTCCGGCTCAGCAGGATTCGTTTCGACGTCCCAGATGTAGGCCCCCGTCGCATACGGTTCGGACGGATCCGAAATGGGGCCGTCGATCGGCCCGTTTGCTCGCGGCCGTTCGAGGGACGTTACCATTGTCCCATCAGCTACCTGTACTTGTTTCGTCGTCGTGTTCTCGGGCCCGGAGATGAAATTCTCCAGCGTGGGATTGGCTGGATCGGTCACGTCGACGATAGACCAACCACTGTGCCAGAAGTGGGAGAGGTACAGATACCACGTATCGTCGACCACCTGAAGATCCATTTTGAACCCTGGGCGATCGTCCAGCGCGTGGTATCCTACGGGAGAGACGGCTCGCTCCTCTAATGCAGCAATTTGCATAGTGGTAGTGATTGACAGACGATCATAAATTCACCGGCATATGTACACTTTCTGAGTGGTCTGGATCAGTAAAACAATAACGTGTCGGTGAGACACAGGGAGTAATGTCCAGCCAGCAGGAGTACGACGATCGGGCGAGAGATATCCTCGGGTTTTCGCGATGGTGGCAGGTTGCGGCCGCAGCGGTCATGATGGGGTTGGTAAGTCCATATCAGTACGTCTGGTCATCGATCGAGGGGCCGCTGGCAGGGCGACTTGATATCTCACTCACAGCCCTTGGGACGGTGTTTACCCTCTTCGTGATCTTCCAAGCCGGGTCACAGTTCCCCGTTGGCTGGTGGCGGGATCGACACGGCCCTCGGTTCGTAACGCTGCTTGCTGGCGTACTCGCTGGCGGGGGCTACCTGGGTCTGGCATATGCGACAGAGATCTGGCAGGTATACGTTCTCTATTCGCTCGGGGCCATCGGTGTCGGAATTGTATACACCGTCGCAGTCAATACCGCGCTTAAATGGTTCCCTGATCGTCGTGGTCTCACGACTGGAATCGGGACGATGGCGTTCGCTGGCGGAAGCGCCCTCGTCGTCCCTTACGTTCGGGCAAACGCTACCGTAAGCGGCTATCCGTCGGTCGTTCTAAACATGGGTCTGTTGATCGGAATCGGTATTCTGGTCGGTGCTGTGGTTCTGCGGGATCCACCTGCCGACTGGGTCGTGACTGACAGCGTTGAGGAAACAGACGGTGGGGAGAACAAGTTATCGGGAACGGATACTCCCACCAAGAACGAGAAGAGGTCAACATCAAACGGTACAAACACCTCCTACACTTGGCGAGAGATGATACGTACATGGCAATTTTGGCTCATGTACGGGATGTTTATCGCTGTCAGCAGTGCTGGCCTAATGCTCACCGCAAAGATTGTCTCGTTTGCACAGAACCTCGGGCTGGCTGCGGCCGTGGCGACTATCTCTGCCACTGTCTTGCCACTGGCTGGCGGCGTCGGCCGACTCGTCGTAGGTGATCTCTCGGACCGATTCAATCGAGAGCGGGCAATGGCTACGACATTCATTCTCTGTGGTCTCGGAGTCCTACTTACGGTGGGGTTTGGACGGCTGGGATCAGGGCTAGGGTTTGTCGCAGCGGTGATCCTGGCGACGTTCTTTTGGAGCCCACAATACACCCTGTTCCCGAGCATTGTTGGTGATTACTATGGCCACGACCATTCGTCGGCAAACTACGCGTTGCTCTATTCGGGGAAAATGTGGGGGGGAGTCTTCGGCGGGACGATTACTGGCTGGCTCGTCTCTGCTACTAGCTGGACGACGACATTTGCGATCGGTGGGATCCTTGGACTGCTTGCAGGGATTGCTGGTATCTTTCTCCAACCACCATCCAGGTGACCTGACATGAGATGATTACAATACCTCGATCCAGTCATTGAATTCGGATGCCCATTCGCGAAGAGCCCAATAAGATCGATATCACACGCTTGTCGAACCTCAAAGCCGACAGGGAACCAGCTGTCGCTGTTGCCCCTTTCGTGGACATTTAGACGGATACAGCCGAATATGCGGATATGGAGATTGTCGAGATTGAGGAGCTAGAAAATCGCGTCCAGCCGGCGGCCGTGATGTACCGACTCACAGAACCGCTCGACTTAACCGACCTTGCGATCAACTACTACGAGTTGGAGCCGGGAGATAGCTTTTCGTTCGCCTACCATAATCACGAAGTTCAGGAGGAGGTTTTTTATATACAGTCGGGGACGGCCACCTTCGAAACCGAGGACGGGACTGTCGAGGTCGGCGCAGGGGAGATCATCCGCTTTGGGCGTGAAGAGTTTCAGCGCGGCTGGAATCGTGGTGAGGAGCATGTGATCGCCCTTGCGCTGGGTGCGCCTCTCGACTATGGAAGGAGGCTGAAGTTACGGTACTGTTCGGCTTGCGACGAAATGACCCAGAGTCGGTTTGAGCGCGAGGAGGAAGACGGACAGGCGATGAAGGTCGGCTACTGCACAGAGTGTGGTGCCGAGAACGGACGGTGGTATCGAGGATCGATGCCGGGCGAAGTTCCATGAGATCGAGTCCTTCGGGTTCCGAACAGCCTCGCTACACTTCGTCCAGTGCAATGCGTAACTCAACCAGGTCTAGTTCATCTTGGGGAATTGGAAACGAGATGTCTAGGGTCGTTTACCACATTACGAATGCCGATGGCTGCGAGATACTTTGGGCCCGGCACTGAATCGAGCTTAATCTTGGATAAGGCGAAAGTGGCCGTCCGGTCGGATTGCAGGTTGCACGCCGGCGCTGGGGGAGATCGTGTACTACCCGCTGACGGTGGATGCGATGAGGGTCCAAGAGGACACGAGCTGGTCGAGGCGGGCGAAAGAGTCCCAGCAGGCGCCGATGGCTTAGGCTTCTGGTGAGTCCCTTCAGGGTCGACCGCGACGATCGAGGCGACGGTCGCGATCATACCGTGGACGTGGATGTATTTGGGCGAGGTGCGCGATGCAAGCGGTCCTCTCGTCGAGTCACTCTCGTAGTCCTGGCGCGACGAACTCCTAGTAGGCGAGGTGGAGGCCCTCATCGTCGAGGAGGATTCAGGGAACATCCGCCGCGCTCCCCCAGGGGTAGGTTTCGTGGGCGTAGATTCGACGTCGCTCACGGGTGGACCCCCAACTCAGACTGAATCTGTGGGAGGAACCCGCTCGCTGGTTCGGTCACTGGATCTGAGAGCACGGAATTCGGCTGTCTGAGCGGTACACTCGAATACCCGATAAATCTGGTGCCTCTTGAGACTGATATGAGTCTCATCACTCAACGGTGTATTGTGGGGATTTATGCGTGTGGGGAATGAATCGTATGGTGCTATACTAAAATCCGTAGTGCGCTGATGTGATAAACTGCTGGGGTTTATTAAACACGCCAGATTACGGCTACCTTCTCAAGAGCTACTCTTGCCTCCACAACTATCAGTCACACACCTCCGAGATCATCCCATCACACGCTAACTTCAGCATCTTCCGCCCATGCGTCACAACGCTGGTGTATGTGCTAATCCAGACGGATCACGACTCGGCATCTGAGTCGCCTACAGCCTTCACATAGAGTGCCTGGATGTCTACGATATTCACTTCACTGTTATTGTTAAAGTCGAATTTGTCAGGGTGGCCTCTTATTACTGAACCATCTCGGTTTTCAAACATTGCCTGAACATCGGCCAAGTCTAATTTTCTATCCCCATTGATATCCTCAAACCTACCGTTGTTATCTGTGTCAGTGGGCGGGTTTTCGAATTTCCCCACTGGTTCTCCTATTAATCTTCCTTCGCCTCCATTTCTAGAGGTCACTGTCACATTCACAGAGTGTGTTGCAGTGTTCCCACCATCATCCACAACTTGAAGAGAAACAGTTCGGTCGCCCTCATGGGAATAGGTGTAGACGGAAGAGACACCGGATTTTTCGTATTGACCATCACCATCGAAGTCCCAGTTGTACGTTTGAATAGATCCGTCGGGGTCTGATGAATTAGAAGCGTCAAAATGGATGGATTCACCAACGGTGAGGGTTGCTGGAGTGAAAGTGAGCCTTGCAGTAGGGAATGTGGGCGGGTTAACACTACGGGTGGAATAAAATTTTGAGCATTCATAGGCCTGGAATCTAAGTTCAGTGACATTCAAGAGGTCCACAGTGACGTTGTCTTGGTGCACTCTTTCGGTGTAGTCCCCGTTCGATCCGTCTTGGACGAAGACATAGGTATCTGATTTCGTTGTTGTTGATAGCTTTACGGACATCCTGTATCGTTTTCTATCATCCATTCGAGTAGTGAGAAGATCTAATTTGAGCTGATTCTTTGCAACGTACCGGTAATCATTGATACGTACGCCAATTCCAGAACACCCTGTTACAATGGGACGATCGACAACAATCGTTTGCTGATATGTATTGGGAACTCCTCTGTCATCAGTGACAGTCAACTGGGGAGAATAATAGTCCTCTTTCGAGTAGCTATGAGATACTATCGGTCCTGTCTGATCTATTGTGCCATCACCGTTGAAGTCCCACTTATACGAATGAATTGTACCGTCAAGGTCCATCGAGTTTGACGCATTAAAGACGATAGTCTCACCAATTGAGGGATTGGTCGGGGTGAAATTGTATGTTGCTTGGGGGGCTGTTAGCGGATCAAACGTCCTAGAAGAGTAGAAATCCCTGCATCCGTAGGGTTGATAACGGATTTTTCTAATTTTTTCTAGATCAACTGCGACATCTTTTTGATGGATTGTTATATTATAATCTTCAGTATTATTACTCCGGGTGAAGATGAAAGTATTAGAGTCCTCATGCGTGAAGAGATCAATCGAGAATTTATAGCTCCTTGGATCGTCCATTCGTGTTGTTAGCAAATTGAGCTCGAGTCTATCTCGAGTTGGAAAGACAAAACTTTCGATCCGAACCCCGATATCCGAACACCCTGTAACAACAGGATCACCGACATCAGTGATTTTCTTGGTCTTGATCTCGCTGGTATCCACATCGGGGTTCAATAACATTACTGAATATGTACCATCTATGAGATCCCGTGACCAAGTGTAGGTATATGGATCCGATCCTGATTCGATGAAGTCGCTTCTAGTCAGCGTTGTAACTGTTTTTCCAGAACTATCAATCACCTTTGCCTTCAAAGTGGATAACGGTGAGCCTGATGTTATCTGAACCTGAAGCCGGTTTGTAGACGGAGTTGAGACCTCGAACGCGGATATATTCTCTCCGTCAATTTTATCCTCTGTTGACGATATATTGGCTACATTAACCGGATAATTTAGATAGGTGAATGTGGGTTGAGCAACATGTCTATTATAGGTTGCTCCAGAAGGGTCACGTGCAATATATGGGTGAGACTCCCCGTCGATAGTTCTCGGGGAATCGACATCATAGACCCAACCTCGATACGATAAGACACTCTGTACATCTTTTTCATCGGACTGAACCTTTATCCACCCCGTGCTCAAACTTTCTCCAGATGATATTGCTTTGTTTGTATAAAGTTCTATAATTTTTATATTATTTTTTGCAGAGGAATTGAATCGATCCGCCGAATATTGGTGATCAAACGACCCTTTCGACACATTGGTGAAGGTACCATTCTTGATTCGAAGGTGAACCCCCCCAGCCGAGTTCCATTCAGTAACGTCGGCCTGTCCATCCGTTACTTTGAGAGTCACCTTGATTTCTACTTGATCGTCGGAGGTAACCCGTTTCTCAATAGTCGTATTGAGTTGAGGTTTTGGATCATCATCCCCCTGGTCTACGAAAATCTCATATTGACCGTCTACACCTAATGCCCTGAATCCATCTTTGTGAATTCTTGTCCGGGGCGTATCAGTGAGCTTCTGTCCGTCTTTATACACCCGGTACCAGAGCACGTCGGCCTCGATACTCACGTTCTCTTTTTTGAATCTTCCAGATTCGTCAGAGGAAACAGTCAAGACTGGATCGATCGGTGACCACCTCCTCGGATCTTTATCATATATCTTAATAGTTGCAGATGGAAGAGGTCCTCCACTCCTTTTATATACTGTCCCTGACAGCCTATGGAAAACAGAATCCACGTACGGACGATTAAATACATCCTCTTGATCAGATTCGGTCCCATACTCAGGGTCCATTTCGTGCGGCTGAATAAGCGTCTCCGAAGATTCGGTGGCAGTACCTAGTAAATCCCAAATATTGGCCCCACCTTCGAAGGTGCCGATTATCGTTGAATACATATAATCAGCTACCAAATAGAGCCGTTGATAGAGTTGGTCTACTTCTGCGTCAGTATGCATTGTATATAGTGATTTGACAACATACATACTTGTCGCAAGTAATTTCCCTTTCTTCCCGGCAATAGACGCACTTTTCAACTGTTTTGCAAGAGTATCTGCAGTCGATTTCTGAAACCCACGGTTTAAAAATAGATTCTCTAGTTCAGTTTCATAAGTATCGTAATGCCCCTCAACGAGAGCAATTCGGGCTCGCCGTAAATTTACTGCTTGCTCTGCACCCATCACCAGAACATCTTCCTTCCCAGGTGCAACAGCCTGTTTCACAGAACCGGACGTATATCCGGTATAGGCTGCTGCCAATGTGAGCCCAACGTTGGCTAACTGCGTGGTGGATGAGCGAATTCTGATATTGTCAATGACATTTACATCACTACCAGCAGAAACGCGGACCAGATCGGTTAGTGTGAGTGTTCCCGATTGGCCATCTGTTTTGACCATTTGATCAAATGTGCTTCCAATTTGGACCTCTTTTTCGATTATATACTGGTCATCGCCAGAATAGAGATCCACTTTTTGGTCGAATGAAACTGCATATAAATCACGCGCCTCCTCCCCCCAGGCAACTTGCACTCCTTGGGAGCTTTTCTCATTTGAATCGACGAACGTTATATTTCCAGTCACGTTTCCGTGATACTCCCTGTCAGTTAGTGGTGTAACTATAATTCGAAAACGGACGGTATCTCCAACAATCCAGTCTCGCCGACCACCTTCATTGATTGCACCAGATACTCTGGTGAACTTCACATTAGCAATACGTACTGGAGGAGATGAACCATCTGCATTTAGTTGGGCATGATAACCACCATAGTGAGAGACCCGGCGACTCCCGACATTCTCTGACCCATTTTGAATAGACGACTCACTAATATCTGATTGAACCCCTTGATGTGGAGTTTGTACGGTCGGCGCTCCTGTTGCACCCCCCGCCGAACATACTATGAAAAATACAATCGCACATATTGTCACAATACATGGGGTAACTGAACCTCTGTCTAGGTTTGGGACTAGTCTATCCAACATAGCCCATTTGAGATGAGTTTCCTTCATGCTCGTGTTATAAAGCGGGCGATTTGGTGTTATGACCTAATGCCAGTAGTACCACCAGTTTGTTAAGAGTAGTTATTTTCTGTGAATGTTTCCTAGGTATACATCTCTTCACCTTGAGCGAATCCGCGCGCCAAGGTTCGCTAATGGCCTGACAGACGCTGTCGTTGAGAAGGTACAGAAGATCTAACACTGATTCGACGAGGAGTGACCCCTTTCCACGAAGAGTTAGAGCAGTGGGACCAGTAGTGAAGCCCAATCAAAACTATTCTAGCCCGGACTATCTTCCAAGGGGCTTCTTCGACTTCGTCGGTAGAGTAAGGGCCGACCGTCCAAACACGAATTCCCGTCCTTCGACGGTCGGCTCCGACTCATCTGCGTGGCCGGCGATAGAGAGTAGGATACCTTCCTCAACTGCGAGAATATTTGTTACCCAGATCACCAATTTGCCGTACTTCCTTGATCGGTGGCCGAGGTAGTCCCGAATCGTCTGCATGGAGAGCTGGCCGTGGCTACAGACGTAATCCCCGTCCTCATCAAACGCACGTTGATGGTCGTCCGAATCACAGGCGCCCTCCAGATGTGGCATAGAGCCCTATTTGGCGGATTCCACTTCAAGCGCCATGGGTGACCTGTCTGACGCACTATTATTACGCAGGGCGTTCCATGACCGCATGGAACGCATGTATCGCATTGCGATATCGAATCAGAAGGGCGGTGTTGGGAAGACCACCGATGCAATCAACCTCGCCGGGGCGCTCGCCGCGGAGGGGCACGACGTCCTCGCAGCCGATATGGATCCCCAGGGATGGCTGACGATCCGTCTCGGACTTCAGGATGCCTACGAGGCCGAGAGTCCCAACCTCAACGACGCGCTCCTCGACCCGACGAGTCACGAACCAAGTGACGTCATCGTCGAGCACGAGGAGTTTGACGTCCTGCCGTCGAACGTCGACATGTTCACCCTTGAACAGGAGTTGATCGGTAGCGGGTGGCAACCGCGACTCCGGCTCAAGATGCTGCTCGACAAACTCGACGAGGACGCCTACGACTATCTCGTCGTCGACGCCCCACCCTCGCTCGGGCCGATCAACGACGCCGTGATCATCGCGACAGAACGCGTGATCATCCCCGTCCGGGCCGACCGCCTCTCCCAGCTCGCCATCGACCACCTGCTCAACCAGTTCGACACCCTTGAGGCTCGCTACGAGATGTCCGTCGACTTCGCGGGCGTGTTCGTCTCCGACGTCGACTACCCACTCGACAACGCCCAAGAAGCGGCGATCAACTGGTTCCGGGAAACCTTCGGCGATGCCTGTCCGATCGAGATCGTCCGCTCTCGGGTTGCGATCGAACGATCGATGGACCGCGGGGGCTCCATCTTTGGCCCCGACGCAGACGAGACCGACATGACCGAGCCGTTCACGCAGATGGCTCGTGCCTTGGTCGAACGCCAGGAGGTGACCGCATGAGCGACGAAGACGACACGCCTGGGGGACAGGCAAGCCAGAACGTGCAGGCGCGGATGGCTCAGCGGTTTGGGTCCACTGCCGAGGGGTCTACGGCCAGTGGCGACAGGCAGGAAGACGAATCCACTACAGAAGACGCAGGGACCGCAGAGAAAGAAGTGAGTTCAGAGAACGCAAGGAACGCATGGAACGCAGAGAGCGTCAAGAGTGCATGGACCGGATTGACGGTGTACTTGCCCGACCACCTTCGGGAAGGATTGGATGACGAATACCGACGGCTCGACTACGAACTAGGCGGAGAGGCTGTAAATGGGGAGACGCTCAAGAAAGACCGCCATTTCAAACCCTTGTTGGTCGCCTTGGGGATGGAGCGCATGGCGGGCATGGATCGTGATGAATTGATGGAGTGCATGGAGCGCATGATGCGCCATGAATTCCCTGAAAGTAGTGAATGAGATCTAATTGACCCAAGGAAGACACGTTCATGTCCAATAAACCACAGTCGGAGAAGTCGTTAGAAGAGATTAATCAAGAGCTCTACGAGCAGGGGATGACGGACGGGCTAGCGGTCATCCCGCCGACCGAGGAGCGAGTCAAGGAGATGCTTCGGGGGACCGACTCCGACCCCGACAAGATGCTTGGCCGGCTCGGGAACAACGAAAACTCGGTCACGGTCCAGCAACTTGCCTCAAACGCCGTGATGGCGGGCTGCGTCCCGCCGTACATGCCAGTGCTGGAAGCCGGTGTGAAGGCTCTTGCAGACTCTCACTCCAACTCAATTCAATCATCGGTGAGCACAGGCTCATGGGCGTACCACTGGCTCGTCAACGGCCCCGTCCGGGAGTCTCTGGGGATTCAGAGCGGTACGAACGCGTACGGTCCATACTTCCGAGCCAACCGTTCTATCGCTCGCGCCCTGGGGATGGCCTACCGGAACACGGCACGCATCCATCCGGGCGAGAAGGACATGGGCGTAATGGGCAACCCCGGGAAGTTCTCCATGCTCGCCGCCGAGAACGAGGAGGCGAGCCCCTGGGAGCCTTACCATGTCACCCACGGCTTCGACGAGGACGACAGCACCATCACATTCTCTGCTCCGAATGGTTGGTTACAATGGATTCCTGAATCGAATACCGCTGAACAAATCCTTAGAGGTATGATCAAGAATACTCCCAATTCCATGGGGGCTCAATCCGACGAGGATTTGAATAGGACAATCTTTCACGCATTTAACCCGTATAATGCGGAAGAAGTGGAAAAATCTGGCCTCCAAAAGAGGGAAATGAAAGAATACCTTGTTAATAATTCCTATATTGAGGCAAGTTCCAGTGAGGGCCTCTCTGCATCTAGAGAAGAAGGGCCCGTTGTCGAGCCTTTTCAGGAGCGTCAATACGCAAATACTGAGGCTGTTAAGATAGCAACTATCGGGGGTCCGGGACGGTGGAATGTTATTATTGGAACATCTATTGGGGGTCCAGTGACGAAGAAGATCGAATTCCCCAGTGGATGGGATGGTCTAGTTGAGGAATATTCTGCTAACCTGGAGTGGTATGAAAATGCGAGATATTAGTCTGCGAAAATAACAGTATCGGATTGAATGACTGGAAGGTGGCGTCGGAAGTTGCTCGAAGGTACTTTTGGATCTTCCCCCGCTCCCAGCCCAGCAGCGAGATGATGCTCTCCGCTGTGCGGATGAACTCCCTGTTGTAGACGTCAACGTCGAATTCAGTGTCTTCAGTTCACAGACCCGAATGGACTAGGTTGGGTCGGTGAAGTGGATAATGGTAGACTCAGTCCTGCCGGACAATCGTTTGGAGATATCGACGCGGTCCCAACCGAGTGGAGAGAGGATACTTTCTATTGCCCGAATGAGCGAGGTCCGGTAGTACCTGGCGTCATATCGGTCGGGGTCTTCATGAACCAACGCGACCCGATCACGCGACCGCTTCGCGTCGTCGACCACGACATATTCCACGTTCTGTCCTGGGTTGATTGCGAGGTCTTGCTCGCGGGCCCGTTCCAACGCGGCCACGTTCTGAGTGTACTGAGTGTACGCCTCGACGGTCTTGGAGACGCGATTCTTCTCGACGAGGTCTGCCGGATCAACGGCGCCACGCTCAAGACGGCCGATCGCCTGCGCGAGCCGGTCGACCACTGCCTCGGGTGACCGTGTGTGGTCGAGAACTTCCAAGCACTCGCGTTGCACGGCTTCGACAAACGCCGGCGTCGACCGCTGCCGGGCTTCGATGCCACGTACCTTGAACTCGTCCTCGCCTCGGACCTTTCCGAAGTACTTCGTCAGGGCCCCAGCCTCGGAATCGACCTGGGGGACGAAGGCGACCCAGTCGTATTCGGCCTCGTATTCGAGTCGGATGCCGACAGCCTCCGTGATGTCCTCGGCGAGCTCCCCGAGCGGCACACGCTCGGCCGCGGAGACGTCGGGATCGGGGGTCACCCAGATGGAGTCGACGATGCCGTGGACGACGATCCACCCCCCTGATTCTAAGTGATCCTTGGCGTCGAGGAGGATTTCCCGCGCGTAGGCGTTGATGGCCTCGTGGCACTCGATACGACCGAACTTCGCGTTCGAGAAACCCTGGTAGCCGAAGCAGGCGACGAGGATCCACTTGATCGCCCCCGACCGGCCTTCCAGGTCGGTGAGGCGATCAGCGTTTGGCTCATCACGAGCGCGCTCGCGACGGATCTCGGCTTTGATCTCGTCGCGGGCGTCGATCAACGGCTGGAGGACGTCGACGAGATAGCCCTGCTTGTCACAGATCGAGTACCCGAGCCCAGGGACGTCCTCGCGGTCGGCATGGCAGTCACACCGGATCACGTCAGGCGAGACGTTGAACTGGCAGATGATGTTCGGGTAGAGGCTCGAAAAGTCGAGTTCGTGGACGTCCTCGTGCATCCCCACGTCGGGCGAGAACGTGAACCCGCCCCGGTCGGCGTCGTGGAGCGTCCCCATCGGCTTGAAGAACTCGTGGCGCCAGGAGTTCCAGGGTGTGAGGACACCACGGTCCTGGGCTTCCCGAATCTGGATCGCAGTCAGCACGTTCCCGATCGACGCCCACGCGAGCTCTTGGACGGGTTTTCGGGACCGGGTGACGAGGTCGAGGACGCCATCCAGGTTCGTCTCTCGGAAGAAGAACGTGTTCGACTCGTCGATGATTGCCCGCCCAGGGACGTTGTACCGGGCCGGCGAGTGGCCGACGCGACCGTAACTCGAATAGGTCGATCGCCCGGCGAGTTGCTGGTATCCGGCTCCCGGTGGCCGGGCCAGTTCGAAGTCGAGCATATCCTCTGACCGGGCCATGTCGTACAGCGTCGGGATAATCTCGCTCGTTGAGCAAACGAGGACATCTGGGTCGTGCGCGTCCAGTGCCGATTGCACTGCCGTGAGGATCGTCTCGGGGTCGCCCGTCGTGGTTTCGCCGTCAATAGTGATGGTCCCGTAGGCGTCGTGTGCCGTCTCGGTCACCGGGACCGACAGCGACAGAGTCGAGAGCTCGTCGACCGGCGTCGGGTCGGTCCCGGTTTCGAGGCAGTACCGGAACTCCCGCGAGAAGTCCACGTTGTAGCAGGCGAGATCGCCTACAGGATAGGCGGGATGCTGGCGAGCCTGGCGAGCGAGCGGCACTACTCGGTCGACGTGTGTGACGTCGACGGCGAGGACCGGTTCCTCGTCACGACGGAATCCAGGTCGCCGGGAGACGATATCGGTCGCGGCGACGTCGGGAGGGGACTCGTAGTGTGCTCGGAGCGCATCGAAATCGACGTCGGCGCTGGCCGACCGGGGCCCGACGTAGAACCGGGGCGTGTAGTCCGTGCGTTCGGTGACGTCGGCGCCGTCTGCGGTTGTTGTCCACTCCAGCACCCGATCCTCGAGGAAGTCGATTGTGAACGGCATCGAAGATCACTCGTGGTCAGGGGTGGTCTCGGCCGGTTCCTCGTCGACGAGCTGTGCTTCCAAGTCGTTGAGGCGGGTGTCGAGGTCCTCCAGCCGGCGTTCCTGTTCGAGATCGATGCTGAAGAGGGCCGGCAGCAGGGGGTTTTGATGGTTCAGGAGGCCACTGGCGTCGGCGTGGTTCCGTGCGTGCGTGATGAGTTGGTCGAAGAGGGGCTGCTGGGCGCGTCGCAGCGCTCGGCGGTAGGCCTGCCAGCGCTCTTCGATCACTCGCAGCGCGTCACGGTAGGTAGGGTTCGTTCGACCCACGGTCAGCCACTCCAGGCGTCGAGGAGGGGGTTCGGCGTGGACCGCGGGCTCGTGGGTCCGCTGGCGGCTTCAGATTCGGCAGGCGTCCCTGGCCCGGCTGGTTGGAGTCCGACCTGTTCGGCCCTCGTCGCCAGGATTTCACGCCAGTAGGCAAACGTGGTCTGGTAGTACGCGCCGTCGTCGACCGGGTAGACCAGGGTCTCGAAGTCGTCGCCGACAAACCGCGGCCCCATCGACGTCTGTTCACAGGTGAGCGTGTGGTCGGCGATCGCCTCGGTCGGTGCCGTGAACTCGTCGGTATTCGTCCGCGTGAGCAGCACGGGGACGTCGTACGAGTCGGCGATTCGTCGAAGGCGAGCGAGGGCTCGGGTGAGGAGTTTCTGGGCCTGGTCAGTCCCGAGGGTATCGTCGGCTCGGTACAGGGCGTCGACGGCCGGTGCCACGATCAGGGAGGGCGTCAGCGGGGAACTCTCGGGGTCGCGGCCTGGGCGTTCTTGACGTCGAGTGCGGCGCGAGGTGAGCGACTCCTCGCGAGCGGCCTGCCGGACGTGCTCATTGATGGCACCAGCGAGGTCCGCTACGACGCCGAAGTGCTGATAGGCGGTGAACCCGCGGGCGACGTGGATGCGATCGAGGAGTCGCTGGCTCGGCGCGAGACGGCCCAACGTTGTGGTCGTCGCGTATCCGTGGGCATCGACCCAGAACGCGGGCCCGTCTGTCATGAGCAGGTGATCGAGGGCGAATGCTTGCAGCGCGGTTACACCTCGGCCACCTTCAATATCCAACAGGGTGATCCCGTCATCCAGATCCGGGAACAGAATCCTGTTGGCGGAGGGGGCTGAATCCTCTTTAGCTAAGGTCGAGTTTCGGTCAGCGCCCCGTTTCGGCCGATCGACGCGAAGCGCCGTCGATCGTGACGTCGAGGTCCCATCCATATGACCACGAACGGGTGCACCAGCGGTAAGTTGCGGCGTGTGGATTCCGGAATTCATGAGTCGCGTGAGCTGACGTCGGCCTTGCTGGTGTCACCGGGTTTGGAGTGAGGTTACTTCTTTCCGAGAAGGTTTCAGGAAAGGTATTGGCGTGTCAATCAGGTCACCGAACAGAGGCGTCTCCTCACCCCCCATATTCCAATGGCTGCACCTGTTGATCAGACATGTACTCAGGGTCGTTGATAGTGATAGAAACTTCGTAACGGTGGGTATTTGACGGATTAAGAGATTGGTGCAATTGTGGACGATGCCGAATTAAAAGAGGGCGACTGGCAATTCCTGCGCGGACTGAATCTGAACACAGCATAATACGGAAAAAGATCCAGCAAGCTCCCTCGATGACTGGTGGGGCACCGAGCGCGAACGAGAATCTAAGGGCTGATAACGTATTATTTAGTTGGCAACTATTGTTCATACGGGGCAATGTGATTGCCCTAGCGTCATACTGGCCGGGGTAGAAACTTAGGAATCGGCCGTAGTAGTTTTATATTTGAAAATTCTTAGCTATTGAATTGGAAAGCTATGGAAAAGTAGGAGTAATTCTCAGTTCAAAATGTAATACGAGCAACATCTATATATGATTAATCCATTGTCATTTTTGGCCCATGGGCACTCATCAGAGGACTACCAAGTGGTATTCACTCGCCATTCTATTGGTCGTAATCACCCTTTTGACAGGGGCTGGAACCGTACTGTTCCCGGCATCGAATGCACAACAGGCCCCGCGGGTCAGTGTCGAAGATGTCACACTCGGTTTAGACGAATCCGTTGACGTTGTACTAACGCTCTCGGACGCCCCTGAGGGGCTAATTGGATTTCGACTGACGGTGAGTCTCTCGGACGGATCAGTTGGCAATTTCACCAGTGGGTCCGTAGCTGATGAGTTCCAGCCTGATTCCTTACAGTCGGTAGGTGTCTCACCAGATCAAGATAGCATTACGATTAAGGCAACAGATCTCGCGGCGGGCGAGAACGGTGCTGTCGTGCCGGGTGACAGTGACATCGCCCTAGGGACGGTCACGGTTCAGAGCGAAACTGAAGGCCAATCTTCACTTGGGGTGACAGTCGATCTCATGCAGGATGATCAAACGCCACCACAGCAATTTTCACCGGCTATCGATCCTGGCCAGCTGACCGTTAGATCGACTGATCAGTCTCCCAAAGCAGATGCAGGAGCAGACCAGGCCGTAGAGGGAGGAGCGGTTGTCCAGCTAGACGCGTCAGGATCAAGCCACCCCGAGGGCGAACAACTAACCTACGAGTGGACGGGGGTCGATGGGTCCTCGATCAGGCTCTCTGACCCAACCTCCCCGGCTCCCTCGTTCACTGCACCTACGGTTGAGAGCGAACAACGACTCCAGTTCGAGGTGACCGTCCGTGACGGAAACGGTGGCAGTGACACTGATACGGTGAATGTCACAGTCGAGCCATCCTCCGAGACGGACACTCCCGAACCGCCGACAACTGATGCGGGCACTCCGCCCGTCGCAGACGCGGGTGCCGACCAGACCGTCGATGAGGGTGCGATGGTTCAGCTCGATGCCTCCGGATCAAGCGACGATGACCAAGACCAACTCACCTTCCAGTGGACGCAACGCTCTGGACCGTCAGTCACGCTTTCTGACCCTACATCGGAGACGCCTACCTTCACCAGCCCCTCGATTACGTCACCAACCACCCTCACGTTCGAGGTCGAAGTCAGTGACCGAAGCGATGGGAGTGATACGGACACAGTCGCGATTACCGTGGAGCCGACGGATGATTCCAACACGCCACCCATAGCCGACGCTGGAGACGACCAGACCGTCGACGCAGGAGAGTTCGTACCGCTAGACGCTTCGGAATCGAGCGACCCTGACGACGATCAACTCGCCTACGAGTGGGTAAGGGTCGCTGGGCCGTCGGTCACGCTCTCTGACCCAACCTCCCCGACTCCTTCGTTCACTGCTCCGATGGTTGAGACCCAGCAACAACTGCAGTTCGAAGTGACGGTTCGTGATGGGAGCGGTGGGGTTGATTCAGACACGGTGAACGTCACCGTCAAACCGACGACCGAGCAGGAGACATTGCCGATACTGGACGTCTCGGTCGCGTGTACTCCCGACGGAGCTGACATGACGATTAGGAACACTGGGGATGAACCTGTCGAGGTCCGTGACCTAGATGACGCCGGACAGAGCCTGTTTGAAGGTGTACAACAGCTCGGTGCAGGCGAATCGACAACTATCTCAGGCGTTAACAATGGCGAGTTCGTGATCCAGGCGTTTGATCCTGCCTCGGGCAACACCATCGGAGATTCTGTCCTTGCCACCGTCGACTGTGATTCACCTAGTGGTGGACTGGATGACGGTGACGACGGCATCACAGACAACGAGGACGACACAGCTCAGGACGAATCTAGCCCGCTCGACGTATCAGTTGGGTGTACATTATCAGGAGGCGATGTGACCGTGACGAACACCGGTGAGGAACCTGTCGAGGTCCGTGATCTCGACGACGAAGGGCTGGACGTCATCGACGGCGCCATACAGCTTGGGGAAGGTGAATCGACGACCCTGACGAACGTTGACAACGGAGAAGTCGTGGTAATTTCCCTCAACCCGATTTCAGGAGATCAACTCGGAGATTCCATCACCACCACCGTCGACTGTACCGACGCGAGTGACGAGGACAGCGAGACCCAAGACAGTGGTGGCTCTCCTGCGGCTGAATCTCGGGTCCTGAACGTCTCGGTCGCCTGTACTGTCGATGGAGCCAACGTGACCGTAAATAATACGGCTGAAATCGCGGTCGAAATTCGCGATCTCGATAGCGCTGGTCTGGACGTCCTCGAGGGTGTGATCGAGCTGGGAGCGGGCAATTCGACGAATCTGTCGGTGAGGACTAACGGTGACATCGTGTTACAGGCGTTCGATCCTGATACTGGTGACCCGTTAGATAACTCCGTCACTACTTCCGTCAACTGCGAGGGTGCTAACTCCCAACCAGTTGCCGGTCACAATGAACGTCCCCTCCATTCCGAACAGCGCGATTGGACTCAAATTACTGGAGAACGCTAATGGTACACCTCGCCCCTATCGACCGCCGTGGCACCGCACGTCGACTGGCACACTTCCCCCCATTGCAGGGAATAGCGAGTGAGTCTGTTCGAATGGCAACCCGTAGAGCGGGACCCGTCTTCAGCCACCTGACTGGAGGGGGACGATGATACCACCGTCTCAGTGGCGACTCTCTAGCGGTCCTCTCAATGATTGGAAGCGTATCCTGCCATCGCCGAGACGCTGTGCATTTGTTGTCGGCCACTTGCTTCTTGTCGTGGCCCTCGTCGTTAGTCCGGCAGCGCCCTTTGTTGACTCCACGGCGGCCCAAAACTCAGGCCCTGTGCTAACCGAAGAGCGGAGACACACCATTCAGGCCTACCTCTCAGATTCACAGACTGGAGACGTTACCGAACCCGTGGTCGTAAACGGGTCGACGTACGCAGTCGTCTATGTGAAAACGACTCCCTCGCAGTCAGGGATCTCCTACAGGGGTAATCTCGGCGGTTCGGCGATGGAGAAGCAGGTCGCCTATGGCACCGACTGGGAACAGGTAGGGCTGGACGCAGTCTTGGTGTTTGAACTTACCGATAGCGGGGCTCGGTTCGTCCCGAAGAGCGAACACGAACTGATACGCCAGGTAATCCAGGTCCAGGCAGCGGTCGCCTGGCGGCAGCGTGATCATTTCCGTGCAGATGGACCCCACTCCTGGGTCGTCGACTTCCAAGAGGGAATGCTCCACGAAGGTGTGGCTAACGCCGCCTTCGCATGGGAGAAGGCGACCGGCTTCAAGTCGAGGGAAGACCGGTATCTCGCTGCCTTGCAAGGGATGACCTCCACCAGCGGACAGCGGTACATTCCCGAGGAAATCAGAGATGAGATAACGACCGCAGACTCAGCACTCCAGTCTGCACAGGCCGCCTCGTCGGCCGCGAGTGAGCTGGCGAGTAAAAATTACGTGATCGTCGACGGATCGGTCGTCGCCGCAGACGTGGCAGAAGACGCGCTTAACGGCTATGCGGATCAAATTGAGGATATCAGCTCGGCGGCCGGTGGGGCTGGATTCGCTGCAAGCCTTGGAAAGTTAGCTCTCGCAATACACGAGGAACGGGCCTTCAGCGACAAGAAAATCCAGATGCTGACCAACATCCAGGAGTACAGCGAAACCCACGAGGACGTTTCCATCGATCCCGCTCTCGATGGGGCTATCACTCGGTTACGCAGACAGAACGAGAATTCGAGACAGCAAACGAAAGAAGTCCTAATCGCTTGGCTCCAAGAGGACGGTATCGATGTCGCTGAGTACACTGCGACGGATCTGGCTCCCCGTTTCGGTTCGTGGTTAGTCTCTCATTCGAATATTGCGAGTTCGGCCAGTTCGTACGCCACATCGGGCACGGCCGGGACGGCCCTGTCAGGTGCCTCGAAGGCTGCTGGCCTCGTTGGTGTGTTCAAAGCTGGTTGGGATCTCGGCGGGTGGGTTGGTGGTCGCAGCGCGACCTACAGCTCCTTGAAACGAGCTGAGTTCTCGCGGATGGCCATGCTCGAGTTCAGGCAGGTGCGAAACGACGTCACGAACCGCTATGGTGACGACTTGAGTGGCACTGGAGCCTATGCCCAGTCGGAAAGTGCGTCAGTTTACCAGGCCTCAGAATTCTTCAGACAGCGCTCGCTCGCCGAGTTCTATCTCCATTCCTACGAGGCCACGCAGGCGACTTACTTCGACGACATCGTCAACGAAGGCGAGCAGATCTACAATTCCCTGTTCGGAGGCAACGGCATATATAACGAACAGGAGCTGATGAAACGATACGCTGACACGTCGATGCACAAAGCTAGTCAGCTTAAATCGACCCGGATCGGGGACGTCCTCGCAAACTATCCTGATCCAGTCGACAACGTCCAGCCACGCGCAAACCTGACGGTGGCTCCTGCTGAAACGGGAACGAAAAAACCCGTGGAGTTCGACGCGAGCGAGAGTTTCGATACTGACGGATCGATCGACGAATACCGGTGGGATTTCGACGGTGATGGATCAGTCGATGACACGACGTCCCAGCCGACGATTACCCACCCATACCGGTCGAGCGGCACCATGGAGGCGAGTGTTACTGTCGTTGACGACGCCGGCAATACAGCGACTGCGACTGAAACCGTGACGGTTGCCACCTCACCGACGTCGATCTCAGTGAGTCCGTCGACCTGGGACATCGGACAAACGCTGTCCGAGGGGACGCGCCAGTTGACAATAACGGTTACAAACACCGGTGACGTTCCGACCGACATTACGGTCAACAGCGCGGACGGCCTCTCGGTGAACGGGGTGCCAGAACGTCTGGCTCCCGGACAATCCTCACAGCTGACCGTGGTCCTTGACGCTGGTGGCTACGATGGCGGTCCACTCGTAGTGAGACACGACACTGGGAAAGCGATCGTTCCGATTAGCGTGACAGTCGTCTCGGACGATGAGCTGACTCGGACCGAGGATTCGCCGATGTCTGATGAATACAACTGTGGTCCCTTCGCCGTGGACGTCTACGGCGACAACGAACAATACTGCCGTCAATCCGGCCGCACGTGGACCGACGATACTGTCGAGATCCACGAGGACCACTACGACGGTCTCACAGAGGCACACCTAGACATCTCGTTCCGCCCAGCAAGTATCGCCAAACAGGATGACCCACTCAAGGTGTACGTCAACGATCACGCCGTCGCGATTTTTGAGTCGCCAGCGCCTACCTCTTCCTCGGACAACGAGTTCGTTTCTCGTACCGTCTCTGTGCCAATCGAGTATCTCGAACCGGGGAATAACGTAGTCCGAATGGATACGCAGGGGTGGTCGAGTTACGACATCGAGAGCGATTTCGACGCGACGAGGCTGCGCTATACGTACTTCGGGGAACCACAGCTCAATCTCCAAACGAAGGAGTTCGATAAGGAGGTCCCGGTCAATGGAATCGTCCGTGTCCCCGTCGTGATCGAAAACAACGGGGGCCGCCCTGCTGAGGACATAGTTCTCGGCACCAGTGGTGGAACCGATCAGAATGCGGTCGAGGTCGTCAAATGGCCTGACGGGTTCGATACTGATCAGGGTGGTACCGTCCCTCCCAAACAGTCGAAGGTGCGCTACTTCGAGATCCGATTGATTCAGGATACGGTTGCAGACGTCGAGTTTGCAGCCCGATCTGCGACGGACGACGACTCGGTGACGATCTCGATTCGTCCACCGAACGATCCACCCACCCTCTCGACCCGGCAGGTGAGTCCACGCACTGTCTCGGCAACGGAAACCATCCAGTACCTCGCATCCGTCACGGATCCAGATGGGGACGCCATCGACCTCTCCCTGGAGGTGTACGATCCGAGCGACTCTTCCTGGGAGTCGGTCGAGACACGGCGTATCTCGTCGGGAGAGCAAGCAACGTGGAGTGCGACGCCGTTCGAATCCAACGACGAGGGGGCTCAGACCCGATATCGGTTCGCGTACGACGATGGCAACGGCCACACGGGTGTGTGGGGGCCCTTCAGAGGTCCCACCGTCACCGACGATGATACGAGTGGCCCAACGATTTCCAACGTCTCGAGCCCGTCTGTCATCCAGCCGGAACAGGGCGCCACTGTCAACGCGACTGTGACCGACGAGAGCGGCCTCACCAGTGTCACGCTCAACTACTCGACTAACGATAGAGAAAAGCAATCCATCCAGATGAGCCGTTCCGGTGGAACGACCGATTCGACCGAATGGGAAGCGACCATTCCTGCACCGTCGTCGGAAGTAGACCGTATCTCGTTCGAGGTCGTTGCGACGGACGCTGATGAATCTCCCGCCTCCTCGACGAGCGTTGTGGAGATGATAGCCGTTCAGTCCAACACGGCACCGAAAGCCAGTGCCGGGTCGAATCAGACTGCTGACCCCGGTACGACCGTAGAGCTCAATGCGACCAAGTCGGTTGACCGGGATGGCGATTCACTCACGTACCGGTGGGTCCAACTCCAGGGATCGGAGACGCCCCTGAGCGATCGTGATAGTCCCTCTCCCTCCGTCACCCTCCCCGATGAATCTGGGACGAAACTCATCTATCAGGTTAAGGTGACCGATTCTAAAGGAGACTACGACACGGATACAGTGACACTCTCAGTTGGCACCTCGGCGACAGATCCGCCGGCAATCGGTGAGACCTCTTCCCGCGACCTCGACGGAGACGGGCTGTATGAGGACGTCAACGGAAACGGAGAGCTTGACTTCGGTGACGTCGAACTGTTGTTCAACAACCTGACAGAAGAGGCCGTTGAGTCCAACACGGACGCCTACGACTTCAACGATAACGGTGTTGTCGGGTTTGGCGACGTCGTCTGGCTATTCGAACGCGTCTAACCAGTAGACGACGTCCCAAACTGCGGCGCAGCGTCTTTGAGTCCCTTCCTGTTGTGCAGTCCCACTGAAATCGCTTGAGGCGTACGGTGAGCTTGAGCAAGTCAAGCTGAGGGAGGAAGTGTGGACATCAGACCGATCCAGAAACGACGCTGTCGCTCTTGGTCTCTGAGTGATCCATCGAGATCTGATTCGAAGGCTCAGCGAACTCGAGGCTCGGTTGTCCATTGACTATATCAGTGACGTGCCAAATAGAGAGGAGTTAGTTGTCGCGGTGCGTATTTTCGAGTTGGCGCGCTTGTTCGTCTACCTTAGAGAGTTCACTTACGACGGTATCATCCGGCCCGCCGTGGGCGACTCGTACGGGAAGGTCTAACGGCGATGGAACAAAGCGACCCTCATCTGCCTCTTCACTGGGTTCCTCATCAGCGCTCTCGCCCCATCGAAACAGGGTCTGAAAAACCTCCCAGATACTGAGGCTCATACCATAGATTAGGATTCATCGAGTGTTAAGTCTTTAGCGGCGCTATTGAATCAACAGACTAGATGATCGATTCGCAAGCCCCCTGAACGGCTGTTTCAGTCGCGTCGGATCCGAATTATAGGGGTTCTGCCAGACCCGAATTACTACTACGGGGATGGCGGATTCCCGCTCACGACGACGTATTCTCTGTCTCGGCTAGACCCATCTGCTTTGAGTAAATTGTACTCAACGAGCTTCGAAAGGTAGGCTCGAACCGTTCGGAGCGTCCGCGGATCGTCAACGCGGTCCTCGTAACGCTCATGGATCTCGCCAGGAGCTAACGGCCCCTGCTTCCGGACGATGTCGTAGACCGTCCGCTGATGCGGGGTCAGCGAGTCGAGATTCCGCTGTTTGATCTGTGCGCGGGCGTCCGTCGACGCGTCGAGGAGGTGTTCGTCAGAGATTTCGTCGGCCCCTTCCCGATCGGCCCTGCTTGCGGCGGTTCGGAGAATCCCGATTGCGAGACGTGCATCGCCCGCTGCCGCGTCGGCGATCCGGTGGAGTTGCCCGTCGTCGATGACGTCGTGCTCTAACCCCCACTCAGCTCGGGCCCGGAGGATGTCTGCGAGTTCGTCGACGTGGTACCGCTCCATCAGGACGTGTTCGCTCGCCCGAAGGCGACTGACGATGCGATCGTCGACGCGATTGTAGAGCAGTTCCTCCTTGTTCGCGATGCACACGAGGGCGAACTGCGAGAGGCTGTGGAGGTCATAGATCACCTCTGGATCTTCGAGCTGGTCGGCCTCGTCGAGGATGATCACGCGTCGGGGGCCGTCGTAGCGCTGAAGTCGATCGACGAGTTCGTCGTGGGGCGTCGATTGCCGATGGATGTCGATGGTCTGCCCGAGATCGTCGAGAATCTGGTAGAGCGTCCGATAGCGCGAGTAGTTCCGCCAGCAGTTGACGTACGTCGCTTCGACGTCGAGGACTTCCTCGCGAAGGCGCTCGGCGACGAACTTCGAGAGACAGGTCTTCCCGGCACCGCTCGGCCCGGTGACCACAGCGGTCTCGGCCGGTTGCCCGTCGGTCAGGGGAGCGAGGACACTCGATAGATGATTCACTTCGGCGTTCCGATGCTCTACCTCGCGTGGGACAAACGCCGCACGGAGCACCCGAGCATCGCGTATCATCTGCGGTGGTACTGGTTGAGTTGTGATTCAACTTTTAAAAGGTTACTCGGGTCGTTTCCGGAATCGATTCTGGGTTCGAGCTAGATCGTGCTTAGACCGCCGACATCGCTGGATTCTCTTCGCTATGCGTTCTGGGATTGTGATTTCCGGAAAGCTACAGCGAAACTGAAGCGTAAGAGAATTGGTCACCAGAAGGACTTTGCAGTTAGCACTTAGTCCTAACCCATGGTGAACCGGATAAAGAACTCGGGCGCGGACGGATTGGCGCTTCAGGTCACCAAGCAAGCGCGTTCCGCGGGGTTAGTTATCGAACGAGGAGAAGATCGCGTTGATCGGGCCGAGGTGCGAGTGTTTTCGTTTCGAGAGTTGCTGTTGGTCGTCGATCAAGACCTACCCGACCACCACGTAGCGACGTTGGTTGCGTCTGCCACCCGAGATACAGAGAGCATCTACCGGTCGTTGGATGCGACCCTCTCTAGGGCGGGGAACGGGTTCCAGGTCCAGTTACCGCCTGCGGAGGATGCTGGCTTCGAGGTCGGCGACCGAGGACCGGTCCTCACAGCGCCCGGGATACTCGTGATTCACACTAAGGAGTCCGTCCGTCTCGCGAACGACCTTGTTGCGATGCGTCGAGAACAAACTGGCGCCCAGTGATGTGACTCCCCGCGTTGTAAGTGTTCACTGCTGGCTTTCTTAGTAGTACCCTCAGTTGACGAGAGGGTTTCAGTGGACGTGGAAGTCCAGAGTATTATTCATCGGGAGAGAATGTAGTGAGCAAAGTGGCCAAGGACCCCACGATAGAACCGAGAAGCCACGGCTGAGGAGTGATGCAATGTATTTGATAAAGCAAAGCCAGGAAACGAGCAAAGCGATCAATCGCTGGATAACACCGGGTTGCTAGCTCTTACCGCATGTTCGGTGCTACACCTTAGAAATATATTATAGGTCTAACATTACCAATGTATGCCACCAAATCTAAGTAACATAGATTACGATCACCTTCTTCTGCGTGCTGGAATAGCTATTTTAATTGGTGCGATTGCGTTTAGATACATTGCACCACTAGGTTTTTCAATATTTCTCTACTATACTACTCGGAGACTTTTCGATTCGCTTAGGAAGCTACGTCTTCCTGCCAGAGTGCGTGGTGCCATTGTTTTGGTAATAGCCGTTACTCCACTATCTCTTACAATCATATATACCACAGTTTGGTTGATAGTTGAGGCAAGAGTGTTCATTAGTCGAGTTCCATATATTGCCACCCCATCGAATGAAGGCATTTGGCTCTGGACTGCTAACGAAATTCCGAATGATACAATTCTAAAGTTATATCGTGGCCTATATAACCACAACCATAGTTTTTTAAATGATTTCGCTACCCAAAATGCGATATTTGTGACCGATATTGTACTCGATATTTACTGGATTTCCTCATGGTTTACATCGTTACGTATTATCTTCTGATCAAAGGAGACAGGGTAGGCAATTGGCTGCGCAGACTAGATTTATCATTAGCTAGTCGCGAATTTATGGAGGCGGTTAATAAAGAACTTGACGCTGTTCTCTTTGGAAACCTATTTTATCTGATCTCCTCAACGATCATCGCCATAATTGCGTTTCAGGCATACAATGCATTTGCCCAAGCAGGCGCCCATATTCCCTACCCTACGCTTGTGGGGTTATTAACAGGGATCGCTAGCCTGATCCCGGTGGTCGGAAGGAAAGCCGTCTATGTCCCTCTTGTTACCAAATTAGGGATTCAAACAGTCTTTAGTTCAAATGGTTCACCAATAAGATATGTTATAACACTCCTTATTATATCTATTCTTGTCGTTGATACGATTCCTGAAATAATAATTCATCGATATAGAAAAGGAGATGTTGATAATGTAGGTATTTTGTTGCTTTCATACACATTAGGTATACTGATGTTAGGGTTCTATGGCCTCTTCGTAGCCCCAATAATCCTGGTAGTGGGGATAGTCGTCGCAACGATAACGCTCCCACAAATATTTGCTACTCAAGAAGATATCTTTGCGCCTACATCAGCATATGACCGGAATCAGTTGCGTCATGATGATTTTTAACATGGGATGTACTTCTTCGATAGGTATGGCCGAGAGGGATTGTTAAATACTATAATATAATATCCGATATCACCCTACCTTTGATAGGGTTCAGTCAGGGTTCAGAGAAGATCGAAAGGTGGGGCGGCAATCTGTGTTAGGTGCACTAGCAAGAGATCAACCGCCTCGTCGGGGGTAAGGTGTTTTTGGAGTGGGGATTTCTGAAGTGAAAGGCGACCCTGGGCCTGCGATAGACTGGGTATTCACCCCATCTTGCGGGGCTGTCGCTGGCGAACATCCCCTCAATACTATCGGTTGTGGGAGGTGTCGATTAGTGTCGGTCGGTTGTGCTTAACTGGTGCAGAAAACCGGTCCTTTGGCCAATCCGGAGGGTGGCCGATACCACGTTACGGTTGACAAGACCGTGGTTTAGGTCACAATAAACGCTGGTGGCTGTACGGGGCAGTCAATCTCGCAACCAATACCCTGTATTCGGCACACACGCAATTTGTCAACCTCTGGGATATTCAATAAGACCATTCACGCATCCTCCCCAAATTGTAAGTGTTATTCGTCGGGGGAGCCCAGTTCCTGCTGAAATCCGGATTGCGTCTCGCCCTCGTACTGTTCAAGTAGCCGTGCTGCCGAGGCCGGGATTGCTCGCACTAATCGGAAATCGTCACGGAACGTTTCAAGGACGATCCGCGGTTCGTCGACGAGCGAGTAGATGAACGTCCGGCCGCCAGCTCGACCCAGGTTCTTTTCGTTCGATTCGAGGAGCCCGAACATTTCGAGGGTGTTGATGTGATCCCGAATGCGGCTCTCTGAGAGGGTGTCTGCGTCGATCTGGGCGCAGAGGTCCTTGTAGTACGAATAGATGTGCTTGATCTTCGCCTCCCGCTCCGGGTCGATCACGAGCAACGTGGTCGCCAGCAGCGTGAGTTGCATCTGCGTCGTCAGTCGTTCGGAGATGATGTCGCGGGTGTTCGCGCGGTCGACCTCGCTGCGGGCCATTCGTACGTGCTCTTCGTCGACGAATTCGGCTTCCTCGTGACGGGCGATATCACCGGCAGTCTCCAACAAGTCCAGCGCCATCCGGGCGTCGCCGGTGTCCTGGGCGGTGAGGGCTGCGGCCAATGGAACGACGTCTTCCGAGAGTACGTCAGGGCGAAAGGTGAGGTCGGCGTAGTACTGGAGGATCGTTTGGAGTTCGTTTGCGTCGTACGGCGAGAACTGAATCTCGCGCTCACAGAGCGTGGATTTGACCCGCCCCGAGAGATTTTCCCGGAATTTGAAGTTGTTACTGATCCCGATGAGCCCGATTTCGGCATTCTCGATTTCGTCCATCGCCCGCGCACGGGGGAACTCGTAGAGGAGCTGTTCGTCCTCGCCGAGCTTGTCGATCTCGTCGAGGATGATGAGGAAGTCGCCGCCAATTTCGTCGACGCGCCGATAGATGAGCGACCAGATGGTGTCGGGGTGAGTCCCCTGTTTGATGGTTCGATCGTCGTAGAGTTCGTTCGCGATATAGGAGATGACCTGGTACGTGGACGTCCGCTTGTTACAGTTGATCGAGATAACGGTCAACGAGGTTTCCGTATCGGCGATCTCCTCGCGGAGGTACTCCATCATCTTGGTCGTCGTCGCGGTCTTCCCCACGCCAGTCTGCCCATAGATGAAGATATTCGGTGGGCCGAAGCCGTCGATGATATCCTGAAGGGCAGCGCCATACTCTTCGATCAGGTCGTCGCGTTCGAGAATCTCGTCAGGGGTGTACTCCTCCTTGAACGGCTCCTTGTCCTTGAATATCTTGTTGGGCCCCTTGAACGGAGAGTTCATTGAATCCAAGTGTCAGGGCGAGGGGTAATAAACCCACCCTTGCAAGTGTTCTAAGTGTTGTAAGTGTTCTCGGTTCTTTATTTGCCACCCACCCCCCGGATTGTAAGTGTTCTCCAGTCGGGCTATGGGATACGGTGAGAGACTGGCCGGGTACCACTCGGACGGAGGAGTAGACTGTTCGAGTAACTCGTCTCTCTCTTCTAGTTTCTAGTCTAGAAGTATAATATGTATGTATGGGTAGGAGAAAACTACACGTTGATTCGAATCCGGCTATTCCACGCGCTTCAGTCGGTGAGAGCACATGTTACACTTACAATCTGGGGTGTCTGACGACAGTGAGATAACCCCACTTTAAATACGTGCGTTTCGGACGCCACCCGTTCGCGAGCCCCTCGAACACTTACAATCCGGGGTGGGGGGCTGTCTACAACGACTCGCGTTGGTTCCCGAGTTGGCTAATTCGCCTCGTCTCCGACCACAGCTGTGGATGCCGGTAGAATGACCGAAGGGGTGGTCCTGGTCTGCCGACGTGACGCCGATCGAAACGGTAGACGTCCAAGTAGTCGTCCGACAACGGACGGACGACAGGGACGTCGACGACGCGAGGACACGTCGCGTCGCGTTCGGTGAGACCGCGTTTGTGTCAGGTTTGCCGAGAGATTGGGGCCCTCTCAGGCGTGTTCAGCGTCCAGCCACGCTATGCACCGGCACCCTCAGATGTGGCCGGGGCGGCGTCAGAAGCGGGGCCGACCTCCCCGGGAAGATCGACATCGCGGAACAGCACGATCCTCGATTCCTTGTATCTCAGGCCGTCAGTCCGCCGCTCCTTCTTTGTCTTCGCGAGCTTGCCGTTCGCGAGGTGGAGCATGGCGTCCATGGTCCGGCGGGCGAGTTCTTGCGCGTATTTCTTCCTGATCTCGGGCCGCTCTTGCATGATCCAGTCGGTGAGGTCTGACGAGGACAGGTACACGCGGACGTCACCGCTGCCCTTGGACCAGAGGCCATGCCGACGGGCGTCGTCTCGCTGCCGCCAGGCCTTTGCCGCCAACTCGTCGGGTTGGCTGTTCGCAGTCGAGGCGAGCATGGCGTCATCGTACCGTGACAGGCGTTGGAGGGGAAGGAGATCAGTCGTCGAGTGAGCGACTGCGCCGCCGCGTTCGAGGACGTCTTCCTCACCGGGAAGCCGGCAGTACTGGTTGCCGTCGTCTTTGGTGATCACTTCGAGGTGCCCATCGTGGACCTCAACGCGATCCGTGTCGACGTTCTCCTCTCGAAGATGCGCCCCTGTCTCTAATTCTCGCCCTTGGAGTTCCGAGATTCCATCTGCCAGCATCTCGTTTTTTGCATCGTAGCGACGTCGGAGGACTTCGATGGAATCCTCCAACTCATCGACCGTTCCCTCAAGACCGTCAACGCGATCGCCGTGGGCTTCGACCTCACTTTCGAGTTCGTTCACACGACTACGGAGCGCAGTGATCTCTTCCCGGAGCGTGGCGTTTTCCTGTTTAACGCGCTGGTTTTCATCCCGCAACTCCTGAACCTCATCTTTCCTGACGATATCATCACAGTGTTCTGCCAGCTCTGTGCCGATACGGTCACTGTGGGTTCTGATCAGTTCGATAAGCTCGTGAAGGTCACTCATCGCGACCACCCGCCAGTCGACGCATCGCGTCGATCAATTCGGTCGTCTGTTCAGTCGGTATTCCGGTTTCTAAAAGTACAGCCTCGACAACAGAGAGTGGAACGTAGTTCTGTTGGAGTTCGTCGAGGGTGTCCTCTAATTCACGAATACGCTTTTCTAAGTCCAGTTCGTTATCGCCGGTGTCGGGATCGCTCCCGACGCGAGATTCAGGTTTCATCGGGTCTCACCGCCGCGCTGTTGGTGCGCGGACGCCCCCTCCCACGAACCGATCTGGCTTGTCACACTCAGTGGTCGGTCGTGGGAGGGAAGGCCCGAGGCAGGGAATCGAACCACTGCCAGAGCGACCACGCTCGGGTAGGGGTGGGTCTGCGTAACCATGGCACCGTAAGAGGGGACTTCGTTCACGGTAGGCAGGGCGCCAGTGGGCCGCCGCAGACCCTTACGCCGCCGCCGGCGCGGTCGAACACGAATGGTGTCCGTCCACGTCGGGGCTGGCGGGGTTGCGGTGACCGAGGCGCCCGAAGGGATCATGCGAGTGCCTCCTGGCGCCCGGCGTTGACCACGGCCGTCTCATCGTCGGTGTCGAGTTCGTCGAGCCGGCGATTCAGGGCCGCGACGACGTGCTTACGCGTGTCCTCGCGATCGATTTCTGCGTCGAGTCGCCCCTCGACCTCGGCTCGATCCATCGATCGGGCGATGCCAAGCGCTTCCTGCACCTGCTTCTCGAACTCGCCGGCGGAGAACTCGGGCACCGATCCGCAGCTGGACTCGTCGGCCCGAGACTCGGCAGGCGACTCCTGATCGGGCGCAGGCGCCGGGTCGGCGGCTGGGTCCGAACTTGCACCACTAGGGACGTCGCGACCGCGCGTTCCCCAGTAGCACTCGACGAGTGGGTTGAGGACAGCCGGCCGAGCACCCAGACAGTGGACTTCACAGTAGACCCACGCGTACGCGCGATCGGGGTCTTTCAACCCACGGAGGAGGCTCGCGACTGTTGGGGTGAGGCCACCCTCGGAGCAATACGCCAGGAACCGATTCGGATTCTCGTGGCTGACGAGCTGGGCGACCGCCTCGGGAACGGGCCCGTAGTCCTGGGGGCCGGTGTTACGCATGACCGCCCTCCTCGTCGTAGCCGTCGACGCGTTCGGAGAGCCAGGCGTCGATCCGGGCCCGACACTGCTCGCTCGACTTGAGATGCTCGGCGAGATTCTGGTCGCCGGCATCGGCCCCCTTCAGCGGTGCCCCACAGATGAGACACCGCACCGTGACCGTATTCGGCCGTTTGTTCCCGCCACTGATACGGTCGCGATACTCGATCTCGATCGGCGACTGCTGGTCGACCAGGCCCTCGTGTGCCTCGTGGCCCCGGAACAGTTGCCCGCTCACCGGTCTGTCACCTCGTGTTGGAGCGCCTGGCGGATGTGATACCGCGCTTCGGGATCAGTCGTCGTCTGGAGGGCGGCGTCCAGGTGGGCCGCCACGCCACCCTCCGGATCCTCGATCCCGCCGCCGACTGCGTCGTCGCCCTCCACGGGCAGCGCGGCCAGCTCCGAATCGAGGGCCGCCGGGATCGTGTCGAGGGCCGCCTCGACCTCGTGGGCGGCGACGTGGGCCGGGACCGCAAGCACCGCGTCAACGGCACCGTGACTGACGGCCGCGAGGACCTGAGCCTCGTGGCGCTGAACGTCGGTCACCACGGGGGCGTCAAAGGCGCCAGTGCCGGAGCCCTCAGTCGCCACGGGCGGCACCTCCCTGAGTGGCCGTCGGGTGCTGGCCGGGTGTCGTGAGGAACTGGCCCGTCCTCGGCCAGTCTTCGGGGCGGGCCGGACACCCTGAAGCATGGCCGTATTCGACGTCGGCGACGCCCGATCCGTCGACGGTCACCCGACACCGACAGTGCCGGCAGTAGGCTTCCCCTCGTTCGGGGTTGCAGCCGAGGCCGCCGCCGTGGTCTTGCGTGAGGTGATCGCGACTCATAACCATGGTCCGGAGCGCCGTCGCCCGGGCCCGGTCAGACTGGGAGGCGTCCTCGGACGCGTCACCGTCAGTCATCGCTTGCGACCTCCTCGTAGGGTGGGACTTCGGCGTCTTGATCGACAGGGATCCCACCGCCGAACGTTCCGAGGCTCACCTCGTCGGCCGTGAGGACGTGCTCACAGAGCGCCCGCGCCAGATTGACCGGGACGGCATTCCCGATCTGGGAGGTCCGGTCGGTCTTCGTGCCGGCGAGGTCGTAGTTCGTCGGGAAGCCCTGGGCGCGCTTGAGTTCGCGCGGCTGGAGCATCCGGTAGCGGACGTCGATCCCCCAGGGCCACAGCTCGGGAACGACCAAGGCGAAGCGGTCACGGCTGGTCACGGTCCCAAGCGGTTGATCGACCGACTTTGCCGGGCCCTCGTAGTCGTCGACGAACGGTCGGACCACGGGCGTCGAGAGTGCGAACACGCCGCCGCACTCGGTGGCGATCGTCGGCATCGGATCGCTCACGTTGAGCGCCGCACCGCCGTGCGAGTAGCGCACTAGCGACGGCGTCACGAGCTTCGCCCGCGGGTCCGCGGTCACCGTGTGAACCGGCTGGCCGGTCGGGTCGTACAGCGCGTTCGAGTGCAGCCCACGGTACCGGCCGTTCTTCGGCATGACGAGCGACCGCAGTTCGGTCGTCACGAACGCGTGTGACCCGCGGCGAGCGATCGTCGGCACGGGCGACTCGCGGATGTCGACCGGCGTCCCACCGCTCTGCTGGCGCAGGAGGTGGGTCGTGGCGGTCGCGAGCGCGTAGTGGTTGGCGTTCGCGTGGATGGTGTGCACCGGCTCGTCGACGCCCTGCGACGGGCTGTGCTTCTTGTGTTTGAGCAGCCACGGCGCCGCCCCGGTCGCACCCCCAACGGGGACCAGGAACGGCTCGTCGACGGCGTCGGCCATCGCCGCGGCGTACCGCCGGGGAACGACGCGCTCCTCGCGGAGGCGGTAGACGTCCTTCCGACCGATCGTCTCCAGGACGTCGGCGAAGGGGGCGACCGACGGCCCGCAGTGGCGCCGAAGCCCCTCGGCGATCCGCTGCATCGTGGAGTTCTTCGGCGGGGTCTTCCGACCGTCGTCGAGATCGCGCGTCCAGATCGATCCGCCAAGATCCGACCAGTCGATGATCTCCGCGGCCGTCCGGTGGTCGGGGAGATCGTCGCGCTCGCCGTGGGTGGGCTTCGGGAACGTGACCGTCCCCGACTGCCGCCCGGCGATGAAGAACCGCTCGCGCGTCGTCGGGTCGCCGTAGTCCGCGGCGACGAGCTGCGTCCAGTCGACGGCGTACCCAAGTGCGTTCAACGCCTTGACCCACGCCTCGAAGATCGATCCATCGCGAACGGGCTGACCGTCCTCGACCGGTCCCCAGTCTTGGATCTCGGGGACGTTTTCGATGACGAACGCCTCGACGTCGAGCTTTTCGAGCCAATCCAGGATGTGCCAGGGACTCATCCGCTTTTGCTCGTTCACCGGCTTGCCGCCGCGGGCACGCGAGAAGTGGGTGCACTCCGGGCCGCCGACGAGGAGGTCGACATCCGGAAGCGTCCCGTCGTCGGTGAGCTCGCGGGCGACGTCGGGGGGATGGAGTTGCTCGACCTTCGAGTGGTACTGGTGAGCCTCGGGATGGTTGCGCTCGTGGGTCTCGACGGCCGCGTCGTCGTGGTTGATCGCGGCCTCGCGGAGGTCGTAGCCGAGCCGCTCGCAGGCCTGCCGGAGGCCCTCGGAAAACCCGCCAGCCCCACAGAACAGGTCGATGGCGTAGATGGTCCGGGTAGCGGGACTCACGATTCGCTCACCACCTGGACCGCCGTCGACTCGCAGTTGGGACACTCACCGCCGGGGCCGGTGAGGGCCGATCCCTCGCCGTCCCACCCACAGCGCGCGCACGCGTAGGGCTTTTCGACGCCGGGGAACGGCTCGCGATAGGCGACCGGTCGGCACTCGAACACGCCGCGATGCGAGGTGCCACAGACCGGACAGTCTGCCACCCAGTCGGCGGGCGGGAACCACTCGGCGTCGCAACACCCGAGCACGGCGGTGATCAGGTCTGACCGAGCGTCTTCGCCTGGCCCCTCGACCCGGTGGGTCTGGTAGCAGACCGGGCAGTCGGCTTCCCAGGTCGTTTCGACGACCTCCTGCTGGGCGTCGTTCCAGAAGCGGACGAGGTCCTCGCGGTTGAGCCTGACCGGGCCGTGCGTCGTGGCGAGGTAGTCGCGATCGCCGTAGTACTTGTTCCCGAGGTGTTCGGGGTAGCGGTGCAGGCGGGTGAGGCAGGACTCGGTGATCGGCACGACCTCGTCAGCCTCCCAGTCGCCAAAGCGGGCCAGGGCACCGATGGCCTCGTGACGAGTTTCGTAGTCGGGGGTGGCGCCTGCGGTGACGACGTAGCGATAGGTGCTGGTCTCAGACGTATCGGTCATTCCGCGATCACCGCCCCGTTGTCGTTAAAGCCGATCTCGCAGTCGTCGCACATCCAGAGGCCGAGCAGCGGGTCCTTCTCCTCTATCTCCCGACCACACTCAGGACATTCTGCGCTGTCTACGGACTTATCGGCCGATTCGGGACGGCCGCCGTCCGCAAGCAACGTCTGGGCGGTCGGTGCGACGACCTCCCGGCCACGGACCACGACACCGAGGCCGTCGAGCGCGTCGACGAGATCGTCGTCGACGGTCCCGAAGGCCGCGATCGTCATGGCGAACGACGGGTTTCGGTCCTCTCCGATGAACGGGATGCGACCGGGACCAACGAGCGCCCACACGTCTGCGTCGACGACGTGGTCATGGAACCAGTGGGCCGACGTATCCGCCGGTAGAAGCACGACAACCACGTCGACGGCGTCGCGGTTCGCCTCGTTCCGCGCCTTGTTGAGCCACCGATCTTTCGCGCTCCCGTCTCCCGTCGACGACCACGGCGGGTTCAGGAACACCGCACCGTGCCACGCTTTCGAGAGGCCGTCGTCGTCCTTCGTGAACCGCTTCGGGGCGATCGGAACGGGTTCGGCGCCGCTGGCAGGGTCGAGGTCAAAGCCGTCGACGGCACGCGCGAGCGGCCGCCAGATCTCCGGCGGCGTTGCGAACTCGTTATCGTCCGAATCCTGCGTCGACGCCGTGATGGGCAACCCGGAGCTGGCCTCAGTCGAATTGCTCATCGTCGACCCCCATCATGTCGTGAACCTTCGTGTGAAGTGACTCGGCGATCCCTCGATCATCGCCGTACTGAACCGACTCTTTAACGATTTCCCGCTTCATCATCTCCCAAAGGTACTCGGCTTCTTCTTTGGTCAGATTCAGCGGTGGAACTCTCTCGGTCCCTCGTGCTACCTGGCGGTCGTTACGACCACCATCGACACTGGAATTATCTCCCATCGTTGTGTCCCCCATCGGCGACAAGATAGCCCGGCGTCGACGTCCGAACTCCCCGGCTCTGGAGGAACTCCCGTAGCGCCTGTCGGTAGACTTCGGACTTGTTCGGAAACTCGCCGTCCTCGACGAGCGCCTCGACCTCGGTGATCTGCCGCTTCGGGTACCGAGTAGTCTCACGCCGCATCGGCAGTCACCTCCAACAGGCCGTGCGTCTCGTCGGCGCTCATGGGCCCCGCTCCAGGTCGATGCCGACCTCGGGCGTGTCTCCGGCGGTTGTTTCGATGTCGATCTGTGCTGGTGCCTCAGCACTGAGGAGCTTGATCACTTGTTTGGCACACCGATCGCAGACGTACCCCGAGACGAGGTCTGCGGCGCCGTCGAGTTCGATCTCGGCGTAGTTGCCGGGACCGTCCGTCTTGTGGGGGCAGGAGATAGCCGTGCCGCCGTCGGGGAGGGCGGTGGTCGAATCCTTATCTGATTCGGGAAACGCAACCGTTGCCCCCGTAGCATCCGCAAGTTCACACAGGCGCGTGTCGAGGAGTGTTTGACCCGACTCCGTCAGCGAGTAATCCTTCCCTTTCGCCCCATCCGCCGACTGTGAATAAATAAGCCCCCTCGACACAAGGCGCCTGAGTTTGTCATAGATCGGGGGGTTGGGCCTCGGGGCCGCGTCGTCGGGAACGTTGTTGACGTGGCGATACACGTCTACCCCGCGTGTCGGGCCGTCTTGGCGGCCGAGTATCCCGACCGAAATCAATATATCGCGCTCCTTGGCGCTCAGTTGTTTCCACCGAGTGCCACCGTCCGCGACGAGTTGAACCGATTCCTGTCGTGGGTTTTTGTGGGATGCGTTCGTTTGCATGGTTGTTGGGAGACCAACGCCGGGTCCCGCTCCATCGGGGCCCGGATCCTTTTGACCCGAACGTGTTGCCCGACGTGAGTCTCTGCCATGCTGATTGTATCGACACGACTTAACGTTTGGGACGTTAACCTCCCAAACGAAAGGGTAACATTCAATATGGGATGTTATATAATCATTCAGACAGATTCGTTGTGAATATGAAGGTAGCGCATGACTGAGGACGTAATGCCAACAACGGAGCGGGAACGAGTGATCCTCGCGTTCCTTGATGAGTCCGATGTGGCGTTTCCGCTTAGGCCGTTGTTTTTCAATCTGAAGCGAAAGAAGAATATCACTTTCTCTCGGTCTACTCTGCGTAGGCGGGTGAACGCGCTCGTCGACCAGGGGTTTGTCAGACGAATTAACGAGGGCAACGGATACTACGAAATAACCGACAAGGGCCGAGCCTATCTCGCCGGCGACCTCGACGCGGGCGACGAGGAGGAGTAGCGGGTTCTGTCGTGTTTGGACCTGGTTAGTACAAAGTCCTAACCATGAGCGCCCCCCGTGGCAGAACCGCTCCCTGATTGTTTCTCGAAGCACCATCACGCACGCAGCTCCCGGACGGCGTGTCTGACGAGCGACCGCACGTACGCGGGCGGATCGAAGACGAGATCGCCATCCCGGTAGGCACGCTCGACCACAGGCCAGTCCTGGGCGGCGACGTCGACCTCCCAGCGACCGTGGTGCTGGAACGTCGCACGGAGTGCCCCACTGGGATGCTGTTCGAAACTGACGTCCAGATGCCCGGGATGGCCGTCGACGATCGATCGGGGAACGTCGATGTCTCGGTGGCGAACAGTCGACATATCCAACTAAAGAGTCACAGGGGTAATAACGAACCAAATAGGATTTCCGAAGTTTGGCCGAAATTGGCTCTACCCGTCGAATCCCGGACGTAGAATGCGTAAAAGCCGATTTCCGAAGTGTTTCCGAACAGTTCCGAAGTTTCCGAAGTCTGGCCGTCGGTGGGCTGTGGTGCTGTCGGCGGGCGATACGATCTCTGTGGGGTTTTTCACCCGGCGTGTCGTTGTAGATCATGGCTTGCGTCGCCTCTCTCGACGGAAGCCCACGCGGACCCGGTGGCCTAGACCGGGGTCCGCTTCTGATCGCGGATGGACCCGCCGGAGCGACAGGTCCGCGAGTAGCTTCCTGTAACCACCAGAGAACTATAGTTACTTAGTTCTAACTCTAGTTCTATTAATACAGGCTTAACACCGGGGTTAGAGTGTCCATAAGTGGTTTCAAGTAGTCCTTCCTCGGAAATATACCGAAAAGAGGCGGATATCGTTCTATGCCTCTCCGTCTCTCTGCTGATTGGATGGTCAAAGCGGATGACCGTATATTGGAATATTTGGAGGTGGAGGGTCCTCACTCTCCGAAGCGAATCTCGGATGATCCTCGAATCGAGTTCAAACAGAAACACGTCAACGTCCGACTTCTGAAACTTGCAGAATATGGGCTGGTAGAAAAGGACGCCATCGGAAGGGGCGTGTATGCGATCTCCGATGATGGGCGCGCCTATCTCGACGGCGAACTGGACGCCAGGGAACTCGACGCCGATGAGTAAAAGCAAACCATGAGAAAGCGGTCGAGTTGGTTCACAAAGGCCGATGATTTTCTGTTGGAGTGCCTCGACGAGTTTGGCAACAACCAGCCGGCCCAAATCGCGTACAGAATGGACGAGGTTTTCGTGGACTTCTCCTACGACCGGAACTACCTTGGACAGCGACTTCGGATTCTGGAAGACTACGGTCTGGTGAACAATTTGGGCAATGGCGTGTACTCGATCACCGACTCGGGCCATGCCTATCTGGCAGGCGATCTGGATGTTGGTGAACTGGTGGCAAAAGACGGCGACCGTTAAGTCTGAAGGGCCAGATCCTGAGATATGAACCTCCGTCTAAGCCCAAAGTGGTTCACCTTGGCCGATGAGCGGACATTGGAGTACTTAGGGCAGGAAGGACGTGCTTCGCCGTCGATCATCGCCAACGACGACCGGGTGCTGTTCGTGCGACAATACATCAATAAGCGATTGGTGAAGCTCACAAATGCAGGAATCACAGCACGTGTCGGCCGTGGATTCTACGAGTTGTCCGATGTTGGCGAAGGATACCTTGCCGGGGATGTTGACCTGAGAGAAATGCCCGACCCCGACGAAGAAGATTAATGTAGTCTATATAGATGTGAGTCACCGCCGTGTACTACCAGTAGCATGTGGCACGACAGTTTCCCGAATCACATTTGGGCAGGCATCAGTGTGGTTGGGGACAATAGACTTTTTCCCGTAGGGAAGCTAGTGTCAATCACCGATAAAGCCGTGAGAGGGCGATGACCTCGCATAGGTGTGAAAAACACCTCGTCCGGTAGTGGGGCAACTGCAGTGTATGCACGCGCCCCGTACCAGGCTGGCGGGTGGGAGGCCAATCACGGACCGGCTTCATAGTCCAAGAGATCCTTCTGTAGCTGAATGAGCGCTGTTGGACTGCACTCGACGATATCGTGGCCGTCCAAATGGTCAAGTCACAAATCCTTGACTCAGAGAAACTAAGATCTAAATTCTTAGGGGAAGAACACGACGCGAGGCGATACCACCTTGGCATCCGAAGACGCGCATGAACTGTTCCTGCTAATTGGCGAAATAGGCGAGGACCCATCACACGCCCAGAAAGACCTCGTCGAACAGACGTTGAAAAATCGTGGATGGGGTGAATACCGGATCGAGGACGCCGTAGGCGAACTCATTCGTGACCATGACGCCATCTATGAGAGTATCGCCGGGGATCGCTGGGTCCGCTCGAAAAGGCGTCTCGAATAATGGCGTACACTTACCACGCGTCTCTTTCCATCACGGCGAAACGGGCGACACCGCTGCCCGGGGGTACCGATACCGACGGTCAGACGTCGACCCCTCGGCAATAATCAGTCCCTCATTTTCCAGGCCAGCAAGGTATGACCGCCGGGTACGCTTAGTTTTCGGATTGGTGACCTGGCGTTCGTACCGGGCGTGTAAGGTCCCGGCGTCGATCTCCCCGGCGGCGCGAATGATTTCAAACAGGATCAGTACCTCACAAAGCCGGTTAGTGAGAACGTCTGCTTGCTGAAGATGTGTCCAAACAACAGCAGCAAGCAGACAG
>ENA-ORDC01000088-ORDC01000088.1-marine-metagenome-genome-assembly--contig:-NODE-88-length-103933-cov-10.894662_pt1 | contig 103933 bp, 105 predicted proteins | sample MGYA00237783_ERZ508515 | MGnify/ENA primary metagenome ERZ508515 (study PRJEB26186, sample SAMN06268792) | marine metagenome | isolation source: Eden Landing Ponds, San Francisco, CA, USA | place...
CTCCCCATCGAGGTGAAAGTCGAGGAGGAACTCGGCTTCGACTCCAAGAAGGACATCGAGGAGTACGGGATGGAGGCCTTCATCGAGGAGTGCAAGGCGTTCGCCGAGCGCAACCGCGAGAAGATGGACGAGGACTTCCAGTCCATCGGCGCGTGGATGGACTGGGACGACCCCTACCGTACGGTCTCACCCGAATACATGGAGGCGACGTGGTGGGCGTTCCAGCAGGTCCACGAGAACGGCCTGGTCGAACGCGGCAAGCGCGCCATCAACCAGTGTCCCCGCTGTGAGACGGCCATCGCCGACAACGAGGTGGAGTACCACGAGATCGAATCCCCGTCGATCTACGTGACGTTCCCCCTGCAGGATCGGGCGGGCTCCCTCGTCGTCTGGACGACGACGCCCTGGACCATCCCGGCAAACGAGTTCGTCGCCGTCGACGCCGAGATGACGTATCAGGCCGTCGACGCGGTGAGAGACGGCGAGACGGAGCGGCTCTACGTCGCCGAACCCTGCGTCGAGGACGTACTCCGCGAGGGTCGCTACGAGAGCTACGAGGTAGCGGCGGAGTTCACGGGCGACGAACTCGTCGGCTGGAGCTACGACCACCCGCTGGCTGAGGAGGTCCCCGACCACGCCGACAGCGAGGGGACGGGACAGGTGTACGCCGCCGACTACGTCGAGGCGGACCGGACGGGGCTGGTCCACTCCGCGCCGGGCCACGGTGAGGTGGACTTCGAGCGCGGCCAGGAACTCGGCCTCCCCGTCTTCTCGCCCGTCGCCGGCGACGGCACCTTCACCGAGGAAGCCGGCGCCTACGCCGGCCAGTTCGTCCGCGACGCCAACGACGACATCATCGCTGACCTCGACGCGCACGGCTACCTGCTGGCGTCGGGCACCACCAGTCACCGCTACGGACAGTGCTGGCGGTGTGACACGGACATCGTCTACCTCGCCACCGACCAGTGGTTCATCACCGTCACCGACGTCAAGGACGAACTGCTGGACAACATCGACGACAGCGAGTGGCATCCGCAGTGGGCGCGGGACAACAGATTTAGAAACTTCGTCGAGGACGCCCCGGACTGGAACGTCTCCCGACAGCGCTACTGGGGCATCCCGCTCCCCGTCTGGGTGCCCGAGGACGACCCGAACCCGAGCGCCGAGGACATCCTCGTCGTCGGGACGCGCGAGGAACTCGCCGAGCGGGCCGACCAAGACGTGGACCCGGAGACGATCGATCTCCACCGCCCGAGCGTCGACCCGCTCACCATCACGGAGGACGGCACCACCTACGAGCGCGTCCCAGACGTGTTCGACGTGTGGATCGACTCCTCGGTGGCGACGTGGGGGACGCTGAATTACCCGGGCGACGAGGAGCGGTTCGACGACCTCTGGCCCGCGGATCTGATCGTCGAGGCCCACGACCAGACCCGCGGCTGGTTCTGGTCGCAGCTGGGCATGGGCACCGCCGCCCTCGGCGAGATCCCGTACGACGAGGTCGTCATGCACGGCTTCGCCAACGACAGCGAGGGGCGGAAGATGTCGAAGTCGCTCGGCAACATCGTCACGCCCGAGGAGGCCATCGACCGCTTCGGGCGCGACCCGCTGCGGGCCTACCTCATGAGCCACGACCAGCACGGCGTCGACCTCTCCTTCGAGTGGGAGGGGCTGGGCGAGATGCAGTCGACGCTCAACATCGTCTGGAACGTCTTCCGGTTCCCTCTGCAGTACATGGCGCTCGACGACTACGACCCCGCCAGTGCGGACCTCTCGGACGGGGAACTGACTGTCGTCGACGAGTGGGTGCTCTCGCGACTCCAGTCGGTCAAGGCGGAGGCGAGCGAGGCGTGGGACGACTACGCCGTCCACGACGCGCTCAACACCGTCCTCGACTTCCTGACGGAGGACGTCTCCCGCTTCTACGTGAAGGCCATCCGCGAGCGGATGTGGGAGGAGGCCGACTCGGCCTCCAAGCGCGGCGCCTACGCCACGCTCGCGACGGTCCTCGACGAGACGATCCGCCTGCTCGCGCCCGTCACGCCCTACCTCGCCGAGGAGATGTACCAGATCCTCGACGGCGAGGCGACGACGGTCCACCAGCTATCCTACCCGACGGTCGACGACGCGTGGCACGACCCCGACCTCGAAACGGACGTGGCCGTCCTCCGTGCCGTCGAGGAGGCGGCGGCGAACGCCCGCCAGCAGGGCGGCCGCAAGCTCCGCTGGCCCGTCCCGCGCGTGATCGTCGAGACCGACGACGACGACGTGGCCGACGCCGTCCGCTCCCTGTCGGCGCTGTTCGCCGACCGGGTGAACACCCGCGCCGTCGAGGTCGTCGAGGCGTTCGACGAACTGGTCGAACGCGCCGAACCCGAGATGGGCGTCATCGGCCCCGCCTTCGGCGGCGACGCACAGGAGGTGATGGCCGCCGTGGAGGGACTGCGCCGCGAGGACCTGGCGGCCGACGACTTCGCCGTCACCGTCGACGGCGAGTCGTACGAACTCACTGACGAGATGGTGTCGTTCCGCGCGGAGCCACCGGAAAACGTCTCCAGCGCCGACTTCGACCTCTCCCTCGACGGCGACCGCACGGGCGGCACCGTCTACGTCGACACGTCGCTGACCGACGACATCGAGTCGGAGGGGTACGCCCGCGACGTGGTCCGCCGGATTCAGGAGATGCGCAAGCAGCTCGACCTCGACGTCGACGAGCGTATCCGCACGCGGGTCGACGTGGACGACGACCGGGTGGCCGGCTTCGTCGACGCGCACCGCGATCTGATCGCCGAGGAGACGAGAACCGCGGAGTTCGACGCCGGCGCCGACGATCTGACCGAGGAGTGGGACGTGGAGGACGTAACCGTCACTATCGGCATCGAGCGGTTGGAAGCGGAGCAGCGGGCGGCCTGATTACCACGTCAACCCTTCATACGTAATTCCCTCGCGCCGGTCGATTATCCGCCGGCCGTCGATCACGACCGGGTTCGACATCAGATCGAACTCCCGGTCCAGATCGGCAAAGGCCGGCCAGTCGGTGACGACGAGTGCGGCGTGGGCGCCCGACAGCGTCGGCGACGAGGAGGCCAGATACTCCACGTCGGGGAAGTGGGCGGCCATGTTGTCGCGCGCGCCCGGATCGGGGTCGTAGGCGATGACTTCCGCGCCGCGTTCCTGCAACCCCTCGATGATCGGGATCGCTCGCGAGTTGCGCACGTCGTCGGTGCCGGGTTTGAACGCGAGGCCGAGGACGGCGACACGCTTGCCCTCGACGTCGACGTGTTCGTCCATCAGGTCGAGCATGCGCCCCGGCTGACGGTCGTTCACGTCGATGGCCGCCTGCAGGAGTTCGGGGTCGTACCCCGCCTCGCGGGCCGCGGCGACGAGGGCGTTCACGTCCTTCGGGAAGCAACTGCCGCCCCAGCCGACGCCGCTCCGGAGGAACCCCTCGGCGATGCGGTCGTCGAGGCCGATGGCGTCGGCCACCTCGTAGGCGTCGACGCCGAACTCCTTGCAGATGTTCCCGAGTTCGTTGATGAGGCTCACCTTCGCCGCGAGGAAGGCGTTGTTGGCGTACTTGATGATCTCGGCCTCGCGGAGCCCCGTCTCGACGACGGGCACGTCGCTCTCGTCGAGCAGGGGTGCGTAGACGGCATCGAGCGTCTCGCGGGCACGGTCGTCGCCGTCCGTGCCGAAGACGAGTTTGTCGGGATCGGTGAAGTCGGAAACGGCACTGCCCTCCCGCAGGAACTCGGGGTTGACCGCGAGGCCGAAGTCGACGCCAACCTGCCCGCCGGATTCGCGTTCGAGCGCCGGCCCGAGTACGTCCTCGGTCGTGCCGGGGACGACCGTGCTCTTGACGACGACGGTGGGGTAGCCCTCGATGTCGGCGAGAACGCCCCCGAGGGCTTCGGCGCCCGCCTCGATGACCGCGGTGTCGATGCTTCCGTCGTCGTTCGCGGGCGTCGGGAGCGCGAGGAAGATGGCGTCGGGGCCGAAGTCGACGAGGTCCTCGTACTCGCTCGTCGCGAACAGCGAGTCGCCGGCGTACCGATCGAGCAGGCCGTCGAGGCCGGGTTCGGAGATCGGCGCCTCGCCGTCGTTCAGTCGCCTGACGACCGACTCGTCGACGTCGACGTTCATGACCTCGTGGCCCAGATCGGCGAAACAGGCCGCGATTGTCGTTCCCACGTAGCCGCTACCGACGATACCGATCTTCATCACCTAATCCCTGAGACGGTGGGGCAAAGAGGATTCGGATCGTCGACCGTGCGGATCAGTGTTAAGGAGTGGCACCCCGAACACTGGAGTATGCAACTCGACTCCGCGGTGGTCCTCGCGGCTGGGGAGGGGACACGCCTCCGGCCGCTGACGAAGTACCGGCCCAAGCCGCTGTTGCCAGCCGCGAACCGACCGATTCTGGAGTACGTCCTCGACGCCCTGGTCGACGCGGGCGTCGAGGACCTGCACGTCGTCGTCGGCTATCAGCGCGGCCGGGTGCAGGACCATGTGGGGCCGACCTACCGCGGACGGCCCGTCACCTACCACGTCCAGGAGAAACAGCTGGGCACGGGACACGCGGTGTTGCGGGCCCGCGACGCCCTCGACAGCGACTTCCTCGTCGTCAACGGCGACGAGGTGGTGACGGCGTCGATGGTCGAGTCGGTGATCGACGCCCACACGGTCGAAGACGTGGCCACCCTCGCCGTGGTCGAGAGCGACCGGGCGCCGGAGTACGGCGCGGTCCGCCTCGACGGCGACTGGATCGTCGAACTCGTCGAGCGACCCGACGAGGACACCTACCGCCTCCTGAACGCCGGCATCTACGCCTTCGGGCCGTCGGTGTTCGACGACATCGAGTCGACCGACCGGCGGGCGGGCGAACTCCGCCTGACCGACACCATCGCCGAGGGGATTCGATCGGGGAGCAGCGTCCGCGGCGTGCGGATCGACGGCCTGTGGTCGACGGCCACGTATCCGTGGGACCTGCTGACCGTCGCCCGAGACTTGCTCGCGGCGGGGCGTGTCGACGAACCCGAGCGCCGTCCGGGCGTCTACGTCGACGACACGGCGAGCGTCCACGACGAGGCGGTCCTCCGGGCACCGGTCGTCGTCGGCCCCGACGCGATGATCGGGCCGGGCGCCGTCGTCGGCCCGGACTCCGCGCTGGGGCGGCACACGACGGTCGGCGCCGGTGCCGTCGTGGAGGGGTCGGTCCTCGACATCGACACTCGCGTCGGCGCCAACGCCACGGTGGTCGACGCCGTCACCGGACAGGGGGCGACGCTCGGTCCGGGCGCGACGGTTCCGGGCGGACGGGCGGACGTCCGGGTCGGGGCGACGATCCACGAAGACCGCCAACTTGGCTGTGTCGCCGCCGACCGCGCGTCCGTCGCCGGCGGTGCGACCGTCGCTCCCGGGACGCTCCTCGGGACGGCGGTCCGGGTCGGCACGGGCGCGCACGCCAGCGGCGTCGTCCCCGAGGAGACGGAGGTGCGGCGATGACGGACACCGGCACCGGAGGTGGTCGCTGATGTGCGGGATCATCGGCTACGTCGGCGACGCAACCGCCACCCTCGACGTGCTCCTCGGCGGCCTCTCGAATCTGGACTACCGCGGCTACGACTCCGCGGGCGTCGCCGTCGGCGGGCGGACCGTGGCCGTCGAGAAACGGGCGGGCGAACTGGCGAACCTGGCGGCTGCCCTCGACGACGAGGCCCGGGCGGGGTTCGCGGGACCGGTCGGCGTCGGCCACACCCGCTGGAGCACGCACGGTCCGCCGACGGACGAAAACGCGCATCCCCACACCGACGAGGCGGGTCGCGTCGCCGTCGTCCACAACGGCATCATCGAGAACTACCGCGCCCTCCGCGACGAACTCGAAGCCGACGGGGTGACGTTCACCTCGGAGACGGACACCGAAGTCGTCCCCCATCTGATCGCCCGCGAACTGCAGGCCGGTGCCGATCCGGCGGACGCGATCAGGCGAGCGACCGGTCGGCTGGAAGGGAGTTACGCCCTCGCCGTCGTCGTCGCCGGCGTCGACGCCCTCTTTGCCGTTCGGCAGGACTCGCCGCTCGTCGTCGGTGTGGGCGAGGACGAGTACTTCATCGCCAGCGACGTGCCCGCCTTCCTCGAACACACCCGCGACGTGGTCTACCTCGAGGACGACGAGTTCGTCCGTCTCGACCCTTCGGGGTGGACGGTCACCGACGCCGACGGAGCGACCGTCGACAAGGCGGTACGAACCGTCGAGTGGGAAGCCGAACAGACCGGCAAGAGCGGGTACGACCACTACATGCTGAAGGAGATCCACGAACAGCCCCGCTCGCTCCGGCAGTGTCTCAGCGGCCGTGTCGACGAACTCGACGGCCGGATCACGGTCGAGGAACTCGGCGATTTGGACGAACCCGCGTCGGTGCAGTTCGTCGCCTGCGGTACGTCGTACCACGCCGCCCTCTACGGGGCGCAACTCCTGCGAGCCAGGGGTATCCTCGCGGACGCCTACTACGCCCACGAGTACGCCACCGCGCCGGCACCGATTCCGGAGAACTCCCTCGTGATCGGCGTCACGCAGAGCGGCGAGACGGCGGATACGCTGAGTGCGCTCCGGGAGGCGGCCGGCCGCGGCGCCGAGACGCTCGTCCTCACGAACGTCGTCGGCAGCACGGCCGCCCGCGAGTGTGACCACGTGGTTTACATCCGCGCGGGTCCGGAAATCGGCGTCGCGGCGACCAAGACGTTCTCCTCTCAGTTGGTCGGCCTGAACCTGCTCGCCGCGCGTCTCGCCGACGGCGGACACGACCGACAGCCCGACCTCGTGGACGCGCTCCGCGGGGTGCCCAACGACGTCCAGGCGATTCTCGACGAGAGCGAGGCCGCCGCCGTCGTCGAGGAGTTCGCCGACAGCGAGGCCTTCTTCTTCCTCGGCCGCGGGTTCGACTACCCCGTCGCGCTCGAGGGGGCGCTCAAGTTCAAGGAGATCACCTACGAACACGCCGAGGGGTTCGCGGCGGGCGAGTTGAAACACGGGCCGCTGGCGCTCGTCACCGCGGAGACGCCTATCTTCGCCGTCGTCACCGGGAAGGGCGAGGCGGCGCGCAAAACCATCGGCAACGTGAAGGAAGTCGAGGCGCGCGACGCGCCGGTGATCGTCGTCACCGACGGCGCCGCCGACGCCGGTCGCTACGCGGATCACGTCCTCGAAATCCCGGCGACCGACGAGCGGCTGGCACCGCTGCTCGCGAACGTCCAGCTCCAGCTCGTCGCCTACCACATGGCGGCGGGCATGGGACGATCAATCGACAAGCCGCGCCACCTGGCGAAAAGCGTCACCGTGGAGTGAAGGGGTAACCCCTTTGTCGGCGTCCGCCCTCCCCTCGGCCATGCAGACAGTCGTCCTCGCGGCCGGTGAGGGGACGCGGCTCCGCCCGCTCACCGACCGCCGACCGAAGCCGACCGTCCCCGTCGCGGACCGCACGCTGGTCGAACACGTCGTCGACACCGCGACGGCGGCGGGTGCGACACGCGTCGTCGTCGTCGTGGGCTACGCCGCCGCCGCCGTCCGCGAGGCCCTCGGCGACCGGGACGTGGAGTTCGTCACGCAGGAGCGCCAGCGTGGCACCGCCGACGCCGTCCGGGCCGCGCGTTCGGCCCTCGACGACGCCCCGTTTGCCGTCCTGAACGGCGACGTGCTCTACGACCGTGCGTCGCTGCGTCGTCTCTACGACGCCGGCCCCGCGGTGGGCGCGTACCGGGTCGACGACCCCGAGAACTACGGCGTGCTGGATCTTGGCGACGACCGCGTCCGGGGCGTCACGGAAAAACCCGCGAATCCGATGTCGGACCTCGTCAACGCCGGCGCCTACGTCTTTCCCGCGGCGGCACGCGACTGGCTGGACGTCACGGAGAGCGACCGCGGCGAGTACGAACTCACCGACGTGCTGGAACGGGCCTGCGACGCCGTCGACGTGCGGGCGGTGACCGTGGATCGCTGGCTCGACGTGGGGCGACCGTGGGAACTCCTCGCCGCGAACGAGTGGAAAGTCGGCGACCTGGAGCGACGGCTCGACGGCGACGTGCATCCGGACGCCGACCTCCGGGGAGCAGTCGTCGTCGAAGCGGGGGCGACGGTGGACGCTGGCGTCGTGATCGAGGGTCCGGCGCTCGTCCGGGCGGGCGCGACGGTCGGCCCGAACGCCTACGTCCGCGGCGCGACGCTGGTGGGCGAGGGGGCACACGTCGGCCACGCGGTCGAGATCAAAAACAGCGTGCTGATGTCGGGTGCGACGGTCGGCCACCTCTCGTACGTCGGCGATAGCGTCCTCGCACGCGACGTGAACTTCGGCGCGGGGACGACCGTCGCCAACCTCCGCCACGACGATTCGGACGTGATCGTCCGGGTGAAGGGGACCCCAACGTCGACGGGCCGACGCAAGTTCGGCGTCGTCTGTGGCGACGACGTGAAGACGGGTATCGACACGGCGCTGAACGCGGGCGTCGTGCTCGGTACCGGTGCACGCACCGAACCGGGCGAGACGGTGACGCGGGACCGCGAGCGGTCCTGATAGTGTTTATTGTGACTGGTTACCGCTGGTTCACCGGAACGGGGCGGTGAACCTGCGGGAGTGACTCACAACAAACACGATGACGCCCGGCGGACGAACGTTTTTGTCTATCGACCAACGAGTCCCGGGCGACGACGCCCGACGCATGGACCAGTACGAACCGTTCGAGGCGGGGGTGGAGGCCCGCGGGAGAGTCATCCTCGCCATCGAGGAGGGAATCGAGCACTTCCGCGACGCCCACCGCGAGGCGGTCCGGGCGGCGCTGGCCGAGCAGGGAATCGACGACCCGGAGCCCGACGACTGGTACGCGCAGGCGGCCGAACTCGACGTGCTGTCGACGGTCGCCGAGGAGTTCGGGCCACACGTTCTGGATCGGCTGGGTGAGCGGATTCCGTCGGTCGCCCGGTGGCCGAGCGATGTCTCCGGCGTCGCGGAGGGACTCCGATCCATCGACGACGCCTACCACCGCAACCACCGCGGCGGCGACATCGGCCACTACCGCTTCGAACGGATCGACGAGCGGCGCGGCCGGGTGGAGTGTCGGAACCCCTACCCCTGTCCGTTCGACCGCGGCCTGATTCGCGCCGTCGCGAAGGACCACTCGCCGGTCGAGTCGTTCGTCCTCGTCGAGGAGCGTGGCGAGACCTGTCGGCGGCGGGGTGGCGACCGCTGTACCTACGTCGTCCGGTGGTAAGTCGGAGCGTGCGCGGCAGCGTCATACGGATTAGTGTAACTGTTTCCCGGTGGTTCGTCGGGACGGTCCGCCGAACCACCGGTGATGACTCACACTGATCCGTATCAGTGCACTCCGTCGGCCGGCGCGTCGACGCCGAACTCCTCGCGGAGGGCGTCGAGACGCGTCGGATCGTCGGCACCGGGCAGCGGCCGGTCGTCGGTTCGGCAGGTCGCCGAGACGCCGAGGCGGTCACACACCCGGTCGGCCGTCGCCTCGGCCATCCGCCGGTAGGTGGTGAGTTTGCCGCCGACGATGGTGTAGAGGCCGGCCGCGCCGTCCGTCGCGTGGTCGAGGAGCGCGAACCCGCGGGAGATGGCGCGGGCATCCCGTCCCGCCTCGTCCGGCGCGTAGAGCGGGCGGACCCCCCAGTAGGTGCGCCGGACCGGGGCGTCGACCGCCGGACACATCGCGGCGCACTCGGCGACGATGCGCTCGACTTCCGCCGCCGTCCGCTCGAAGTCGTCGGGGTCGTCGACGGGGACGCTGGTGGTCCCGAGGACCGCCTCGTCGGCCCGGGGGACGACGATGTCGCCGTCGGCGGGCGGCCGACACCGGTTCAACACGGCGTCGACGCCGGGGTTCTCGACGGTCACCATCGCGCCGCAGGTGGGTCGCATGGGCACCGAGACGCCCGCGAGCGCCGCACACCGCTCGGCCCACGGTCCGGCGGCGTTGACGACGGCGTCGGCGGTGATCGTCGCGTCGAGGCGGCCGCCAACGTCGACCCGGTCGACCGTGCCGTCCTCGACGTGGATATCCTCGACCGGCGCGTGGTCGTGGAGCGCGGCATCCGCCTCGCGCGCGTCGGCCGCGTTCGCGACGACCAGCCGCGACGGCGAGATGACGGCGTCGGGGACGGCGAGGGCGCGCTCGACGGTCGGACTTGCCTCGGGGACGCGCTCCCGGAGGCCGTCGCCCGAGAGCGTCTCGACCGACATGCCGAGGTCGACACAGGCCGCGCGCTTGCGCTCGAAGTAGGCGGGGTCGTCGCCGTCGAGTTGGAGGAAGTAGCCGCCGGTCTCCCGAACGCAGGCGTCCGCGATGTCCCGGAGGATGCGGTTCTCCGCGAGGCAGGCAGCGGCGTCGTCGGGGTCGGCCTCGGCGTACCGGGCGCCGCTGTGGAGGACACCGTGCGAGCGGCCGGTGGTACCCGCGGCGAACGCGCCGCGTTCGACGAGCGTCGTGTCGACGCCGCGGAGCGCGAGGTCACGGGCGACGCCGACGCCGGTCGCGCCGCCGCCGATCACGAGGACGGTCGTCTGCATGGGCGGGACTGTGCGAGCGGCTCACTTCACGGCGTCGGTCGGGACGCTCGCCGCTCCGTGACACGGCGTTTATCACGCCCGCCCCGCTGGATCGGATATGGTGCCGCCGCTCGTACTCGATATCGACGGGACGCTGACCGCGCCGACCGGTGGGATCGACCCCCGCGTCTTCGAGGCGTTGCCGAGGTGGGACGCCCCCATCGTCCTCGCGACGGGGAAGGCGTTCCCGTATCCGGTCGCGCTCTGTCACTTCCTCCAGATCCCCGAGCAGGTGATCGCGGAACACGGCGGCGTCGTCTACACCGCCGACGAGGTGCGCGTGACGGTCGACTCCGACCGCCCGTGGGCGGCCGCGGAGGCGTTCGTCGACCGCGGCGGTGATCTCGGATGGGGTGCGGCCGACACCGTCAACCGGTGGCGGGAGACGGAAGTGGCGATCAGCCTCGACGCCGACGAGGCGCTCCTGCGCGCGGTCGCCGAGGAGTTCGGCCTCGATGTGGTCGACACCGGCTACGCCTACCACCTCAAAACGCCGGGCGTCGAGAAGGGGCAGGGCCTCCGAGCGGTCGCGACGGCGCTCGGTCTCGATCCTGCCGACTTCGTCGCCGTCGGCGACAGCGAGAACGACGTGTCGACGTTCGAGACGGTCGGGGAGTCGTTTGCCGTCGCGAACGCGGATGACCGGGCGCGCGCCGCCGCCGACCACGTCACCGACGGCGCACACATGGACGGCACGCTGGAAGCGCTGGCGTCCCTGCAGTGACGCCGAGCCGTCGGCGACTGGGGACGAGCGTCTACGCCGGCGTCCTCTTCACCGTCCTCGGTGCGGTGGCGTGGCTCAGCGGCCAGCCCTTCGTGTTCCCGAGTCTCGGCCCCTCAGCCTTTCTGCTCGCCTTCGAGCGACGGGGTGACCGGAGGCGGCTCGCCCGAATCGTCGCGAGCCACTGCATCGGCGGCGTCGCCGGCCTCCTCGCGTACACGCTGCTCGGTGCGGGCGTGACGCTTACCGCGACGCCGCCACCGGGGTCGGCGGCCGGTCTCCACCTCGTCGCCAGCGGTGTCTGTTCGATCGTTCTGACGAGTTGGGGGATGATCGCCACGGACACCAACCACGCGCCGGCGTGTGCGACGACGCTCATCGTCTCGCTCGGCCTGCTGTCGACACCGGGGCAGGTGGTCATCATCGCCGTGAGCGTCGTCGTTCTCGTGGCCGCCCACGGTGCCGTCGTCGCGGGGTTCAGACGGCTCGTCGGGGAGTCACACCCGACGTACACGTAGCTACGCCTCGTCCACGGCGGCTTCACACCACGCCGCGAACGGCCCGTGTGCGTCGCTCGTGTCGAACCGCTCGACACAGGGCACGTCATGAGGATGCCACTCGACGACCCGGTCGACCAGCTCGGCGTAGCGGTCCGCCGTCGGCTTCGCCAGCAGGATCGACTCGTCGTCCTCGCTCATCACCGACTACACGTCCGCGTCGGCGACGCTCTCGAGGGGGACGAACGTGCCGTTGATGTCCCACTCGTGGATGCAGTACACGTTGCCGGCGACCCGTTCACCGTCGTCGTCGCGTGCGACGCACCAGGTGCTCGTCGCGTCGTTCCAGACTTCCTTCCGCCCACAGTCCTCACACTGGCGGGCGGTCGGCTTCCTGATCGTGACGCCCATGACTGAGAATAGCACCGGGCGGGGATTTAACCCTGTCTCAAGCGCGGTCGGCACCAGTCGGGCCGTTCGAGGGGACGCCACGTATCCGCTCGCCGTCACATTATTGCCGCCGGCCCCCACAGGCATCGGCATGAAGCCCTCCGAGACCCTCGACGAAAGCCGCGTGCGGGCCATCGTCCGCGACGAGATCCACGGCCTGATCGGAACGCTGGTCTGGACGGTCCTCTCCGCGTTCACCGTCCTTCTCGGACTCCAACTGTTCCAGGTCGCGCTGTCCGCGTCGTCGGTGCTCGCGACGGTCGGCATCGGGTTGGTGGGGACGCTCGTCGTCGCGGCCAGCCTCTCGCTCCTCTATATGCTCCACTGGGCGTGAGACGCGTCGGTCGGAGAGGACCACTTATCACTGCTCGCCGGCACGCCCCGGTATGGGCTTTCACACGTTCGACAGCGACCGGGCGGACGCCCTCGAGGACGCCGCCGAGCGGTATCGCTACTGCTCCCGGGAGGAACTCCACGGCCTCGTCGCCCCCCACGCCGAGATGCGCCTCGCCGACCTCGGGAGCGGCACCGGCTTCTACACCGACGACCTCGCCCCCCACGCCGGGAGGGTGTACGCCGTCGACGTGCAGGCGGCGATGCACGACCACTACCGCGAGAAGGGCGTCCCGGCGACCGTCGAACTCGTCGAGGCCGACGCCACGGATCTACCCTTCGCCGACGCCGAACTCGACGCCGTCGTCTCGACGATGACGTTCCACGAGTTCGCGGACGAAGCGGCGTTGCGGGAGGTCGCCCGCGTCCTCCGCTCCGGCGGTCGCCTCGTCACCGTCGACTGGGACCGCGACGGCATCGGCGCGGCCGGGCCGCCCCGCGACGAGACGTACGGCCTCGACGACGCCGTGTCCCTCCAGACGGACGCCGGCTTCGTCGTCGACCGCGCCGAACGGCGCCCGGAGACGTTCGTTACGGTCGCGCGTCTCGACGATTGACCACCGATCGACGCGAACCCTCGGCACCGAAACAGTCATTTAGGTGAACGGTGTCCGTTCGTAATGAGTATGCGTCACAATCTCATAGATCCGTACAGTCCGGGAGGTGGCTACTACGAGTGCCGATCGTGTGCGCACCGCGAGGCGAGCGACGACCGGGTGACCGTCTGTCCGGAGTGTGGCTCGGGCGTCCGGAATCTCGCCGTCCCCCGGGAGTGATCAGATGGCGATACTGTCGGTGTACTGTTCGAGGACAGCGACGGCGACGACGCCGACGACGGCCGCGAGACCGAACGTCGCGAGCGCGCCGGTCGTCCACCCGGCCGACAGGTTCTCGCCGGCTTTCACGACCGGCGCGCGAAGCCCGCCGACGACCAGGCTCACGAGAAAGGCGAGCGTCGCGTAGCGGTAGCGGACGAGCGCCCAGCGGACGGCGTGGGCGACGGTGACGAGGCCGACGACGGCGCCGACGAGGAAGGCGACCACCGTCGTCGCGGGGTCGACGATCCGTCCGACCCCCCCGCCGACGAGGAGGCCGAGGAGGCCGTCGACGAAGGCGGTCAGTCGACCCACGAGGAACTCGTACTGCCCGAGGATGACGAGGATGAGCGACCCCGAGATTCCGGGGAGGACCATCGCGCTGATGGCGACGGCGCCGACACCGACGGTGACGAGCGGTGACGAGGGGAGGGCGGCGGCGGCGCGGCCGGCCGACAGGAAGGCGAGGAGGAAGCCGACGAGGGCGGCGCCGATCCGACCGGGCGTGTCGAGCGACGCTTGATCCGCGAGGACGACCGCGGAGGCGGCGATGAGGCCGAAGAAGAAGCCGAACGTGCGGACGGGCGTCGATTCGAGCGCGACGTGGAGGAGCCGCGTCACGACGAGGACGGCGGTGAGGACGCCGCCCCCGAGTGCGAGCAGAAACGGGCCATCGACCGCGAGGAAGGCCGACCGGGCGTCGTCGCGGCGGCCGGGGAGGGGCGCGGCGAGCACCTGTGCGATCCGCTCCGGCGTGACGGCGGTGATCGCGGCGATCAGTCGCTCGTAGATGCCCGTAATGAGCGCGATGGTTCCGCCGGAGACGCCCGGGACGGCGTCGGCTGCCCCCATGCAGACGCCCTTGAGATAGACGACGAGCAGGGGGCGGAGGCGTCGAGCCATGCCGCGTCAGTTGCGGGCGACGGCGACGGCGGGGGTGTGGAGCGCCGGCGCGGACGTAGCCGACACGTCCTCGGTCGTGGAATCGTCGGTTCGGATCGATCCGTCGGCCGGGGTGAGGGACTCCGACTCGTTGCTGGGGCCGATCGAGATGTTCTCGAACGGGCTGGTCTGCTCCAGACGCACCTGTTTCGGGCCGTCGACGTCGCCGTTGACCCGACCCTCATCGATCTGCACCTCTCCTCGGTACTGGACGAACGAGCCGTTCTCGCTGGCCAGTGCCGACTCCACGACGTACGGACCGGTCGCCCGGACGCTCACGTTCGTGTAGCCGTTCGACGGGCCGTAGCCGTCGTACCCCGTCGTGGAGTAGGGGAGCGTCATCGTCAGTTCCCCGTCCTGGGTCGTCCGCGCCTCCTGGGTGTACGTGAACGTCTCGTTGGTCGCCGGCACCCGCATCGGCACTTGCGCCCGCACCGACACGTTCGACGGCAGGCCGTCGGCCGTGATGGTCGCGCCGGGGACCTTCTCGAAGGTCTTCACGTACGAGGGCTCGTAGAGCGTCTGTGACGAGGGTGGGACGCCCGTCACCGCGAAGGTGCGGCGCGCGTACGTCTGGTACTGGGAGGAGCTGTTGGCCGAGGACTCGCTCACCTTCACCAGCCGGTAGTGTTCGAGCGCCGACACCCGTTCGGCGGGGTAGTGGCCGATGCCACCGATCTGTGCCGTGCTGTCGTTGGCGACGTACGCCTGCGCGGCGGACATGTTGCTGAACTGCCGGACGATCCGTTGGTCCTGTGGGCCGGCGCGGATCGTGATCCGCTGCCCGCTCTGGGTCTGGGCGGTCCGTCGTTCCCAGTCGACGACGACCGGTTCCGGCTGCATCGAACTCCCGTGGTAGGCGTAGAGCCGGACCATCAGGCTCTCGTAGTAGCGCTGGGTGCGCAGGTAGAAGTTGCCACGGAGGTTGCTGGAGTAGACCGGCCCGTAGAAGTCGGACTGTGAGACGTTCGACTGGTCGTAGAAGACGGTCGGCGCGCCGAACTTGGACTGGGGATGGGCCATCTGCCAGTCGACCATCACGTACCGGGTGCCTGCGGCCTCGGTGTCCCGTTCGCCGAGAGCGCTCTGTGCGGCCGACTCGTTGGGTGCCAGCAGGAAGTTCGCCGCGTCAGTCGCCCCCTGCTGGAACGGGTTGGCGTTCGGGATGCGCTCCCCGCGGACGGTGATCCAGTGGCCGTAGTCCCACCACGACTGGACGCCGTAGGCCCCGGCGGGGTAGTCGTAGTCGGTCGTCAGTTCGTAGGTGCCGTAGTGGTCCATCTCGTTGTTCGCGCCGCCGAACGTGCCGGGCGCGGGCGTGTTCGACTCCATCCACTGGAGCGAGCCGTCCCACTCGGTGACGGCCCCGGGACCGGTCTGCTGGCCCGTCTGCCACGCCGTCTGACTCTGGTCGAACTGGGCGTTGCCCGTGTTACGGACGCTCATCGGGACGAGCAGGACCGGCGTGACGATCAGCATCGCGGCCGCCAGCACCGCGAGCACCTGGTATCCCTGCAGGTCGCGCAGGGCGTCGAGCGAACTCACTCGCAGGTCGAGATACGTGATGATCTGGCCGACGAGGTAGGCGTTCGCGACGGCGACGACCGGCGCGAGGTAGTAGTTGAATCGAATCTGCGTGAACGCCGCCGAGGCCATGAAGGCGGCCCACACGACGAACAGGAGCTTCTCGGCGTCGTAGTTCGTCTGGAGGACGGCGCCGAACAGGATCAGCGCGACCAGCGCGATGCCGACGAGTTCCGGAACGACGCCGATGGCGTCGGCGACGGCGTTGAACGGTGCCGGGACGACGAAGAGCAGTCCGATCAGGGCGAGCGACCCGGCGGCGTAGGCGACCCGCTCCGTCTCGCCGTCGCGGACCAGCGGCTTCGCGAGCAGCCAGATGACGGCGGCGACGCCGGTGAAAAGCGTGAAGCCGTAGTCGGACATAATGCGGCCGGTCGCCGTCATCGCGTTCTGCTGGAGACTGCTCGGCGAGAGGTAGGGCTGGGCCTCGGAGATGGTTCGCAGCCCGGCCGTGGCGCTGAAGCCGATGAAACTGAGCGCGTTCGACCGGATCGTGCCGAACAGGTCCGGGAGGGCGACGGCGACGGCGCCGGCGGCGACGACGATCAGGCCGACGACCGCGACCGGATAGTACGTCCGGTCGAGGTCACGCCGGTCGAACTGCCGGGCCAGCCCGGCCATGAACGCGGCGCCGGCGGCGACCCCCAGCGCGACGGCCGGCTGGAGGAAGCCGAAGTCGGTCGGGCTGAACGACCCTTCCTCGAACTGGAGCAACATTAGGAGGGCGGCGACGACCATCGAGACGATGCCGACGAACGCGGCGGGCTCGGGCGAGCCGCCGGTGACGTAGTCGCTGGTGAGCTGGTAGACCAGGTAGACGCCGAAGACGCCGACGAGCAGGACGCCCGGCGGCCACACCCACATGTAGAGGGCGACGGCGACGCCCGCGAGCGCGCTCCAGACGAGCGGCCGTCTGAGGGCGTCGACGTCGCGGTCGAGGACGAGCTCCCAGACGGGTTTCTCGCGAGTGGCGACGGCGAGGGCGATCATCAGGCCGAGCACCGCTATCGTCTGGAAGAGCGGCTCGGCGACGTTGTGGTCGGCGAAGCCGACGAGGCCGCGCCGGAGGAACTGTCCCGGGAGGAGCAGGAGGACGACCGCGCCGAAGACGCCGGCGATCCGGTTGGCGAGGCGCTTGCCGACGGCGTACACCGGGACGGCGACAAGCGCCCCGAACACCGTCGGCGCGACCAGCAGCGTCTTCGCGACGAGGTCGCTGGAGGGACTGCCGAGACCGACCACCAGCGCCGCCGTCGCGACGAGTTGGTCGTACAGCGTCCCGAACTGGGCGGCGTTCGTGCCGTACGGGAAGTTCGTCCACGGATCGTACGGCATCGTGAACGGCCAGTGGCGCACCGTGTACTCGACCTGTCGCAGGTGATACCAGGCGTCGTTACCGGAGAAGTACACCGCACCGTCCCGGATGAAGGTGCCGTACTGCTGGAGACGGATGGCGAGCATCCCGGCAACGACGAGGACGAGGGCGGGGACGTGATACCAGTCGAAAAAGAGGTCTACGACCGACGAGGACCCCTGACTCTGATCGTCGCTCATTGGCCGAACGGACTTGGATTATGGGCATAAACCTTGTGAAAGGAGTCGTGCGTGGCGAATTCGTGCCGGTGGGTCGTCACCGAAATTTCGGCGTCTGGCGGGGGTGAGCGAGTGCTCTCGGCAACGTGATCGAACTGGAGGCGGGCGTCGTCGCGTTCGAAGCGGATGCGGCGCGCACGTCGCGGTCGACGGCGTCGCCGGAGGGCTCGTCTCGGTCGTATACCAGAACTCCGTTTTCGTCCGTCCGCATCGACGTAGCCCGTCGATACCCGAAGCGTCTGAGGTCGGCGACGAGCGGTTCGACACGATCCGGGAATCCGTGGGCCACGAACACGACGACCCGGTCGTGACCCGAGACGAGACGCCGAAGCCGCCGTCGATCACGGGGGCGCTGTTCCGGACTGTACACGATACGCGAGGCGTCGGTGTAGACCCCCGCCTGCGTCCGGGGTCGGATCAGATTCGGGCGGCTGGTGATGTTGTAGGGGACGCCGTAGGTTCTCGCGGCGAACGGGGCGCCGTAGACGTGCAGGATCAGCTGTCCCCACTGGGTGACGCTGAGAACGGCCGTCTCCTCGGTCACGTACTCCGTGGCGAACGCCTGAGCGCCTTTCAGATCGGTGTCGCGGACCGGCGGGTTCGGATCGACGGCCGTCGCCGCGTACGGCGCCGCGACGAGTCCGAGCAGAAGTACGCCAACCACACAGAGCGACGCCGCCGGGCGGTCCCGTTCGTCCCGCAGTCGCCGTGCCGCGGCCACCGTGTGTGTCGCGAGCACGGAGAGCCCGAATCCGACGACGATAGGGACCAGAACCGACAGAAAGAACAGGTGTTCCGGGTCCCTCGAACTGAAGACGAACGTCCCGATGCCGAACGCGGCGGCCGTCATCACGAGGAGGAGTCGGATCCCGCGGTGGTATCGTGCCCGGCCGAGCACCGCGACGAGCGGCCCGCCCATGAGGAGGACGAGAAGCGCCGGCGGGAAGAGCCGATCCGGAAAGTAGTAGTACAGCTGTCGCAGCGTCTCGAAGGCGAGTTGCGTGAGCGGGAAGATAGACTCCTGCACCTGTGGTTGGTAGCGGTACTGACGGAGCAGGACGGGAAGCCAGAGCACCGAGAGGACACCGAGAGGCAGGTGTGCGGCGGCGAACCGAGCCGGCGAAACGCCGTCCAGTCGCTCGACGAGGCGGGTCCGCGTGGACCGGAGGTCGCCGCGAGCGAGGGCGCGGAAGACACCGCGGTGATGGCCGTCGACGACGGCGACGGTGAGCGCGGCGGCCGCGACGTGGACGATCGCGAAGTAGTGCGTGAAGCCGTACGCCGCGGTGACGAGCGCGTAGCCGACCCATGTGCGTCGCGAACCATCCCCGACCGTCACCCGTAGGAGTAGCCATGTGTACGCGGCCCCGAGGGCGGCAAAGAGCAGGTAGTGGTTCGCCGTGGTCACATGGTCGAACAGCGTCTGATTCCACGGGACGAGTACCGCGGCGATCAGCCCCGCTCGCGGGGCGTCGAGTGCCTGCCCGATGCGATAGACGAGCGGAATGAGACTCACGAACAGGCCGTAGTTCAGGAGACGGACGGTCACGACGGGCGACAGCGGGGACAGCCGAGTCAGTCCGTGGGCGAGGAAGTGCCAGAGCGGCGGGGCGAGTTCCCACTCCCGGACGTTGTGGACGATGGTATCGAGCGGCCGGGTGACGACCCAGACGCGAATCGCGTTGTCGAAGTCCATCGAGGTGTGCCAGTCGATGATCGGGAGGGTCAGCGCGACGACGACGAACGCGTAGCCGGTCAAGAACGCCCTCCGATGAGAAATCCACCCGGCTGTCGAGTTCATACGAGCAGAAGTACGTAGAGGTCGACGAGCGACGATATATATGCGTGCCGATGTTCGGGAGGGCGAGCACGCCCGGATTCGGGCGGACAACAGTTTTAACTCCTATAGTTCGACTCACCAACTATGGACGATGGCCCGGAGCGGTCGTATTCGCCCCGCCTCCTCGCGATTATTTTCGGCCTGTTCGTCGTCGGCCGGGGATTCTATCCGGGATTGTACGAGTACGCCGTGTCGAACCAGACGAATCAGTTCCCGCTGATCCGTCACGCGCTCGACCCGACGTACTTGGCGGCGGACTGGACCGTCGCCGCCCGCACGGGGTTCGGATCGCCCCGCTTTTTCTATACGCAGTTCGTCGCCGCGTTCGTCGAACTACTCGGCTTCCCGGCGGCGGTGTTCCTCCTCTACCTGCTGGGAACGGTCGTGATTCTGGCCGCGGCCTACCGGATCGTGACGACGTTGTTCGGCGACCGACTGGTGGCCGTTCTCGTGATCGGCGCGATGATCTCCCCGTTGACGGACGTGATCGACCTCGGAGGCAACGTGCTGGTGAAGTCGTATCTCATCCCGAGTCACTTGGCGAACGCCCTGATACTCGTGGGGCTCTACTGGACGCTCCAACGACGGTACCGTCCGGCATTCGGGGTTCTCGGTGTCGCGACGCTGTTCCACGTCGTCAACGGCTTCTGGATGTCGGTCGTGGCCGGACTCTGTGCGGTGGCCATCGAGGCGTGGTCACCGCTCCGCAACGCCGACCTCCGGGAGGCGATCGGCCGGATTCCCTGGGACGGTGCAGCGATCTACGGCGTCATCTCGCTCGTCGGCATCGCGCCGATGCTCGCCGAGAACGCGACCACCGACGCGGGGTGGCGTGGCGTCTACCTGATGGCGTGGGTGCGCCACCCACACCACTACGTCCCGAGCACTTGGCCGGTGTGGCAGGTCGCCCTCGCGATCCTGTTCACCGCGGTCGCCGTCGGCGCGATGGTCGTCTTCGGTGATCGGCTGTTCGCCGACACGCGCGCGAAACGGGCCGGGGTCGTCTGGACCGCCGCGCTCGTCGTCGTGTTCGTCGCCGGGTGGCTGTTCACCGAGGTCGTCCCCGTGGCGTTTCTCATCAAACTCCAGCCGTACCACGTCGACGACTTCCTGTTTCTGGTGCTCTACGGCGCCGTGTTCGCCCTCGGTATCGAGGTGGCCGACCGACTGTTACTGGCGCTGGATCTCGACCCGTCGACAGTCATTCAGTGGGGAACCACCGCGACGCTCGTCGTCGTCGTGGTGTCCGCGAGCATGATCGCCGGATTCGACGTGGTAGACGGCCCGGACTACGGCTCTGATCTCCAGTCGACGTACGAGTGGATCGAAACGGAGACGCCTCGGGACGCGGTGTTCATCGCCTCACCCACGCAGGACGGCTTCAGATGGGAGTCGAGTCGGGCGATGGTCGTCAACATCAAGTCGTTCCCGTTCCGTCCGACCGCGATGACCGAGTGGGGGAGACGGATCGCGGACATCTGTAATCTCGACCGGCCGCTGACACACGACGGACTCGGGCGGTGTGGCTCGAACTACGAGACGCTTCCGGAGACCACCGTCGAGAGACAGGCGGCCGAATACGATGCCTGCTGGATGCTGACGACCAATCGATCGTATTCGTTCGAGCGGCGGTTCTCGAACGACGAATACGTCGTGTACTATCTCGACGACGTCTCCGGCTGTCGATAGGCGTCCAACCCCGGCGGGGAGGTTGCCGATTTCGCCGCTCAGGACAGTTTCCGCAGGAACTTCAGCACGCCGAGTTCCGGCGCCTTGCGGTGACCCTCGCTCACTTCCGTCGACCGATCCCGTCCGTGTTCGACGTACCAGTCGTAGCCGCGGCGCATACAGTCGGCGTTGCTGTCCTGTGGGTCCCAGTCCAGATCCTCCTTCGCCTTCGAGACGTCGAAGTAGAAGTCCTTGTCGATCGTCTTGTAGTGGAAGGTGGTCAGGGGACTCAGGTCGAGCGTGTCGAGGAGCCACATTCCGAACTTGGTCGGGAGACCGGGGAGGCCCCACACGGACGAACCCGTGTCGGCGTAGTCGATGAGATCCTCGTACGCCGCCCGCATCGTGCCGAAGTCGTCGGTGCCGACGTTGTAGACTTCACCCGGGGCCGCATCGGCAGTCGCCGCGCTGATCGCGGCGTCGGCCAGATCCCGGCCGGACACCATCTGAAACGTGTTGTCGCCCGGACCGACGGTGTAGACGCGCTTCCCACGGCTCACCCAGTCGAAGAGGATCTGGAAGATGCCGGCACGGCGTCTGTCGACCACCGTCCGCGGGCGGATGACCACCGACTCGATCCCGTCGGTTCCGAGGACGATTTCGTCCGACCGCAGTTTGGATCGGCTGTACGGCCCTTTCGGCTGCAGGGGGCTGTTCTCGTCTATCGGGACATCCGCCAGCGAGTAGACGCTGCTCGATCCCATGTGGACGAAGCGGTCGACGCCGGCCGCCTCGGCGGCCTCGACCGCGGTCCTCGTCCCTTCGACGTTCACCTCGCGGAACCGACTCCCGGCCTTCGTGACCGGAACAAGCGCCACGTTGTGATAGACCACATCGACGTCCGCCATGGCGTCACGCACCGCCTCGGGATCGCAGATGTCACCCTCCACGAACTCCACGTCGTCCACGCCAACCTCAGGTGGGTGGCGGTCGAACACGCGAACGTCGGCCCCCCGTTCGAGGAGGCGCTCCACGATGTGTCCGCCGACGAACCCGGAGCCACCGGTGACTAGCTTCATGGCTGGGTGTTCTCTCCGGGGCCTCGAATAGTCGTCGATCGGCGCCGATAGACGGTGTAGATGACCAGCGCAAGGATGGCCACGAACCAGAGGGTCGCGGCGCGGATCACGAGCGTTGCGCTCGCCGCCGAGACCCGTTCGACACCGAAAAACAGCAGGAGCCCCGTCATCGAGCCTTCCGTGACCCCGAGGCCGCCGGGAAGCAGGCTGACCGCGCCGAGGATGCTCGCCACGGCGAAGACGAACGCGGCCACGAGGACGCTGACCTCGGCGTCGAACCCGCGAAGAACGACCCAGAGGCCGACACACTCGAGTCCCCACGAGAAGACGCTGAGAACTGTGGTCACGCCGAGTGGCCGCAGTCGAAGCAGTTCGCGGGCGTTCCGGTAGAGGTCCCGGGCTGACTCGGCCTTCCGGCCGACGACGGGCAGTCGCTCACACCGGTCGATGAGCCAGAGACATCCCCGTTCGTACTGGAGAAACAGGATCCCGGCCAGCATCGGGACGAGCAGCACAAACAGCAGCGCAGGGGAGCGATCGAACGCGAGGACGCCGAGCAAACTTATCAACACGACCCCCAGCACGTCGGTGATCCGCTCCGTCGCGATAACTGGGATCGTCGTGCTGATCGGGGTGCCGTCGGCGTCGCGGATCAGCCACGACTTCCAGACTTCACCGACTTTCCCGGGCGTCATGATCATGATCAGACCGCTGCCGAAGATGAGAAAGCTCGTCGAGAGGGGCAGGTCGACGTCCACCTCGCCAAGGAGGAACTCCCACTTGACGAATCGAAGTAACTGGTTTCCGAGGGTCAGCGCGAGCACGATCGGGAGCAGCGTCCACTCGAACGACCGGAACGCCGAGATGAGCCTGCCGAAATCGGCATAGATGCTCAACAGCAGAGTGACGACGAGCCCCAGGATCACGAACTGCCAGATTTTCTTCTGTATCGTCATCGGTTACGAACGCGGTTGTACATCTTTACCGCCTTGGTTCCGACGTGGACGAGCGGCGTCCCGGTCGATCCCACAGGGTGCGTTCGCCCGTCGGCGATGGCCTCGCGGACGATCGTAGCCAGGCGTTCCGGCGACGAAGCGTCACCCTCGATTCGCGTGTGTGCCGTGCCGAGTTCGCGGGCGAAGTGTGCGTCGCTCCCGCCCGTTTTGGTGAGGCCGTGTCGCTCCGCGAACGCCGAAGCCCGTTCGTTGTATCGGGAGCGAATACACCGCGAGTTGATCGTCTCGACGGCGTCGATCGAATCGACGTGGTCGCCGATCGTCTCCAGGTGTTCCCGCATCGCGTCGAAGGGGTGGGGCAGCAACGCGAGTCCGTCCTGTCGGTGGATCGCGTCGAAAACCGCCGACGGCGACTGCCACGGCTCGATCGGGTGGTCGAGAAAGAGGCCGATGATCTGGCCCTCTGGGGTGTCGATCTCCTCGGCGGGGATCACCAGAAGGTCGTCCGGGGCGATTCGACGTGCCGCCGCGACGGCGTCCATCGTGTTGTGGTCGGTGATCGCGACACCGTCGAGGCCGACGGCCGCCGCACGTCGAACCAGCGTCTCCGGGGCCATCCACCCACACCCCGCGGACTGGTTCGTGTGTGTCTGAAGATCGACTCGAATCATCAGATGCTCACACCGACTGATCCGCGATAGAGGATGATAACGATGGTTATTCCCCAGAGCAGCAGATTGACGAGGATCTGCCGGTCGAGAAGGAGGGCGATCGGTTCGCTGTCCCCCTCCAGCGCGAAGGTCAGATGCGCATACCTGAAGACGGCGTAGAACGCGAAGGGGATCGTGAGCATCATCAGGAGGTCACGCGCGAAGAACGTGTACAGGGAGTAGGCCATGAGGAGCATCGTCGAGACGGTCATGAAGATGAACCGAAGCGTCTGGGTGGTGTAGCTGTCGAGGTTCTCCCGGATCTCCGTTGGGTCGTCGGCGTCCGAACGCTCACCCCACCGTTTGCTCGTCCCGAGCAGGAGGGCGGCGAGAAACGTACAGAGGAGCAGCCACGGACTGAGTTGCACCGAGATCAGGACGATTCCGGCGACTGCACGGATCACGAATCCGGCACTGATGCTCAGCAGGTCGACGAAGAGATACTGCTTCAGGAAGTAGCTGTAGACCACGTTCTGTCCGACGTACAGTGCCACGAGCCCGAAAAACAGCGGATCCAACAACCACGACAGCCCCCCCGAAAGCACGTAGAGCCCCCCTGCAAACACGAGGGCGAACGGAACGGACACGACCCCGCTCGCTATCGGCCGGTGTCGTTTTCGGGGATGATTTCGGTCCTGCTCGACGTCACTGATGTCGTTGAGAACGTACGTACTCCCCGCCACGGCCGAGAAGAGGGCCGCGCCGACGACGACGCGTAGCCACGCGTCGGCCTCGTTCGCCGATCCCGAAAACACGAGGGGAATGAACAGGACGAGTTGTTTGTACCACTGCCAGGGCCGGAGTTCGTACACCAGGCCTGCGACCGTGGAGTCGGGTATCGATTCGGGATCCGGCGCGTACATCGGCCGGCGTCAGATGTGACCGCGCTCGTGTGCCCACTCGACCGACTCCTGCATTCCTTCGGTGAGGTCGACGGGGGGCTCCCAGTCTAGTTCCGCTTTCGCCTTCGACGGATCACAGGCGATGTGTCTCGACATCTCCCCCGCGACGTGGACGTTCTGCTCGTACATGCCCAGGTTCCCGAGCGTCACGTCGGCGATCTCCATGAGGCGGGAGACCGGTTTCGGGACGTAGATCGGCTGGAGGTCCTCGGCCACCCCCAGGATGTCGGCGATCGTCCGGTAGATGTAGTTGGTCGTGTACGGCCGTTCGTCCGCGATCCAGTACGTCTCGTTTTTGGAGACGGAGGGCTGATCCATTACCGCCAGGAGCGCGTCCACGAGGCTCGGCACGTACGTCATGCTTCGGAGGTTCATTCCGTCCCCGAAGATGATCGGATTGCCGCCCTTGATCATGTTCATCAGTCGGTTCATGCGCTCGGGTTGCCGAGGACCGTAGTACCAGCACGGCCGGACGATGGTGAAGTCGAGGTCGTGCTGCTGGTGGTAGCGGCGGACGTGCTGTTCGGCCATGTACTTGGACTCCCCGTAGTTGCTCTCGGGCTGACAGGCCATCTCCTCGGTCATCAGTTCGGTCGGCGAGTCGTTGAACCCCTGTGCGGCGTTCGAGGAGACGTAGACGAAGTGGTCAACGTCGGCCTGTCGGGACGCCTCCAGCATGTTCCGGGTTCCGTCCGCGTTGATCTCGAAGAACGCGTCCGCGCCAAAGAGGGTCGGAGGATGAATAATGCCTGCACAGTGGAAGACAGCATCGATCCCACCCTCGAACGCGTCGCTCAGTGTGTCGAGCTTGCGAACGTCGCCGGGATACGTCTCCACGTCGAACTGATCGAGTTCGGACGTATCCTCCCCGACCAGGGTCAGACATCGGACCTCGTGATCGGTTTCGTCGAGTTCCCTGACCAGTTCCGTCCCCAACCAGCCAGGAGCGCCTGTAACCAGAATTCGCATGGATACTGTTCGATTGCTCCTGTTATTTCAACCTTCCTCATCGGCCGGGAGGAATCCTCAGACCGCCCATCGCGCCGCTCCACCGAGACGACAGCGGGGCGGAGTCGCCGGCTCGCCCCACTCGTCAACGAAAACGCTTATTCGATCCTCGGCGGAACGCTTCGTCGATGCAGGTGTCGGTCGTCGTCTGTACGTACGCGATGGATCGGTACGACGCGTTCACCGAGGCCGTCGAAAGCGCGCTCGCTCAGACGTACGACCCGCTGGAGGTCGTCCTCGTCGTCGACGGCAACCCGGACGTGTACGACCGGGTGCAGGCGGACTTCTGTGACATCGAGAACGTCGTCTGTCACTGCAACGAGGAGAATCGCGGCATCTCCTACTCCCGAACGAAGGGGGCAGAACTCGCCTCCGGCGACGTGGTAGCGATGATCGACGACGACGCCGTCGCCCACGACGACTGGATCGAGAGCCTCGTCGACGTGTACGAGCGGACCGACGCCGTCGCCGTCGGCGGCGACGTGCGCCCCGACTGGCAGACCGACCGACCCGACTTCTTCCCCGACGAGTTCTACTGGCTCGTCGGCTGTGTCGAACCCGGCTTCGCCGCGGACGGCGAGGAGATTCGCAACGGGTACGGCTCCAACATCTCGTTCCGGCGGGACGTCTTCCTGGAGGCCGGCGGCTACGACACCCACACCGGCCGCCGCGGCGACAAGCACATTCAGGCCCACGAGGCCCCGGTCTGTATTCGGATTCGGGAGCTGACCGGCCAGGGCGTGATCTACACCGACGACGCGGTGGTCGACCACAAACTGTTCGACTACCGCGGCGAGTTCCGGTGGCTCGTCTTCCGATCGTTCTGGCAGGGCTACTCCAAGCGCGTGATGGATCTGCTGTATCCCGAGGACAACGGGGACGAGACCGACTACCTCCGATTCCTGTTTCTGGACCGGATACCGCGCCGGCTGAGAGGATGTGTGACGAAGCCGTCCGTGGCCGCCGTGTTGCAGATCCTGACCATCCTCGTGTTCACTGGCGCCGTGGGGCTGGGATATCTGTACGCGCTCCTGACGCCGGGGTTGCTGGAGAAGGTGGAGACGGTCGAGAATCAGTAAGTCCGAACCCGGAGGTCCGGAACCGACTCGAAGTCGGAATCGCCGGTGACGAGTTCCTGCCCGTGTTCGAGGGCGGTTGCGGCGATCACGCAGTCGTTGAAGCTGAGCGGTGATCCCGATTCCATCAGCGCGGCCTGAAGCCGGCCCGCACGGCGAGCACACTCTCGACCGAACTCCAGCCACAGCAACGATTCGAGGAGTTCCTCGGTGCGACGGCACTCCTGAACCGAACCCAGATTCGCCCCGATCCAGAGCTCTGCCGCGGTGAGGGGAGCCACCGCGTGTCGCTCGGCTCGCTCGTCGAGGTCAGTCATCACCGCTCTGGCCGCCTCGTCGCCGTCGAGAACATCGATCAGAAACGACGTGTCGAGGCAGGCCATCAGTCGTAGAGCCGGTCGAGCCTGTCGGCGTTCCGCTCACGCCCCGCCTCGATGGCCGCTCGCGCTCGGTCCGTCGTCTCGTCGTTCCACACGCCCCAGAACTCCGATAGCTGTCGACGCCCCAGTAGTCGGTCGATGGCCTCACCGAAGCTCTCGTCGGGTTTGCGTTCCTCCCGTAGTTTCTCGTACACGTCCTCGGGGATCGAGATGTTCTTGCTCCCCATACGTATCTGTGTGTGTTGTGTGTGTAAAAATGTACCCGCGCCGCCCGCTACAGCGACGGCGGCCCGTCCACGTCCGCGCCAGTGTCCGAGGGTGACGCCAGTTCCCGTGCGTAGCCGCTCGCCCGCGCCGCGGTCATCGCCGTCGAGAGCGCACCGAAGGCGAGACGGTCGTCGAGCGGGAGGTCGGGGTCATCCGTGTCGAGCGGCGGGTGGCGGGGCGGAATCGGCGGTTCGCCGTAGCGGTCCGGATAGTACCGCTGGAGCTGACAGTGACCGCGGCCGACCCGGACGTTCTTGCCGTACAGCGACCGGAGCGAGGAGCGGACGGGATGGGACGCCACGGCGTCGGCGCAGTAGCCCATCTCGTAGCCCGCGTCGTCGACCCGGTTGCCGAACTCCATGTCGCCCCCCGAGAGCAGGCGCGGGTCGAACAGGCCTACGTCCTCGAATACCTCGCGGCGGACGAACAGAGCACAGGTGGGAGCGTAGTGGTGGCGGGCGAGGTACTGTTGGACCGGGAATCCGGTGTGAGCGTTGTAGCGGGCGGTGAGCGTTCGTTCGCCGTCGGGGATGGTGAGGTCGACGCGACAGCCCACGTAGTCGAGGTCGTTTTCGTGGAGGTGTGTCAGGGCGTGCTCGAAGTAGCTCTCGGCGACGCGCATGTCGGCGTCGAGGAAGGCAATCACGTCGGCGTCGGTGTGACGGATGCCCGTGTTCCGGGCGGCGTAGGAGGACTGGACGCCGTCCTCCACGAGACTGTGGAAGCCGTCGCTCCCCGCCAGATGCGCCTCGATCGTCTCGGCGGTGTGATCGGTCGAGGCGTTGTCGACGACGAACACCTGTCGAAACGCGTCGGGGGACCGGCCCCGACGGAGCGACTCGATCGTCGTCGAGATACCGGACGGATCGTTGTACACAGGGACGACGACCGAGAGGTCACTGGCCGTCATGGTCAGGTCGTGACCGGTGACGGCCGTGGATACGGTCGGAGCGACGATACGTCCACGGCCACTCGCGCCCGGACCGCGCCCGACGCCCGGAACGGGAACGGAGAGCGACGCGGGCGGAGAGACGAGCGGAACTCTGACACCATACGTCGGCGTGTGTGCCGATCTCCCGGCACGGACAAACCCCTTTCGATGAGGGCACCGACGCCGGACGGCTCCCGGCGCTGCCCCGTCGTGACGGTCACCGCCGATTCGCCCGCCACTGCCGGATGGCTTCCGCGGTCTGGACGAGTTTGAACAGATACGCGACGAAATAAAAGAGCGGCACAGCGACCGCATCGTCCCGGTTCCGGTCGCGAAGACGTGACGGACTCGGCGGCAGAAACCGCGTCGGCGACAGCGGATGGGTGGCGAGACCGTGGCGTGCCCACAACTGTGTCTGCCCGCGCCCGATGCGTCGAGCCTTCTTGAGGTGTGCTCGAAACGTCGTCCGCACGGGATGGTGTACGGTGATGGTCTCCGCGAACCCCATCTCGAATCCCGCGTCGTGGACGCGCCTGCCGAACTCCTTGTCGCCACCCGAGACGAGCGTCTCGTCGAAGCGGCCGACCTCGTCGAAGACGGCCGCCCGCACCGCCAGCGCGCAGGTCGGCGCGAACTGCTTCGTCCGGAGGTAGTGTCCGACTGGAAGCCCCATCGCGCGGTCGTACCGCGCCCAGAACGTCTCCACCCCGTCGGGGACGTACATCTCGACCTCGGTGCCGAGGTAGTCGACCGCCGACCCGTCGAGGGCGTCGAGGATGTCGTCGACCCACGTCGACTCGACCGTCATATCCGCGTCGACGAAGGCGATGATGTCTGCGCAGGCGTGTTCGATGCCGGTGTTGCGGGCCGCGTACGAACTCTGGATGTCGGTCTCCGAGAGGCCGACGACCACGTCCGGATGTCGGGCTTCGAACGCCGAGACGACCTCCGGCGTCGCATCGGTCGAGTCGTTGTCGACGACGAGCACTTCGTAGCGGTCGGACGGCGACTCCTGATCGGTGAGCGATCGCAGCGTCTCGCGGACGCCGTCCGGATCGTTGTACACGGGGACGACGACGGAGAGAGCCGGTTCAGCCATGCGTCGGTATCGAGAGCCGGGTGTCCGGGAAGTCGAGGAATTTGACGATGAACGGTGCCTGATCGTTCGGGTCGATGCTGCTGGATTCGAGTAGATACGTCGACGGGTCGAGCAAGCGGTCGAGGTCGTGTTCTAGGAGCCGTTTCGACTCGGCGAGTGGCGTCCCCCGGAACTCGTTCAAGACGAACGCGATGTCCGTCCCCGGCATCGTACTCCCGTGCGTGAGGCCGTCACCGGCGAGGAGCCGTTCGGTTTCCGCCTCCAGACAGTCGATCGCCGCGTCGAGTTTGTCGCTCGACCAGAACGGGTGGTCGCCGACTTCGGCGTGGAGTCGTGCTAGCGCCGCGAGGTTCACCGGCTGGTACCCGAGTTCCTTGCGACGCCGATCCTCGGATCGAGCGTAGAGTGGGTTCACGACGGCGTTCCACACCAGCGGGTAGTACTCCGGATTGCGGATGCATTTGGACACCACCGTCCGCACCGGCGGGTGAACGTAGTGTTTGATGAGACCGTCCGAGTGGAGCGCCATATTCGAGTCCAGCGCGTCCAGAAACGCCGCGATGCGCTCGGCGGCACGGTCGTCGTGCGAGGCCAGTCTGGCACATCTCGCGGCGAAGATGATCTGGTGGTTGAGCGTCCGGTCGAACGACAGGTTCCGGCCGTCGATCTCGATTCGCTCCCACAGTCCAAGGTCGGCGTCGAACGGGTGGAGTGCGAACACCTCTCTCGCCGCGTCGAGAGCGTCGGAGCGCCCCAGAACCTCGTCCGCGACCGTGAGCGCTCGAATCGGGGTCGCCTGCCCGACGAGTCCGTTGCAGTGATCCTTGTCGGTCGTCTTCCGACAGTGGAACGTGTAGCCGTGCGGACGAACGTCGTCCCCGAGGAGATAGTCGACGGCTCGCTCCCCGGCGTCGCGAAATCGATCGTCGTCGGTCAACTGATACGCCCCACAGAGGACGATCGTCCACCGGGCGGTGTTCCGAACCGGCGTTTCGGGGTCGCCGTAGGCGTAGTTCTCTCCGGCGGGGAAGGCACCGTCGTCGCCTTGAAGCGAGAGCGCGGCGTCGGCGCTCCGAACCACCAGTTCGTGCACCGAGACGGACTCGCTGCCTGCCCCGTCGTCGCCCGGCATTCGTTACTGCACCTCTGGCAGACATCGCGAATGAGTGTTACGAAACCGCCGACGGTCACGCATAGCCCAGCGCCTCCAGATGCTCCTCGACGGAGGTATCGACCGTGTCGCGCTCCCGGTCGTCCGGCGTGTGGCTTCCCGTATCGCTCGCCGACGCCTCCACCCACGGCACCACTCGCACGTCCGGGTGGGGGAAGCCTTCCGGGTGACCGTACGACCCCCATTCTCCGAAGACGTTGCCGTGGTCGGCGGTGATCGCCACGCGCTCGGCGTCGACGTTCTCCAACAGGAGGTCGACCTCGTCGAGGACGAACCGGAGGTTTGCCTCGTACAGGTCCCAGTGGGTGTCCGCGTCGAGGTCGCCCGACTCCAGCCGCTTCCACCCGCGGGCTTCGTCCTCGGTCGGCTCCCGGTCTTCCCGCATCGCCTCGGCGATGTAGGGGATGTGCGGTTGCATGTAGTGGGCGATCAACCGGTCGTGACTCCCCTCGCGTCCCGCCTCGATCGTCCGGTCGGTGATGGACCGCGGCGGGACGCCGTAGCCCTCGGGATGGTCGTCCTGCCACACCATCTCCAGGTGCCCGAAGTCGTCGCCGTCGACGACGTTCCAGTTCGGCCGGCAGAACGGCACCGTCTCCTTGGGGGGGAACTCGTCGTCGAAGAAGACGGCCTGCGTGTGGCCGTTGCCGGTGACCATGGCGGTGCGAGCGATTTCGTTCCGCCAGTCGTCGGTGAACGTCCCCGCGAGCCACTCCCGGGAGTGGCTGCCGACCGACAGCACCCGGTCGATCGAGTCGACGAAGTCGTAGTCGTCGGCGACGGCCTCCAGCACGTCGACGCGACAGGCGTCGAGGACGACCAGTAGGTCCCACTCCTCTTCGTAGACGTTCCGGCCGATCGGTCGACGCGACGTGAGCGTGTACCAGCCGCCGAGAAAGGCGGTGTAGGCGCCGTGCATCGCGCACCGTTTCGGGCCATCGTCGTGGAACTGCTCGCGGTGTTCGCGCAGCCACTGCCGGAAGGAGGCGCCCATGCTACCGGGTGAAGGCGTGCCGTGCCTCAAAGCGGTGACGATCCGCGCTCGCACGGCCGATCAGCCGACGGCTCGTTCGACGGTCTCGCGGAGCCGAGCCACGTCGATGTCGATGTCGGGGCCGTCCTGACGGCCCTGAAGCCGGTGGTACTCGAACCCGGCCGTCTCGGCAATGCGAGCGAAGTTGTCCTTGACGTTCGAGCCGAACAGTTCGACGACGGCGACGTCCTCACTGTAGACGAGGTTCGACAGCCCGGCGCCGTGGGGGCCGACGATCGCCTCGGCCTCCGCGAACAGGCGCACCTGTTCGGCGACGGGGAGTTCCTCCAGGCGGTAGGGCTCGAACCCGTAGTCGTCGAGGGCGTCGAGGACGGCCGCGTCGTTGTGGACGCGCCGTTCGCGCGCGCCGGCCCGCGAGACGTAGATGCGCCGCGAGCGGTCGGTGTCGTCGCCAGCATTGGCGTCGGTGTTGCCCCGCAGCCCCGCCGTCAGCCGCCTGAACCACTCGTAGTCTTCGGCGGTGATCGTGTAGACGAAGGCGGGAACCAGCGCCGAATCGGCCCGGTACACCGGCGCCCGCGCGTGGCGAACGGGGAACTCGCCGCCGCCGAGGAGGCGGAACGACTCCAGCATCCACGACGGCGGATCGTCGGGGAGCAGCAGCGTGGGTTCGCGGCCGGTCTCCCGCCGGAACGCGTCGAGCATCCGGAGCTTCGGGAGCGTCTCGACCGTCCAGTGGTAGTAGTTCCGGTAGCGCGGAATCAGCGGACAGAGCAGGTCGGCCGAGTCGTCGACGGGGTCGAGTGACTGGACGTCGCCACGGAGCAGGTCGAGGGTGAACCGGGGACCGTCGTGAAACAGGTGGCCGATGAGTGGGATGGTCTTGTACGCCGCATCCATGGTCGGGGGGGCGACCGACTCCACGACGAACTCCCCGTCCGCGGTGAAGACGCCGCCGCTTCCGGGGAGGACGTACCCCCCCGGGACGGCGACGACGAACCGACTGGATTCGGGGTCGGCATCGGAACTGGCGGTCTGCCGTCCGTCCGGGGGCTGGAGCGGATGAACGTCGTGCGTGGCGAGGAGTCGCTCGCGGGAGACGGCGCCCAGCGCCCCGCGTTCGAGGAGCGTGGCGAACAGCGGGGTGAACAGGAGCTTCCGCGAGAGGAGTTCGGCGCTCGCGACACACGTGGCCCACGGGCCGCTGGCGTCGAGTTTCCGCCGTAGCTTCCGGGCCGAGAAGTGCGTCCCGAACTGCATGCGTCACCACATCTCGGGCGGGAATAAAGAACGATCGGAATCGAGTCGGGCGACTTTTTTACTCTGCGACACGGATGCGGAGGTCATGGAAGATAGCGCAGTCGTCGCGGGCGGTGCGGGATTTCTCGGCAGCCACCTCTGCGAGCGACTCCTCGCCGACGGCTACGAGGTCGTCTGTGTGGACAACTTCGGCAGCGGAACCCGCCGCAACGTCGAACATCTGGAGACCGACGACCGGTTCGAGGTCGTCGAGGCGGATCTCAGAAAGGCGCCGAATCTGCCGGCGGTCGACGAGATCTACCACCTCGCCTCCCGGGCCTCGCCGGCGGATTTCACCGAGTTCCCCGTCCGCATTGCGCTGACGAACACGGAGGGCACCCGCTTCCTGTTGGATCACGCGCTCGAACACGACGCGACGATGCTCTTTGCCAGCACCAGCGAGGTGTACGGCGACCCCGAAGTACACCCACAGCCCGAGAGCTACACGGGCAACGTGAACATCCGCGGGCCACGGGGCTGTTACGACGAATCCAAGCGGTTCGGCGAGACGCTGACGGTCGCGTACAACGACGCCTACGACCTCGACGTGCGGACGGTGCGCATCTTCAACACCTACGGGCCACGGATGCGCGCCGACGACGGGCGCGTCGTCCCGACGTTTCTCTCGCAGGCGCTCCGGGGCGAGGACCTGACCGTCTACGGCGACGGCAGTCAGACTCGGACGTTCTGCTACGTCGACGACATGATCGACGGCCTGCGGGCGGTCATGGAGACCGACGCGATGAACGGCGACGTGGTGAACGTCGGCGGCGAGAACGAGATCAGCATCCACACGCTCGCGGAACACGTCCTCGACATCTGTGACACCGATAGCGAAATCGTCTACGAACCGCTCCCCGAGGACGACCCGACGCGACGGCGCCCGGACATCTCGAAGGTGCAGGCGATGCTCGACTGGGAGCCGACGGTCGATCTGGGAACCGGTTTGAAACGGACGTTGGCCGAGTTCGACACGCCATCGTGATGCGTCCGTCGTCGGGGCGCGGACGTTCGTCCGGTGACGGGCACCCAATCCGACCATGAGGATCGGGCAAACGTCACTCATAACGTTCGTCTCGCGGGTCGTCGCCTCGGCCATCGGCTTCGCCGGGACGATCTACTTCGCCCGGGAACTCGGCGCGACCGTCCTCGGACAGTACTCGCTCGTCTTGGCGATCGTCGGCTGGCTCGCCATCGGGGGCAAGATCGGCGTGACGAGCGCGCTCCGGAAGCGTCTCAGTGAGGGCGAGGAGCAGGGCGAGTTTTTCGCCGCCGGGGCGATCACCGTCGGCGGCCTGTTTCTGCTCGTCTCGACGCTCGTCTACCTGTTTCGCGCCCCGCTCACGACGTACGTCGGCGCGGAGGTCGCCGGCTTCGTCGTCCTGTTGTTGTTCGCGACGCTCCTCAACGAGATGGCCGGGTCGGTGCTGTCGGGCTACCACCTCGTCCACGTCAAGGGGCTGTTGAATCCGGTTCGGATGTCCGCCCGCACCCTCGTTCAGGTCGCGGCCGTCGTCGTCGGGTTTGGGCTGTTCGGCATGCTGGGCGGGTACGCAGCGGGATACGTGGTGGTGGGACTGATCGGCCTCTGGATCGTGTCACCCGCAGTCGAGTGGCCGTCGAAACGCCACTTCCGGAGCCTCAAGGAGTACGCACAGTACTCGTGGATCGGGACGATCCACAGCCGAGCGTTCGGCTGGATCGACATCGTGGTGCTCGGGCTGTTCGTCTCGTCGGATCTGGTCGGGATCTACTCGGTGAGTTGGACGATCGGGACGTTCTTTCTCGCCTTCGGCGGGTCGGTCAGTACCGCGATCTTTCCGGAGGTCAGCAAACTCTCCGCGACCGAGGGCCGTGATCGTGCTGCCCCCCTGGTTCACGACGCCCTGGCCTACGCCGGCCTGATCGTCATCCCGGGGCTCGTGGGTGCGGTGTTGCTCGGGCCGCGGATCCTCCGCATCTACGGGACGGAGTTCGTCAGGGGGACGGCCGTGCTCGGCCTACTGGTCGGCTCCTGTCTGGTCGAGAGCTACCGCCAGCAGCTGACGGGGACGCTCGGTGCCATCGACCGTCCCGACTACACGTTCCGGGTCAGCGCCCTGTTCGTCGTCGCGAACGTCGTGTTCAACCTCGGTCTCGTCTCCCTGTTCGGGTGGGTCGGTGCCGCAGTCGCGACGCTCTCGTCGGCGTCGGTCGCTACCGTGGCCGGCTACTACTACTTGGCCCGGGAGATCGACTTCGACGTGCCGATTCGGGAGATCGGCAAACAGTGGGTCGCGGCGCTCGCTATGGCCGGAGTCGTGTACGCCGGCCTTCGTTTCGAGGAGACGTATCGGCTGCTGTCACACAACTTCGCGACCGTCCTGCTGTTGGTCGGTCTGGGTGCGGGGGTGTATTTCGCCGTGCTGATGGTGATCTCGACTCGGTTCCGAACGACCGTGCGAAACAACCTGCCGGTCGATCCGTTGTCGTAGCCGTCGGATCGTGGCGCGTCCTCGGATCGACGGAGCCGAAAGTATTTGCAATCCCGCCCGCCAGGTACACCCATGAAGGCAGTCATCCTCGCCGCCGGCAAGGGCACTCGTCTCCGTCCGCTCACCGAGGACAAACCGAAGGTCCTCGTCGAAGTCGACGGCAAGCCGCTGATCGAGTACGCGTTCGACTCGCTGATCGACGTCGGCATCGACCTCGAGGAGTTCGTCGTCGTCGTCGGCTACAAGAAAGAGCAGATCATGGAGCGGTACGACGACGCCTACCGCGGCGTCCCGATCACCTACGCCCACCAGCGCGAGCAACTCGGACTCGCACACGCACTGCTGACGTCGGAGCCGTACGTCGACGACGACTTCGTCCTCATGCTCGGCGACAACGTCTTCCAGGCGAACTTGGGCGACGTGATCAACCGGCAAGCCGAGGACCGCGCCGACGCCGCCTTCCTCGTCGAGGAGGTGCCCTGGGAGGAGGCGTCGCGGTACGGCGTCTGTGACACCAACGAGTACGGCGAGATCACGCGCGTGGTCGAGAAACCCGACGATCCGCCGTCGAATCTGGTGATGACCGGTTTCTACACGTTCACGCCGGCCATCTTCCACGCCTGCCACCTCGTTCAGCCCTCCGACCGCGGCGAGTACGAACTTCCCGCCGCGATCGACTTACTGATCCAGAGCGGGCGAACGATCGACGCGATCCGGATGGACGGCTGGCGCATCGACGTTGGCTATCCGGAGGATCGCGATGCCGCGGAGGAGCGACTCGACGCCGGAGCCACCCCGAAGTAGCCGGACGACACCGCGGATCGGCGACGACGGGATGGGAACGCCTTTTTGCCTGCCCCGGTGAGTGGCACATCAATGGCCGATCCCGACGGCGTCTGCGTGCTCGTCCCGACCCTCGACGAGGCCGAGACCGTCGGCGACGTGGTTTCCGACTTCCGCGACGAGGGCTACGAGAACGTCCTCGTCATCGACGGCGGCTCCACCGACGGCACTCGCGAGGCCGCCCGCGAGGCCGGTGCCCGCGTCGTCACGCAGTCCGGGGCAGGGAAGGGACAGGCGGTCCGTGAGGCGGTGGCCGAACACGTCGACAGCGAGTACGTCCTCATGCTCGACGGCGACGGCACCTACCGCGCGGACGACGTCGAGGCGATGCTCGAGCCTCTCCGTTCCGGCGAGGCCGACCACGTCATCGGGAACCGCTTCGCCGACATGCGCCCGGGCGCGATGACCGCACTCAATCGGATCGGCAACCGACTCATCAACGGCTCGTTCAGACTCATTCACGGCGAGTCGTTCGGCGACATCCTCTCCGGCTACCGCGCGTTCACCCGGGAGTCCTTCGGCGAGATGCATCTCACCTCCGACGGCTTCGGCGTCGAGACGGAGATGGCCGTCGAGTGTGCCAAACGCGGCATTCCGACGGCGGTCGTCCCCATCACGTACTACCCCCGGCCGGCGGGGTCGAACACCAACCTCCATCCGATCCGCGACGGTGGGATCATCTTCCTCGAACTCTACCGGCGGGCGAAGACCAACAACCCCCTCTTTTACTTCGGAAGCCTCGGCACGGTGTCGACGGCGACGGGTATCCTCGTCGCCATCTACGTCGGCGTCGAGTGGGTCACCCAGCGCGTCTCCCACGAAGTCCTCGCCGTCGTCGCCGCCTTCGCCGTCCTCATCGGCGTCCAACTGCTGATGTTCGGGATGCTCGCCGACCTGATCCTCTCCCTGCACCGCGAGCAGTTGCGCGAGCGGGAACGGGATTGATTAGCGTCCCGCCCGACGCCCCGACCGATGGGCGAGGACGAGGGTATCCCCTGGCGGTCGCGCCGGCTCTATCTCCTCCTGGCGACGGCGGTCGTGGCACCGCTCGACGTGACTATCGTCGGCCCGGCACTGCCGGCCGTCGCCGACGCGTTCGGCGTGTCGAGTGCCCGGAGCGGACTGGTCATCACCGCCTTCGCCGCGCCGGGCGCGATACTGGCACCCGTCGTGGGCATGTACGCCGACCGCCTCGGCCGGCGGCGGGTGATCGTCCCCTGTCTGCTGGTCTACGGCATCGCGGGGTTGGCGGTGACGCTCGCGACGGAGCTGTGGATCGTCCTCGTCCTCAGGGCGATTCAGGGGAGCGTCGGCGGGAGCATCCTCGCCTCGCTGGCGATGGCGCTCGTCGGCGACTACTACAGCGGGCCACGACGCAACGCCGTGATGGGCGTCCTCAGCGCTAGCATCTCCTTCAGCGCCGCCGTGGGCCCCGTCCTCGGCGGCGTCCTCGCGGCGCGGTCGTGGGATGCCCCCTTCTACCTCTACGGGTCGAGCGTCGTCGTCGCGGGCCTCGTCGCCCGCTATCTCGACGCGCCGCCGATCGACGACCGGGGGTCGACAGACGGATCGTACGTGCGCGCCGCGATCCGGTCGCTCCCGGCGCGCGAGGCGCTGGCGGTCTACGGCGCCACGCTCGTCGGCTTCACGCTGTTTTTCGGCGGCGTCCTCACCGCCGTTCCCTTCCTGCTAGAGGGGACGTACGGGCTGGCGTCGGGGCGCGTCGGCGCCCTCGTGACGGGCGCGATGATGGTCGCCGCGCTCGTCGCCGTCTTCAACGGCCGGTTCGCCCGGCAGCTATCGAATCTGGGACTCGTGGCGCTCGGATTCGTCGGCTACGCCGTCGGGCTCGTCGGGGTGTGGGCCGCGTCGTCCGCGACCGGCGTTCTCCTCGCTCTCGGCGTCTTCGGCGTCGGTCACGGCCTGGTCCTCCCGTCGGTGGCGTCGGCGCTGTCGGCGCTGGCCGGGCCGGCGTTCCGCGGCGGCGTCATGAGCCTGCGGACGAGCGTCGTTCTCGGGGCGCAAGCGATCGGTCCGCCGCTCTTTACCCTGCCGGCGGCGCGGGTGGGCTACGAACTCCCGCTCGCGCTCGGCGGCGTCGGGGCGGCGCTGGTCGCCGTCGGTCTGTTCGCCGCCGCCGGCGGCCGTACGGGAATCGCGGTCGCGGCGGCCGGCGACCGATGAATTTAGGCCGTTGCCACGGGCATCGGCTCGTATGTCAGAGACAGTGCTCCTCGTCGGCGGCGGCGGTCGGGAACACGCCATCGCCCGCGCCGTCGCGCCGGACTGTACGCTCTACGCCTGTGCGAGCAACCGCAACCCCGGCATCGCGGCGCTGGCCGAGGAGATGCGGTCCATCGACGAGCAGGCGGCCGAGGAGATCGTCGCCTTCGCCGAGGACGTGGACGCGACGCTCGCGGTGATCGGCCCGGAGTCGGCGCTCGCCGCGGGCGTCGCCGACGCCCTCGACGAGGCCGGCGTCTACACGTTCGGCCCCGACGCCGAGGCGGCCCGCATCGAGACGGACAAGGCCTACCAGCGGCGGTTTATGCAGGCGGAGGGCATCCCGGGCTGTCCCGACTTCGAGACGTTCGAGGACATGGACGCCGCCTGCGAGTACATCGACGCCTACGACGGCGATCTGGCCGTCAAACCCGCCGGACTCACCGGCGGCAAGGGCGTCCGCGTCACGGGCGATCAGGTGACGAAAGACGAGGCGAAGGCGTATCTCCGTGACGCCGACTACGACCGCGTCGTACTGGAGGAACGACTCGTCGGCGAGGAGTTCACCGTGCAGGCGTTGGTGGCGAGCGAGGAACCGCGTTCCTCGGGGAGTCGGCCGGCGGCCGACGACCGGATACGGACGACGCCCGCCGTACAGGACCACAAGCGCGCCTACGAGGGCGACGAGGGGCCGAACACCGGTGGAATGGGAAGCTACAGCGACGCCGACCCGACGCTCCCGTTCATGGACGAGAAGGATTACGAGGCGGCGGTCGAGGTGCTGGAAGCGACCGTCGACGCCCTCCCGGCGTACAAGGGCGTCCTCTACGGGCAGTTCATGCTCACCGCCGACGGCGTCCGCGTCGTGGAGTTCAACGCCCGCTTCGGCGACCCCGAGGCGATGAACACGCTGCCGGTGCTGGAGACGCCCTTCCTTGACGTGTTGACGGCGGCACGGGACGGCGAGTCCCTCCCCGACCTCGCGTTCGACGACCGCGCGACCGTCTGCAAGTACGCGGTGCCGGCGGGCTACCCGACCGACCCCGAGTCCGGCGCGTTGATCGAGGTGGACGAGGCGAGCGTGGCGGCGGCCGCCGAGGGCGACGGCGACGCCCTCCTCTTCTACGCGAGCGTCGACGCCCGCGACGACGGCCTCTACACCACCACCTCGCGGGCGTTCGCCGTCGTGGGCATCGCGGCGACGATCACGGACGCTGAGGCCATCGCGGCGGACGCCCTCGCGGCCGCGGGCGACGGCCTGCGCGTCCGACACGACATCGGTACGCCCGATCTCGTCCAGCGACGGATCGACCACGTGGCGCGCCTGCGAGAGTAATCGGTTCAGGAGCGCATGACAGGCGTGTGACGGGCCATAAACCTTTATTTCGCCGCGTCGCGTCCATCCGCTAATGGCGACGTTACGGGATTCTCTCGGCGGCCTCGTGGACGATGTCGACGGACTGTTCCTGTTCTCCCCGTCGGCGGCGTACTACGAGCGCTTCGCGGACGCGGACGTAGACCGGGTGGTGATCGCCGACGAGAACGGCGTGGGCGCGAAGTCGTTCGTCGAACTCCCACTCGACTTCGACAACGTCCGCGACCGGATCAAATTCGGCGTCGAAGGCGCGATGAATCAGGAGTTCGTCGCCGAGGGCGACACCGTCGCCTGCACCGTCTCGATGTTCGGCGACGAGGTCGACGCCGACTGTCTGGTCAAGGTTCGCGTCGACGAGTCGATGCGGTCGGGCATCTACGACCTCTTCACCGACTCGCGGGCGGAACCCGGCGTCATTCGTGACGTGTTCGAAGTCGCCATCGACCTCGGGAAGAAAGGGCAGAAGGGCAAGCCGGTCGGCGCGCTGTTCGTCGTCGGCGACGCGGGCAAGGTGATGAACAAGTCCCGCCCGCTCAGCTACAACCCCTTCGAGAAGAGCCACGTCCACGTTGGCGACCCCATCGTGAACGTGATGCTCAAGGAGTTCTCGCGGCTGGACGGCGCGTTCGTCGTCTCCGACTCGGGAAAGATCGTCTCGGCGTACCGCTACCTGGAACCCTCCGCCGAGGGCGTCGACATCCCGAAGGGACTCGGCGCGCGCCACATGGCGGGCGGTGCGATCACGCGCGACACCAACGCCATCGCCATCGTGCTCTCCGAATCGGACGGCATGGTCCGGGCGTTCAAGGGCGGCGATCTGATTCTGGAGATCGATCCGGAGGAGTACTGAGATGCAGGTCGGGACGATCCGCGAGGTCGTCGAGACCGTGCCGATTCGGTTCTGGTTCGCCTTCGCGACGGTCGCTCTCGGCCTCTTCCTCGGGTGGCTGACGCGTGTTCTCGCCCGCCGCGTCCTGCGACGGATCGGCGTCCCCAGCGCCATCGAGGGGACGGCCTTCGAGCGGACGGCCCGGGAGTTCGGCACCTCGACCGTCGACATTCTCGCCGCCATCGCGGGCTACTTCGTGTTCGGCATCGCCGTCTTCGCCGCCGTCGCCGTCGCCGAAATCGAGTACGTCGCCCAGTTCTGGAACGCCGTCGCCGGCTTCCTCCCACAGCTTTTCTTCGCCGTCATCGTCCTCATCGTCGGCGTGCTGCTCGGCGACAAGGTGGAACTGGTCGTCTCGGAGCGGTTCCGCGGCGTGAAACTCCCTCAGGTCGGCGTCCTCCCCCTCATGGCGAAGTACAGCGTGTTCTACCTGGCCGCGCTGATCGCGCTCGGACAGGTGGGCGTCGCCACCGCCGCGCTCATCGTCCTGCTGGCGGCCTACGTCTTCGCCATCATCTTCCTCGGCGGCCTCGCCTTCCGCCACCTGCTCTCGGCGGGCGCCGTCGGCACCTACCTCCTGCTCAACCAGCCCTACACCATCGGCGACGAGATTCGCGTCGGCGACGTGCGCGGCATCGTCCAGGAGGTGGATCTGTTCGTCACCCACGTCGAAACCGACGGCGAGGAGTACGTCTTCCCGAACAGCAAGGTGTTCGCCGACGGGTTCGTGCGGATTCGATCCTAGCTGTCGCCGTCCCCGCGATCACTCACGCCCCCCTCGACCGGTCGCGCCGGCACCCCCACCACCGTCGTCTCCGGCGGCACGTCTTCGGTCACCAGCGAGTTGGCCGCGACCTTCGCGTCGGCGCCGATTTCGACGCCGGGGAGGACGACGGCGCCCGCGCCGATCAGCGCCCGCTCCCCGACTACCACCTCGCCGGTGCGGTACTCCTCGGTCAGGAACTCGTGACAGAGGAGCGTGGCGTCGTAGCCGACGACGGCGTCTTTCCCTATCGTGATCAGTTCCGGCCAGAACACGTCCGGCGTCGCTTCGAGGCCGAACGCGACGCCGGGTCCGACGGTCGCCCCCAGCCGTCTGAGAAGCCAGTTTTTCGCCCGCAAACTGGGAGAGATGCGGATCAGCCAGACCGCGAGGTAGTTCACGACGACCCGGAGCGGGTGTTTCGCGTCCGTCCAGTGCCACAGCGAGTTGCGCGGCCCGGCGGTGGGATGACGGTCGAGACGGTCGTGTCGGCGGTCGGTCACGGGCGCCTTTCGCGGCCCGCCGTCTTGAACCCTGCCGGAGCGCGCTACGTTCGCCAGCCGGCCAGCAGGTACGCCGCCGGGAACGAGGCGACGAGCGAGCCGACGCCGACGACGAGGCGGGCGTAGACGTTCGGCGGACTGAGTCCGACGGCGACGGCGGCGGGGACGACGGCGATGAGCAGCGCCAAGACGATACGTTCCGACGACACGGTCAGTCCAGTCGCTTCGAGACGTACGGGCCGTCCTGATGGTAGCCCAGTTTCTCGCGGTAGTACCGCCGGACGCCGATGCCACTGATGACGCTCACCTTGCCGTAGCCCGCCTCGGCCGCGAGCGCCTCGGCGTGTTCGAGGAGCCGTCGGCCGTACCCCCGGTGTTGCCAGTCGGCCGCGTCGTCGTTGCCGTCGCGGATCCCCACCTCGCTCCCGTAGACGTGGAGTTCGCGCACGAGGGCGGCGTCCGCCAGTTCGCGTCGGACGGGCTCGTTCGGGAAGCGCAGGCGGCAGAAGCCGACCAGCAGGTCGGCCACCGGGTCCTCGAAACTGATGAAGTGTTCGGTGCCGCCGCCGGCCTCGTAGGTCATCGTGTCGAGTTCGATCCGGTCGGGGTCTGGGTCGGCGTCGTTGTGCCCCACCTCGCGGGCGCGGATGTCCCGGGGCGTGATGCCCATCTCCTCGGCCCGCTGGGTCGCCAGTTGCCTGAGGTTGGACTTCCAGACGCCCGCGTCGATGTGGTCGGCGGGGATGTCCCGCTGGACGCGCTGGAGGCGGGTGTACTTCGGGATGACGTCCATCACCTCGGCGACGAGTTCGGCCGCCTCCTCGTTGTCCAGCGGGTCGAAGTCGTCGCGGCGCCACATGTCGTAGGTGCGGGTGCCGCGGACGACGAGCGTCGGATAGATTTTGAGGTAGTCCGGCCGCCACCGCGGGTCCTCGAACAACTGGCGGAAGTCCTCCAGACACATCTCGTAGGTCATGCCCGGCTGCCCGGGCATCATGTGGAAGCCGACCTTGAACGCGGCGTCGCGGAGGCGGCGGTTGGCGTCGATGGAGGCCTGGACGCCGTGGCCGCGGTGCATCTCGCGGTTGATCCGCTCGTAGGTGGTCTGGACGCCGACCTCGACTTTCGTCCCACCCAACCGGAGCATCCGGTCGATCTGTTCCGGGCCACACCAGTCGGGTTTGGTCTCGAACGTGGTGCCGATGTTGCGGACGTCGGCCGTCTCGTTCTCGGCGATCACGTCCTCCAGATACCGGAAGTCGGGGTCGTCCTGGGCGAAGCTCCGCCCCTCCGCGGGGTTCGGCGTCGCGTCCGTGTCGTAGTCGTTCAGGGCTTCGAGTGCCCGCTTGACGAACCACTCTTGGTAGTCGTGGCTTCGGGCCGTCATGGTCCCGCCCATCAGAATGAGCTCCACCTTGTCGACCGGGTGGCCGATGTGGCGGAGCTGTTCGAGTCGGAGACGAACCTGCCCGTACGGGTCGTAGTCGTTCTGTTCTCCGCGTGCCGCGGCGGGTTCGTGACCGGTGTAGCTCTGGGCGCTCCCGAACTCGGAGGCGGGGCCGCCGGGACAGTAGAGGCACTTCCCGTGCGGGCACATGTGCGGCGAGGTCATGATCGCGACGGGCGAGACGCCCGACGCGGTCCGAACGGGTTTGCGCTGGACGACCGCCTGTACCTCGTCGCGGCGTTCGTCCGGGGCGCGCTGGAGGATGTCGGCGTTCTTGGGAACCTTCGGCGAGGAGTGGGTCGAGCAGGCGTCGAGCTTCGCGGATTCGAGGTCGTCGCGATCCAGATCACCCTCCAGAATGCGGTCGACCAGTTCCTCACACACCCGTTCGAACGCGTCCGTCTCCTCGGGCGGCGTGTCCGCGCTCACGGGTCCTCCCTCCCGACGTGCATCGTGTTGTCCCTCTGTCGTCGGGTAGTGGGGTTAAGGGTGTCGCTCCGAGGGGTTCGCGGGGAGCGCCGTTCAGGCGAGGCGCTCGGCAGCGGCCGCGACGACGGCGTCGACCGCGGCGTCGCGGCGGCCGGAGAGGAACTCGACGCGGCCGTCGCGGATGCTCGCGGCGGTGATGCCGGCGTCGTCGGCGCGTTCGGCGGCGTCGCTCGCGACGCCGCGCACGTCGAGGTCGCTGGTCGCCCGGAGGTAACACTCGTCGGTGCCGACGCCGACGATCAGGTCGGCGTCGCGGCGGCGGCGGAGTTCGTCGAGCAGGAGTCCCGTCGGCGGGAAGTCGAAGCGGTGGGTGTAGGCGTCGGTGTCGAGCACCTCGACGGTGAGGCCGTCCTCGTCGCGGGCGTCGAGGTTGGCCGTCGCCGTCTCGACTTCCGCGTCGAGTTTCTGGCGGAACTGCTCGCTGACGTGGCCGGCCAGCCCGCCGGCGTCGTCGTCGAACAGCAGGTCGGTGATGAGTTCGCGCTTGTCCTCGTAGGACTGGTAGTACGCCTCGAGCGCGATGGCCTCGCGGAGTTCGCGGGTGCGGTCGGCGTCGTAGCCGGCCTCGCTCGCGAGGTCGACGTACGCGTCGGGGGTGTCCTCCCAGTACGAGACGGCGGGCAGGTGTGAGAGGTCGTCGCGGACCGCCGGGTTGACGGTGGCCGCGAGCGTGGCTGCGAGCGTCCCCGTCGAGAGGTCGGCCGCGTCGACGCCGGCCAGCCCGGGGTTGACGATGGCGTCGCAGTCCTCGGCCACCGCGGCGTCGGCCACCTCGGCGTCGATGACGACACGCCGGGCGCCGTAGATGCCGAGCAGCCCGAGGCCGTCACTGGATTCGACCGTGCTCCCCGTCCCGACGAGGAGGACGAGCGGCAGTTTCTCGTCGTGGCGGTCGCGGTCCTGCAGCATCCGCGTCACGTCGTTGGTCGCGTCGTCCATGTCGTAGACGGACTCCTCGAGCGGCCGCCGGGTGAAGTAGTGGTACTCGGCGTCTGCGGCGGCGTACTCCTCACGGATCAGCGGGAGGACGGCACGCTCGATGGCCGCACCGGCGACGTAGCCGTCGGCGGTCGCGCTGTGACGGACGACCACGGGTCGGGACTCGAGTACCGCTCGGCGGATAGTCTCCGCGGCGTCGACCAGGTCGTCGGCGACCGCGTCGACGGCGTCGTGATCGACCAGCGGCGTCACGTCGTCGGGACGGGCCTCGGCGGTCAGGGCGTCGGCCAGTCGGCGCTCGACGGTCGCTGCCTCGTCGTCCTCCAGCACGGAGAGCGCCTCCGTCTCGACCTGCAGTTCGTCGTAGCGAAGCTCGACCTCACCGTCGAGGCGGACGACGCTCCCGACTTCGACGTCGGGGTAGGCGCGGACGCCCGCCTCGACGAAGGCGGCGCAGTCGACGACGCCGGAGGCGTCGCGGAGTTCGAACACCGTCGGACCGCTCGTCTGGCGGACGCCGACGATTTCGCCCTCCAGTCGCACCACGTCGCCGACGCGGTCTTCGAGTGTGCCCACGTCGACGCGGGCGAGATCGTTGTCGTCGGTGGTGGGTTCGTTATCGGTGGTGGGTTCGTTATCGGTGGTGGGTTCGTTATCGGTGGTGGGTTCGTTATCGGTGGTGGGTTCGTCGTCGGTGGCGGATTCGTCGTCCGGCGTCGGCTCGGCGGCAGCAGCCTCGCCGCCCCGTTCGCTCTCACCGTCGTCGCCGTTCAACGCCTGTTCGCGGTCGGGCGTCGGCGTCTTGCGCACGGGACCATCGTCGTCGTCGTCGCTGGAGTCGATCGGCTCGCCGTCGGCGTCGCCGTCGGGGTCGTGAATCTGCGCCCCGCGGAACTCGTTGCCGGACTGCCGGATCGACCACGCGAGGTCGACGTTGCCGTTGTCGCGGACGTTCTTCACTTGGACGAACACGGTGTCGCCCGGTTCCCAGTCGAGGCTCTCGAGGCGACGATCGAGTTCGCTCCGGTGGAGCAGCCCCGTCACGCCGGGCGAGAGGTCGACGAACACGCCGAAGTCGGCGAAGCCGTCGACCGTCCCCTTGTAGTAGCGCCCCGAAACCAGTTGGTCCGGGCTGGAGCCGCGGAAATCAAACCAAACGTCTTCTTCGTGGGTGATCCAATCCATTGAGCGAATCGAACAGGCCCATCCTAAAACGATTGTCGAAACTCCTCCACGGCCGACACTCGACACGCGGCCGCTCAGATGATGTACCAGGCCCGGAGGAGGGCGAAGAGCGCGTCGACGCCGCCGAATCCGTAGCCGAAGAGGAGGACGACCGGTAACGCGGCCGCGAGCGCCGCTCGTCCGGTCGTCGTCCGGTGGATCGTCGCGAGGCCGACGACGAGCAACCCGGCGCCGTACAGACAGCAGACGACCCGGAGTTCGGGCACCGGCACCGCGGCCAGCGGACCCGGGGCGGTGGCGTAGGCGAGCACCTGCACCGTCTCGCTGACGCCCCCCCGGTCGCGGACGGCGACCATCAGACAGAGCGTCTGGAGCGCCGCGAGGAGGTGGAGGGCGGCCGGCGCGACCAGGAGGGCGACGAGCAACACGACCACGCCGGCCCGGAGCGCGCCCGACGCGGGGAAGCGAAGCGGGTCGAGGACGGCGAGGAGGAGGGTGTAGCCGACGGCCATCACGACGGCGAAGACGAGACCCGGCGCCTGATCGCCCGGTGCGACGCCGTTCTCGAAGAACCGGCGGGGGCGAACTAGCACTTCGATCCACGCGCGGGCGATGCCGCGCGGTCCGCGGTCACGGCCACCGCGGGGGTTCTCGACCCACGTCGTCACGGGCGCGAGTGAGACGCCGGCCGGCAAAGTGGTTCTGGTCTATCTCTGGTCGCTCCCGAACGTCCGTGGATCGGGTTCGATGGTGGCGTACTCGACGACACGGCGGTCGACGCGTGCGGGATGGCCGCTTGATGCAGACGCACCCACGCGTCGAGGGCGCGTCGAAGCGCCGTGCGTCCGAAGGTTGTCCGAAACGGCGACGACAGTCACCAGCCGCGACCGCTGCGGATCGGCGTCGGCCTCACCACTCCAACCCGCCGTTGACGCCGAGGACCTGTCCGGTCATGTAGCTCGCGTGGCGGCTGGCGAGAAAGCGGATGATGCCGACGATGTCCTCGGGCTCGGCGAAGCGATTCAGCGGGATCTTGTTCCGGATCTTCTCCTGGACACGTTCGGGCACCTTCTCCAGCATGTCCGTCTTGACGAAGCCGGGAGCGACACAGTTGGCGGTGGAGCCGTGCGCGGCGAGTTCGAGCGCGAGCGTCCGCGTGAACGCGAACATCCCCCCTTTCGAGGTGGCGTAGTTGGCCTGTCCGTAGTTACCCTGCTGGCCGACCACGCTGGAGATGTTGATGAGGCGCCCGTGTTCGGCGTCGCGGATGTCGTCGAAGAAGGCCTTGGTGCAGTTGAACGTACCGCCGAGGTTGACGTCGATGACCGTCTGCCAGTCGTCGTGAGTCATCTCGTCGAACTTGCGGTCGATGGTGATGCCGGCGTTGTTGATCAACACGTCGACTGCGCCGAGTTCGTCGTGTATCTCCGCCGCCATCCGTTCGACGTCGTCCGTCTTCGCCACGTCGGCCTGCGCACACATCGCCGTCTCGCCGTTCTCCTCGATTATCTCCTTCACCTCGCGGGCCGCGGCGTCGGAACTCCGGTAGTTCACGGCCACGTCCGCGCCACAGCGCGCGAGTTCGAGCGCGATGGAACGACCGATGCCACGCGAGGCGCCCGTAACGAGGCAGGTTCGGTCGGAGAGTGGATGCGGATCGAGCGGATCCAGCCGAGTGGTCGTTTCGGACATACACCTACCAATGCGGGGCACTGTTTGTTAATTATTCGCGCCCTACGGTGGGTTCGGTCGACCGCGCCGGCGATAGATTTTATTGTGGGAGACGGTAACACCCACCTACTCTACGCCGGGAAGCGGCTCGGGAGACACCGCCGGGAGCGTACCCATGACTGACCGCATCGATCTGGACGACGTCGACACGGACGAGGAGGAACCGGACGGCGAACCGAACCGCGGCGACTGGTTCTGGCGGGGCGAGGGTGACCCTGCGGACGAACCGGACGACCCCTTCGGGACGCGGAGCGAACGGGAGGCGACCGCCGATGCCGGCGTCGGCGGACGTGACGCGACCGGCGGGGACGCTTCCGCCCACGCGACGACCCCGCGGGTCCCCAGACAGGGTGACGACAAACCCGTCGGCATCCCTATCGAGGGCGGTGGCGCGGGGAGTTCGCCCGCCGCCGACCGCCCGGCCGCCGAGGGGGGCGTCCCCGAAGACGACGCCGGCAGCGCGACGGCCGACCCGCAGCGTGAGGCGACCGGCGCGGCGCCCCACGGCGAGGACGCCGACGACATGACGATGGCGTTGACCTACCGGGCGGCGAAGCGACTCGCCCACCCGGCGTCGGCGTTCGCGGACGCGGAGGGGTGGGCCGACTGGATCGGTATCGTCGGCCGGGTCGAGACGCCGGTCATCAACCGCTTCCAGCGGCAAAACGGCGTCGACGCCGACTTCTTCAGTGGCACCGGCACCGGTCCGGGCGAGCGTCTCGCCGAGATCGGGCCGCGATCCATGTTCTACGCGAAGCGGATGGTCGTCGTCGGCGTCGAGGGTGCGGACGAACGCGTCGCCGCCGAGGCCGACTGGGAGTTCGTCCCGCTGACGGAGGCCGCGGAGAAAGCCGGATGGGTGCTGGACGAGGAGTAAATTTTTATGACGGTACCGCCAAGCTATGTGTTGAGTTACCATGGGCCTCAAAACCGCGCTCACACAGGCACGAATCGTCACGATCGGTGTCTTCTTCGCCGCGATCTGGGTCATCCTGACGATGCTCCAGGTGTACGGCCGGGTGGGTCCGCTGTCGAGCGGTGGCGTCGGGCAGACGCCGATCTCGGGGCTCATCGGGCTCGTCGTCCTGGGGGGGCTACTGGCGCTGCTGCTCACCTTCTACAGCGAGCTGAGCGAAGTCGATCCGGCACCCGAACCCTGGGAGTGAGTGATGCAGTACGAGTGTAGCGAGTGCGGGCATTTCACCCGGCTCGGACTCGTCGACAGCGAAGCCATCGTACAGACCTGCCCGGCCTGTGGCGAGTCGGCCCGGTTCGAACCGGCGTTCCATGGGGAAGGGGTCTCCTTCTGAGCCTCACCATCGACCTGACGGAGCGGTTCGTCGCCGCCGCCGACGAGTGGGCCGAAGCCCGTCTGGAGGAGCGAGAGACCGCCCTCGAGACGAAAGCCGAGCAGGCCCTGCTGGAGATCGAGTACCTCGTCTCCGGTCGCACGGAGGTGTCCTTCGACGTCGACGCCGAGGCCGGTCGGATCGACTACGCCCCGAGCGACGAACTCTCGGCGCTCCTGTCCGCGCAGGCCGACGACACCGGCCTCGACGAAGCGACGATCCTCCGACTCCACGTCGACCTCTTCGTCGGCGCGTTCCCCGGCGACGACGACCGGCCGCCGAACGCGCCGCCGGTCTGAGCGGCGAAGGATTTAGTAGCTAGGCACCGAATACCGTGGTAGCGCATGACAAAGAAAGACCTCGACTGGCGCCCGAAAGGGGCCAGCGAATCCTACCGAGGACGGGAAGTCTGGGAGTACAACATCGCTCCACACGAACTCAACGAGGGCGAGATCGACGGCGACATCCGGGCCGAAGACATCAGCGGCTCCGACGACCTAGATTCGGTCATCGAGGACGTCGAGTAGCCGGCTTCTTTTCAGTACAGCGGGAACGCGCGCTTGTCACGGGGCGGCACGTAGAAGTTCGCCCGCGACTGCACGTCGACGAAGTTGAGGATGCCGTTGTTCTCGCGGTCGGTGATCGCCTCGCTGTCGTCGCGCACGTACCAGCCGTTCATCGCCCGGCGGGTGGCCCGGAAGTGCTTCAGTTTTCGCTGGAGGGAGAGGAAATGCACGCCGGCGTGGTCGCCGTCGGTCGTGTTGAAATCCCGCCGGAGGATGATTGGCTCGCCGTCGCGGCGGACCTGCGCGACCTTCTCGTGGTGCCCCACGACGTCGAACTCCCGGGCGTGGTCGCGGACGGCGTCGGTGAACGGGACGTTCGAGTCGAAGTTCGGGAGGTCCGAGGGGTCGAACTCCGGGGAGAACATCCGCGCGACGCGGCCGGCGTCGTCCAGTCCCTCCCACCACGCGTCGAGGTTCTGTGTCAGGTGGGCGACGTGGAGGGTCGTGCCGCCCGCGAAGCGGCCGTCCGGGATAGTGACGAACTCCTCCGTGGCCTGCGTCCCCTGTCGGTCGGAGAAAAATCCCATGAAGGTGGGGTCGTCCTGCGAGAGCGCGTCGGCGGGGATGCCCTCGACGTCGGCGTGCCGCGCCGGCAGCCCCTCGCCGAGAAAGCCCGTCCGGACTTCCGCGATGGTGAACACGTCCCCGAGCGGATGCTCGACCGGTTCGCCGTTCAGCGTCCCGCGCTTCGATCTGAACATCGCGTTTTCGACGGCGGTCAGTTGTGAGGGCACGTCGCTCTCAAGGACCAGTACGGCGTCGAACTCGAGGAGATCCGGGTTGTCGGTCCGCGAGAGCACCTGCGGTTTCGAGATGGGCGCCTCGTCCAGTTTGCCGAGTCGCCGGAAGTAGGCGCTCCCCCAGCCGAGTACGTGAAAGAGCCCCTCGGGGCGCCAGTCGTAGGCTGCCTCGATGGTTCGCATGCCGCGTTCGACCGTTCGAGCGGCCTCGGCCGACGGATCGACGTCGAGGTTCAACAACAGGACGCGACGGTATCGTGCCTGGAGGTCGTTCCCGGCCGCGTCGAGCGACAGGTACTGGCTCTGGGCGAACTGCCGGGTCGGGAGGTCGTCGGCGTGGGGGTTGGGCGGCAGGTCGGTTCCGCCGCCGCTGGCTGACCCGAGGAACTGCGCGCACCCGGAGAGTCCGAGGGTACCGGCGACCGCTCCGAGGCGAGCGAGCGCCGACCGTCGGGATGTCATCGTCTTGCTTGGTTGATGGTTGCGAAGATAATAAGCATCTCGCATAGTCGGCCGTCTCGCGGTGACTGCGCGTCGAACGCGTCGAACTGACCAGAGAGTATATGTCCCTGAGACACCCAATGGTCGGTAACGAGCGCACTCATGCACCAGAGCTTCGGTGCCACGTATGGACCACTACCGATCCGCCTCGCCATTCCGTTGTTACTCGTCGGTACCGTGGTCGCCGCCGTCGTCGTCTACGATATGTACCGAACGTACGCGCCGTCTACGGGCGGTGGGAACGATGGCTGAGGCCGAGTCGAACGAGACGAGCGCCGTCCGAGCGGCGGGCGGTGAGTCGGACACGCCACAGTCGACGCCCGCTCGCGTCCTCGGCTATCTGCGAGGGACGACGTACGTCCTCGGATCGCTGCTCGTCCTGGCGCTGTTGGCGGTTGGCACCGTCGGTATCATCGCCGAAATCAAGGGGACGTGGCACTGGGCGATCCACCTCGAATCGACGGTTAGCTACATCGGCGTGTTCGTCGCGGGTATCCTGGTGCTGTTGCTTCCTGCGGCCACGCTGTTGATGATCGGGCGGTTGATGATCGATGAGTGACCTGCCGAGCCCCTCGCGGCTCCTCCGCGGTCTGACGCTCCTGTCGGTCGGCAGCCTCGTGCTCGTCATCCTCGGCGCCGCGACAGTTGCGATCCTCGCGGAGTTCGCCAAGACGTGGCGGTGGTACTTCCGGATGGAACAGGCGATGGCTATCGCGACGCCGGTGACGCTCGTCCTCCTCACGCTCTCCCTCGTCGGTCTGATCGGGATGGTCGTGCTGGCCGATCGAACTTAGATCAGCTGCGCGACGAGCTCGTCCTCGAACCGGAGGACGCCCTCGTAGATGTCCGCGACGGCGACGTACAGCCGGCTGTCGGTCGATTCGCGCAGGTCAGCGGTGAACCCCTCGGCCCACGTCATCGCGTGTTCGTCGAGGAAGACGCGCTCGAAGCCGACGGCTTCCTCGGCGCCGCGGCGTTGCCGGTCGATCAGGTGGCGGAGGAAGGCGAGTTCGACGACGACGAAGTCGTTCTCTTCGGGATACTCCTCGGGCGGCGACCAGCCGGCGGCGCTGTAACTCGCCTCCACGTCGGCGAGCCCCTCGCCGAGGTAGTCGGCGTCCTCGCGGTAGTACGTCTCGTGGGCGACGACCGGCGGCCGCGGCCCGACGAGCAGCCGCGTGTACTCCCGTTCGAGCGCCTCCTGTACGGTTTCGAGGTCGTACGCTTGGTGCTCGTCGATGAACGTCCGGAGTTCGTCGAAGCCGCGGTCGAGCGGTTCGTTCACCTCGCCGTCGGGGATTCGGACGTCGCCGGAGAGCAGCGTCTCGACGAACTCCTCGTCTGGCACGTCGTGGAGCGCCTCGATGAGGAAGTCCACGAGTTCGAGTCGCGACTCGTAGAGGGCCTGGTCGTCCATCAGCGACCCCCCTCCTCGAAGAGGAGTACGGCACGACACTGTCCGCAGTAGTCGAAGACGCTGTGTTCGGATTTGGGCGCGACGCCCTCCACCAACTCGCCGACTTCGCCGGCGACGTGCTCCGCGGTCCCCTCGCTGGCGAAGGGGTCGCCACACCGGACACAGTTGCGCATCTCGCCCTCGTACACCGTCTCCCACCGTTCCCCGCCACGATTCTCGGGCAGTTTCGAGAGGTCGAGCCCGTCGTGCATGGTGATGGCCGTCTCGGGACAGCCCTCCTCGCAGAGGCCGCAGTTGACGCAGTCCTCGTGGCTGAACTCCAGGTCGGCGTCCTCGGTCCGGCGGATGGCGTCGGTCGGACACATCGTGGAACAGGTCGGCGTGAGGTTGCAGGCGTCCGAAACGTCCATCCAGCCGAAGTCCTTCAGACCGCGGATCATCTCGCGTTCCGGCTCGACGTGTTCGAGAACCGCCCGGACGCTCTCCAGCGTCCAGTCGTGGCTGTTGAACGGCGGGTTCGGCTTGTCGTCGCGGACCGTGCCGGTCGCCTCGTGTTCGCCCGCCGGGATCGGCGTCGGATCGAGTTCGACGACGAACTGGGAGAGTTCCTCGACGAACGCCGCCGGTTCCTGCGGGTCGGGCGCGAGGAAGGTGACGCGCTCGCCCAGTCCCAGATCCGTCGTCGCCCGGTCGAGACGGCGGACGAGTTCGGCCTTCGGATCGGGCCCCGAGTGGAGACAGGCGCCGCCACAGCCGACGATGGCGACGCCGTCGGCGCCCGCGGCGAGGGCGTGCATGACGTGTGCCTCGCCGACCGTGTCGGTGCAGTTGACTCGGACGGGGAGGACGGGCGGGTAGCGAAGCGTCTCGTCCTCGCGGGCGAGGCGGCCGTAGCGGCGGAGAGCGTCGTCCGCCTTCTCCGAACAGACGAAGGCGACGACGGGCGTCTCGATGCCGGCGTCCCGGCGGAGGCCGCCGAGGAGGCCGTCGTCCCCGCTGCCGGGGTCGAGCAGCGTCTCCACCTCCCGCGCGATGCGTTCGTTCGAGGGGTCGCGGAGGGCCGTCGCACCGGTCGGACAGGAACTCGTACACGCCCCGCAGTCCTGGCAGGCCACGAGGTCGAACGACACCTCGTCGACGTGGGGCCGGTCGACGGCGCCGTGGGGACAGGCGTCGACGCAGGCGTTACAGCCGGGCTGACTCGACTCCCCGGCCGCGCACACGTCCATGTCGAGGTCGAGGTGTTTCGGTTTCTCGACGCCACCGAGGAGGTCCTCGACCGCCGCGATGGTCGCCCCGTCGACCGGTCCCGTATAGAGGCCGATCTGCCCGCTCTTGGCCGCGCCGGTCGCCGCGGGGTAGATCACCTGATCCGCCTCCAGCGTCCGCTCGACGCCGTCGAGGTCGATGGCGTCGACTGGACAGCAGTCGACCCACTCGCCGTCGGGCGCTTCGGGGTCGATGTCGACCGGCGACCGGGTCACCAGACCGTCCGGGCCTTCGTGAACGCAGTCCATACACGAGATGCAGTCCTCGGTGACGCGAGCGCGGAGTTCGAGTTCGAAGTCGCCGTACTCGCCGACGACATCGACGACGCGGCCGCGGGCGAGAGTCACGTCGTCGAGGTCGGCGTCGACAGCGTCGAAGTCGTCCCCGTTGGCGATCAGCGTCACGTCCGCGGTGTCCGCGAGCGCCGCCGCCGTCGCTGCGTCGCCGACGACGGCGACGGCGTCGCCCGCGTCCCGGGAGACGGTCCGTGAGATCGGTTCGTGGTCGAGCCCCGTCCGCCGAGCGTTCAGGAGGCGGGCCGTCTTCTCGGTCGCTTCGGGCCGGTCGTGGACCCACGCGGCCCCTTCGCGGTGGTCGACGAAGGCCGTCGCGTCGGGGTGGAGCCCCTGTGCGATCGCCGTCTCGCGGATGGCGTCCTGGCAGCGTGGTTCGGGCGTGGTCACGAGGAGCTGGTCCAGTTCGTACTCCTCGATGAGGTGGGCCATCGCCGGGAGGCCGTCGTCACAGAGGTGTGAGGAGCTTGCGACGACCTCCACGTCTCTGACGCCGTCTCGGACCCCCTCTAGGTCGATGTCGCACGTATCTGCACAGGAGCACACGAACGCGCCGACGTTCATACCCGTGTTGAATGCTACCATTCGTATAAGAGTTGCTGCGCGCTAGTGAATTTCACTTTCAATTGGGCGAGGGCTAAACGAACGACGGTGAAATTAGGTTAGCCTAAACACATTAATTTATATAATGTCGACCCATTGGCCTATTACATGCGCGTGCGAGCGAATAACACGCGCATATCGAGGGGACAACACACACCATGAGCACGGAACCAGTCTCGATAGACCTCGACAGACGCTCGTTCATGAAGGCGAGCGCGCTGGCCGGTGCCGTCGCCCTGGGTGGCGGTGGCGCTGGCCAAGCGCTCGCCCAAACGGGCGGGGAGGAGGTGTCGGCTGCCGACACGGAGGGAGAGCTTACGAAAACGATCTGTAACTACTGTTCTGTGGGTTGTGGGTTCCACGGCGAACGTGTCGGCGACTCTTTCGTCGGCATGGAACCGTGGGAAGACCACCCGATAAACCAGGGGTCGCTCTGCTCGAAGGGTGCCGGAATCTACGACACCGAGCACTCGGAGAAGCGGGTTCGACACCCCATGGTCCGAGAGAACGGAGCGTGGCGGAAGCTGTCGTGGGACGATGCCTACGACCGGCTGGCGACCGACATTCACGCGCTGTGGCCCGATTCCGACGTATCGCCGGAGCAGGCCGTCGACGTGAGCGAGGAGGCCAGTCGCGAGAGCGTCATGATCCTCGGGAGTGCCCACCACTCCAACGAGGAGTCCTACGCCATCCGAAAGCTCGCGGCCTTCATGGGGACGAACAACGTCGACCACCAGGCGCGGATCTGCCACTCCACGACGGTCGCGGGTCTCGCGAACACCTGGGGGTACGGCGCGATGACGAACACGCTGCAGGACTACCGCAACTACGACCTGCTGGTCGTCATCGGGCAGAACCCGGCGGAGGCCCACCCCATCGCGATGCAGCACATCCTCGAGGGGCAGAAACGCGGCGGGACGCTCCTGACGCTCGACCCGCGGTTCACGAAGACCGCGGCCCACGCCGACGAGTTCATGCGGTTCCGGCCGGGGACCGACGTGGCCCTGATGATGGGGATCATCAAGGAGCTTCGCGACGAGTACGGGCTGGCCATGGACCCGGACGCCGACGACTCGGGGCAGAACATGCTCACGGATCGCGTCCAGGGCTGGGAAGACGTCGAGGACGACCTCGACAAGTACGACAAGGAGACGGTTTCCGAGATCACGTGGCTCTCGGTCGAGGAGATCGAGCGGCTCGCCGAGCTGTTCAACGAGAACCGCCCACACATCCAGATCGAGTGGGCGATGGGCGGCACCCAGCACAACAACGGGACCCAGAACATCCGCTCGTACGCCGCGGCGAGCCTCGCGTCCGGGAGCGCGGCCCGAAGCGGCGGTGGCCTCCAGGTCATGCGCGGCCACGCCAACGTCCAGGGGGCGACCGACCTCGCGGTCGCGAGCCACATCCTGCCGGGATACTACGGGTTGTCACCCGGCGGCTGGTCGTGGTGGGCCGACGTCTGGGACATGAACCCGTACACCAGCGGCTCGACCTCGTTCGGGGACATGTACGACCGGTTCGAGGTGATGCCGCCGGAGAAGTACGTTCGCGCGAGCGGCGCCGAGGATCCCGACTCGCTCCCGGGGAGTAGCGGCGAGGGCCAGTACGGCCCCGACAACCCCGCACCGAACTCGATGATGTTCCAGAACGGGCTGACGGTCGCCCGCTGGTTCGAGGGTGCACTCGACCAGGAGGATCGGATGCAGGAGACGCCGGTCTACCAGCCGGATCAGGTGAAGATCGGTATCTTCTGGGGCCACTCCTCGAACTCCATCAGCGAGATGGGGCAGATGAAAGCGGGGATGGAGAATCTCGATCTGCTCGTCGTCATCGACGTCTTCCCGTCGGTCGCGAGCGTCCTCCCCGACTTCGAGGAGGGGCCACCGGTGATGATCCTCCCGGCCTGCAGCCAGTACGAACATTACCGGTCGCTGACGAACACGCACCGTTCGATCCAGTGGTCGGAGCCGGTCCGACCCCCCTCGCACAACTCGAAGCCCGACCTGCAGATCATGCAGGAGCTAGCCGACTCCCTCGGCTTCGGCGAGCACTTCGACTGGGGTACCGGCCCGGAGATTCACAACGGTAAGTCGAGCTACGAGAACGTCATCCGGGAGTTCAACCTCGGGACGAACACCATCGGCTACCGACAGACCCCGGAGCGACTCCAGCAACACCTCGAGTACGACTACGCGTTCTCCCACGAGACGCTGCAGGCGTCGGAAGGGTCGCCCGTCGAGGGCGAGTACTGGGGCCTCCCGTGGCCGTGCTGGGGAGAAGGCCATCCCGGGACGCCGATCATCTGGAACGACGACATGAACCCCAACAACGGGGGGCAGGACTTCCGGACCCGGTGGGGTACTCGTGCGCCGAGTCCCGACGAATGGGAGCAGATGAACACCGACAAGGAGTACCCGTTCCAGTCGACGGTCGACGCCGTCGGGGACCGGTACGACAGCGTCGACGACGCCCTCGACCTGACCCGCGCGCCGTACAATCCCGACTGGGCGTCGTCGTCCGACACGGCTAGCGACGGGATGATCCACGGGATTCCGGAGTATCCGGGCTGGAAGACGGTGCCGCCACAGAGTCTCGTCGACCCGACCCAGAAGACACAGTCCGACGAGCTCACCATCCCGCAGCAACACGCACTCGACAACCAGCGGTCGGTGTACACTGCGGCGCAGGCGCTCAACGACCCGAACACCGGGAGTCCGGAGTTCGATCGGTATCTCTCGGCGACCCAGAGCATCGATCCGGCGTTCTACGAGCAGTACGACTACCGGCAGCCGGACGCGCCGACGGGGCGCGGCCGCGCACGCGCCGTGGTCTGGAACTTCATCGACACGACGCCGGTCCACCGCGAACCGCTGGAGAGTCCGCATCCGGAACTCGTCGAGGAGTGGCCGGCCAACGGCCAACAGCGGAACTTCTACCGCCTCGACCAGAACAACGCCGTCGAGCAGGAGAAGGCGATGGAGATCATCCACGGCGACGGCGACGGGCCGACCCTCGACACCATCATGACGACCGGTCGGCAGGTCGAACACCAGGGCGGCGGGTCGGAGACGCGGAGCAACATCCTCACCGCCGACCTCCAGCCGCACATGTACGCCGAAATCTCGCCGAACAAGGCCGAGAACATCGGCGTCGACGGCGGCGATCTGGTCGTCATCTCCTCGACCGACCGCGGTTCGGTCCTAGTGAAAGCGAGAGTGACGAACCGGCCGAACGACGACGAGGTGTTCTTGCCGTTCCACTGGGGTGGCGTGTTCAAAGGGAAGAGCCTGGAGGACAAATATCCCGACGGGACGGTCCCGTACGCCATCGGCGACTCGGTGAACGCCATCACGTCGCGTGGCTACGACGTCGAGACGCAGATGCAGGAGACGAAGGTCTCGATGGTCTCGGTCCGTCCGGCGACACAGAGCCTCCTCGAGGAACTCAACATGGACGTCGACCTCGAGTTCCCCCAGGACCGTGACGGTATCGGCCAGCAGAAAGACTTCGACGTCCGTGATCGGAACACGGTCCAATAGGGGTGTCAAAAATGTCAAGCAACAAAGAAATAATGCGTCAGGGGGTTATCAGCACCGGGGACGACGCCCGGATATTCCCCGACGTGGAGGCCTGTATCGACTGTGGCGGCTGTGTCGTAGCCTGCAAGCGGACGTGGGATTCGCCGGCCGACGAGCAGCGCATCAGCATCTCGACGATGATGGAGGGCCAGGAAGGCACGCAGGGGCTGAACGCTCACAGCGCCCGGGCTCTCGGACAGGGCGAGGACCCCGGCGAGACGAGCGTCCCGATGCAGTGTTACCACTGCGAGAACGCGCCCTGCGTGTCGGTCTGTCCGACCGACTCGCTGCTGAAGCAGGAGGACGGTTTCGTGCAGGTGCGCGACGACCTCTGTGTCGGCTGTCAGTACTGCCTGTCGGCGTGCCCGTTCGGGGCGCCGCAGTTCCCGGACTCCGACGAGGCATCGGCACAGCTGTTCGGCACCGGCGGCACGATGGACAAATGTACCATGTGCGAGGAACGACAGGACGTCGGCAAGGGGCCGGCGTGTGCCGAGGAGTGCTCGACCGACGCCATCCTCGTCGGCAACGCCGAGGAGATTTCGTCCGAACTGGAGCGCCGAGACAGTGGCACGTTCTTCAACGACGTCGCCATGGAGATCATCTTCGGTGAAGAGGAGGCCCAGGTGTTCTAAATGAGCTACCAGGAAGACCTTCCGGAGACGAGCGGATACAGTAAAGTTTCGGTGGTGATCAGCGCCATCGTCGGCCTCGTCCTCGCCGTCGTCTCGGTCTGGTGGGCCGCCGGAACGGCCGTCTTCTACGAGGGCCTGTTCCGCGTCTCGCCGACGGTAGCGGGCGGTGGCATCGGGACCGACTGGGTCGTCGGCAACACGGTGCCGTGGCTCGACTTCCTCGTGGCCGTCGTCCACGCAGCCGACGTGCTCATGGGGCTGTTCATCCTCCTGATGGTGTTCATCCACTGGGCGGCCTTCCGCCGTCTCGCGGGGCAGATGCAAAGCCCCGACGAGGGGGCGTCCGAGGCCGTCGCGACCGATGGGGGTGAGACCGAATGACCAGCCTCGATCACGGCAAGTTCACGCGGGTCACGACGACCTTCCACTCGTTGCTGGCCCTCGACGTTTTTGCCCTCTTTTTCACGGGGTACAGCCTGACGTTCAACGACGAACTCTGGTGGCTACTGTCGCTGATGGGCGGGCCGAACAGCGTCACCGCGCTCCACCGCGCCGCCGGCTTCGGGCTCATCGCCCTCATCGGCTTCTGGATCACGCTCATGGTCACGACCGACACCGGCCGGAGCAACTTCAGGGAGATCATGCCCACCGGCGACGACGTCAAGGCGTTCATCCAGGACGTGCAGTTCGCCCTCGGGAACGCCGACGAGCGGCATCCGGCGGCGAAACAGTTCGCCGGCGGCGACACCGACGACATCCCGCTGCTCTCGTACATCGGGAAAGGCGTCGTAGCCATCTTCGCGGCCGAACTGTTCCTGCTGACGGTCAGCGGACTGCTCATCTGGAGCAAGACCGGCCTGATGCAGTACTTCAACACGAAGACGGCCGCGATGGGCTTCGTCGTCTTCCACGGCCTGCTCGGCGTCATCATGCTGATGGGGGTGATGTTCCACGTCTTCGAACACGGCTTCCACCCCGCCTTCTACCCGGTCGAACCGAAGGCGTTCATCCCCCGTAAGCTGATCCCGGAGACCCACGCCGACGGCGGGATCGAGGATCTGAGCCTCGCGCCGTCGTGGAGCACGGTGAGTGCGATCATGGGCGTCCTCACCGTCGTCGGCATCGTCAGCGTCATGGTCGGCTCGATATTCGACGAGGGGTATCCGGTGCCACGCGAACTGACGGTGGGCGGTGGGCCGGAGAGCCTCCTGCTCACCATCGGTATCAACGCCGGCATCTTCGTGCTGTTCGTCGGCCTCATCCTCTCGATGTACGGCAACCTCCTGCGCGTGCGGTGGGAGCGCCAGCTCGAAGAGGACCGCCGCCAGCCGGCCGCGACCGACGGCGGTCACCCCGACGACGACTGACCACCGACCACCCGCCCCTTTATCGCGCCCAGTATCGTTTCGTCGACACGATGCCCCGCCACGCCGTCCTCACCCTCCTGCTCGCCGCACTCACGCTCACCGCCGGCTGTTCGTTTCTCGCGCCGAACCCCGACAGCTACACCGCCACGTACGAGTACAGCGTCGGTGTCGACGCGACGGCGACACTGAACGACGTAACCGTCCGCGTTCCCCTTCCACGGGGCGGGAGCTACGATGCGGCCGCCTTCGCACCGAACGGGACCGTCGACGGCTTCGACACGGCGGTCGTCGAAACCGAGTACGGGCCGATGCTCGAACTCACGGCCGCGTCGTTCGTCGTCGAGACGCGATACTACCGGTTCGTGGAGGAGGACGGCGTCGGCCGTCGCGAGGAAATCGACGCGTCCGAGTACGAGCCGTCGAACCCCGACCACCAGAAAGTCGAGCGACGGACGGCGACCGTGAGCGTCACCCGGACGGCGACGTATCCGATCGACACCCGGGCACCGATCGGCGCGGCGCCGACGTTCTACGACGACGGGACGGTGACGCGCGATCTGACGGCCTGTCCGCTCCCGAACCGCGGCGAGACGACCTGCTTCGCCTACGACGCCCCGCTCTACCTCTCCTACGACGCCCCCGAGACGGCACGCGTCTCCGGGCACGTCACCCTCTACGGCGCCAACGAGTGGTTCGCCGGTGGGTGGACCGGAAACAGCTACAGCGACACCGTCCGGTTCGACGTGTCCGGCCCCCGCGACGGGTGGACGACGGGCAACGGCACGACCGAGACGGGGCGGGGGAACTACCCGTCACCCGAGCGCGATAGTACCGATTGAAAGTCGTCGCTCAGCCGATCGCACGCAGTCCTTCGATCGGCCGTAAACCGTTTCAATCGCCACTAGGCCGACAGCAACTCCGCACCCTCGGTCGAGAGTTCGACCGTCACGTCCTGTCGGGTCTGTTCGCTCATCTGGTCGATGTTGCGCGTAAGCACTTCGAGGATGTCCGTCGGTTCGGGGTAGACGAGGAAGTTGCCGTCGTCGTCTTCCATCACGAGTTGGGTGTCGGAGAGCGAGATCTGGTCCTGTTCGATGCTCGCGACGACGACCGGAAGCGCCTCGGCCCCGCCCGGGTCGCCCTCGGAGACCATCGTGATGTGGAGTTCGTCGAGACCGATGAGGTCCTTGTACTCGCGTACGCGACGCGCACAGCGGACCATGTCCCGCGTCACGGCGGTTTTGTGTTCGTTGCCGTGCTCTCCCTCGTGACAGAGCTTGCAGACCCGCAGTTCCATGCGCATGGTACACACCTAGCGGGGTGGAAGGGGAATAAATCCTCGGCGGGTAGCGGCGTCACGCCCACCCTACCCGTGCAGTCTTGCCACCGGGTCCCCGTCCCGCCGATCGAGTTCGACCAACCCGTCGTCCGCCAGGTCGGCCACTAGCTCCCGGAGCCACTCCCGACCGTACTCGCCGTCGGGCGTGTAGTCCACGCGAATCCGCGGTCCGAGTTCGTCCAGCGCCAGTTCGTTGTGCTCGCCGAGGACGCGGACGATCCGCCCGCGGAACTGCCGCCGACTCCCCTCGAAACTCGGCTGGGTCGGCACGTCCGGAGCCGTAAAGTCGCCCGTCTCGTAGGCGTGACACCACCGGCGCCAGGGACATCCGGTCTCGTCGCACTTCGGCGTCTTCTCGCAGGCGACGCCGCCCAGTTCCATGATGGCGTTGTTCCAGACCCGCGACCGGCCCTCGGGCATCAGTTCCGTCGCGGCTCTCTCGAATTCCGTGTCCGAATCCTCGACGCCGAAGGCGCGGTAAAGCACCCGCTTGACGTTCGTGTCGACGACGGCATCCCCGTCGTTGAACGCGAAGCTCGCGACGGCGTTGGCGGTGTAGGGGCCGACGCCCATCAGCTCCTGTAGCTCGCTCGGCGTCTCGGGGAACGCCCCGTCGTAGTCGTCGACGACCTGTCCGGCGGCCTCGTGCAGGTAGCGCGCCCGGTTGTTGTAGCCGAGGCGCTGGTCGGACCAGAACGCGACCACGTCGCTCCGGTCGGCATCGGCGAGGTCGTGGACGGTCGGCCAGCGGTCGAGGAAGGCGTCCCACGCCTCGACCACCCGGTCCAGCTGAGTCTGCTGGCTCATCACCTCCGAGACGAGGATTTCGTAGGGGTCGTCGGTCCGGCGCCACGGGTAGTCGCGGTGGTCGGCCTCGTACCACTCGACGAGCGCCGTGCGGACGGCGTCGGCGTCGACGTCGGCGAGGGCATCGTCCCCCGGCTCGCGCTCGGTCATCGTCGACAGGTAGGGTCGGGATGGGTTAGCGGTGATGGTTCGGCGCGAGGAGTCGAAAGCCGTATTCGGCGGCCGATCCTTGTCCTCGTCATGAGTCTCGACGACCTGAACGCGGACGTGAAAGCCGCCTACAGCGACCTCGGCGACGAGCTACACGTCGATCTGGATCGGGAAACGCGCAACGAACTCGCGATGCTGCTGGTGGCGTCCGACGGGGACCGAGAGGAACTCGTCCGGCGGGCGATCCACGCCCTCTACCGCACGACAGTCGACACCGGCGACCTCGATTTCCACCTCCGACAGGGGTACGACGTGACCTACGACGAGTATCTTTCGGGGATGACCTACGACGAGATGAGTGGCAACGGCGTCTCACAGTTCGACCAGAGCGACGAGCGGCGCTACCAGCAGTAGTGGCGTCGGCTCGCGTCGGATCCCAGCCTCGCGGAGCGTAAAGACGGCCACATGGATACACAACTGGTTTATGAAGCTGTTCGTAAGATCGTGACACCATGGACATCGAGATCGTCTGGGGCACCGGGGAAGGAAAGACCACTCTGAGCGCGTTCGACAAGGCGTTGTGTTCGGGGGGGATTCACAACTACAACTTGGTCACGCTGTCGTCGGTGATCCCCGAAGGCGCGACCATCGTCGAGCAGGGAACTCACGAGCAGCGGTGGGACGTGGGCGAACTCGTCGCCGTCATCCTCGCGGAAGAGGAGTCGCTGGTCCAGGACGAAACCATCGCGGCGGGGCTCGGCTGGGCGACGGCGGAGGAAGGTGGCGTCTTCTTCGAGGGCAGTGGAGAGAACGCCGCGAACGTCGAGAAGCGGATCGTCCGGGGAATCGAGACGGCGAAGGAGACGCGCGACTCCTGGACGTGGCACGACGGTATCGAGACGAAAGTCGTCGAACACACCGTCGAGCAGGCCGGTGCCGTGGTCGTCTCTGCCGTCCATCGGCCGGTTTAATTCGTGCCGCTCTCCCTGCGCTCGGCAGTAGCGGACCGTTTTTGTGTCACCGCCGCCGGGGTAAGGTATGGACACTGTGGACGTCGAGCGCCTGATCGAGGACGCTATCGAGGACGCCGAGGCGACGGTCACCAAGCCCCGTGTGCCGGACGAGGACCACGAGGACGCCCACTTCGCCGCCGTGGTCGTCTCGCCCGCCTTCGAGGGCGTCCCCCTCGTCCAGCAACACGAGATGGTGTACGACGCGCTGGAGGGACACATGACGACGGATATCCACGCCATGGAGATGAAGACGTACACCCCGGAGGCGTACGCGGAGCACGGCCCGGACGCGTAGCGGTAGGTTTTACGACGCGGCTCCCGTTCGCTCGCGCATGAGCGACGATAGCGGTGCGGACGAGTTCCGCGTCGAACGGGACAGTCTCGGCGAAGTTCGCGTGCCTGCGGACGCCTACTGGGGCGCACAGACCCAGCGCGCGGTGGAGAATTTCCCGATCAGCGACGCGCGGTTCGGCCGGCGGTTCGTCCGCGCACTCGGCGTCGTCAAGAAGTCGGCGGCGCGGGCCAACCGCGATCTGGGCCTCGTCGACGACGAGATTGCGACGGCCATCGCCGACGCCGCCGACGAGGTGATCGCCGGCGAGCACGACGACCAGTTCCCGGTCGACGTGTTCCAGACCGGATCGGGCACCTCCTCGAACATGAACGCCAACGAGGTGATCGCCAACCGCACTGCGGAGATCATGGGCGCCGAGGTCGGCGACCGGGTCGTCCACCCCAACGACCACGTCAACTTCGGCCAGTCCTCGAACGACGTGATCCCCACAGCGATGCACGTCGCCGCACTGGAGGCGGTCGATAAGGACCTCGTCCCGGCGCTGGAGACGCTCGCCGCGGAACTCGACGCCAAGGCCGAGGCCTTCGACGGCGTCGTCAAGACCGGGCGCACCCACCTGCAGGACGCCACGCCCGTCCGCCTGGGCCAGGAGTTCGGCGGCTACCGCACCCAGATCGAGAAGGGCATCGACCGCTGTGAGTCGGTTCGCCCCCGCCTCGCCGAACTCGCCCTCGGCGGAACGGCGACGGGGACGGGACTGAACACCCACCCCGAGTTCCCCGACCGCGCGGCGGCGTACATCGCCGAGGAGACCGGCCTCCCCTTCCGCGAGGCCGACGACCACTTCGAGGCGCAGGCCGCCCACGACGCCATGGGCGAGGCCCACGGCGCCCTCCGGACCGTCGCCGGATCGCTGAACAAGATCGCCAACGACCTCCGCCTGCTCGCCTCCGGGCCGCGCAACGGCCTCGGCGAAATCGAGCAACCCGAGAACCAGCCAGGGTCGTCGATCATGCCCGGCAAGATCAACCCCGTCGTCGCCGAAGCGGTCAATCAGGTCCACACGCAGGTCGTGGGCAACGACGCTGCGGTCTCCGCCGGTGCCGCAGGCGGCCAACTCGATCTCAACCTCTACAAGCCCGTCGTCGCGTACAACTTCCTCCAGTCGGCCGACCTCCTCGCCAACGCTGCCGAGACGTTCGCGGCGAAGTTCGTGGCGAAACTGGCGGCCAACGAGGACCACTGCGTCGACGCCGTCGAGCGGTCGATGGCGCTGGCGACGGCGCTCAACCCCGCCATCGGCTACGACAAGGCCTCCGAGGTGGCGAAGACGGCGCTGAAGGAGGACAAGACCGTCCGCGAGGTGGCGGTAGCGAAGGGGTACCTCACCGAGGACGAGGCCGACGAGGTGCTCGACCCCGAGCGGATGACCCACCGGGGGATTCTGAGCGCGGACGACGAGTGACTCGGGAATCCGACGGACCGAAATCGATCGAGTGAGAGGCGCTCCTCGCACCCGTCGGCGAGACACACGTTAGCATGGAAACGAAACGACACGTTGATGTAGGATGCTGTCGATTCTCCGATTATGCCGCAGATGCACGTCTCTACCCGCCGGGATCTGCTCGCCTGTCGAAAGTGTGACGCCGAGTTCCCGGAGGGACGCGCCACCAAGGACGGATGGACCTACGAGTGTCCGGAGTGTGGCGAGGCGACGGGTCTCGGCGAGGGCCTGCGCCGCGTCTGACCCGTCGGTTACGCTCGCCGGTGTTTCCCGACTGCCAGCGTCGCGAGTGCGACGAGGGCGGCGACGACGCCGAAGCCGGGGGCCGATCCTTCGGTCCCGGTCCGGGGCGTCGTTTCGGCGTCGGGACCGGTCGACGCGGTGCCCGTCGCCGACTGTTCCTGCAGTTGCGCCCCCTCGACGAACGGATGTTGACCGGCGTTGAGTTCGGCGCCACTCGCCGTCCCGTCACCGTCCGGATCGAGCGACGGTTCGGCGACGTAGTACCGTGGCTGGTCCGGTAGCGGCGGCAGGGCGTCGGTCGTGGCGTAGCGATCCAGCCACGAGCCGATCGACTCGTCGCCCGTCACCTCGATCACCGCCGCACGGAAGGCGCGGTAGTTCCGGAAGGGATCGGTGCGCCCGGCGAACACGTCACGGAGCGAGTGCTCGCCGTCCGTCCGGCGCTGAATCTCGGCGTCGAGCGCCGCGAGGACGTGTGCGCCCTTGGCGTAGTGGGCCTTCGTCCCCCGCCACGTCTCCGCGTCGGTGAGGACCACCGATCGGCGGTCGGGCGCGTACGCCGTCGCGCGGAGGCCGTCGCGGAAGGAGTCGTAGCTCCCGACGCCGTCGTTGAGAGCGAACCGGCGACCGTAGTACTCGGCGCTCGCCTCGGTCAGCCACGCCGCGTCCTCACGGCCGACCGTACCCAGTCGCGTGTGGACGTATTCGTGGGCGAACACGGACCCCGCCGAATCCAGACGGAGTCCCGTGCGCCCGACCCAGAACCCGGTGTCGACGGTCGCCGCCTGCACGGGCCCCTCTTCCAGCCCACGCAACGGCAGGACGAACACCGTGACCGTCTCGCGCTGGATTCCGAGGTCGAAGTGTTCGTTCGCGGTGCGCAGGAAAGAGATGGCCCGCTCGGGATCGGCGCTCTCGCTCCCGAGGACGAACGTCGCACGCTCGTCCGCGACGGTGACGTTCCGGCGCTCGTGTGGGCCGAGATACGCGAGGTGGCTCCGTGCGAATCCCGGTTCTCCCTCGGCCACCTCGAACGACGTGGTCTGGCGGGGTTGCGCGTCGGTCCGCACCTGCATCCGTGTCTGTGGTTCCGAGACGAGCGCCCAGTCGTCGCGTTCGACGCCCCGGACGCCCTCGGCGAGCGAGTCGCTCACCGCCATGCGGATCGAGACGGTCGGGCGCTCGGTCTCACCGTCCCAGAGGAAGTAGCCGCGCTCGGTGCGTTCGAAGCCGTCCATCCCGGCGACGGTGATGCCGTCCAGTCCCACGACGGGCACGGCGACACGGAGCCCCGTGACCGCCGACGGCACGTCGTACGCGAAGGTGAGCGTCACGCTCCCCGGGTCGTCGTTCCGTGCCGCGATGGCGCGCTGGTGGAGGATCGCCTCACCCTCGCCTTCCGGTGTCGGCGTCGGCGTCGCCGTCCCGTCGGTCTGGTGGGTGGGCAGCGTCGTCCACGGCTCGCTCGTCTCGCCCCCGACCGTCGCGACGGCGGGCGACACACCCGCCACGACGAGCAGTGTCACCACGGCCAGCGTCCCCAATCCCCGGAGCCAGCGGCAAGTCATGGCTCGCATTGGTATCGGTCCGGGAAGAATCTGTGGCCCGGATGCCGGCGACGGCGAGCCGCCCGATTGTGGGTAGTTACCCCACAGTTCCACTATCTCGGCCGCGGTTGGAATCCGATACAATCAATATTCGTCGGGATCGAACTCCGCTGGTGAGACGGAAGAGCAAGCTTCTCGTCACGATCGTTGGAGTGTTGGTTCTGCTCGGCTCGCTCGGTGCGACGAGCATGAACGCGTCGGCCGCGTTCGTCAGCCCAACACAACTATCCGAGGATCGCTACGACGGAGAGTGGGTGAATCTGGAGGGGTCGGTCCAGAATCTCGACACGCAGAGGGAGACGGCGACCTTCGAGGTGACCGACGGCAACCACTCGATGCGCGTCGTCTACGAAGGGACCCTCCCGGAGACGATGGGTGAGAATCGCATCGTCGTCGCGAAGGGGCGGGTCGACGGCGACACCCTCGTCGCCAAGCAACTCTCCGTCCGTGCCCACGAGGGCTCCGAACGGCCCGCCGAGACGCGATGACCGGAACGGCGGTTCGGGTCGACGACCTGACGAAGTCGTACGGCCGCATCACCGCCGTCGACGGACTCTCGTTCGCCGTCGAGGACGGCGAGACGGTCGGGCTGTTCGGGCCGAATGGGGCCGGCAAAACCACGCTCCTGCGGATGCTCGCGGGGCTCGCCCGCCCGACCAGCGGGATGATCGCCCTCGGCGCGGCGGAACTGACGCCGGACGACTACGATATCTACCGGACGCTCGGCGTCGTGACCCACGAGACGATGCTGTACGACGCGCTCACCGCGCGCGAGAACCTCCGCGTCCACGCTGATCTCCACGGCCTCGACGACCCGGCGGTGCGCTGTGAGGCGGTGCTCGACACCGTGGGGCTGCGCGAGCGAGCGAGCCAGCGTCCGGACGCGTTCTCTCACGGCCTCCGCAAGCGACTGTCGCTCGCCCGCGCGCTCCTCCATCGCCCGGACGTGTTGCTCCTCGACGAACCGTACACCGGACTCGACCAGCGGTCGGTCGCCGACCTGGAAGCCGTCCTCGACGGCTTCGACGACCGGACCGTCGTCCTGACGACCCACGATATCGACCGGGGGGTCGCTCGATGCGACCGGGCGCTGGTGCTCGACCGTGGCGAACTCCGGGCGGACGTCGCCCTCGACGGATCGGCCGCAGCGTTCGAATCCACGTATCGCCGTGCGATTGGACTCGACGAACCTGAACACATCCGCGGCGTATGAAGGCCTTTCTCGCCGCCGTCCTCCGTGTCGTCAGGAAGGACGTACGCATCGAGAGCCGGACGAAAGGCGTCACGACGACGACGGCGATGTTCGCGCTGCTCGTCGTCCTCGCGTTCGCGTTCAGTTTCGTCAAGACGTTCCGGGAACCGGCGGTGCTCGGACGCGGCGCGCTCTGGATCGCGTTCGTCTTCGGCGGCACCCTCGGCGTGACGAAGGCGGCGGCCATCGAGGACCGGAACGCCGCCCTCGACGGTCTGCTGGTGGCGCCCGTCGACCGCTCGGCCGTCTATCTCGGGAAGGTGACGAGCACGGCGCTGTTCGTCTTCGTCGTGAACGTCGTGACGCTCGGAGCGACGACGGTTCTCCTCGGCTACGCGCCGACGCCGCGGACGGCGCTCGCCGTCGTCGGGGTTCTCGCCGCCGCCGCAGTCGGATTCGCCGCCGTGGGCGTCGTCGTCGCGACGCTGACCTATCGCTCCGGCCTCGACGAACTCGCACTCCCGCTGTTGCTCGTCCCCCTCGTCGTCCCCGTGTTGCTGGCGGGGGTCGAACTCACGGCGGCGCTCACCGCGGGCGCCCCACTGGGGTCGTGGCTCCGCCTCCTCTGTCTCTACACGGGCGTCCTCTTGCTCGCGGGCGTGGCGACGTTCGAGTTCGTCGTGGAGGAGTAGCGGTTATCGTGCGTCGTTCAACTGACGTTCGAGACGGCCCAGTCGACGCTGCAGATACGTGACGTACCCGAAGAGGGCGACGAACAGCGCCGTGTAGCCGAACAGGAGCAGTGGTTCCATGATTCTCACCTCCGTTGCGTGCTGAGTCGGCGAATGCGGTCTTCCACCTCGTGCACCTGGATGCGAAGCCCGAGCAGGTAGACGTACAGGAGCGTCGCGGCGACGACGGTCACGACCAACGTCGTGGGGTCGATGTTGGCGCTGACCTGCGGGTTCCCCATCGTCGTCTCGTGGAACGTCGGCGTCCACAGCCGGGTGGAGGCGTACGAAATCGGCACTGTGACGAAGCCGATGACGCCGTACACCGCGACGTACCGGTCACCTGCGCCGGGGTCCGTCGCGGCCGACACCACGAGGTAGCCGGCGTAGATGAACCACACGATGAGGAAGGTGACGAGACGCACGTCCGTCCACTCCCACCACGAGTTCCAGATGACTTTCCCCCACGCGCTCCCGAGGAGGAGCGTCAGCGTCGCGAAGAGGAAGCCGAGTTCGCCCGAGCTGTGGGCCAGGCGGCTCCAGAACGGGCCGCGGTAGCGGAGGTAGAGCGCGCTCCCGACGAACGTGGTGCCGAGTGCCGTGGCGGCCACCCACGCGAGGGCGATGTGCCAGTACGCGAGCAGGTTGCCGCCGTGTTCGATGCCGTACATCGTCTTCGAGGCGGTGCCGAACACCAGTCCCAGCGAGAGCGTCCCGAACAGGAGCGCCCCCCACTTCACGGCGCGACTCTGCGTCACGCGGTGGAGGACGCCCGTGATTCGGCCGACGATGCGAGCGGCGCTGAAGCGATTCGACCGTCTGCGATCGTGTTCCGTTCGTTCGTAGTCGTCTGTCGTCATGTGTATCAGAGCAAGCCGGTGACCGACGCGAGCGCGAGTTTGTCCACGTCGAACAGCACCGCGAGACCGAGGAGGACGAAGGCGTACCCGGTCGCCGTCCGGAGGCCCTCGGTCGAGGGGGCGAGGCGTCGGCCACCGATCCGGCCGGTGTACGCCACGCCGAGGAGGGGAATCGAGAAGCCGACGCCGTAGGTGAACAGGAGCGCGGCGCCGCCGGCGACGGTTGTCGTCGACCCGACGTACGCGAGAACGCCGCCGAGAACGGGGCCGACGCAGGGTAACCAGATGACGCCGAGGAGCAACCCGACGACGAACGCGTTACCGAGTGGATGGCGGTCCTCGTCGACGCGCCCGGTCAGCGTCGTCGCCCGTCCCGCCAGTCGGGATGCGTACGTCGTGTAGAGGTCGTTCACGTCGTCGTCGGCCAGCACGACGCCGAAGCCGAGCATGAGGACCGCGAACGGGGCCCTGATCGTCTCCGGCGTGACGGCGCCGAGCGACCCCGTGAGCGTCCCGAGCGCCGTGAACGTCAGCGTACTCCCCGCGACGATGGCGACCGGGCGAAGCCGGTGACCGTTGGCCCCCACGACGAGGACGGGAATCATCGGGAGACAACACGGTGTCAGAATGGTCAGCACTCCCGCAAGAAAAACCGCAACCGTGGAGGGTGTCTCTATCATTCGGTCCGGGGTCGGAAGGTCAGCAGTGGCTCAATGTGCCGCTCGTGATTCGCCGTCTCTCATCGCCGACGTGACCGCACCACGTGGGGCGACCGCGGAGGCGTTGGCCGTCGAGTTGTCGGCCGTCGAGTTGTCGACGTCCTCGTAGGTGCGGATCCAAGTCGTCTCCCACGAGCCGTCGACCGACTCGTTGCGGAGCGGCTGGTCGTACCGGCTCGTCTCCTCCGGAATCTGGTCTTCCGTGAGCTCCGAGTCGTCGATGGGGATGCCCGCCAGCATCAGCTTCTTCGTCATCGGATTCATGTCGTAGCCGTGACGCTGCTGGACGCGGTTGTAGTAGATTCCCTCGTCGGGAGCACCTGAGACGGCCCAGTCTTTGGGCTGGCGCGGCAGGTGCGGTCGCTTGTGGGCGTTCATGAACCCGGCGACGTCGTGGGCGTCCTCCCAGTCGGAGAACGTGTGGGCCGCGCCGTAGGGCATGGCCTCGCGGATGAAGCCGGCGGAGGTGTACATCCGCCCCATGCCGGCCCCGTCGTTGAAGGAGCCTTCACCCCACAGCGGTGGGTACTGTCCCTCGATGCCCTGTCCGTCCGCACCGTGACAGGACGCACAGTTCTCGAGGTAGAGTTCGGCCCCGCGCACCGGGTTGACCTCGGGGACGGGTACCTTCTCGTCACCTTCCGGCTTCTCGATGTGGCGCCAGTAGGGCACCCGCTGGCTCGGAGTCCCTTTGTTCAGCCAGACCATGTACGACTCCATGGCCTGAATCTCGCGGCTGGTGTACTCCGGAACGCCCTCCTCGCTGCCGGGGGCGTTCATGCTCCGGAGGAAACAGCCCATGATGCGCTGCCGCATGTCGCGCATGCGCTCCGTCCGGCCGGTCCATTCGGGGTAGCCGGCGGCGGTGCCCACGAGCGGAATCATGTCGATGTCCTGCCCGACCATGCCGGTGGTCGTCGGGAGGTCGCCCCCACCGTGGCAGTTCGCACACGAGAGGTCGTTCCCGACGTGGTTGGGCATCTCCTCCGAGGTGTTGGCGAACAGGCTACGCCCCTCTCGGATGAGTTCAGCCCGCTTCTCGTTGTCCGGCAACGTCGAGTTGTTCATCTTCTTGGGCTGGAACTGCACGTCGCCAGCCTCCGGATCCTTGTACTTGAACTCCTGCTCGCGCAGGTCCTCGTTGTACCACTTGCTTCCGCCCCACTCCCCTGGAAGCTTCCGAACGCTTCCCTCGTCGGCCGCGGTGCCGCCGCCGGTGGTGCTCGACCCCTGTGGCGTCGCCGCCGCGTCGGCGGCGCCGGTCCCGCCGGCGCCGCCGGCCTGCGGGCCAGCGGGGCCGACCGCACCGGTGCCGAGGTACGCGAGCACGCCGTTGAGAGCGAACACGAGGACGATGGCTGCGAACACCGTCCCCGCGAGGAGGAGTGCGGGTTTGAGCAGGAGCGTCGAATCGCTCCGACTCATGTCTGCTTCGTCGTCTCGTTCGAGTTAGCTATCATGGCTGTGTGTTCGAGTCGTTCGCAGTAATTCGCATAATTTGCACAGGGGATATAAAACTTCCTCCAGAACCGGCGTTCGAATTTGGGCCGTAATATAGTTTCATTGCCCGAGCGCGACACCGCGCTCGACCGGAGTCGCTCGTCACATCAAATCCACCACGATAACCGAGTAATCGCCGCTTCAGAGCTTTTGAGGCCGAAATTTTTCCGCGCCGGCCAGAACAGCTCCGCCGAGACAGTACATTTTACTAGGGGAAGCTGTTACAGGGCGCCACCGATGAAGGCCCGAAAGGCGATGACCCTCGCCTTCTTCGTAGTATTGCTCAGTATTGGGTATTTTTCGATGAATGCAGCGCCCACACTGAGCGACGAGCGCTACTCGTACCACGGCGATACCCGGTGGCAGACGAACGTCTCCGCGGCGCAGGCGACGGCGGCCGCGGAGGACAAGCCGATGGTCGTCTACTTCTGGACGACGTGGTGTACGTACTGTGAGGATTACAACCGCGAGGTGTACTCGGATCCAGCGGTGCAGTCGGAACTGGACGACTTCGTGAAGGTGGCGGTGAACCTCGACAGCGACGCGCCTGAGGCGGCTCGGGTACAACGGAAGTACAACGTCGACTACCCGCCACAGCACGTCGTCGTCAGTCCGGACGGCGAGGTGCTCGTCCGCATCAACGGCTACGCCGGGACGGACGACTTCCTCTCGTATCTGGACGCGGCCAAGAACGAGTACGCGCGGGGCGAAAGTCGATGACGCCGAACGTCGGCACGGCGTTGCTCGCGCTCGCGTTCGGCGCATCGATCTCTGCGACCGGTATCCTCGCCCGGGCCTACGTCGCCGACGACGACGCCTACGTCGACTACGTCTCCACCCTCACCGCGGCGGCCGCGGTACTGCTCCTGTCGGCGCTCCTCCAACTGACCTACCAGTTCGTCACGACCGACTACACGAACGCCTACGTCTGGGAGAACACTGCCTCGTATCTCCCGCTACTGTATCGCGTGACGGGGGTCTACGCGGCGAACGAGGGGTCCGTGCTGCTGTGGGCGGTCGTCGTCGCCATCGTCGCCCTGATGGCCGGCGCCGTCCGCGGCATTCCGGACCGGCACGCCAAACTCGTCCACGCACTCACGCTCGGTCTCGTCGCGTACTTCACGGGAATGTTGCTGGTCCAGAGTCCGTTCGCGTCGATTCGGACGGCGTTCCCGCAGGCGCCGCCGGGCTTCGTACCGACGACCGGGCAGGGGCTGAATCCCCTCCTAGTGGATCCGTACATGGCGATTCACCCCCCGGTGATGTTCACCGCCTACGCGCTGCTGGCGATGCCCTTCGCCATCGGCGCGGCCCACTTCGTCTCGCTGTTCCGTGGCAACGGGGGCGTCTTCCCGACGTGGCACGGGAGCGTCACCCGGTGGCTCCGGCTGAGCTGGCTGTTCCTGACCGCCGCCGTCGCACTCGGTGGACTCTGGTCGTACACCGTCCTCGGGTGGGGTGGCATCTGGGCGTGGGACCCCGTCGAGACGGCGATTCTGATCCCGTGGCTCTTCCTCACCGCGACGCTCCACGCCGTCACCGCCTACGAACCCACGGGGCGGTATCGCGTCCTCGCCCCCGCGATGACCGCCAGCGTGTTCGCACTCGCCGTCTACACCACGTCGGTCGTGCGCAGCGGCGTCTTCCGGAGCGTCCACTCCTTCGCCGACGGCGGCATCGGTGCGTCCTTCCTCGTCCTCATGGCGGTGACCGTCGGCCTCGGCGTCGTCGCCCCGCTCGTCTACTGGCTGCTCGAAACCGAGGACGGCGGCGACGACGCGGCCACCGACGGCTGGCTCCACCAGTCGAACCTCCTCCACCTCGCCGTCCTCGGCTTCGGACTGCTCACCTTCGTCTCGCTGTGGGGGCTCACCTTCCCGCTCCTCCGCGACGCCGTCACCGGCCTCGAAGTGTCGGTCGAATCGCGGTACTACAACCTCTGGAGCTACCCGCTCGTCCTCGGAATTCTGCTCCTCCTCGGCTTCTACATGGACTCCGACCACGAGCGCAGTCGGCGGAGCGTCGTCGGCCTCGGTGCGTTCACTGCCGCGACGCTGCTCGGGGCCGCCATCGCCCCCACCGAGACGTGGCAGTTGGCGTCGACGCGTCCCGGCGACGCGCTCGTCTACCGAGTCGTCGGCAGCGCGAGCATCCTCTCGGTGCTCCCGCCGGTCGCGTACGCCATCACGGGCACGCTGAAACGCACCGGTGGACGGATTCGGGCGGCGACGACGCGGAACGCGAAACTGAAGGAGACGGGCATCACCTTCGTCCACGTCGGGGCCGCATTGCTCGTCCTCTCGCTCCCGTTCATGTACGCCTTCGCTGGACAGGCGTCCGTGATGGCGACCGGCGTCGGCACGGAATCGGTCGACCGATCACAGCAGGCGATTCCGGGATCGGACTACTCGATCCGGATTCTCGGCCACTCGCGGACCGAGTTCCCGACCGATCCGACGGTGGGGTCGTACGCGCTCTCGACCGATCAGGTGGTGACGCGCGGCCCGTCCCTGAACGGCTCCGTCCAGACGATACACGGGACCGTGACTGACGTGCGAGACGGGCCGCGGGCGACGGTCGTCCAGCTCGACGGCTCGCGCGTCTGGGTCGGGCTCCCCGGCGAGGAGACGAACGTCTCGGTCGCCCCCGGGCAACGCGTCGTAGCGCGCGGGCAGCTGATGTGGGATTTCGTCCCGAGCGCCGACGCCGTCCTCCTCGCCGGACCGGAGACCATCGGTCCCGCATCGGCGCCGCCGGAGAGCGTCGCCCCGACCCGCGTCGTCGCCGAAGGCGTGTCGCTCGCGGTGTACGACGGCGATCGGCTCGTCACGTCGGGCGTCGCCGGCCAGCGTCGTTACCCGAAACAGGGCGGGATGCAGGTCCGAGACGTTCTCATCGATCGGGGCCTCCTCGCGGACACCTACGTCATCGCAGGGGTCAGCGACGGGACGGCCTCGATCACGGTCAAACGCATCCCCTTCGTCACGCTGATGCGACTCAGCATCCTCTCGCTGCTCGTCGGAATGGCCCTCGTTGCGCTGTTCGATCCACGGCACGGCGCGGCGACCGACGTGCGCATTCGCGAACCGAGCCGTGACGCGAAACCGGAGGTCTCAGACTGACATGAAACGCGTACTCGCCGCACTCGTCGTCCTCGGTTGTCTCGCTACTGTCCCGACCGCCACCGCGGCGACGTCGGTGTCCGGCACCGTCACCGTCGAGAACGGCACGGCGGACGGGGCACAGGTGACCGTCGTCCCCGCCACGCAGACGCTCCAGCGCGCCGGCGACTCCGCCCGGACGACGGTTCGTGGGTCGTCGTTCTCGGTCGACGCCCCCGACGCCCCGCGCTACGTCGTCCGCGTCGAATACGAGGGGACGACGCACTACGAGGTGTTGCGGAACGAGACGCGGGCGCGCGTCGACCTCGCCGGCGCCATCGAGGGCCGTGTCGTCGACGACTCCGGCGACCCGCTGTCCGGGACGTCCGTCAAGGTGGTCGACGACCGAGGCTTCGTCGTGACGACTGTCGAAACGGGCGCCAACGGGACGCTCTCCGTCTCCCCGGTCGAATCGTCCGAGACGTATCAGCTCCGCGCGACGGTCGACGGCGTCCCGTATCGAGCGACGGTGGCCGCGAACGAATCCGCGACGATGCGGGTCCGGCCCCCGACGTCGAACGCCTCGGCCCTCCGGGTCGCATCCGAGGTGCGGCCGGCGTACGCCTTGCAGGTCGTCCCGCCGAAAAACGCCTCGGGCACGCCGAGCGTCATCCAGACGATAACGCTCCACAACACGGCCGACCGACCGTACGTCGGATCGGTCACGCTTCCCGTGCCGACGAACGCGAGCCCGTACGCCGGAATGGTGGACAACGAGGAGGCCGACTATCGACGCACCGACGCCGGCGTCGGTCTCGACGCCACCGCACCCGCCAACGGCACCGTCCGGGTCGGCGTCGCGTACGACCTCGCCGGGCCGACGCTGACGGCGACGCCTCGTCGCGACGTGCCGTCGCTCACCGTCGTCGTCCAGGGGTACGATCCGAGCGCGATCGACCACTCCGCGAACCTGCGCGTCGGCGACGCCCCGGTTTCCCTCCTCGTCAGCGACGGCCCCGTCGAGGCGGGCGAGTCGATTCGACTCGACCTCGACGGCGCACGGAGCCAGGGGGCCGCCACGACACCGAGCGGCGGGAGCGGTGCCGGCGCCGACGCCAGTACCGGCACCGACGCCGCCAGCGCGGCGTCCGCGGAGAGCAACGCCATCCCGCCGTTCCCCGGCCTCGGGATTCTCGGCGCCGTCGGCGGGATGGTGGCCGTCGCGCTCGTCGGATACCGGTTCGTGCCCGACAACTCCTGAGAAGCAGGTGACCGCTAGTCGTCGAGTCGCTCGGCGGCGTCCCGCTCCAGCAGCGGTTCGGCGTTCGGCGTCGGCAGCGTCACCACGTCCTCGCTGGCGAGGTCGTACTCCCGTTCGTCGACGCCGAAGATCTCGCCCACGTCACGCGTGATGCGGAGGGTGGTGCGGTCGGTGTCCGACTCCGGGGCGGGCGTGGACGCGGGTGTCGGGCCCGCATCTGCGTCCGTGCCCGTTCCCGTTTCGCCCGCCGCGGGAGTTGCCGCCGGCACCACGGGGTCGCCGCCGTCGGTCGTGGGCGACTCCGTCGGCGGCGTCGGTGCTTCGCCCGTCGTCTCCGCGTCCGCGTTCGCCGCGTCGCCACCCATCGCCTCCGCGAGCAGGTCGTCCGGATCGGGCGCCCCTCCCGGCACGTCGCTGTTCTCGCCGGCCGGGTCGGGATTCGCCGCCAGTTCCGGGTCGGGGTCGACCCGTCCCGGGTCCGGTTCCGGTTCGTCGGTCCGCTCGTCGACCGCCGCGTCCTCGGGATCGTCGGCGACGACTTCCCCCGCGAGCGTATCGAGGACCGTCTCGCGGTTTCGCTCGATCCGGGCGACGAGGTCGTCGAAGAGGTCGCGCTCCTCGGCCGTGAGGCCCTCGTCCTCGGTCGCCATGCCTGCGGCGGCGAACGTCGCGCGCTTGACGATCTTGCCGATCCGGCGCTCGTAGATGCTCTCGACCACCTCCTCGGCGGTTTCGATCTCGTCGGTGATGCGTTTCACGTCCGGCGACGAGTAGGGGTCGTCGGCCGCCGCGGCGACGCGTTCGCGCTTCTCTTTTCGCTCGGCGATGTAGTCGGCCACGTCGCGGTAAAACGAGTCCCGGAGGTGTTGGAGGCTGTCTTTCTGCCGTTCGGTGCGCTGCACTGAGCGCAGTTCCTCGACGTTCATTCTTTCACTTTCCGGGCTCGGTCGCGTGCCATCAGGAACACCCCGATGCACTCCGGTACGGAATGCTCGCCAGCATCCAGTGTAAAACTGTCGCCGTCGAGTTCGACCGTGCCGGGATCGGTCACCTCGATTCGGACCGAGTGGTTGGTGAAGCGTTCGGGGACGGCGTCGACCAGCGGGTCGAAGTCGTCGAGGGCGTCGCGGTCGAGGCGACGGACGGCGAGGCCGGTCCCGCCGTGGAGGCTCCCCGGCAGACGGATCAGCCGGTGGGTGTCCGTCGTCACCGGTTCGTCGATGGGCGCCGTCTCGGCGTCGACCGTCTCGCGAGCCAGCGCCTCGACCAGCAGCCGCGCACCCGGGCCGCCGGCCTCGACGTTGCCGCGTGCGACCGCGTCGGGGTTGGTCACGAACGCGTCGAGCAAGGTGTCCGCCCGCCCCTCGCCGATGCCCTCGAACGCGGTGAGGCGCTCCCTGGCGTCGGCCTCGTCCATCGCCCGCAACTCGTCGACGAACGCTTCGAGCCGGCGGTGCGTGCGCCGACCCCAGCCGCCCGCGGTCCGGAGTTCGCGACGAGTAGCCCCGCCGACCGCGCGCGTCCGGATCAGTCCGTCCACGTCGAGGTCGACCGCGCGGACGTAGTCGACGATTTCGCGCCGCGCCTCGGAGTCGAGTGTCGAGAGACCGTCGTCGCGGACGTGGACGTGGTAGCCCCGCCCGCCGGAGAACACGACGCTCGTGTCCTCGAAGTCGAAGTCGGTTTCGAGCAGGTCCAGCAGGCGGTAGAGGGCGTCCTTGCAGGCCGCGAGCATCTCGGCGTAGGTGGCGTCGTCCGGATCGACGCCGGGGAGGTGGTCGGCGTCGAGATCGAACACGAGGTCGGCGTCGAGCCATCCCTTCTCGTCCATCGACTGCGCCCCGGGGTCGTCGTAGCGGGCGGCCGAGAAGTAGACGTGTCGCGGCGTCTCGCGCGCGAGGAAGTCGCTCACGTCGCCGAGTTCGTAGATGGACTGGTGGCGGACCATCGTCGTCGACTCCCCGCGCGTCCACGGGATGTGTGCCCACTCGCGGGCGTCCGGGTCCGGCGGGAGCGTCGGATCGGCGTGCCGGTAGTAGTCGCCGAAGCGCCCCGCGAGATACTCGCGTGTCCGTCGATCCATTCGTTCCCTTCCTGCGTCGCCGACGATTTAGTAGCTTCCGAACGCTGCCGGGATCGGCGTGGAAACCCTTTTTTCCGGCGGCGGAGAGACACCTGCATGGACATCGGGGCGGTCGCGCAGACAGCGACGTCGAACCCACCGTCGGAACTCGGGCCACTGCTGGAGTGGCTGTGGGGCATCGCTGTCGTCCGGCTCGCGGCTGCCTTGCTCGTCGTCGCCGCCGGCGTCGTCCTGTCGAAGTTCCTCGTGCGACTGCTGGGGCGGCCGGTCGCCCGGCGATTCAAGCGCCAGAGCGTCGCCCAAACCATCCTGGGGTTGCTCCGCGTCTCGACGATCATCGTCGCCACGTTCGTCGCCGGGAGCATGGTCGGCCTCGGCATCGGCGACATCGTCCTCTCGGTGACCGTCTTCTCGGCCGTCCTCGGTATCGTCCTCGCCCCCATCGTCGGGAGCATCATCAACGGCGTGTTCGTCCTCGCGGACAACCCCTACGAGATCGGCGACATGATCGAACTGGAGAACGGTCGCCGGGGGTTCGTCGACGACATCACCCTCCGCTACACCAAGATCTTCACCCTCGAGAACACCTTCCTCGTCGTTCCGAACTCCTCGATGCGCGAACGGGACGTGACCAACTTCTCCGCGGAGGACGAACGGACGCGGCTGTCGATCCCCCTGCTCGTCACCTACGAAGGCGATCTGGAGGAGGCCCGGACTCTCATGGAGCGTGCCGCGCGCAACGTCGACGGCGTGATCGAAGGCGGGCCGGACATCCGCATCGGAAGCGCGCGCTACCCCGCGAAGCCGACCTGTCTCATCGACGCCTACGCGGACAGCGGCGTCCGGTTGAGCCTCCGGTTCTGGGTGCGGACGCCGTACAAGATCCCGCGGATCGAGTCGACCGTCCGCGAGCGCATCTGGGCGGGGCTGGAGGACGCCGACGTGGAGATCGCCTACCCCCACCAGCACCTCCTCTTCGACGAGAACAGTGGTCGCGCCCGCGTCGCCGTCGAGGACGGGAACGACCTGCCGCCGCCGGGAGCCGGGAGCGACCGCGGCGTGACCGAACTGGAGTCCGAAGACGGAGTCGACGTCGAGACCGGCGGCTACGCCGACGGGGAGTGACGTTACCCCGCGCTGACGGTGACCACGTCGCAGTCCAGTTTCTCCCGCAGGAACCGATCGATGTCGGGATCGTCCAGAAAGCGGCTGAAGGTGCGTCGCCACCGACTGACCTGTTTCGACCCGATGACGACGACGTCGGCGTTCTCCGCCGCCACCTCGTCGAGGATGGTCTCCTCGACCAGAAAACCCCGGCGGACGACGTACCGGGCGTGGTCGATCCGACCGAACTCGGCCTCGACCGCCCGCTTGAGATCCGTCCGCGTCACTTCCCGGCCCTCCTGGTAGAGGTCGACGTGGAGGATCGTCAGGTCGGCGTCACGCTCGTCGGCGATACGGATCGCCTCGGCGAGCGTCGCCCGGGAGTGTCTGCTGAGGGGATAGCGAACCGGGACGACCACCAGGCTCATATCACGACAGAGGATTCGGGGCCGTTTCAATCTATTCGATTCGACCCGGCGACGCCGCTCCGGAACACGAGACGGACAAAAAATCGGCGCCGGCGATCAGCCTTCGAGTTCGAACGCCACCGTGACTTCCGCCTGATACTCGCGGCCTTCGACGCTCGCGATCTCGACGCCGAGGTCGTCGACTTCGATCCATTTCACGTTGTCCAGCGTCTCCTCGGCGCGGTCGATGGCGTCGTCGGCCGCCGCGTCGAAGCTCTCCGAACTCGTCCCGATCAGTGTGATCTTCTTGAATACCATGGCGATCCTGTCGACGTTCACACACGAGAGACTTAAAATCACGTCCTCGCGTCGGCGGTAGTGTTCAGATAAGCAAGCAAAACTGGGACCACCTCGAAAGCCCCGCCTCGCTGGAGTCGGGGGTAGCGAGGCGGCGAAGCCGCCTCGAACACGCGTACGGCGGAGCCGTACGCGAACCTCGCTGCGCGCGCTCCCTGAGGTCGCGTGCTTGCGTCACCGGGAGAGCTTCGCTCTCCCGAGCTCACGGCGGCTCCGCCGCCGTGAACGCCCGCCTTCCTCCAGCAGCGAAGGAGCGACGCTCCCTCGGGCAATCGGGCGGCTTTGCCGCCCGATGACGAGGCGCCCCTTTCATTCCTGCCCGGCGACAGCCGGTTGATCAGCCGATGCGGGCGGGACTGAAAGGGGCCGGCGTCTCGGCGTGCCCGGACGTTCACGAGAGCGGAGCTCTCGTGAGCCAACCAGAACCCGCAGGGTTCTGGGGACGCCGGGGGCTTTCGGGGTGTCTCTAATCGAATCGCGCTAATCTGAACACCGCCCGCGTCGGCCCGGACCGTCGGCCACAACATATAACCGGATGTTAGCGGAAAATTAGCGAGTGTATCGTGCAGTCCGCGTCACTGGTTGGTGTGGGGGCGTCCGTCGGAGCCGAAGCACGGACCCGCCACGCGCGAACCGCGGGATAGGTATCGGCGATGAACCGATGGGCGTGAGTCCAATCCGCCGGGCCGGGGGCCCGACTCTTACGGGACGGCCCGTGTGACGGATGGTGCCACAGCTCATCACTTCGGGGATGGATGAACTCTCCCGCGACGACCTGTTCTCGATGCTGCGAAACGAGCGACGGCGGGAGGTCATCCACTACCTCAGCGACCACGAGGGGCCGGTCGATCTGCGCGACCTGAGCGAGTATATCGCCGCGCTGGAGAACGACTGTGAGCCGGAGGAAGTGACGTACAAACAGCGCAAACGAGTTCAGACCGCACTCTATCAGATGCATCTGCCCAAACTCGCCGATCAGGATATCGTGGCGTACGACCGGCGGGCGGGGCGGGTCGAACTCGCATCGGGCGCCGAGAACTGCCTCCCCTACCTCGAAGCGGATCAGGGGGGACCCCACCGTCGCTGGTGGCGATGGTATCTCCTCGTCGCTGGCGTCGTCGCCGTCCCGATCGGACTGTCGGCGCTCGATATCCCGCCCTTCGTGTCGGTGTCGGGGCTGGGGTACGCGGCCATCGCCTGCGTCGCGTTCCTCCTCATCTCCGTCGTGCAGGTCGCACGGGAACGCGGGTTCTGATCACGCCTCGGTACGGTCGAGTCGATCCGCGATCGCGCCGATCACGTCCGTCAGGTGTGCCGTCCCCCACACTGCGACCACGACGCCGCCGAGCGTGTCGAACAGCAGGTCGAGCATCGTGTCCTCGAGGCCGTACTGTGTGAGGACGCTCTGTGTCCCCGACAGCGAGGCGATGCCCGCGACTGCGAACTCGATGACCTCCCAGAAGACGCCGAACGCGAGGACGAACAGGAGGATGAACACGAACATGAACCGATCGGGGAGGGAGACGCCGTCCGAGTGGAGTTCGATCGCGCGCGCGGTGGCGTAGCCAGCCGCCGCGACGATCGACGACGACAGCGTGTGCGTTAGGTGGTCCCACCACCAGACGCTCCGGTAGAAGTTGGTCGCCGATCCCGGGAGGCCGGCGGTACCTAGCGCGTGGAAGAAGACGGCGACGGTGATCCAGAGGGTCAGCGCCGGGTCCATCGGGATGTGGTAGTCCCGTTCGAGGACGGCGGGGAGCTGCGTCACCCCGAGGCCGATGGTCGCGTTGACGACGATGCCGACGTTCCCGCGTTCGAGGCCGAGACCGATGAGGACGACGAGCATCACCTGCATCGCCCGGGAGAGTTGTCGCTGGCGGCGTGTCGAGAGGCCGATTCGGTTGCGCAGGCGCATCAGGGTCCGCCCCCCTGCCGCTTCCCACCGACCTTGTAGCGTGGCGTGGTGTCGGCGTACCGGCGGAAGTACAGTTCGAAGAGAACCCCGGCGAGGACGCCGGCGATCGTCGCGGCGACGAAATCCCACATGAGCGCCGTCTCGATGACGTGTTCCGGGCGGCCGTCGAGCAGGAACGACGTGCCGAAGACGACGTCCGCGAGCCACCGGGCTTCGGCCCACAGTCCCGCGGCGGCGACGGTGGCAACGGCGACGACCAGCACCGCGAAGGAGTCGCTCATTCGCACGGGCGTGAACACGTCGAGTTCGACGGCGAGGATGAGCGCCACGGCCGCGACGGCGACGTACGTGGTGATACGACCGGTGAGCGTGACGCCACCCACGGTCTGGCCGGCGACGAGAAGTCGCCCCAGCGAGGGGATCGAGGCGAGCGCCAGCACCTCCCAGGGGAGCATCGCATCGAGTTGGCGAAACGCGGCCGCCGGCAGGACGGCGAGGACGACGAGCACGGCGGTCACGCCCGCCCAGAGAGGGTGACCGTCGACGACTGCGGCGACGCCGATCAGACAGAGCACGCTCACGAACGCCCAGCCGAGTACGGCGTTGAGGCGGCGCTGTTCCACCAGTCGACGCAACCCGGCGCCCGGTTCCGCGGTCGGCATACTGAGACGTTGGTCCCGGTCGTGAAAACGCTTCGGCAGGGCGTGTACGCCGGCGCCGACCGGCGCGAGTCGGCCGATCGATCCACGTCCGGCCCGCCGGGCGAAGATACAAGCCGGTGTCGTGACTTGTAGTAGCTGATGTCGAACGATCCGTCCGGACGACTAACCGCCGACGAGGGGCAGACGTGGCTGGACGTCGTCGACGACGTCCTCGATACCGCCATCGACCGCGAGGAAGATCTGGAATGTACGTTCGAGGACGTAACCGTCGACGTGCCGTTACGGATGGACTCCGACTCCGAGTTCGCCCGCTGGCATCTCGACGGCACCGTCCGCGTCCACGTCGAGGGGATGCGCGGCCCTCTCGCCGACTGGCTGCGCTGGTGGTCCAGACAGCTCTCCTGATACGGTTTATTGTAAGTCAGTACCGGTGGTTCGCCGGACTGTCTCGGCGAACCACCGGCAACCAGTTACAATAATCCGTATGACCGACGCGTTTTTGCTCGTCGCCGCCGGCTCACCGTACCATGACCGTCGAAGCGACGTTTCAGGTGGTCGAGTGCGCGGACGGTGCGTTTCGGTGGCGCCTGCGGGCCGCCGACGGGTCGACGCTCGCCACGAGCGACGGGGCCCACGAGACCAAACGCGCCGCGATGCGCGAGGTTCAGCGGCTCAAACGCGCGGCGCCCGATGCCGGCGTCGAGTCGGTCACGGCCGACGCCGACGTGGCGTGACGGCGGTCACCACCCCTCGAACTTGTCCCGGCGGTAGACGTCGATCTCGTGGACGGTCGAGTTGTCCTGTGCGGCCGCGAAGCCGATGGCGTCCGCGATCTCCGCTGGCTCGCTCACCTCGCCGGGTTCGAATCGCTCGGCGAACGAGGAGCCGCTCTCGCTGGCGAAGTCCGTCCGCACTTCGGTCGGATTGACGACCGTGACGCCGACGCCGTCCGTCCCCGTCTGTGCCTCGACGCTGTGGGCGAACCCACGCACCCACCACTTCGTCGCGGCGTAGACGGGATTCCCTGGCCGGGGGTACTGCCCCGCGAAACTCCCGACGAAGATCAGGTTGCCGTCCGACGCCGCCAGATGCGGGATCGCCGCCCGCGTGGCGAAGAAGACGCCGTCGACGTTCGTGTCCATCATCGCGCGGTAGTCCTCGGTCGAGAGGTCGGCCACGTCGCCGCCGAGGCCCAACCCCGCGTTGTTGACCAGTACGTCCAGCCCCCCGAACTCGTCGACGACCGTCTCGATCAGATTCTCGACGGCGTCCTCGTCGCGCACGTCCGTCGGGACGACCAGGGTTTCGGTTCCGTACTCGGTTTCGAGGTCGGCGGCGATCTCGGCCAGTCGGTCCTCGCTCCGCGAAGCGAGCGCGACGCGGGCCCCTCGGCTCGCGAACTCGTGGGCGGTCGCCTCACCGATACCGGAACTCGCTCCCGTGACGACGGTTGCACTGTTGTCGAGACTCATGGTCGTCCGAATGGACGGCCCCGGGGGACTTTACTCTCCGCATGGACCGCCGATCGAGATAGTGGAGTTTAAATATCGGCATCTCCTCGAATTCGATGTGACCGACGCGCGGTGCGTCGAGTACGCTCCGATAGTGTAGTCCGGCCAATCATATTGCCCTCTCACGGCAATGACCAGGGTTCGAATCCCTGTCGGAGCATCGTAGCGAGCGAACTTCTGTGAGCGAGTGAGACGCGGACGACGGGAATTCGAATCAGGGAGCGGCTTCGCCGCGACCGTGGTTCGAATCCCTGTCGGAGCATTTTCCGAACGTAGTGATACTGTCGGTTGTAACTGTTTCAACATCTCCGTCACTCCGAGGTGACGGAGATCTTGATTGACTTACAGCCGACAGTATGAGGAACTGCGGAGAGCGGGATTCGAGCAGGGGAGTCGCAGCGACCGAGCGTAGCGAGGTCGATCGTCTCCACGAGTTCGAATCCCTGTCGGAGCATCCTTCTACTCCACCACCTCGAGTCTCGCCTCACCCCGAAATTAATAACCGTCGCCGTCCCGCCTCACGCTATGACCGACGACACCGATGACGGAGGCGCCTGATGCGCTATCTCGCTCACACCGCCGATGGGCGCCCACTCGCCGGAAACGACGACGGGTTCGTCCCTCTCGACGCGGCGTACCCCGACACATTGAGCGTCCGGGACGCCCTCCCACGAGCGACGACCGGACTCGCCGCCGTGGACGACGCGGCGGCCGCCCCCGTCCCACGCGAGGGGCTCACCTTCGGGCCGCCGCTCGACGATCCCGGCAAACTGTTCGGCATCGGCCTCAACTACGCCGATCACGCGGCGGACCTCTCGGAAGACCCGCCGGAGGAGCCGGCGAGTTTCTTCAAGCCGACCACCGCCGCGACGGGGCCGGGCGGACCGATCCGCCTGCCGCCCCGCGAGGAGACGGAGCGCGTCACCGCCGAGGCGGAACTCGCCGTCGTGATCGGGCGGACCTGCCGGAACGTCGCCGTCGAGGACGCCGACGACGTGATCGCCGGTTACATGCCCGTCATCGACATGACCGCCGAGGACGTCCTCCAGCGCAACCCGCGATTTCTCACCCGCTCGAAGAGCTACGACACCTTCCTCGTCCTCGGGCCACACGTCGCGGTGCCCGGTCCGGGCGCGACGCTCGACGACATCGAGGTGCGGACGGTCGTGAACGGCGAGGTGCGGGCGCACAATACGGTCGCGAACATGCATTTCTCGCCACGGGAACTCGTCGCCATCCACTCCGAGGTGATGACGCTGGAACCGGGCGACGTGATCTCGACGGGGACGCCCGGCGCCCATCCGATCGAACCCGGTGACCAGGTGCGGGCCGAGGTGGACCGAGTCGGCTCGGTGTCGGCGGACGTGATGCGGTAGCCGCGGCGTGGACCGCCGCGGGGAGCGAAGGGTACAGGACCGGTCGGTCCCTACCAGCGGGTAATGAACGACGGCGGCATCGAACTCACGGTCCGGAGCGCGGAGAAACGCGACGCGGGCCGTGGCATCGCCCGACTGCCGGAAGTCGCCCGGAAGCGACTCGGCGTGTTGAGCGGCGACGCGGTCTCCATCGAGGGCGACCGCGAGACGGTGGCGAAGCTCTGGCCGGCGCGGGCCGGCGTCCCCGGCGACGCCATCCTGATCGACGCGGGGACGCGCAGCGACGCCGGCGTGGCCGTCGGCGACACCGTCCGGGTGCGGCGGGCGAGCGTCGCCGACGCCGATTCGATCACGCTCTCGGCGCCGGCCGATGTCGACGCCGACCGCGAGTCGGTGCGCCGCGAACTCCGACGTGCCATCGACGGGCGTCCGCTCCGTGACGGTGACCGGGTACAGGTCGACAGCGTCGCCGCCGACCCCTTCGTCGTCGTCGAGACGCGTCCCGAGGGCGCCGTCCGGTCGACGGACGGGACCGACCTGCGACTGGTCGGTGGCGGCAGGAGTCGATCGTCGACGTCGGCCGACGCCGGGAGCGAGGACGGGACGGCCTCGTCCACCCCCGCGTCGACCGGCGGCGCCCGCCCCGCGACGGGCGTCACCTACGAGGATATCGGCGGTCTCGACGACGAACTCGATCTCGTGCGGGAGATGATCGAACTCCCGCTGGCGGAGCCGGAGCTGTTCACGCGCCTCGGCGTCGACCCGCCGAAAGGCGTCCTGCTGTACGGCCCGCCGGGGACGGGCAAGACGCTGATCGCCAAGGCGGTGGCGAACGAGGTGGACGCCACCTTCGTCTCCGTCTCCGGCCCCGAAATCGTCTCGAAGTACAAGGGCGACAGCGAGGAGCGCCTGCGTGCGGTGTTCGAGCGTGCTCGCGAGGAGGCACCGACTATCGTCTTCTTCGACGAAATCGACTCCGTCGCACCGAAACGCGAGGACGGCGGCGGGATGGAAGATCGGATCGTCGGCCAACTCCTCTCCTCGATGGACGGCCTCGAAGCCCGGGGAGAGGTGATCGTCATCGGCGCGACCAACCGCGTCGACGACCTTGATCCCGCGCTCCGACGGGGCGGCCGGTTCGACCGCGAGATCGAGATCGGCGTGCCTGGCGTCGCCGGTCGCCGCGAGATTCTGGACGTCCACACCCGCCGCGTGCCGATGACCGACGACGTAGATCTGGACCGCCTCGCCTCCCGTACCCACGGCTTCGTCGGCGCCGACCTCGAATCGCTGGTGACCGAAGCCGCGATGTCGGCGCTCCGCCGCGCCAAACGTGAGGGGACGGCCACGGCCGACATCGTCGTCACGCGCGGCGACTTCGAGACGGCGATGGCGAGCGTCGACCCCAGCGCCATGCGCGAGTACGTCTCCGAGGCGCCGACCGAGGGCTTCGAGTCGGTCGGCGGTCTCGACGGGGCGAAGGCGACCCTCGAACGCGCCGTGACGTGGCCGCTCACCTACGGCCCGCTGTTCGAGGCGGCGGACGCCGACCCGCCCTCCGGCGTTCTGCTGTACGGCCCACCGGGGACGGGCAAGACGCTCCTGGCGCGTGCCGTCGCCGCCGAGAGCGAGGTGAACTTCGTCCGCGTGCAGGGGCCGGAACTGCTGGACCGCTACGTCGGCGAGAGCGAGAAGGCGGTTCGGGAGGTGTTCGACCGCGCCCGGCAGACGGCCCCGGCAATCGTCTTCTTCGACGAGATCGACGCCGTGGCGACGGACCGCGACCGCGCCGGTAACGAGGTGACCGAACGCGTCGTCTCCCAACTGCTGACGGAGTTCGACGCCGTCGCCGACAACCCCAACCTCATCGTCCTCGCGGCGACGAACCGGAAGGACGCCCTCGACCCCGCGCTCCTCCGTGCCGGCCGGCTGGAGTCACACGTCGAAGTGCCCGCGCCGGACGAGGCCGCCCGCCGCGCCATCCTCGACGTTCACACCCGCGCCAAGCCGCTGACCGACGACGTGGATCTCGACGACCTCGCGGCGCGCACCGCAGGCTACTCCGGCGCCGACCTCGCGGCCGTCTGCCGGGAGGCAGCCATGCTCGCGGTGCGTGCGGTGGCCGACGCCTACCCAGGCCCCAAGGCCAACGACCACGCCGACGAGGTGCGGCTGGACGCGGCGGACTTCGAGGCCGCTCTCGACGCCGTCGCCCCGTCGTTGCCGGAGCGGGTTTGACGCCCACTCGCCCCCGACGACCAGCACGCGGAACGCCGCATCGTCGAGCCGCCGGACCGAACGTGCCGTCCACCACAATCAATTAGGCTCATTCGGGAAGTGGCCCGATCCCCTCTCTCGTTCGAGGACGACCCGATGGCACGCAACCACAGACAGCCGACTACCACCGAAGCGTACTGTGATTCGTGTGGGGGCGAACAGCCACGCGAGATTTCGATCGCCATCCTCACCGAGAATCCGGCGGGGGAGAACGCCGCGTTCTCGCGAGAACCCTACCGAATCACGGAGTGTCTCGGCTGTGGCGCGACTACGAAAACGCGGATGAACGACGTGTAGGTCGGTCAGTCCCAGAACGACTGCGTCCGGGCGTACTGTCGCTCCTGTTCGAGGATATCCCGGTAGAAGTCCGCTTCGTCCTCGCGGAGTTTGGCGATGATGCGGGCGGCGTTGTGTGGGCCGACGCCGCGGGCGGCCATGGCGATCACCGCCTGCTTGCCGTGACTCTGGACGAGGTTGGCCGAGCGGTAGGCGCGTTCGGTCAGCCGTTCCTGCTCCTCGTCCTTGTCGTTCGCGCGAACCGCCTTCACGGCTTCCTCGTCCCACGGGTTGAGGGCGGCGATCCGCGTCGATTCACACTCCGGACACCGGGGCTGGTCCGGGACACGCTTGACTTTCGTCTTGCGCGTCCACTCCGTGCAGTGGAGGCAGGCGAGGATCACCCGATCCTCGTGGATGCGTTCTTTCAGCGTCTCGACGACGCTCGCGTCCGCGTTCTCGGGGACGAGGAGTTCGCGTCCGCTGGATCGCCCGCCGGTGCCGACCGCCGTCAGTTCGCGCGCCGTGACGAGGTCGATGTCGTCCGACTGAATCCGCTCCAGCACCGCGGCCGCTTCGTCGACGGCGAGGTCGGTGTGGAACACCTCGCGGACCGCCTCGTCGTAGATAGGGGTGTCCTCCAGCGCCGCGAGCAGGCGGTCGGCGCCGAAGCGCCCCTGTCCCTGATACCGCTTGAGGGCGCCGAACTTCGCGGCCACCTGCGCGAGCGTGAACTTTAGCGTCCCCGAATTTTTGAGGGCGAGTTCGAGCAGTCCCTCGACGTGGTCGGGGTCGGTCGTCTCCAGCACCTCGACCACGTCGCTCGGGCCGGTCCGGCCGGGCACCTCCAGTTCGATCCGGTAGGGGTCGACCTCCATCCCCACGGAGGAGCCGGTCTTCTGGCCGACGAGCGCCGAACAGAGCCGGCCCAGCGTCTCGTTCACTTCGTGGCCGAAGGCGGCGTTGACGACGACCGTCCGCCCCTGGCCCTCGACGACGATGCGGTCGTTCGTCGGCGTCGGCGCGCCCATCTCGGTCTGGCGTTCGACCGGATCGAGCGCCTCGCTTACGGTGCGTTCGTCGCCCGGATACCGGGGCAGGAACTCGCGGGCGACCGCGGTTCGGTCGGCGCCGGTCTCGAACTGCCCGGCCGCGACGCCGCGCATCTCGCCAACCTCACCGGCGACCGGCGCCGGAACCGGAATCTCCCGTCCCGTCCACGACGGCACCTCGCCCGCGGGGTCCTCGATGGGCGTCACCTCGACGCGCGTCTCCTCCTCGTCGACCTCCGTGATCCGCCACATCTCGCCGCGCTGGATGAACACCTCGCCCGGCGTCGCGAAGTTGAGGACGAACTTCTCGTCCAGCGTCCCGATGGTCTGCCGGGCGGAGAGGTCGTACACCTCGTAGGTCTCCTCGTCGGGGATCATCGAGAGGTTGGCGTAGAAGTACCGCCACGTCCCGCCCGACTTCTCCAGTCGATCCGCGTCCGCCTCCAGCCACAGCAGCCGATTACTGGATAGCTCCCGAACCACCTCGCGGAACTGCGGCTCGGACAGGTCACGGAAGGGGTAGGCGCGGGTCAGCGTCTCGTAGGCCTCGCGGGCGCTGATCTCGCCGTGGTCCATCACGAGACCGACGGTCTGGTTGGCGACCACGTCGAGGCTACCGTGGTGGATGGCGGCGGGTTCGACCTCGCCCGCCACTGCCCGGCGAGCGATGGCCAGCGCTTCGAGGGTGTCGTCCGGGTGGTCGACGAGGATCGTCCCCTCGGAGACGGCGTCGCGGCGGTGGCCCGCACGCCCCACGCGCTGGAGCAGGCGGGCCACCTCCCGGGGACTCCCGTACTGGACGACGTGGTCCACCCGCCCCACGTCGATGCCGAGTTCCATCGACGAGGTACAGACCAGGCCGTCGATCTCGCCGGACTTGAACGCCTCCTCCACGTCGATGCGGGCCTCCTTCGACAGCGACCCGTGGTGGACGCCGATGGGTGCGTTCAACCGCTTGAACCGCGAACCCAGCGCCTCCGCCGTCTGGCGCGTGTTGACGAACACCAGCGTCGATTCGTTCGCGGCGACGATGTCCCGAATCGCGCGGACGTGGCTGGCGATGTCCACGTCCGTCGCGAGTTCGCCCGCGAGGCGTTCGTCCTCCTCGGTCGGCTTCGGGTTGCGGACCCGGAAGTCGACGTTGGTGCCGGCGTCCACCTCCACGAGCGTACAGCCCCGGTCCCCGGTCAGGAACTTGCCCACCTCGGCCGGGGAGCCGACCGTCGCGGAGAGGCCGATGCGCTGGAAGGGACCGGCTAACGTCCGGAGGCGTTCGAGTCCCACCGTCAACTGCGCCCCCCGCTTCGACGATGCGAGTTCGTGGACCTCGTCGACGATCAGGTGTGCCACGTCCGCGAGCGCTTTTCGGAGTTTTTCGCCGGTCAGCATCGCCTGGAGCGTCTCCGGTGTCGTCACCAGCACGTCGGGCGGGTCGTCGGCCTGCTTGCCCCGCTGGTACTGGGTGGTGTCGCCGTGGCGCACGTCCACTTCCACGTCGAGATACTCGCCCCACCAGTCGAGGCGTTCGCGCATGTCGCGGTTGAGTGCGCGGAGGGGCGTGACGTAGAGCGCGGAGATGCCGAAGCGGTCCTCGGCGCGGTGGATGGCGTCGAACACCGGCAGCATCGCCGTCTCCGTCTTGCCCGTTCCGGTCGGGGCGAGGACGAGGGCGTTCTCACCGGCCGCGAGGGGTGGAATCGCCCGTCGCTGTGGCTCCGTCGGCGTCGAGAAGCCCCGCTCCGAGAGCGCCGCGCGGACCCGCTCGCCGAGGTGGGTGAAGGCGTCCATCCCGTCGAGCGTCGCGTCTGCCATTCACCTCCTCGTACTGGGGCGAGCGGATTAAGATCACCGTTCGCGGGCGGGAGCGCTCTACACCCGCCGGTACGCCCCGAGCCGTGTCCCGTCGAGCAGGTACGCCTCCGCGCCCTCCAGCGCGTCGGGGAGAAAGGGTGAGAGGAACGACTGCCCCTCGACGTTGGTCCACGTCCCGCCCGACCGGTCGTTGAACGCGGGGAAGACGACGAGTTCCGGGTCTTCCTTCCCGAGCGACGCCGGCGCCGCGCCGAAGTGGTCGGCGAAGGGGTCGAGACGGAGGCGACCCCGGAGCCACGCCTTCTCGACCCGGCCGCCACCCACCTCGTCCTCGAGCCGGACCTGCGGGTGTTCGTGGCCCATACACACCGTCGTCGCTCCGAGGACGGCCCGGTCGGGCCAGGTGTGTCCGTGGACGAACCCCACGTCGCCGAGGCGGAGACCACCGGTGTCGGCCACCTCCAGCCGGTCGCCGTAGGCGTCCGCGACGCCCCCATCGTGGTTGCCGGGGACGAGCGTCAGCGGCACGCCCCGGGCGTCGAGGGCGTCGAGCAGGGCGGCCACCTCGTCGCGTTCACCCCGGCCCGGATCGCCGATCCGGTGGACGAAGTCGCCGAGGACGACGACGCGATCCGGGCCGACGCGATCACACAGCGAGCAGAGCCGCTCGCGGCGCACGTCGGCGTCGCTCCGGAGTTCGACGCCACGCTCGTACCGGAGACCGATCTCGATGCCGGCGTGGTAGTCGGCGACGACGAGCGCGCGCTCGGTTCCACAGTCGGCGACGGCGGCCGGCTCGCCGGGCACCGGCTCGACGAGTGCCTCGCCAGAGTGAGCGTCGGAGGCGCTCATGGCTGTACTCGTCCGGCCGGGACTCGTCGTCTCCGAGTGGCGCCGACGAGCACGCTCAGATCGCCTTCAGCCGATCCTCGCTCGGCTCGTAACATTTCCCGCTCATGAGGGCGTCGTCGATGGCGTCGGCGACGGCGCCGGGGTCGACGCCGTACTCCTCGACCACCGCGGCGACGACGTCGTCGTGGTGCGCGCCGTCGCCGTCGTCGAGAGCGGACATGGCGTCGACGGCCGCGGTTTCGAGGTCGACGTCCGTCGCCTCCGCCGCCACCTCCGCGTCCGCATCCGCGTCCGCACCGTCGTCGGCCGTCGCCTCCGCAGCCACCTCCGCGTCCGCGTCCGCCGCTCCCGGTTCGTCCTCGGTCTCCCGGTCGGTCCCTGCGACGCCACCTTCGTCGAGGTCCTCGGGACCCGGTACGTCGATGTCGGCCTCGCCCGGGTTACCCACCTCGGCGCCGCTCTCGAAGCCCACGTCGAACTCCTCCTCGACCTCCTTACGCTCCTCCTCGTCGAGTTCGTAGAGGTCGCCGTCGTCGAAATCGCCGAGTTCGCCGGGCGCGTCGTCGGCCGTCGGCTCGGATTCTGACTCGGTCGACGGCTCCGATTCCGGTTCGGCCGCCGGCGTCGAGGCCGTGGACGCGGGCTCCGGTTCGGTTTCGGGTTCCGGTTCGGTTTCGGGTTCCGCTTCTGCTTCCGGTTCGGCCGCCGGCGTCGAGGCCGTGGACGCGGGCTCCGGTTCGGTTTCGGTTTCGGGTTCCGGTTCGGTTTCGGGTTCCGGTTCGGTTTCGGGTTCCGGTTCGGGCTCGGGTTCCGCTTCTGCTTCCGGTTCGGCCGCTGGCGTCGAGGCCGCGGACGCGGGCTCCGGTTCGGGTTCCGATTCCGGCACGGGTTCCGGCTCGGGCTCCGACGCCGCTTCGCCGTCCGTCCCGTCGCCGCCTTCGGGCACGGCTTCCTCAGCCGCCGGCGTCCGCCGCACCGCCTCGGGCAACGGACCGAGGGACGTGGTGCCCGTGTCGTCCGGCGCCACGTCCAGGGCGCGAACCTCGTCGCGTTCGCCGGCGACGACTTCCAGTGCGTCGAGGGCCACCTCTCGAACCGCGTCGAGATACGCGACCGTCGTCCCGTAGCGGTCGAGGGAGATGGGGATGCCCGCCGCGAGTGACTCGTCGTAGCCGCGGGTTTCGAGCGCCGCCCGAAGGTCGTCGCCGCGTTCGGCCATCGAGAGCGCGTCGGTCATCGCGGCGACGCGGCGGAGCGTCGCCTCCGCGGTCGAGACGGTCCACCGGTCGCGCGTCTCGGCGTCCACTTCGGCGACGCTCTCCGGGCGGACCGACGTGTACACCCGGTCGCTGTCCTCGGGTTCGAACGTCCGTGCCTTGCCGGTGAGCGCGACGAACGTCGGCGGATCGGTCCGCTCGAAGAACGCGGCGGCGTCGGGCTGGTACTGCCCGGCGTAGGAGACGAACGCGCCGGTCGGATCGACGACGCGAGCGCGGAGGACGTCCTCGTTGACCGACTCGACTTCGGTCAGGACGCCGACGGCGAACAGGCGGTTCACCCGCGCGCCGGTGGGCGTGACGACGTACTTCGGCGCCCGCTCCTCGTCGCTCTCGGCGTAGGAGACGGTGGCGTCGTCGAACTCCGCAGCGAAGAGACGGTGCGCCACCTCGCGGCGACCGGGGCCGGAGTCCTCGGCGTTCGCACTCATCGCGCCACCCCCGCGAGCAGTTCGCTGGCGCGGTCCGCCGGATCGTCCGCACACTCCGCGAACTCGTCGGCGTCGAGGTTGGCGCCGTACTCGTCGACCGAGAGCGATCCTCGTACCCTGAACTCGCGGCCGACGATCCGGTCGCGGATCTCGTCCGCCACCACCGTCTTGTCCATCGCGTCCCGGGCCGCCTCTTTGGCGTCCTCGATGTCGCCGCCGTACACCTCGGCGGTCAGGTCGGTGTCGAGGACGGTCGTCACCGTCCCCGTGCCGTCGTCGAGGATGGCCTTCACCCGCAGGTCGTCTTCGCCGTCCACGTCGCCGTGAGCGCGACACTGGCCGTTCTGGACGACGCGGCCACACTCCGGACAGCGCTCGATCAGCCCCGAGCCGTCGCGCACCTCGATGGCGTTGCCGACGAGTTCCACGTCGAACAGGCCGCCCGCGGCGACGGCCTCGCCGATGCCCAGCCGTGGCGCCGTCGCGGGGGCGGAAATCCCGTGGTCGAGGCGTTCGACCGTCGAGAACTCCGTGACGTTCACCTGCGGCACGCCGCGGTACTCGCGGACGTACACGTCGCCGAGGCGGACGGATGCGCCTTCCTCGACATCGGGGTGTGGGTCCCAGTCGGTGAGAGGAAGGCGCGCCGTCTCGTCCGCGACGACGCCCGACAGGATCTCCGTCTCGCCGTCGCGGCCGTCGATGGTCCGGCGGTCGAGTTCCTGCACCGCCACCTCGACCGACCGGCCGCGGTCGCCGGGTTCGAGGTCGATCAGGTCGCGCTCGCCGCCCACCTCGTACGACGTCTCGACCACGTCCGATGCCGCGGCGACGGTCGTGTTCGTCCCGAGATTCAACTCGGGACTTCCCTCCCACTCGCGGACGTTCGCGTTGCCGACGGTGATGGAGTCGCCGGGTTCGAAGCCGAACGCCTCCCACGCCGTGTAGGAGATGCGCCCCGTCTCGTCCGCGAACTCGCCCTCGCGGATGATCTGGTCCTCGCCCTGATACCGGATCGAGCGGGTGCCCTTGGTCAACACCCGGACCGTCGCGGTGACGGAGCCGTCCTCGGGCGTCACGTCGGCCAGCGACTTGGCCGTCGGTCCCGACGACGACCCGCCGTCGCCGCCGTGTTTCCGGCGGATGCTCGCCTTGGCTTCCTCGACCGGCACGTTGTACTCCAGCAGGCTCTCCAGATCCTCTTTGACCTCCGCTTTGTCTACGCCGAGGTCGGAGGCGAGTTCCTCGGCATGATCGTCGAGTTGCATCGGATCGAGGTTGGGCGTCCGATCTTAAAAACCCGGGCGCCGACGACCGAGTTCGAGCCGTGGGCGCGCGACCCGAGGCGTGACACGCCGTCGCCACCGAAAGCGGTTTGCGCCCCGCCGCGAAGTGATCGGCATGGAAGTCGTCGTCAACGCGGCGACGAGCGTCGACGGGAAGCTGTCGACGCGCGAGCGCCGACAGGTTCGCATCTCGGGCGACGAGGATTTCGACCGGGTCGACCGCCTCCGGGCCGCCGCCGACGCCGTCCTCGTCGGCGTCGGGACGGTCCTGGCGGACGATCCGCACCTCGGCGTGAAGTCCGAGGACCGACGGATCGAGCGCCTGCGCAACGGCCGCCCCGCGAACCCGGCGCGCGTCGTCGCCGATTCCCGTGCCCGCACGCCGCCGGACGCGACGTGCCTGAACGCCGACGCGGAGACGTACCTGCTGGTGTCGCCCGCGGCGCCCGAGGACCGGCGGACGGCCCTGCGCGAGGCGGGCGCGACGGTGATCGAGGCGGGCGACGACCGGGTCGATCTCCCGGCGGCGTTCGAATCGCTCGAAACCGAGGGCGTCGACCGCCTGCTCGCCGAAGGCGGCGGCGAACTCATCTACTCGCTGTTCGAGGCGGGGCTGGTCGACGAACTCAGCGTGTTCGTCGGCTCGCTCGTCGTCGGCGGTCGGGAGGCACCGACCCTCGCCGACGGCGAGGGGTTCGTCGAGGGCTTCCCAGCGCTCGAACTCGTCTCCGTCGACCGCCTCGACGACGGCGTCGTGCTGGAGTACCGGGTCGAGCCGTGACGCTCGTGCATCCGGGTGCCAGAACGGCTCAACCGTTAAGGGGTTCGCGTGGCTACGAGGGAGTATGAGCAAGTCGACTGCTGAGCAGACCGAGCCGATCCACGTCGAAGACGCCGACCACCTCAACGAACTCGTCGAGGAGCACGCCGTCGTTCTCGTGGACTACTACGCCGACTGGTGTGGCCCCTGCAAGATGCTGGAGCCGACCGTCGAGGAGATCGCCGCCGAAACCGACGCGGTCGTCCTGAAAGTCGACATCGACGCACTGCAGGAACTCGCCCAGGAGCGGGGCATCCAGAGCGTCCCGACGCTGGAGTTCTACGCGAACGGCGAGCAGGCCGAGCGCCTCATCGGCGTTCAGGACAAGGCGAACCTGGTCGAGATCATCGAGAACCTCTCCTAATCGTCGGCGCGGTTTCCGTCGAGTTGCCAGGTGAAGAGCGCCCGCAACACGACCACGAGGCCGTTCGCCTCGCCCGACCCCCAGATGGCCGTCTCGTCGAGCGGTTCGGGCGGGTGCTCACCGTCGCCGTCGACGAGGACGCTCACGAGCGTCCGCTCCCGGTCCACCATCAGGAGGCGGCCGGCCGGGGTGTCAGCCCAGTCCCACATCGACTCGAAGGCCGTCGCACCAGGGAGTTGCTCTCGAATCCGGTCCGTCGCCGACGGGGACATCCCGGCGAGTCGAATCGTGACGCCGCGGTCGCTGGCCGCCAACAGGCTGTCGACCACCCCGTCGGTCAACAGGCCGGCGGCCGTCGTGTAGACCACCTCCTCCTCGGCGCCGTCGACGAACTCCACTACCCGGTCGTCGACGGTGGTGCGTCCCGTGACGGTCCAGACGCCTCGCTGTTCTTCGGTTCGCTCGGCCGGTTCGAGCCCACTCAGTGCCGTCTTCAGGTCGCTGACGTGGCGGCGATGTGTTCGTTCGAACTGCCGTGCGGCCGTGTCGACGGAGACAGCCCAGAAGCACTTCGGCGTCGCCTGTTGAACGTCGACGAGTCCGAACTCCTGCAGTTCCGCCGCCGCGTCGTAGACGCGCGTCCGAGGCACGTCGACCACCTCGCTCACGTCCTGTGCCGTGCCGTCGCCGAGGACTGTCAGTGCCACGAACATCCGCGCGGCGTAGGTACTCAATCCGAGTGTCGTCAGTTTCTCGACCGCGTCCGATCGTGACTCGTCGTCTGACATGAATCCACTTCCGTTCCGGAGCTCTCCGGGGGGAGAGCGGCGCGCGGGGACAGAACGGTTGGGACCCTGTCTGTGACCGCGCGCCATCAGACGGTTGGACGAGTGTGCGTATATGCCTGTTGTGATTAACTGAGTGAATTTCTATCGAGAATCGACGGGACTGGTCGAATTGACGGCGATACTAGATATCGGATGGAGAAGAATATAGCCGCTAGAACGGGACTTTCCGCCGTATTTTGAAGAACCGATCAGAAACGATACGTAATTTGGGGTGTGACTTCACAGAGGAAAGGTCTTTGCACGAGCGGGGCGATACTCTATCGAGGCCGTCGGATAGTCGACGGTCGGGGTTGGGGCCCATGCAAGACACATCAGACCAACGACAGGCCGTAGAACTGCTGCAGGAGTTCGGACTCAAGGAGTACGAGGCGGGGTGTTTCGTGGCGCTCGCGCGCCGGCCACAGGGGACGGCCAAGGAGATCAGCGAAACGTCCGACGTGCCGCGGACGCGCGTGTACGACGCGATACGGGTGCTCGAGGCGAAGGGGCTGGTCGAAATCCAGCACTCGAACCCCAAGCAGTTTCGAGCCGTCTCCGTCGACGAGGCGATCGAAACGCTCCGCGCCGAGTACGAGAACCGAGCGGAGGCGCTCCGTCAGGCGCTCGTGGGGCTCGAACCGGCCGAGAGCCCCGAACGGACGGAGGTGACACACGAAGTCTGGGCGCTCTCGAGTGCGCGGGGGATCGAGAGTCGGGTCCGACAACTGATCGACGACGCCGAGGGGGAGATCATCATGGTCGTCGGCCACGAGGACGTCCTCGCCGACGAGTTACTCAACCACCTGACGGCGGCCAGCGACCGCGGCGTCGACATCGTCGTCGGCACGCAGGACACGACGATGTTCGACGGCATCCAGAAGCGCCTGCCCGGCGTCGAGACGTTCGTCTCGGGCATCGAGTGGCTCGGTCACTCGACGTTCCCGAACGACGACACGGAGATCGGCCGCCTCCTGCTCGTCGACCAGTCGTCGATCCTCGTGAGTTCGTTCACCCGCGACAGCAACGGCAACCGCAGCCACGAACAGGCGGTGTTCGGCCGCGGCTTCGACAACGGTCTCGTGGCGATCGTGCGTCGGCTGATGGCGAGTGGCTTTCTCGCGCCGGCCGACGATTAGTCGCCCCGAACCGGGTCCCGCCCACACCGACGGCCGAGACTATATACTCCCGGGGGGTCTACCCAGCCGTATGATTTCGCTGGACGAGGCCGTCACCGCACGCCTCGAATCCCACGGCGAGCGTTTCGAGGTACTGATCGACCCGGACGCGGCTCTCGCCATCAAGCGCGGCGAGTTCGACGGCGAGTTGGAGGACGTGATCGCCGCGGAGGATGTCTTCGAGGACGCCTCCCGCGGTGACCGCCCCGCCGAGAACGATCTCGAGGAGGTGTTCGGAACGACCGACCCCCTCGAGATCATCCCCGAGGTCATCAAGCGCGGGGAGATCCAGATCACGGCCGATCAGCGCCGGGAGATGCAGGAACAGAAGCGCAAGCAGTTGATCAACCGGATCGCGCGCAACGCGGTCAACCCGCAGATGGACGACGCCCCCCACCCACCCGAGCGGATCGAGCGGGCGCTGGAGGAGGCCGGGTTTCAGGTCGATCCGATGGAGCGGATCGAGACGCAGGTCGACGACGCCCTCGACGCCCTTCGCCCCGTCATCCCCATCCGCTTCGCGGAGGTGACCGTCGCGGTGCAGGTGCCCGCGGAACAGGCCGGGAGCGCACAGGCGAAGATCCGGCAGTTCGGCGACCTGGACCGAGAGGAGTGGCAGGCCGACGGCTCGTGGATCGGCGTGCTCACCTTCCCCGCGGGGATGCAGAACGAGTTCTACGACCTGGTGAACGAGGTGACGAGCGGCGAGGCGGAGACGCGGATCGTCAAGGACGAGGACGACCTGAACGTCAGGTAACTATCCGCGCCGGAAGCCGAGCAGGAACCCGCCGGTGAAGCCGGCCGACACCGAGAGCGTCGACAGGATGGTCGACATCCAGCCCGGTGGACCGCTCGCCGCCCCTTCGCCCGTTTTCAGCACTCCGGCCGACAGCGCCGCCCAGTCGACGGTGAGGATCTCGCGCGACTCCAGGAACTTGAACAGCGCGAGTTCCAGACCGACGATGATCGCGATGACCTTCGCCAGTTTCTTCGCCGCGAATCCGATGATCCCCCCGATGACGGCGCCGCCGCCGAACTCCAATCCCAACTGCTGTGGGTCGATCCCCAGTTGTAACCCGACCAGAACCCAGTCCATACCATCAGTGGGCCGGTGGCAGTTAAGTCGTTTGTGGCGTCGTGTCCCGGCCGCGGAACATTATCGGTCGGCCACGACGACCGCCCCACGCATCCCGAGGAGGTTCTGTGGATCGGTGAGTCCGGGCCGCTCCGGCGGCGCGTGGTAGTCGTCGAGGGCCTCGTTCGGATCGGTCGAGGTATCGGGGTCCGGAAACGCCTCGGGCGCCCCGTGTGGCTCGCAGTAGTACGGGTAGACGCCCGGTTCGGCGAACGTGTGTTCGAACGGCTCGGGTTCGCCGACGTCGGCCGCCGAGTTGTAGCCGACTGGGTGACCGCTGGTGACGAACGTCTCGGGGTCGACTGCCGCGGTGTCACAGGTGCCGTCGTCGGGGAACTGGAAGATGTCGACGTTGTGGTGGATCGTCTCCGGGATGGTGAAGTTGACCGTAGTCTGGTCGACCCACTCCCAGCGGACCGTCGTGCCCGCGTCGACGCAGGTGACGACCGGGTCGAAGCCGAACGGGGCGACGCCGAACGGTTCGTAATCGATCGCGCTCCCGACCCGAATCGTCGACGTGCCGGCGACCGTCTCGCCGTCCCACTGCGGGCCGTCCATCAGGCCGAGCGTGGCGTCGACCGGTTTGTCGAGGAGGAACGCTCGGGTACACTCGTCGAGGGCGCAGTCGGCGGTCGTGCCCGCGTTGTGCCGGCACTGCTCCGTGTAGAACCCGAGGTTGAAGACCGCCGAGTCGGTCTGGACCTCGTTGCCGTGGTCGACGGGCAACCACCACGCGACGCCGACGGAGTGGGTGGTCTCGGGAGAGAAACAGCCCTGCTCGCCCGTGCCGCCGCCAGTCTCGGCGTTCAGATCGCCGACGAACTCGATGCCGGGCAACTGGCGTTGCGACAGGAGCCGTCGGAGCGAGCCGACGAACGTCGGCGTCTCCGTGCCGTCCTGATAGTTGTCGCCGTCATCGACCCAGACAGCCGTCCGGACGGCGTCGAGGAGTTCGACGCCGGACCTCTCGTCCGGATCGTCGCCCTCCGGCTCGGTCACGCCGTTCTCGCTCGCGGAGCGAAGCATCGGCGTGAGCCAGACGTAGCCAGGGTTGTCACAGAGTGCGAAGTCGAACGTCACTTCGCCGAAGTCGCCGGGTTTCACGTCGCCGAGGTCGATTACTGGCTGATCGAGATCATCGGCGTCGGTACCGGGATCGCAGTCGGCGGCGCCATCGGCCACGTACTGTGTGTTGGCGAGGAACCTCTCGGGGTCGTCGACGGCGATCAGCCACGCGCCGTCGAGGGGAAGCCCCGTCTCTCCTTGGTCGAGGTCGTCCACGCCGCCCGTCGTCCCCGGCGGCCCCTCCCACATCCGGACCGCCACGCCCTCGTCCTCGTCTGGCGACCAGTCCGAGTAGTGCGCCGAGTAGGCGACGTGCATGTCCAGTTCGCCCGCGACGAGACGGTTGTTCTCGAACGATTCCCCATCGCTGAAGTAGGCGCTCGTCCCCAGCCCCGCCCCCGCCGACGCCACTCCCATGGTCCCCAGCGCCGCGAGCGCCTTCCGCCGTGACAGTGTGAACTCTGTCGACATGGTGACTCCCCTCCCGGGGACGTCCCACCGATGGAGTCGAACCACCGACGGTCTGCGAGCGACCCGTGCAGGACGGTGGCCGGTTGGCACCGCAGCGTCATAGCTAATGTCGTGTTAATCGAATGTCACTAAGACGCGTTTCCGTACGGTCCGCGAGCGGATTTTAAGTGGTTCGAGCGCCTACCTCGATAGGAAACGTGCAGGGAATCCACACGTCACCCGACGGTTCGAAGGTGGACCGATGAAGGCGGTCGTCGCCAAGCGCGTCGAGAGCGGGGACGCGGATCTGAGCGAGATTCGGGACCTCGCGCGCGCCGCGGGCTACGAGGTGGTGGGCGAACTCACCCAGGTCCGCACGGAGGACGCCGCCTACGCATTCGGCGAGGGGAAAGTCGAGGAACTGGCGGTTTTGGCGGCCGAGACCGGCGCCGACGCCGTGATCGTCGACAACCGACTCGGGCCGTACCAGACGTTCAACATCGGCGGCAAGCTACCCGAGGGGATCGAGGTGGTCGACCGCTTCACCCTCATTCTCGACATCTTCGGCCAGCGGGCCCAGACCCGCAAGGCGCAGTTGCAGGTCGAACTCGCGGAACTCCGGTACGAACTCCCGCGGGTCGAGGCCAAGACCAGCCTCGCCACACGCGACGAGCGCCCCGGCTTCATGGGGCTCGGCGAGTACGACGAGAGCCGCGAGCGCGACATCAAAAACCAGATCGCGGAGATCAAACGCGAACTGGACGCCATCGCGGAGAAAGAGGAGACGCGGCGCGCACGGCGCCGCGAGTCCGGGTTCGACCTCGTGGCGCTCGCGGGCTACACCAACGCCGGCAAGTCGACGCTGATGCGCCGCCTCGCCGCCGAACTCGATATCGACGAGAACGAGGACCGGCATCCGGATCTCGACACCACCGCCGAGAGCGAGGACCGCCTGTTCACCACGCTCGGCACCACCACTCGCCGCGCCGACACCGGCCGTCGGGACGTGCTCCTGACCGACACCGTCGGCTTCGTCTCCGACCTGCCCCACTGGCTCGTCGAATCCTTCGAGTCCACCCTCGACTCCGTCTATCACGCCGATCTCGTCCTCCTCGTCGTCGACGCGAGCGAGTCGATCGAGGAGATGCGCGAGAAACTCGTCACCTGCCACGACACGCTGTACGAACGCAACGAGGCGCCGATCGTAACGGTGCTGAACAAGATCGACCGCGTCGAGGAGGACGAACTCGCCGAAAAGCGGGAGGCGCTCGCCGCCCTCGCCCCGAACCCCGTCGCCGTCTCCGGCCTGACCGGCGAACGCGTCGGCGAACTCCGCGATCGGATCGAGCGCGAACTGCCGGACTGGCGGTTCGAGCGGCTCGTCCTCCCGCTCTCGGACGACACGATGAGCCTCGTCTCGTGGGTCCACGACCACGCGAACGTCGAAGACGAAACCTACGAGGGCGAACAGGTCGTCCTGGAGTTCGAAGCGCGCCCCTCGGTCGTCGAACGCGCCCGCGCCAAGGCGAGCGACCTCGCGGCGGTCGACGCCTAGCGTCGCGATTGACCCTGTTTGCGCATCCGATCGAACGCCGTGCTGCGATCGGATGCGCGACGACGTTCAATCGTCACTCCCAAGCGCCCGTTTCGTCTTCTCGATCACCCGTACGTCCCGGATCGACGTATCGGGGTACTCGCCGTCCTCGTTTTTCTCCGCGGCCTTCACCATGTCCCAGACGACGTTCAGACCGGTCGTCACGCCTTCGAGCGCCTCCATCTCACACCCCGTCTTGCCCGTCGTCTCGACGGTGACGGTCAGCGTCACCAGATCGTCGCCCACGTCGAACGTCGTCTCGACGTTCGTGATCGGGATCTGGTGACACATCGGGATCGTCTCCCAGGTGTGCTTGACCGCCTGCACGGCGCCGACGCGAGCCGTCGCCAGCACGTCGCCCTTGCCGATTTCGTCGTCGCGGATGGCCGCGACCGTCGAGGGCTGGAGGCGAATCTCGCCGCGCGCGACCGCCCGCCGCGCCGTGTCGGGTTTGTCGCCCACGTCCACCATCTGGACGTTGCCCGACTCGTCGGTGTGGGTCAGGTCGTCCTGCGGGTTCTCACTCATCGCGACCACCCCACAGGGCCGTCGGCAGTTCGGGCAACAGATCGCTCGCCAGCAGGCCGTACCCCTGTCGGTCGACGATTCGGTCCCCCGCGAGGCCGTTGGCGTAGGCGGCGAGCGTCGCCGCATCGATCGGGTCCTGCGTCGAGAGAAGCGCCCCGGCCATCCCCGCGAGCACGTCGCCGGTGCCGCCGACGGTCATGCCGGGGTTGCCCGTTCGGTTCGCCCGCGCGTCGGTGCCGTCCGAAATCACGTCGTAGGCGCCTTTCACCAGCAGGGTGTGGCCGATATCGGCGGCGAAGTCGGTGACGGCGTCCAGCCGCTCGCGCCAGTCGTCGGCGCTCGGGCCGCCCATCGCCCGAAGTTCGCCCTGATGCGGCGTACACAGCAGGGTCGCGTCGGTGTCCACGTCGGGCACCACCTGGAGGGCGTCGGCGTCGATCACCGCCCGGCCGTCGTAGTCGGCGAGGAACTCCCGGACCGCCGCCAGCGTCGCCTCGTGATCCCCGAGTCCCGGTCCGAAGACGACGGTGTCGTGGTCGGCCGCGAGGGCGCGAACGTGTTCGAGGTGGTCGGTCGTGAGATGGTCGCCGTCGAACGGCCGGAGGATCAGTCCCGCCTCGAACCCCTGCACCTCGCGAGCGACGGCACGGGGGCAGGCCACCCGGACGAGGTCGGCGCCGGCACGCATCGCCGCCTGTGCCGAGAGGGCGGGGGCACCGGTGTAGGGCCCGCCGCCGACGACCAGCACCTCGCCGAAGGCGCCCTTGTGGGCGTCGCTCGGGCGGGAGAGGAGGCGCCGGTCGCCCGGCCC
>ENA-ORDC01000091-ORDC01000091.1-marine-metagenome-genome-assembly--contig:-NODE-91-length-103305-cov-11.156072_pt1 | contig 103305 bp, 100 predicted proteins | sample MGYA00237783_ERZ508515 | MGnify/ENA primary metagenome ERZ508515 (study PRJEB26186, sample SAMN06268792) | marine metagenome | isolation source: Eden Landing Ponds, San Francisco, CA, USA | place...
CGGCTATCCGATGGGCTGGGACATGCGCCTGCTTGACGACCTCGGCCCGAACGAGACGATCTTCGAGGCCGCGAGCCAGGAGGAGCAGGTCCACGGCTACGTCGCTCAGAAAGAGGACTGGGAGTATCCCGCGCTCGGCGACGATCAGGTCCACGGCGAGTACCCCGCCGCGGGTGAGGTTGTTGAGAGCGACCTGGAGAACGACGAGTACCACGAGATGTGGCAGTTCTACCTCCCACGCCTGTGCAACCACTGCAAGAACCCGGCCTGTCTGGCCGCCTGTCCCCGCAAGGCGATCTACAAGCGCGAGGAAGACGGCATCGTCCTGCTCGATCAGGAACGCTGCCGTGGGTATCGCCGCTGTGTCAGGGCCTGTCCGTACCACAAGCCCATGTACAACCCGGAGACTGGCGTGACCGAGAAGCCAGTCGGCTGTTACCCCCGGATCGAGGACGGCAACGTCCCGCGGTGTGTCTCCTCGTGTATCGGCAAGACCCGGCTCCACGGCAACATCAATCGCGGACCCGACGCTCCCTCACCGGGCGGGGACGCCCCCGGTGGGCGCTCGCCGATCAACTATCTCGTCCATAGCGACGAGAAGGTCGCGCTCCCGCTGTATCCGCAGTTCGGAACCCAGCCACAGGTGTTCTATATGCCGCCGTATCACGTTCCGCCGGAGTTCCTGACCCAGATGTTCACCCCGAACACCGAGGTCAAGAACAACGAGTGGCCGGGCGAGACCTACGAGGAGTCCGTCAGGATCGTTCAGGAGCGAGTCCGCGATCCGAGTCATCACGTCCTCGGGATCCTCCAGTTGTTCGGCGCGACGACGGAACTCATCGAGACCTACCGCGTCACAGAGAACCGCGTGAAAGGATGGAACCGGCAGGGAAAGAAAGTCGTGGACATACCGATCGTCGAGGAGATCGAGGTCCGCGAGGGCGAACAGTGGACCAACCAACCCTGAGGTGATTCGATGCAGGACACCCACTCAACTCCAGAATTCCACGCCGCCCGGGCCTCGCTCTATGCAACGCTCGCGGCAACGCTCTCGTACCCGACCGAATCGATGATCGACGACCTCGCCGACCCGGAGGCTACGGCCGGCGTCAAGTCGGCAGCCCAGCGGCTCGGATTCGAGTCCGAGGCCACCGTGCTACTCGACGCGCTCGAAGCGACCAGCCAGTCCGCACTCGAAGCGGTCTACAACGAACTGTTCGGGATCCCCGACGGCGGTACCTACCCCGTCGTGCCCTACGAGGCAAACTACACCGTCGGCTCCGAAACCGACCAGCAGCAGCGGCGCATCGCGACTGTCGTCGGCCTCATGGAGGCGTTCGGAGTGAAACCGAGCGACGAGTTCACCGAACGGCAGGATCACGTCGCCGCCGAGCTCGAACTTGCGCAGGTGCTGGCAGCCCAGCGCGCGGTCGCGCTCGAACACGGTGACGAGACGGGTGCCGAACAGCTCGAACGTGCCGAAGCAACGTTCCTCGACGAACATCTCGTAGATTTCATCCCCTCCTTTGCCAGACGCGTCCGTGAGGCGACCGGCTCCGAGACGTACTGTGCGGCCGTCGACCTCGCGGAGGCGTTAGTGGGCTGGGACCACTCACGCCATCCCGAGCCGACAGTCGCGATGGGGCAGTTCACCGAGCCGGGGGAGGTGAACCCCGATGCCTGAGTCCGACTGGCTGGCGCGAGCCAGAGCGGTGATCGAGGCGCTCCCGACAGTCGATCGGTCAGCCGCGGCACGGGCCACAGTGCTGGCGGCGACAGTCCTCGTCACGCTCTTGCTCTTGCAGGGGGCGGTGACCGCCGCGCTTACCAGCGGTACGCAACCGATGCTGGCCGTCGATTCGGTCCCGACCGAGCCGAACGACGCGGCCTGGGCCGACGCGCCGAACCGGACGGTCGACCTCTCGAAACAGCAGATGGCGATCCCCTTCGGTGGCGGATCGGTGAACGAGATGGACGTGCAGGCGATGACCAACGAGAGTCATCTCGCCTTCCGGCTCTCGTGGCAGGATCCGACCAACGACACCTCGCTCAGCGAGCCACGGGCGTACAGCGACGCGGCGGCGATCATGTTCCACAGCGGGTCGACGCCACCGATCATGATGGGTGGGGCAAGCACACCAGTCAACATCTGGTACTGGCGGGCCAGCTGGCAGTTCGGTGAAGCGGACTCCGCGCCGTGGACTGGCAGCATGTACGCGTATCCCCACCCTGACAACGAGACACGGCCCGGAACAGCAGCTGGGAACCCGCTCTCGAACGACGGCTACGACCAGTTCGCCCAGAACTACTACGCCAGGGGATACGGCTCGTTGAGTCACGCGCCCGTCCAGCCGGTGCAGGCCAGCGCCGAGCGCACAGCCGATGGCTGGTCCGTCACGTACGTCCGCGAGCGCGGGACAAACGGCACCTTCGACGCTGCCTTCAGCGACGACGAGCCGATGTACCTCGCGTTCGCGGTCTGGAACGGCAGCGCCGACGAGGTCAACGGCAAGAAGTCGATCACGTTGCAGTTCACCCGTCTCGACCCAGCGAACGCCTCTCTCGCAGCCGCGGAGTCGGGCAGCAGTGGTAACGGCGGCTCGGACTCCGGATCGAGTGCCGGCGGATCTGCCGGCGCGCTCCCGACATCGGTCGGGCCGTGGATCGCTGCACTGATCGGCGCGACACTGCTGGCATGGCTCGTCTCCTACCGGAGGATGCAACCATGAGTCACGACGGTGTCAGTGCGAACGGGCGCGCATCGACCACAGACGAGCCATCCCTCCGGGACCGTCTCACCGCCGAGGCTGTCCAGCAACGACGGGACGCAGCCGTCGGTCTGGTCGAAGCCGCGGCCGACGGATTGGACCCGGAGACGGGTCAGGCACTCTCCGAGCGGGTCAGGGTCGACGAGGACGCCGACGTTCGCCAGTTCGCCGTCGAAGCGCTCGGAATGGCGGGCAAGCGCACGAAGGCCATCGAAGACGCGCTCGAAGATGACGACCCGTGGGTCCGTGCCGAGGCCGTCGTAGCACGGTCCCGGACCGCTCCCGAGGATGTCGAGACCCTTCGAAACTGCCTCGACGACGAGAGCGGCTGGGTCCGACGGAACGCGGTCATCGCGCTCGGGAAAGTCGGCGCGGCCGACCAGTCGGAGTTGATCGCTCGGATCAGAAACGACTCGCACCCGCCTGTCCGCGAGTACGCCGCACAGTTCCTCGGCGAGGTTGCCGACGACACCGACGAAGCAGTCAGGATCCTCGCGGCCGTTCTCGCTCGGGACCCAAACGCCTTCGTCAGGGCCAAAGCCGCCGAGAGTCTCGGCACGCTCGCGACTGATCGTGCACAGGAGGCACTCGAATCCCAGGGCCTTCCCGACCGGAGTGACGCCGTCCAGCGGGCAGCCAAGCGTGCCCTCGCATCCGCTCAGGGCCGTGATCCCGGGGAGATAGACCTTCCCGACTCGCCAGCCCCGGGCGGTGGCCCCGACCGTCCGAGCGAGTCGCCGGGTGGCGGTCCGGGTCACCCCGAGGAGACGCCAGGGCCCGACTTCCGACCTGCGGATCGAGGTGGACCGCGATGAGCGATCCCGAGGAAGCCGTGGGGATGGCAATTCCCGACGAACACGTCGGCGCGTTCGTCGCGGAGGTCTTCGAGGACCCCGAGAAACGGACGTCCTGGTCAGAAGTCGTCGACGCGATGGTGGCTTCCAGTGCTCGGGACGCCTGGGAGAGCCTGTCGCCGGCCGAGCAAGTGGCGGAAGTACTGCAACAGGCCCAGAAGTACGATGGTGAGGCTCGCGACGAGCTGGCGGAGATTCCAACCGACGGATCGGCCAACCTTGCGGATGTCGAGTCACGTTTCGCCGAGGCGCGGCGCTGCCGAACTAACGCCGACACGTTCCGGGATGGCGTCGCTGCAGCCTACACGAACGGCCGCGTAGACGACGACGATCTCGTCGCAGCGATCGAGACGGTCGGCTTCGATACGGATCTCGTGGCTGACCGCGAGTCAGAACTCGAACGCGTCGCCAACCACTTCGAACTCGACTACCAGCCATACGGCGGAACGCTGATCGAGAGCGACGACGGGCCCGGCGCGGAGCAGTCGGCTCCCGAGACGTGGTAAGCACGAACACTACGAGCGCTCATCGTTCCAATTGCTTCAGATCTGCCGTCGTGTTGACGTCGACAAGGGTTTCGTCGTCCCACTGCTCGGCTACTGACTCGGCCGAAACGATATCGATATCCAGCAATTCGAACACCGACCGCAACCGTTTCTCACCACCAGCGCGCTGCTGGCTAACCGCTTCACTGAGAGCGCCTGTCGCGAAGACGGCGGGCGCAGGCTGACGGATGTCGTCGGCTTCGATCACGACACCGTCGCTTGCGAGACGCTGGAAGAACTCCCGATACAGCTCAGTCGGAACGCGGGGGCGGTCGACGGTCGTCACGGCCACAGCCCCGGCCTCGATACCCTCGAGCGCGGCCGCCAGCCCCGCCAGTGGCCCCTCGTCGGGCGTCGGGTCGGGGATGTAGGTGACTTCCTCCAGCACGCGCTCGAAGGCGCTGATCTGCTCGTCGCGGCAACTCACGACGACCGTCCCGACCGCTGGCCGAAGGGCGTCGACCACATGTGCGATCAGCGGCTGTCCCTCCAGTTCGGCCAGCGTCTTGTCGCCATCGTCGAATCGCCGGGCGAATCCGCCGGCGAGGACGATCCCGGCCCGCGTTTTCCTGGCCTGTGACGTCACGGATGCTGGGTCGTAAGCTCCCAGGCCTCAGGGGTCTTTCGCTTGACAGCGAAATCCTCAAACGAGTCGGGATCGACATCCGCGAGCCGTGCCAGAAACTCCGTGACCGGTGTTGGATCGCGGTCGCTCGCCAGCACGAAGGAGTCGCCGCTGTCGAGATCCGTGAACTCCTCCTCGACGCGCTGGCGTCGCGTCTCCGGTGGCAACCCCCGGATGTCGAGCGCGTCTTCGGGGGGTGTGTACGATCCCAGCGCGTCGAGTTCGGCCTCGATCTCCTCAGCGAGATCCACGATTGCCGGCGAGGCGTTCCCGGGCTGTGGCTGAGCCTGCAACTCGCGGTCGAACGGCAGCGATGCGAGAATTTCCGTCGAGAGGTCCGCGACAGCGTCTTCGAAGAGGTCGTTGGATTCGCCACAGCACTCACAGGTAAACTCGGCCATGTTGACTACGGCTCCCAGCACGGGGACCCCCTCGTCTTCGAAGAGGTCTATCGTCCGGTTCGTATCCGTGATGCTCGTGTGGAACGGCGTGGTCACGACGACTAGCCCGTCGACAGGCACTTCCTGCAACGTGGTCAGAACGACGTCACCCGTCCCGGGCGGAAGATCGATGAGCAAGGTGTCGTCGCTTCGCCAGGCGGTCTCACCGAACAGCTGCGAGATGGCATCGTGGACCATCGCACCGCGCCACGCCAGCGGGACGTCCGACTCAAGCAGGCCGACACCCATCACCTCCAGACCGTCGTTCCAGATCGGGACCGGCTGACCATCAGCAGTCGAGTAGACTGGCCCTTCGACATCGAGTAGTCGGTGGACGTTCGGGCCGTGGACGTCGGCGTCGAAGATGGCCACGTCGTCTTCACCAGCCAGGGCCGCCGCGAGATGTGTCGTGACGGTGGATTTCCCGACGCCGCCTTTGGCGCTGGCGACGGCGATCACCCGGTCGAACTCTTCGACACTACCAGCGAGATCGGGCTCGGGACTTGCCTGTTCGACTCGCGCGTTCTCGACACCGCCGACACTCTCGACGGTCTCCAGTACCGCGGTCATTACCGTCTCAGTATCTGCCTGTGGACACGGCGAGAGGTCCACGAGGACGGCTGCGTCGCCGTCGTGGAGATCGATCTCGTGGACGACCCCCGAACTGACGAGATCCGACTCAACACCCGGGACGGAGACCGTCGAGAGCGCCTTTCTGATTTCGATACCTGAGTCGTCGTCGCTATCTGGTGGTTTCGTCGTCATGGTCACAGATCGGGGGGCTGGGTTCGGCCGGCCGGGTCAGTCGCCGTGGTACTGTCGACGAACAGCTCGCGTCGCTCGCCGTCGCTGTCCAGTGCATGGGCGGCCGCCTCGGCGACGACATCACTGTCGTCGTCGGTCAGCGTTTCGAGTGTCGCTATTGCTCGCTCGTCGTCGATCCCGCCGAGGAACTCCGCAACCCATTCACGGACGCGCTCGCTGTCGTCGTCGGCCATCGCACAGAGCGTTGCAAGCAGGTCCTCGCCACGGTGTTTGGCAAGCGAGACGAGCGCGTTTCGGCGGACTGCGTGGTGGTCGTCTTCGAGACGGGGTTCGATGATGCTGGCGTGTGATTCGCGGTCGTGGCCATCGAGCACGACGACGGCTTCGGCGCGAACCCACGGGTCGTCGTCTTCGAGCGCTGCGCGAGCGACAGCTGGAACGCAGTCGGCACCGAGTTCGCCCAGGGATTCGACGGCGAACTGACGGACGTCGGCGTCGGAATCTTCGAGTGCGGCGTCGACGAGCGCAGCGACCGCGGCCTGACTGCCTTCGCGCTCGCCGAGTGCCAGTGTGGCGCGACGTCGCTCGGCGACCGATCCGTCTTCGAGCGTCTTCACGAGGTCTACGACTGTGTCGTCGGCGACGGGCGTGGTGTCGGCGGCTGCCATCTCCGCTGGCGTCGCCTCGCCGATGGTGATGTCGCGGCCGACATCGATGTCTTCGAGCGATTCGACGCCAGTGCCGAAGCCGGGACTCACGGCCGGATCGAGCTGGGGGTCCGGTGGGCCGTCAGTGGCCTCCTCGTGGTCGGTCATCGTCGGACGCCTCCCGCCCGAGGCTCGATCAGCAGGAGCACGCCGAGCACGACTGCGAGCGCCCGGGGTGTCGTCGTCGGGACGCCCCCCGCGAGCAACAGGCCTGCACCGACGAGGGCGTACCAGTGGCGCTGTCGCACCGCAGCGCTGGCGGTCGTCACCAGTCCGCAGATGCCGACGGCCAGTACGAGCAGCGACGCGCCGATGACACCCGCGCCGATCAGGGTCACCGCGCCCGTGACGAACGGCGCAGAGACACCGACAGCGACGAGCACGCCGGCGATGACCCCGCCGAACGCCCAGTCTGCCCGGTCGTGACTGAGAAGTGCCGGCGTCCCGGCCATCCCGAGCAGCGCGAGGTGCGATCCGACGGTCCACAACATCGTCGGCTCGACGCCGATCGAGCCGACCAGCGAGACGCCGACCGCACCCATCAGTAGTGCGGCGGGAAGGACGTGCCAGTCTCTCGGACGATCCAGGCGCTGCCAGCGACGCCCCACGGTCAGTCCACCGCCGCCGGCAACTGCCACGACTGCGGGCACGTACACCGCGGTCGTCAGCGTGAGCAGCAGCGCGAAGGTAGCGACGAACACCAGCCCGATCCGCTCGACGGCGTCCTCAGTAACCGTCGCGATCGCCAGCGCCCCGACGGCGGGACCCAGCGTCGCGACGAACGTGATCGTCTCCATCGACGCCGCCACACCCGAGACGAGCCGGGCGTTGAGCGCGATGCGGGCCACCAGCAGGCTGCTGGCCGCCACGAGCGCGAGGACGCCCGCAGCGAGGCGCTCGTCGCTCCGCATGGACGGGCTGTTCCCGGTCGTGAGCACGGCTCGCTCGTCACTGCTCGCCATGGCTATCCCCTCCGTAGCGGTCGCGCAGATCGGACAGGTCTTTCTCGACGATATCTTCGAGCACGGCAGCCACGTCGGCGTAGAAGCCGCCGTTGACCTCGTCGAGCCGTTCGGCCAGCGCTACCGCGAACGGGTCGAGATGGCGGTCGAGGAAGTCCCGGCGTGCCTTTCCCGCACTATCCTCTCCAGCGGCCTCCCGGCGTGCGAGATAGGCCGCGAACTCCAGTTCGAGTCTGACGTTGTCGTGGTGGTCGCGCCGGTCACTGGAGACGCTGACACCAAAATGGTCGTAGGCACGTGCGAGGTCCTGATTGACGTCGTCCCACGAGGCGTCTCGGTACTTCGACTCGTACAGCGGGACCGGCGGCCCCTCCGAGTCGAGCGAGCCGTCGGTCCGGTCGGTGTACGCGGCGTGGCCGAGCGTGAACAACCCGTTGTAGGTCCCACACAGCGCCTCGTGCGTCTGGTCGGTGCGCAGTGCTGGCACCTCGACCGATAGCGCTGACCGATCGAGATACGTCTCGACTTCGCTGGTGAGACTCCCGTCGGCCGCGGCGGCGTGGAACTCCTCGTCAGGGTTGTCGAACGCCCGCGCCAGGAGTGCGTACAGCGCGCTCCGGGCGGCCGCGTCGTGGTCGTAGCCCGCGCCAGTGTGATCGGTCTGCGGGGCGGCCACGGTCACGCACCCCCCTCGCCACGGGCGCGCCGGACGCCCTGAACCGTCACCACGACCACGGCGACGATGGCAATCCCGGCGATCGCCCAGAGGATCGACTCGAACGGTGCGCCGCCCGGCCCGGGGCCCAGCGGCAGGTAGTACCACTGGCTGACCGCCTTCCGGCCCGACCGCTCGGCGTTCGTGCCGTCCCAGACGCCGAAGGCGACGTCGAGATCGTGCTCGCTCGTGATCGCCGTCCGGTTGTCACTCGCAGGATCGACGGAGCGACTGAACACGACCGTCCAGGTTCCGTTCTCGCCGCTTCCCGTGTGTTCGGACCACGTCTGGACGGACTGGTTGGCCAGCAGCGTCGTCGATCCGGGGCCGCCGGCCAGCAGTTCCTCGGTCCCGGTGTCGGCGTTCCAGTACCAGACGTTCACGAGGTTCGACTGGCTCCCCATCGCGATTGCGGGCTGCTCGGAGGTGTCGACCGGGATCTCGACGGCAGCGGCGTCGGCGAACGTCCGCGGATCGTCTGCCGAAGTGGTTGCCTGTGCGTCGTGCCACTCCAGTCTGAGGTATATCTGATCATCCGATCGGGCTGCCTGGACGTCGACGGCGTCCGCCGAGACCGACTTGGCGTTCGGTAACCCGCTCGGCGCGGCCGCCAGCGGGACTTCGGCAGCGGGAGCGTCGTTCCAGCCAGGTGCGTCGACGCCCGAGAGATTCCGGTCGACCGAGGGTGCGGGAATCTCTCTGGCTGGCCGTGCGTCGACGAGCATCGGCACGACCCCCGCGGCGAGGACGAGCGCCGCGGCAAAGACGACAAACGCCGTTATCGAGCGATCGGTCCGCAGTTTTTCCATCATCACTGAACACCTCCAGAGCAGAGCTCTGGCGAGCTCCAATGAACGACCGTCAGGGAGTTCATTGGAACACCGGAAGACTCGCTTTGCTCACGGCTTCGCCGTTCGCTTTCGCGGTTCCTCGCAGTCCTCGGAACCGCGCATCGCTCGTCTTCCGAGCTCGAATGATCGACGATGTCGATCATTCGAACACCTCCAGTCGGTACTGCTGAGCAGGATTGGTGTCCTGCAGGATCTCCATGAGTTCGCTGTAGCCGCCGCGTTCGACCTTCGCGCGTTCGCGCTCGATGGTATCCAGCGCCTCGTGAACGCGCTCGCCGAACAGCTGTTCGAGATAGGAGTCCGGGATCCGATCGACATCCACAGTTTCACCGTCCTCTGAGTGCTGGGGCGGGGCAAACGGTGGGATATAGTAGACGTTCGGACTCGTCTCGTATTCGGGGTGCAGGGGAAGCGCGACCTCGTACTGCTCGACCAATTTGTAGATCGGCCCCTCGGTGTCGTCGAGGTAGCCGACCATCCGCAGTTGAGTCGTACACTGGTCCGCGCAGGCTGGCGGGTGAACCTCGCCGTCGGGGCCTTCGCCCTCGATTCGCGGGTAGCAGAACACGCACTTCTCGCTCGACTTCGTCACGGCGTTGTAGTAGATCTTCTTGTAGGGACAGCCCTCGACGCAGTAGCGATAGCCCCGACAGCGCTCCTGGTCGACCAGAACGACGCCGTCTTCCTCGCGTTTGTAGACTGCCGAGCGCGGGCAGGCTTCGACGCAGGTGGGATGGGTGCAGTGATTGCAGATCCGCGGGAGGTAGAAGTAGTAGCTGTTGGGGTGTTCGCCCGCGCCCTGGTCTTCGTCCCAGTTGGGTCCCCACTCGGGCTTGCCGCCCTCGGGCGCGAGTTTCTTGTCCTCGCCTTCCTTGAGGATTCCCTCGTGATCGAACTCCCAGGCTTCGCCGTAGTCCTCACTCGCAGGAATCTCGCCGGGCGCGCGTTCGGCGCGTTCCTCGGACTTCCAGCCGCCGCCTTTCTCCTCCCACTTTCGCGGGTAGCCCTCACCGGGGCGCGTTTCCACGTTGTTCCAGTACATGTACTCCGTGCCCTCCCGTTCGGTCCAGAGGGACTTGCAGGCGACCGTGCAGGTCTGACAGCCGATACACTTGTTGAGGTCCATCACCATCGCGACCTGGTGGTCGACGCCGTCGGCGAGGGAGACGTTTTCCTGGGTCGCCATCAGCTATCACCTCCCTTTGGACGGACGTCCACCCGGACGTCGCTGTTCACCCCAGTCGGCCCCCAGAAGTTCGGGAAGAAGTGCAGGTGCTCGCCCGAGTCTTCAGGATACTGGACCAGCTGCGTCGGCTTCATGTACATCGGAACGAGCGCGTTGAAGTTCTCGTGGTCGGGGAACTGGTACTTCTCCCAGGCGAACGGCATGATCACCGTCCCGGGCTGACCAGATGGATAGGTCTTCGCGATTGCCTCGACTTCGGCAAGGTCGTTGTGCAACTCCACGCGCTCGCCGTCTTCGATGCCGCGCTGCTGTGCGTCGTCGGGGTGGATCATGACGACCGGTTCACCGCGATTCAACTGCAACATCTTCTCGCTATCGCGCCACGTCGAGTGAATCGACCACCGACCGTGAGGCGTCTGGTACCGGAGCGGATACTCGCTCTGGTCCTGCTCTTCGGGCGGGCGCTTGTGCGTCGGCAGTTGCTCGCCATAATCGAGGAACCAGTCGTGGTCGATGTAGTACTGCTGGCGACCAGTATAGGTGGGCCACGGTTGTTTGTCCTGCACGAAGTCCTTCCAGGGTGCGTAGGGTTCGCCCTCGTTCAGATCCGAGGTCCAGTGATCCCCAGCGGCCTTGAGTCGCTGGGGCTGTTCGACCGTGTCGGCGAATTCGATCTGCTCGTCGCTGTCCTCGGGGTTCGATTCTTCGGAGTGTTCGAGGACGTACTCACAGGCCGCCCGATCTTCTTCGAGTGCGCCTTCTTCTCCTGTGGCCCAGTCCCGAACGTAGTCGTCGTAGACAGTCGTGAGGTTGATCTCGCGGTCGAACTTCCGATCCTGAATCGGACTGACCGCACGATCACGAGCGACCTCCTGAATCTTCTGGGCCAGCTCTTTGAAGATCTGCCAGTCGGTCTTGGCCTCGCCCAGGGGTTCGACCGCGGGCGTGAACGGATGTATATAGGAGTGCATATCCGTCACGCTGAGGTCGTGTTTTTCGTAGTGGCTCGCTGCCGGCAGGACGATGTCCGAATAGAGTGCCGTCGAGTCCAGTCGGAAGTTGACGTCCACGACGAGGTCCAGTTTGGGCCACAGCTCCTCCTCGACGGCGACGCCGCCTTTCGACTGGTTGAAGAAGTTTCCGCGCCAGACGAACATCGTCGTGGGGTCGGGCCGCGACCCGTCTTCGCGCTTTTCGGGGTAGACGGGCATCCACCCCTTCTCGACGGACTCTTCGATCTTCGAGCGAGTGTCCTCGTCGGTGTTGTCGAGGATTCCCGCGTGATAGTACGTCCACAGCGTCGTCGGGACGCCCCGAACCTGGCCAGTGGGGAACGAGAGGGTCTTCCAGCCGTGGAACGTCCAGATCTTCTCCTGGCCGACGTAGTGATCCACCCCGGTGCCGTTGCGGCCGATGTGGCCAGTGAGCGTTACGAGGAGCTGGATCGCCCGATTCCCGAGGTCGTTGTGGTACCAGTCGTTGACGCCCTTCCCGTGGATGATTTTTCCCGCATCCACCTCGGCGAACTCCCGGGCGATCTTCTGGTGGGTCTGCTCGCCGACGCCAGTCTCCTCGTGGACGTACTCTGGCGTGTACTTCGAGAGTTCTTCCTGGAGGTTGGCCCAGACTGACCGCACCGGGACCTGGCCGTCGGTCGTCTGGACATCTTTTTCGACTTCGAGTTGCGGGTCGAAGTCCAGTTCGATCGACTTTTCGGCGTCGTACTTCCCGCTCCGGTCGCCAAGCGAGGCCGGCGCGACCCGCAACTCGCCCTCGCGATCCTGCATGACCATCACCTTCTCGGGGTCCGCGACATCCTCGCCGAGTCCCGGGACCTCGCTGGCGCGCAGGAACTTGCCGGTGTCTTCCCGCACGAGCAGCGGCATGTCCGACTGCTCTTTGAGGTGTTCCTCGTCGTACAGTTCTTCGTCGACGATCGTCCGGGCCATCCCAAGCGCGAGCGCGGTGTCAGTCCCGGGATTGGGGCTGATCCACTCGTCGGTGTGGATCGCCGTCTGTGAGTAGTCGCTGAACACGCCGACGCGCTTGGTCCCGTTGTAGCCGGCGTCGAGGAAGTACTTCGCGTCGGGGATTCGCGTGACGTTCACGTTGCTCCCCCACGCGATGATGTAATCGGCGTTGTACCAGTCGGCGCTCTCGGCGTTGTCAGTCTGGTGGCCCCAGGTGATCGGCTGGCCCGGCGGCAGATCGGAGTACCAGTCGTAGAAACTGTGGCTGACGCCGCCGAGGAGGTTGATCAGCCGCGACCCCGAGGCGAAGCTCACGGGGCTCATCGCCGGAATCGGTGTGAACCCGGAGATAGCGTCGTATCGACCCGCCGTCACCTCGTCGACGACGTGCTCGGCGATCTCCGTCAGCGCGTCGTCCCAGGAGATACGCTGCCAGTTTCCTTCACCGCGCTCGCCGGTGCGCTTGAGGGGGTACTTCACGCGCTGGTCGGCGTCGACGTAGTCGTTGTAACAGGCACCCTTGTTGCACCCGCGCGGGTTCGGGTCCGGGAGGTCCTCGTCGAAGCGCGGATAGTCGTTTGCCTGCTGTTCGCGCCAGACCTGCCCGTTCTTGACGTAGACGTCCCACGAGCACGAGCCGGTGCAGTTGACGCTGTGGGTCGATCTGGAAATCGAGTCCCAGTCCCACTGGTCGCGATAGAAGTCCTCCCAGTCCCGATACTGATAGGACCCGATCGGGTCGTCGACGACTTCGAGGTGATTCATACCCTGTTCGGCGAGCGTTGCCCCAGTCGCACCGACGACGCCAGCGACACCGGCTCCCTTGAGGAAGTCGCGTCGAGAGACATCGTCGGGATCGTTGTTGCTACTCATTGGTCTGTATGAACGCGGTTGCGGTTCCGATTGCGATTCCGATCACGAGGAGGAGTGCTCCAGCGCCAGTCGCTGGACCGACCTCCAGGCCGGCCGCGATGACTGCCAGCCCAAGCAGTTTGCTTGCGATATCTAGTCGGCGGTACGCACGGCCAGTCAGCGTGATCTCAGTCATCGGCAGGCACCTCCCCGTCGTCGCCCGACTCGCGCAGCGTCAGATAGACGACCGCGAAGGCTGCGAGTGGGCCGAACCCGAGCGAGGCCAGCAGGATCGGGTTCAGTGTGTTCGTCCCGACGCCGAGCGCCTCCGCGAGCAGGTTGTTCATGCCCGCGATCGACGCGAGCATGATGAACACGATGGCCGCGACGCCCACGCCGGTCTGCCAGCCCCGGTCGAGCGGGTCGGCCGTGAAGTGGACGGGCTCGTCGTGGGAGTCGATGAACGGCCAGGCGAAGATAATCAGGAACATCAGCCCCGGCAGGCCGATGCCGCCGATGAACTCCGTGCTGACGTGGATCCCGACGACAGGAATCGTGAACGACAGCCACGTCGGCAGGAGCTTGAGGAACCCGTACAGCCACATGAAGAACCAGTCCGGCATGATCAGACTGGGCGTCCCGGCGGGGTTGTTCGGCCCGTACTCGGCGATGTTGTGGACGGGCAGGAACCCGGCCAGAATCGACAGCGTCGCCAGCGTCAGGAAGAACACGACCGCCGACACTGCGGCCTGATTCGGGAACGCCGGCAGGCCGACCACGACGCTGTCGTCCTCGCGGTCGACGGTCCGCTGGCCGCCGTCGCTCGCGGCGGCCGAGGCGTCTTCGACTCTCCCGGCAGATTGCACGTCGCCATCACGCTGTGCTTCGGTGTGTTTCTGCCGGATGAGAATCCCCATGTGCAGCGCTAATCCGCCGGCGATCAACAGCGGGATCACCAGGACATGCAGGAAGTACAGCCTCGGGATGGTCGAACTGGAGGGGAACTCCCCGCCGAAGACGACCTTCGCGATTGGTTCCCCGAGGAGTGGAATCGACTTCGCGACGTTGTAGCCGATTCCCGTCGCCGTCGCGGCGAACTCGTCGAAGGGAAGGGCGTAGCCAGTGTAGGCTGCACCCATCGCGAGGACGGCCAATCCTGCGCCGACGATCCAGTTTGGCTCTCGTGGGTTTCGATAGGCTCCGGTGAAGAACACCCGCAGCATGTGCAGGCCGATCGAGGCGACGAAGAGGTGGGCCGCCCAGTGGTGGAACCGGCGGATGAACATCCCGAATGGAACGTCGTAGGTGATCTGCAGGACCGACGCGAACGCGGCCGGAAGTTCGTCACCCTGGAATTTGGCGACGCTACCCTCGTAGGTCGTCGTCGAGGTCGAGGGCTCGAAGAAGAAACCGAGAAAGATCCCGGTGAGTGCGAGCATGACGAAACAGAACAGGGCGACCTCGCCCAGCAGGAACGAGTCCTCGGCCGGGAACGCTTTGCCCGCGTACTCCTCGGCTTCATCGAGGTCGAGGCGGTCGTCGACCCATCGATAGAGGAGTTGTGTGATCGCCATCATCCACCTCCCGCCCCGACTGGGGCCTCGAAGTCACCCGTCGCCACGAGATAGCCGTCACTCGAAATGGTGATCGGTAGCTGTGGCAGGGCGCGCGGCGCTGGACCGCCGGTGACAGTCGCGCCCTTCCGGGGATCGTACTTCGCGTAGTGGCAGGGACACTCCCAGGTGTTGCCCTTCCGGTTTGCGACCATACATCCCGCGTGCGTACAGATCTTCGAATACGCGGCGTACCCACCGGCAGTGTACGCCATCTCGGTGTCGCCGCCGTACTCAGACTCGGGGAATCGAACGAGGAGCGTCGGCGCGCGCTCGATCCCGGGCCGTGGCTCCGGGAAGACGGTGATCTGTTCGCCGTTTTTCAGTCGGTCTTCCCTGATTCGTTCGCCTTCCGAATCGACCAGCGGGACACCGTCGCCGAAAACTGGCCCCGTATATTCACGCTCGAAGACGCGCTGGAGGCCGGCCAGTGGTGCGGCGAGACTCGCGACTGCCGTCAACCCACCGACGGTCGCGAGCGCCTTGGCGTAATCTCGGCGACGCATCTCCGCGCGCACGTCCGAGTAGATGCTCGGGCGGACCTGTGCGTTCCCGTGGTGGTCATCGCAGGAACTTGCGCCGTGGCTGTGGTCGTCGCACGATTCACAGTGTCCGTCACAGTCGTCGTGTTCCCCAGTCATGGTTCGTGCCCCCGTTGTTCGGCGACCTCGACGTGCGGGATGAACCACGCGTAGTACGCCACCGTCAGCAGCGCAAGCGAGAGGAACATCCCCGCGGCGTAGATTCCGAAGTACTGCGTCCGGGCGAGCGTGAGATACTCACCCGTGAACAGCGCCGCGAAGACGATGGCCAGCACGGTCAGTCCGCCCATCGCGGCCAGTCCCTCTATCGATTCGGTCGCCTCGTGGTACGCGACCACCCACCGGTGGTCGGTGTCGATCCAGGACCACCCGACTGTGCCGCCGTCCGCAGCCGGCTCACCGTCGGTAGCAGCCTCGCTATCTGGTGGTCTCACTGCGCGATTCATGAAGCGGTGGGTAGCAACGAGCGCTCCAAAGAGCGCGAAGAGGGCGACCCAGACGATCACGCCGACCTGACTCGGCGAGAGTTTGTTGGGCGTGTCGAGAAAGCCCTCCAGTGGGCGCAACTCCGAGACGCTCTGATCGATCGCAATCTCCTCCGATGGCGGCTCGCCGTGCAGCGCGACGAACCACATCGGCAGCAGGACCGCGATCACCACCGCGAGTATGACGAGTGTCTTCCTGTTCATGGCTGTCACCGTCGGCCAGCCTCACGAGCCGGATAGAACGTCGTCTCCCGCCCGTCCGGCCCTCGGGGCTCGTGAGATTGGTGTCCGACGTTCACATCTGGACAGCTACGCTCTACTTCAAAAACCACGTACGGAACTTCTAACCTCCCGGGAAGGTGACCGAATACGTTCGGTGATAGTTTATAAAGGGATGAGTGAGTAGAAAACCACCAGCGCCGACCCACTCGAAAAATGGACGGTCACTCGGTATCTCGAAGCCGGGCCGGGAGTCCCCGATTCGAGATCGTCTGGAGTTTGCTCTGCGTTCTCATACTGTCGGCTGTAAGTTCGTACAGATATTCGGCACCCCGGGGAGCCGAATTCTTTCTACATGTTACAGCCGACAGTATCAGAAGGACTTCTTGATGCTGACGAACGCTCGTTTGTGATCCTGTTCGTCCGCGAGCAGCTGTGTCGCCAGATCGGCAGTCACGTAGTCGCCTGCCGCTTCGGAGGCCTGGATCAGCGCCTCGTAGGTCTCGATTGCGTCTTTCTCGGCCTCGATCACGCCGTCGACGACCCCTTCGACGTCGGTACTGTCTTCGGGGGGCTGAAGCATCGTCTGGCTCGGCTCGAAGTCCATCGACGCTGGCGGCGCAACGTCGTAGTAGAACAGGCGGTTGCCCAACATCTCGGCGTGGTTGAGTTCCTCCTGGACGTCCGCCAGAAGGTCCTCGGCGATGTCGTTGCCGTCGAAGGTCTCCAGATACACCGCGTTCGCGAGGTAGTTCATCACGGTCTCGATCTCGTCCTGATACGCCTGCTTCAGTAGGTCGACGACTTCGTCTGACATTGCATGCTGGCGTAGGATCGGGCGACGGTTAAAAGAGGTGGGGGAGTCTCCAGTCGGAAGAATCCCCTCGCTCTGTCGCAATTCCGGCCTGCGACTGATCGGTACCAGACGACACTGGAGCTCTATTCTGGAGTGTTATCGAACTCTTCACAGGCAGTTATTTTCGGATAGTGATAGTAATATAAATTCTGAGTAGAGAGTACGTGTATGCCGTGTGACTCATAAATACTATCAGTTACCGTTGTCTGCTCGTCACTATGCCCTCCACGCAATCGCGTCATACGCTTTTGACGGTCGGACTGGTTCTCGCACTGGTCGGTAGTAGCGGCTGCCTCGGAGCAGGGCCGCTCCTGGGTGGTGGGTGCGAGTACGGTCGAGTCACGGCGACTCCATATCCCGATGTTCCCGCGACCCTCACGAACGAAACGGTGAGTGAGTTCGCCGAGGGGTTCGAACGAGCGCGGTTGCTGGAACGCCACGCCGGGGACGGCAGGAATCTCACCTATCGGATTATCGCGGATTCCGTGAACCGAACCGGCGACGGGTGGCTGGTTCATCTCACCGGTGGGTTTGTCGAGAAAGGATGTCATGGAACGGGATCGTACGTCGCAGATGGAGTCGTCGGGGCGCAGTACTTCGTTAACGAAACCGCCGTATACCGGGCAGACGCATACTGGAATAGCTCTGTTGACCCGCGGGAGAACGGAACGAAGGTCGTGGAGAATCCGCGTTCCGATCGAACCTCAGTGAACAAGGTGACGGCTTGAGCCCGGGGCACTCGCCCTGTTCCGCCTGTAAAGATCAGTCGTCCGCACTCTCCTCGGTGGATTCCGACGCGCCACCGCCGACCGATGGCAAATTCGGATCACGGAACGGCGAGCGTCCGAAAACGGCGTCTTCGAGGTCCTGTTCGTCGAGTTGGGTCTTCAGCACGCGCTTGAGTCGGTTGATGTTCGTCGTCGTGAGATCACGCTCGTCGAGATAGTCCTGAAAGGTCTCGTCGTCGGTGATCGGGTCGAACAGTTCGTACAGACGCTCCATGCTGTCCGCGGAGAGTTCGGCGAGGCGTTCGCTGTCGTGCAATCCCAGTTGTCGCTGGCGCTCGCTGTCGACGACGTGGCTGACGACCACGAGCGTCACCGTCGGGATGGCCCGCTGGCTCCCGAACGCCGTCAGGTCGAGTTCGGCCATGATCCCGAGAACACGGTCGCGCTCCCAGGGTGTGACGTCCAGTCGCGAACAGATGGCGTGGGCGATCCGGATCTTGTCGAGCCTGTGCATCCGCTCGCTGTGGCCTTCCATTGCGGGATGTTGCTCGTCGTGGAGCCGCCGAATCGTCTCCGAGAGGTCGCCATCGGGGCTCTCGGCACGCCCGATCAGGGTCGCACTCGGGGTCGCCACGTCCCACTTGCGGACGCGTTCGTCCTTGATCGCCTCCGTCCGGGGGAGCGAGCCGTCACCTGGCCCGGTCGAGACCCACCGCTCGTCCTCGGCGTGTGGCTCGTCCAGGCCCTGATCCTCGTACCGCATACGCCATCCTCTGCACCCAGGGGCAATGAATGGACGGGTCTGCAGCTACCGCTCGAAACAGTGGTCTCCGAAAAGGCTCACTATCAGCCATTACGACGAGAAGCACTTAAAGAACGAACGGTCAGGCCGGAAATTCGTCTTCCCACCTGAATTTGCCGTCACGTTGAATCACTTCACCGTCGACCTCTATTCTCGATCCCTCGTCCATGCTGGTGATGAGATCGACGTGGACCGCACTCTCGTTGCCGGATTCGCCTTCAGGGAGACAGGAATCGTAGGCCCGCCCGAGCGCGAGGTGGACGGTTTCGGCCATCTTCTCGTCGAAGAGGATCGAGTCAGTCGGGCGGTCGATGCCGCGGTTCATCCCGATCCCGAGTTCGCCCAGACGCTTCGCTCCCGCGTCAGTTTCGAGTACCTCGCCGATCACGCTCTCGCCCATTCCGGCACTGTAGTCGACTACTTCGCCGTCCTCGAATTCGAGGCGAACCTCCTGCACGCGTTGCCCTCTGATCGTCATCGGCACGTCGAAGACGACTGTCCCCTCGGGATTCTCGGGCGCGGTGAACACCTCGCCACTGGGCAGATTGTGTGAGTCGTATGCCACCGAAGCGGCGCTGTTGACGGCCGTTCGATTCTCGATTGACATGGTCAAATCGGTGTCCCCGGCGACGATCCTGACCGCGGTACCGCCGTCGAGAATCTCTTTCAACTGGCCCATTTCCTCGGCGAGAGACTGCCAGTCCCGGAGGACAGCGTTGTAGACGAAATCCTGGTATTCGGGAAAGCTCATCCCGGCCTGCTGGGCCATCGCCCGGGTCGGGTGGACCGTCGAGACCCAGTCGGTGTCCATCCGTGCCTCCCGGATGGCTTGCTGGGACCTGCTGAAGGCGCTCTGGCGCTCGCCCGGAACGTCTGCCATTGCGGCTGCATTCCAGCCACCGCCGAGGATGAGGACGCTGTCTGCGTTCTCGTACAGTGCCAGCTCGTGCGCTGGGTCGGAGTCGAACTCGTCGTCGTGGCCCGTCAGATAGGCCCGTCCGAGTTCGGCGGATCGATATAGCGACACGAGGTTTGCGCCGCGCTCACCCAACACCTCCGCAGTCGCTACAGCGAGGTCGTGTGCACCCTCCGAAACGGTCATCACGACGTTCTCCCCACGTTCGATTCGGGCACTCCAGTCGACCAGCGTCTCGGCGTGCTCGTACACTCGATCGTCCATGGAACAGATGTCGGCTAGATCCCCAAAACGACTCGGGTTCGACTACGGGAGCCCCCGTACTCACAGCAGTTATCAATCGATATACTTGACCGATATTGGTTTTACCGAGTACGAACAATGCGAATGGTAGATGTCGTCCCAGACGATCGTCGGCGTACTCGTGATCGTGGCCGCGATGGCCGCGGTCGTGAGCTACGCGATCTGGCGAAACCGGCCACGGACAGGGGCGACGTGGCTTTCGCTCGCGACCTTCGGAGTTGCGTTGTGGAGTATCGGTGACGCCATCGCACTGGCAAGACCGTCTGAGTGGACTGTCGTCGGTGCTGCGTACCTGGCGACGGGCGGCGCAGCCGCAAGTACAGTCTGCTGGATTCACTTCAGCGCGAGTTACACCGGCCGAGACGAGTGGCTGACGCCTGAGCGATCAGCTATCCTGTGGGCGATTCCGGCCGCTCTCGTTCTCGGTGGCGTCATCCAGCCCTCGATCTATCTGCGCGACGGTGGTGCACACGTGGGGTCGCTGTCGTTTGCGCCGGGCCCACTGTACTTCGGTCTCGTGGCGTACGGCTATCTCTGCCAGGTATTGGGGATCGCCCTGCTTCTCGGAAAGTTACAGCACTCGCGAAACGTCTACCGTCGGCGCACGTTCCTGTTCGTCTTGATCGGGTCGGTGATGGTCTCTGGGCACTTCCTCAGCGTCATCGGTCTCAGTCCATTTCCGAACACGGCGCTCGGGCCGCTGCTGTTTCTCGGAATCGGTGCGCTCTCGATCCTGGTCCTCTATGACGACTCGTTCCTGCAGTTGCTCCCTGTCGAACGGATCTACGGGCTGTTCGGCGGTCGTTTTCAGGAACTGGGGCCGATCGCACGCGATGCCGTCATCGAGGAGATGGGCAGTGGCGTCGTCGTCCTCGACACCAACAACCGGATCGTCGACCTGAACCCCGTAGCGAGGCGAATGTTGGGTACGTCTGACGAACGGATCGTCGGTGATCGCGTCGAGTCGATCCTCGATCCTGACGCCTTCGAAGCCGATCAGCTCCCGTTTCTCGGGACGGATGTCCGGAAGGGGCGATTCGACGGCGTATGGGTGCAGACACCCGATGGCAACCGCCGGTGTTACGATATCGTCCTCACGGATCTGGGTGACAGAGGTGACGGGGTCAATGGTCGCGTGGCGATCATCCACGATGTCACGGAAAAACAGCTGCAACAACAGCGACTGCAGGCCCAGACACGAAAGCTCAAACGCCAGAACGAGAACCTCGAAGAGTTCGCGACTATCGTCAGCCACGATCTCCGGAATCCACTGACTGTCGCGACGGGGCACGTCGAGTACGCCTACGAAACTGGAGACACAGACCGTCTGGAGGCGGCGATACGGGCCCACGACCGGATCGAGAGCATCATCAGCGATGTCCTCCAGCTCGCCCGCCAGGGCCGGTCTGTCGACGAGACCGAACCCGTCTCGGTCGCCGAGACTGCCGAAGCCGCGTGGGAGTCCGTCGAAACTGATGGCGCGACACTGGAGCTTCCTTTCCCTGCGGAGACGACCGTCGAAGCCGACGCGAGCCGTCTCCAGCAGGTGTTCGAGAACCTCTTTCAGAACTCCATCGAACACGCAGCTGCTATCCAGAAACCCGGGAGTACGGCAGCGGACGGCGGCCCCAGCACGGGTTCGAGTGTGGTGACGGTTCGGTTGGGCACGACAGCTAACGGATTTTACGTCGAAGATGACGGCCCCGGAATCCCACAAGAGGAGCGCGAGAGCGTGTTCGTCGAGGGCTACACGACCGATGAAGCTGGCACGGGCCTCGGACTGGCAATCGTCTCGATGATCGTTGACGCCCACGGCTGGGATATCCTCCTTACCGAATCCGACAGCGGCGGAGCACGGTTCGAGATTACGATCTGACGCCGCCGAAACGACCAACAGGCCGCCACCTGATACTGACGTATGCAGATCACGTCCGCGATCAGCACCCACGCGATCGAGTGGTCTTACGGCGAGTACGTCGAGCCGCTGTCAATTCACGTCGTCCAGGCCGACGACGCGACTGTCATGATCGGCGGCGGTGACGAATCTATCGCCGACGAGGTCCTCGACGTCGCTCGGGCCCACGAGATAGATGTCGTGCTGGTCGAGCACGCCCATATCGATCACTACGGCGCGGTCCCACCCCTCCAGGACACCCTCGGTGTCGATGTTGCGATTCCGGAGCGGGACGCCGATGCGCTCCGGGCGGCTGGAATACAGCCAGATGTCACGCTTGAAGATGGCGAAAAGCGGTGGGGAATCGAAGCCATTTCGACTCCGGGACACACGCCCGGGAATATGGCCTACCGGACAGACGAGGTCCTACTCGCGGGGGATACTGTCGTCGGAAGCGACTCCGTGTTCGCGGCAAGCGAGGACTGGTCAGGACCGCTCGCGATCATCGAAGCACGGTTCAACACCGACGACGCCCGGGCCAGACAGAGTATTTCGCACCTCCGGGAGTTCGACATCGAAACTGTGCTGCTCTCACACGGGACACACGTTCTTGAGGACGCCGACGGGGCGATCGAGGGACTCTGCGGTGATCTCGAAGCGTGCACCGGGTAGCGGGGGAATGCAGAAAGCCTTTGGAGAGAAGCACCGATGGGTGTGGTATGATCGACCAGACTATCGAGGAAATCGAGGAGATGCAGACTCACAGCTCCTCCGTCGTCGCCGTCAAGGCCGCCGACGCCCTCCGGTCGCTGCTCGACGATGACTTCCCGACCGTCGAGGAGTACGTCCGCGCCCTCGAACGGAACAGCAGCGCGCTCCGGCGGGCCAAACCCTCACATGCGTCGCTGTACAAGACCCAGCGACAGATCATCGACACCGTCACCGACGCCAACGTCTCTACTGTCGAGGAAGCCCAGGAACTCACCGACACTGTCATCGCCGACGTCATCGACACCGTCGAGTCGGCCAAACAGGAGGCCGCCGAGACGGCACTGACCCTGCTGGATGATGGGATGACGTTGCTCACGCACGACTACTCGACGACAGTGCTCCGGACGCTCGAACTCGCAGCCCAGAAGGACTACCAACTCACCGTCTACATCACGGAAGCCCGCCCTCGCTATCTGGGCCGAAAGACTGCCCGGGCGCTCGCCGAGATCCCCGAGATCGATCCGCATCTGCTCGTCGATAGTGCCTGTGGGTATTTCCTCTCGGAGTGTGACCGCGTGCTCGTCGGGATGGACAGCGTCGTCGACGGAAACCTCTACAACCGGATCGGAACCTACCCGATCACTGCGACAGCAGCCGACGTCGGCGTCCCTGTCACGGCCGTCGGCGCGAGTGCGAAAATGCCAGCGGGCGGCTTCCAGTTCGAGAACGAATTCCGCTCCGTGAGCGAAGTCATGCGCGAGCCCGCAGAGGGGTTCGTCGTCGAGAATCCAAACTACGACGCTACGCCTGTCGAACTGCTCGACTCGATCGTCACCGACGACGGGATCAAGCGGTACGAGTGATCGATTCGACGCCTGTACAGCGGCGCTACATGTACATCCGGTCGTCGGGGTACTGTTCTTCACCCGTTCGCTCGACGCGCTGGGCAAGTTCGGTGTAGTACGTCGAAACTTCGCTCGCGAACGTTTCCAGCGGGGCGGTGTCCAGTTCGAGGTCGTACACCCGGACGACGGCGTCCAGCAGCCGGAGGGCAGCTTCGGCGTCGGGCGATTGGGCGTGGGCCGGCGTTGTGAACAGGCAGGTCGGCCGCTCGGTCGTGAGTCCGCGCGTCATGACGCTGCCGTTGAGCCCTTCCAGATAGCCACCGTGCATCGGCGTCAGGTCGGTGTCGGCCAGCCGCCGCTGCTGGTAGGTTTCGGTCGCGATGTAGAACGGTTTGTGGTCGTCGGGACCGTGCGCGAACGGGACGCCCGAACAGAGTGTAACCTCGTCGATATCGTCCCGGTCGGTCCACTCGAAGAGACTCTCGGCGAACTCTTCGGCGACAAACTCGGGGACGGGAAGTTCGCCCACGAGGACGATCACCTCTGTGTCGGGACTGGTGAACAGGCGAGAGTGGTGACGCGGGGTCCCCGACTCGAACGGCGTGATCGATGGCAGCCCGCTGGCCCGGATGTGTCCCTGCGGCTGTAAATCGAGTTGCTCGACCAGGTAATCGACTGCCGTCAGTCCGGCCAGACCGTACTCCGCAAAGCCTGCCAGCAGGATTTCACCAGGCGACCCCTCGTAGTGAACGTCGAACGTTGGTGTCGTACTAGCCATGGTGGACCCTAGCGGCAATACCCTCTTGTAACCCATCGCTTCCCGTGGCGCAATCCTTTTTTGTGCCCCGGGTGTCCCCACGCTCATGACTGGAGGTGGCGTCGCTGGGTCGTTTGTTTCCGGAGCCATCGGGCAGACGCCACTCGTGACTGAGACGATCACCAATCTTCTCGAACGCGCTGACGAATTCGTCCCCCCGTGGATCGTCAATCTCGGACAGGTCATCCTCGTCGTCGTCCTGTCGTACATCATTGCGCAGGTACTCGTTCGCCTGCTGGGTCGGCGGATCGCCCGTCGATCGGATCGACCGAGTCTCACGCGGTTGGCGATTCGCGCCCTCAAAGGAGCCGTCTACCTCGGTGGCTTTTTCGCCATCCTCAGCATTTACGGGCTCCGACTCGGGGAGATTGCCCTTCAGGTCACTGTCTTCACGGCCGTGGTCGGTGTGGTCCTCGCCCCAATCGTCGGCAGTTTCATCAGCGGGGTCTTCTTGCTGGCTGACCAGCCCTTCGAGATCGGCGACATGATCGAAATCGTTGATACGGGCCAGCGTGGGTTCGTCGAAGACATCACACTCAGGTATACGAAGATCTTTACGCTCGACAATACGTTCGTCGTCATTCCGAACGGGACGATCCGTGACCGGGACGTTATCAACTACTCGGCCGAGGACAAACGCACGCGACAGACCCTCGACATCGTCGTTACCTACGAGGGTGACCTCCAACAGGCCCGGAGACTCATCGAAGACGCAGCGAGAGATGTCGAGAACGTCATCAGTGGCGGGCCGTCGATCCGCGTCGGCGCGGCTCGATACCCGGCCGGTCCCACCTGTTACATCAACGAGTACGGCGATCATGGCGTCCATCTGACGCTCCGATACTGGCTCGAGGAACCGTACAAACTGCTGGCCGCGCGGTCGAACGTCCAGACCGCTATCTGGGACCGACTGGAGGACGCCGATGTCGAAATCGCCTATCCCCACTCACACGTCGTCTTCGACGATACTAGCGGTGAATTGCCTGTCTCGATGCGCTCTAACGCCCCCGGTCCGGACGACCCGTCATCGGCCGATCCCGGTCGTGCCGAGTAACGTCTCTGTTCACATCCTGAGAACACATATTCCAAGAAGGATCCAATGGATTTATATCGGACTGGGCGAGATAATTAGCCGTACGCTCAGGCCAGCGAGAGTCCCCGCAGGTTGGTCCCCGCGGACTCCCACGTCTCGTGTCGTCAGTAGCTGTTGTTGTCGTCCAAGAGGCCAGGGAGCGCGAGAGGTATCTACGATGAAAGACTCCTCCAACGACGAGCGGAGAACTGATTCCTGTCCGGAGTGTCGCGACCGGATAGTGCAACGAACGGCGAGCGAGCGTCGGTGTCACTCGTGTGGGCGCCAGATCGACTCGGAAACTCCGGAACCACCTACCTCCGGGCGGGTGGCACGGTCGACCGCCGGTAGCGGACCCCCACGACGGCCAGGACACCGTCTCTCGACGTACATGGGCGGCTGTTCGCGCGACAGTCGATCCAGACGGATTGGTCCGTCCAAACAGCGGCGGCTCCGTCGCCAGCGACGCTGGCAGCGTCGGATCGCGACGGACGCGATCGGCGATTCCCGACGGATCGGAATCGCCGAGATCGAACGACTGAGTGGGAGACTCGGGATCGGCGAACGAATCGAGACGATGGCGGCGACGATATTTCGGCGCGCTGTCGAGGAGCGACTGCTCTACGGTCGGTCCTGTGAGTCGGCCGCTGCGGCGGCGGTCTACCTCGCTGTACGGCGCTCGGGTGTTCACCGGAGATTAACAGAGATCGTGACGGCGAGTTCCGAGTCACGTCGCCGCGTTGCCCGCGACGCCAGGCACCTCAAGCGCGAGCTCGAACTGGCTGTCGAACCGCCAGCAGCCGAGGAGTACCTTCCGCAGATCAGCTCGGCGCTCGGGCTGGACGAACGAAGCGAGCGACGGGCACGACAATTGCTGGAAGCGGCTATCGACGCAAATATGCATAGCGGCCGGGATCCTGGTGGGCTGGCCGCCAGCGCTTGTTACACAGTATCGTTACTCGAGGATGGGCCGGGATGTTCGCAGTCGGCGGCGGCCACGGCCGGCGACGTCTGTCCGGAGACGATTCGGCAGCGGCATCGTGAGCTTCGTGAAATCTGCTCGGACGTGTTCGAGGCTGAGTCTCTCGACGGGCGACCCGAACTACCGCAGCAGGCACAGCTGGTGATCTGACGGCGGACCGACGTGAGTAGACTGGGGTTATAGGCGGTCCTCGGGTTTTATTAGGTCGGTAGCGCGTGGTACGACCAGGCGGACTGTCGAACTCTGCAGACAGACTGGAGCAGATCTATGTCAGCAATTCAGGTCGAAGAAATCGCGTATCGCGGCTGGGAGCACTGCATCAGAGTCAGCAACGGCCATCTCGAACTAGTCGCCACGACCGATGTCGGGCCGCGAATCGTCGACTTCCGGCCGGTCGACGGGGAGAACATCTTCTTCCACGACGAGAACGTCGTTGGGACCACCGAGAGCAACGAGTGGGAGGTCTACGGCGGCCACCGCCTCTGGCACAGCCCGGAGGCCCACCCACGGACGTATCAGCCTGACAACGACTCAATCGAGTACGAGCGAACCGCTCGTGGCTGTCGACTGGTCCAGCCGGTCGAAGAAGAGACGAACATCCAGAAGGCGATCGAAATCGAGATGGTTCCCTACGAACCGGTCGTCGAGGTCACACACGAACTGACCAACGGTGGCCTCTGGAGCGTCGAACTCGCGCCGTGGGCGATCTCGGTCTGCAAACCGGGGGGAACCGCTGTCGTCCCCTTCCCGGACGGTGATCCGAGTGAACTCCTGCCCGACAGGTCACTCGTCTTCTGGCCGAGTACCGACCCGAGCGACGACCGACTTCAGTACGTCGACGATCACGTGCTCGTCGACCACGACGAGGGCCAGGAACTCAAAATCGGCGCAAACGGACTCGACGGCTGGACAGCCTACGTCAACGACGGGACGGCGTTCGTCAAGACTTTCGAGCACGATCCGACAGCGACCTATCCCGATCGTGGCGCGTCCGTCGAGGTGTTCATGATCGATCCGCTGCTCGAACTCGAAACGCTTGGCCCGCTGGTCGAACTCGATCCCGGCGAATCGACCACGCACACCGAACGCTGGCACCTTTTCGATTCTGTCGAACAGCCCGAGGACGGCGAGTCAGCTGCCGACCTGGCGGCCGATCTCGACTAGGTGCTTTATGGGGTGTCACACCCTACCATAGGGGTATGGCCGGCATCAGCTACAGGGACTTTCTCGATCGAGACTACGAACCAGCCGCTGAGGACCTCGTCTGTGAGTTCGCCGTCCAGCCAGCCGAGGGGCTGGACATGGACGGCGTCGCTGGGCGGGTCGCCTCGGAGAGTTCTAACGGGACCTGGGCCGAACTCCAGGTCGAGGGGTCGATTACGGACCTGAGCGCGCGTGCATTCGAGGTCTCTGAAGGCCGAGTACTCGTCGCATACCCCGACGCGCTGTTCGAGCCCGGGAGCATGGCCCAGGTGCTCTCGTGTATCGCCGGCAATATCATGGGAATGAAGGCGGTCGATCGGATCCGCTTGCTGGACTGTGAGTGGCCCGAACAGCTGGCGTCGAGCTTCCCTGGGCCGCAGTACGGCTCGTCGGTCCGCGAACGAATCTTCGACGCGGGCGACCGACCGATCACTGCGAGCGTGCCCAAACCCAAAGTCGGACTCTCGACCGACCAGCACGCCCAGATCGGGTACGAGATCTGGACCGGTGGCGTGGACTTGCTGAAAGACGACGAGAACCTCACCGATCAGGCATTCAACCCGTATGAGGACCGCCTCACCGAGAGTCTCGCGATGCGTGACAGAGCACAGGAGGAAACCGGCGAGACGAAGAGTTATCTCGTGAACGTTACTGGCCCGGGACCGGAGATGCTCGAACGGGTCGATCTGGCAGCCGAACACGGCTGTGAATACGTGATGGTCGACGTGGTAACTGCCGGCTGGGGGATGGTCGAGCAGGTGCGCGAGCGCTGTGCAAAACACGGGCTGGCGATCCACGCCCACCGTGCGATGCACGCCGCGTTCGATCGCGTGCCCGACCACGGCGTCTCGATGCGCGTGCTCGCCCAGATAGCCCGTCTCTGTGGCGTCGATCAACTCCACACCGGGACCGCGGGCCTGGGCAAGCTCGAAAACGAGGACACCGCTGGGATCAACGAGTGGCTCACCGGGGACCTCCACGGCCTGACCGACGTTCTTCCTGTGGCCTCGGGTGGACTCCATCCGGGGCTGGTTCCGGATCTGATCGACGCGCTCGGGACCAACATCGCGGTGCAGGTCGGGGGCGGTATCCACGGCCACCCCGACGGAAGCCACGCCGGGGCGAAAGCGTTCCGCGCGGCGATCGACGCCACGTCGGACGGACGACCGCTGTCGGCTGCAGCCGAGAACTCGCCCGAGTTGGCGAACGCCCTCGACCGCTGGGGAACAGAAGGCACGCGGTAGACTGACGGAAGGCACGCGGTAAGCTGGCTTTTTGACCGTCCGCGAGTACGTAGGCGTATGCACGAGACGCGCCGGGCAGTGCTGGATGCACTCGCTTCGGGGCCGGTATCCGGGCCCGAACTTGCTTCCCAGCTCGACATCTCACGGAACGCGGTGTGGAAACACGTCGGCGCGCTCCGTGATGCGGGATTCGAAATCGAGGGCGGAGGGGCTGGCTACACACTCGTATCGATCCCGGAGTTCGGTGGCCCGGCAGTCGAGTACGGGCTGGACACCCCCTACGATGTCGAGTTTCACGGGTCGATCCCGAGCACGAACGCCAGAGCCCGAGAGCGTGCCGCGGCCGGCGACACGAACGTCGTCGTCCTCGCGGACGAGCAGACGGGTGGCAGGGGCCGACTCGACCGCGCGTGGGCCTCCCCGAGTGGTGGAATCTGGTGTAGCCTGCTGGTCAGACCTGATCTCCCGGCAGCACATGCCCCAATCGCGACGCTCGCGGCTGCCGTCGCCGTCACTGAAGCGGTCGCGACCGTCGGCGTAGATGCGGGAATCAAGTGGCCCAACGACGTGCTCGTCGGCGATCAGGAACGCAAACTCGCGGGGATTCTCACGGAGATGGCGGGCGAACACGACCGGATCGAGTGGCTGATCGTCGGGATCGGTCTGAACGCGAACGTCGATCCCGAGGCGCTTCCAGCAGGAGCAACCAGCCTTCGAGAGCACGTCGGCGACGTCGATCGACGGGAGCTGACTCAGACGATCCTCGATCGACTCGCCGAACACCTGAGGGCTCCCCAATCCGTGCTCGACGCCTGGACGGAACACTCGCTCACACTCGGACAGCAGGTTCGAGTAGAGACTCCCGCAGAGGCGATCGTCGGCGAGGCGGTCGACGTCACGTTCCCGGGGACGCTCGTGATCGAGGGAGAAGGCGGGCAGCGGACGGTGACGGCCGGCGACTGCGAACACCTCCGCCCCGTCGACGACTGAACGTTCTCGCTCCGATCGATCACACCGACGTGGCGTTACTCTTCGTTGGAGACGCGAACGGTGAGAACGGGGATGGGCGAAGTTCTGACGACTCGCTCTGCGACGCTGCCGAGCAGGAGTCGATCCAGCCCGCCACGGCCGTGGGTCCCCATCACGATCACGTCGATCGGCTGCTCACGGGCGTACTGGACGATGCGTCGGCTCGGCGAGCCGTCGACGACCTCACGTGAAACCGGAACCTCGTCGGTAGTGGCGGCTTCGACGGTGTCGAGTGCCGCCTTGCCCTCGTCTTCGAGCATCGACGCCATCGCGTCCGCGGATGTTTCCATCGGGAGTGTGCCGAAGGCAGCCGTATCGAGCGCGTAGAGAGCGTGTATCTCCGCGCCGTGGACTGCCGCGAGCGAGACTGCGTGGTCGATCACGGCGTCCATCTCTTCGGACCCGTCCGTCGGGAGCAGGATGTGCTCGTACATTGTCCCTATTTAGCACACGCTCTGGGAGCGGCTTAACTGTTCACGGTGAACAACTCGCGTAGTCGGGGTGGACAACCTACTTATCAGTTGATCACAAACCTTCGGTCGTCCTGATGTCGCCCCGTGCAGATCCGCCGGCACCGTCCGATCCGAAGACGTTCGAGCCACCGCCGAACCGGCCGCCGCTGGAGATCGTCGAAGGCGGTGCCCACTGGATCCTCGAAGCCTACAACACGGGCAGGCGCGACGGCGAGACGTACTCCGTTCACGACACCCAGATGGACGCACTGCGGGCTGGCAAACGTCGGATGGACGAGCGCGGTCATCCCTGTCTGTTACGCTGGGATAGCGACGAGAGCGTCCGGACGATGTACTGGAATCCGGATTTCGAACACCTTGATGTCCGATACGATTCGTTGACGAAGACGTGGGTGATTCTCCCTCGCGCGGGCGACGTTCCCTTCTACGCGACCGACGATCAGGAGCTAGCGGCTCGCTACGGCCGAGAGGTCCAGCAGGCGTACGACTTCAAACACCTCGATCTGTACGACCCCGACGGCACGAAACGCCGAACAATCGACCACCGATTCGTCCGTAACGAAATCGACTCTTCGGGAGTCAGATTCGACCGTGACCGGATCGTCGAGGACGAGACGGGACCGCTCGCAGACGAGCAGAGCGACAGTGCGGTCGCCTCCGGGACGACGCCAGCCAGTGCACTGGCCGCTGCTGTTCCCGACCTGACCGACGTCGAAGTCGTTCCGACGGAGGGGCCCCTCCGGCGGTATCGGGCCGGCTGGGATGACGGTGGCGACGCTGCCATCGTGGCACTCGACCCGGAGCTATGCGACGACCGGGACGTCGTCGACGCGTTCCTCGATGTCGTCGACAACTGGAAGACGATCAGCGACAACAGCCACGTCGCGACTGTCTACGACGACGGGATCGGCCCTTCGCCCTGGATCGCGTTCGACCCTGGTGAGGCCCCCCTTCGGAAGAAAATCGACGACTTCGGTCTCCGGACGCGGGTCGACGTGATCGACGACGTCGCAAGCGCCTACGAGACGGCCATGCTGTACGACGTCCCACTCCGGGGGGCCGAACCCGACAACGTCCAGGTCCAGGCCGTCAGCACCGGCTGGAGCGGGACACTCGCAGACTGGGGCCTGACGAATCAGGTTTCCCGCGCTCTCGGGGAGACTCCTGTCGGGCACTACACCGCGCCAGAGGAACTCGAAGGGGGCCGGACGGGTCGAACGCCGATGTATCGCCTCGGCGCACTGGCGTACTACGCGATCACTCGTCGGGCCCCCTTCGAAGGCGCGAGCGCGCTGCCCGAGGCCATCCGGTCCGGCCCGCCGAAGCCGCCACGTTCGGTCGTCGACGTACCCGATGGGCTGAACGAGGTCGTCTCGACGGCGATGGCGACTGATCCAGGCCAGCGCTACGCCCAGATCAAAGACTTCAGAGACGATCTGGCCGAAGCGATCGGCTGGTAGATTGTCAATCGAGATCGATCTGGGTGCGTCGCCGGGCGGAGTAACAACCGTTTTACCGACCGACAGGGCAACGTGTGGTATGGACACGGACGCGCGAGTGGATCTGACGACCCGCCACACCCAGGAGGTCGTGACCGAGGAAGAGCTACGTGAGCTACTGGCCGACCGCGACCAGCCCAGCGCCTACATCGGCTACGCGCCGACCGGCGAGATGCACATCGGCCACTTCACGACGATGCGCAAGCTCGCCGACTTCATCCGGGCTGGCCTCGATGTCACGGTCTTGATCGCGGACCTGCACGCGCATCTGGACGACGAAAAGAGCCCCTTCGACCTGCTCGAAGCCCGCTCGCGCTACTACGAGACGACGATCCGCGCGATGATCGACGCTGCTGGTGCGGACCCAGAGCAGATCGAGTTCGTTCGCGGAAGCGACTTCGAACTCGACGAAGACTACTCCCTGGAACTGCTTCGGATGGCCGCCGAGACGACAATCTCCCGCGCCCAGCGCGCCGCCAGTGAAGTCGTTCGTGAGTCCGACTCGCCAAAGTTGGGCGGCCTTCTCTATCCGCTCATGCAGACACTCGACGTCGACGCCCTTGACGCCGATATTGCCTACGGCGGCGTCGACCAGCGCGGGATCTACATGCTCTCCCGAGAGATCCTGCCCGACCACGGAGGCGAGTCGCCGATCTGTCTGTTCGCACCGCTGCTGTCGGGTCTCTCGGGCGGCAAGATGAGCGCCTCCAAAGAATCTTCGAAGGTCAATCTCAACGACTCGCCCGATGCGGTGCAGGAGAAACTCAACGACGCCTACTGTCCGATGGGCGAGGTCGAGGACAACGGCGTCCTCGAATACGTTCGCTATCTCGTCTTCCCGATCCTCGAAGAAGCGGGCGAAGACTTCGTCGTCGAGCGCCCCGAGCAGTACGGCGGCGACCTCGTCTACGAGAGCTACGACGAACTGGAAGCCGACTTCGTTTCCGAGGAACTGCACCCACAGGACCTGAAGAACGCAGCGGGTGGGTACATCTCCGACGTGATCGATCCGATCCGGACGCGTCTGGACGGCGAAGACGACCTGCTGGCGACGGCCTACCCCGAAAAGTACGACTGATAGCGATTATTGTAGCGATTTACCGCTACGACCGCACGATTGCGTGCGGTCGATGTGGAACAGACCTACAATAATCACTATGATACGGCGGGATGTTCTCACGCGACGGGAATACCGACAGCGGCTTTTATCGCCAGTTCCGAGTTGTCGGATAATGACAGTCACGCGACGGAGATACCTCGCAGCGGTTTCCGGTGTGGCAGGTGTAGCGCTGGCCGGCTGTGGCGGTGGCGACGTGAACCGGACGACCTACGACGCAGACACTGCCGAAGCCCCGAGCGAAGTCAGCGACTACGTCTCGGATTCGTCGAATTTCGACGGCTCGATGGTCGACCTCACCGGACGTGACGAGGTCGAAGTGATGGTCGGTGTCAGTGGGAACAACAATTACTATGCGTTCGGACCGCCGGCGATCAAGGTTTCGACGGGGACAAAAGTGGTCTGGAACTGGACTGGTCGGGGAAGAAATCACAACGTCGTCTCGAAAGGGAGTGGACCACTATCGTCCAGCCCCAGTAGTCAGAAAGGCCACACCTATAACCATACGTTCCAGAACAGCGGCATCTATCTATACTACTGTACTCCGCACGAAGTCTACGGCATGAAAGGTGCAGTCGTCGTGGAGTGAGTCGGACACCTCAGGGGCTGGTCGTGGAGAATAGGCGACCTACGCCTTCAAATGTCATTCCATAGCTCGTCGTTGGACATGGATATATTAATCAATAGATCATCTACTATATTTGAGAATATAATAGGTATAAAGATTTAAATAAAGGTGGTTTCATAGCTCACTTGGATTCAATATGGTAGAAAACACTCGAAGGAATATATTAAAAAGTATTGCCGGGGGAACTTCTGGAATGATTATTGGAAGCTCATTATCAAATAGTGTGAGTGCAGAGAGCCAAGATCCCAGACCAAAAGATGTCACAAACAGTGGAGCACTAGATCTGGAAGATTCCTGGTTGAAATCTTCAAATAGGAAGAAAGATATTCAGGGGACTGAATTTTATTTCCAATTTGAAAATTATTTTGATAGGGATACTATTTACTGCTTGTTTGGAACACAAACTGGGCAAAAAATGAGGGTTTTAAGCACACTTGCTTATATGGGCTGGCTTAATACTGATAATCCGGGATTAGAATCGGTTTCTACTTCGATTAATTATAAATTCAAGGGGTCTGGGATTGATATCTCAGTTCCTCCAAGTGTCACTCTCTCAAACACCGAAAACACTGCATCCGTGTCTTCAACGTTTGATGATTTATCAGAATCTGATCAGAATGGCGTGTGGCATACTGTTAATGAGATGAGTTCTAAAACAAGCTGCCCTGCTTATTTTGAATCTATCGGTGGAGTCATAGTAACATGTGATTATACGTTGAACTTTGGTAATTATGCAGAAACTGTCTCATTCAAAAACAAAACTTCGCCATGGGAAGGATAAAAATTACTGTATAGTGATGGATACGGCCTGAGCCACTCTTTGAGAAACCATATATCTCAAAACTATCAGATGGATTCAGATAATCACACCCTGGATTTATGGGTGCACAATTGACTATAGCCCAATCGTTTATTTCCTCACCATAAACCATCTAGCAGAAGTCCCACAAACATTTTATCTCGTTAGGGCGGATGGAAATCCAGATTTAATAGAACTATTCTTTGACAGAATAAAATCATATGTCCCCGGAGTCAGAGTCTATAGATAGAATACTACCCAATAATAGCCCCATCTGGATTGCGTATGTAAAGTCATCCGAACATACTAGGCAAAAGTTACCTGTTAGTTGGAAAACTTATAGTAAACATGCCAGGCATTCCTTCGCTGGGCGGCGGTGACACCTTTGACGAGCAGGACACGTTCGTTGAAGAGAACCTCCCGGGCCCCGGATCGTTTCTCGACGATGCGGACATTCTGACCGGTGAGGATCACGTCCAGTTCCACGCCATTGCTCGCGAGGTGTTCGAGGAACGCGGTGTCTACGATGTCACCTTCGGGTACAACCTCGCGAAACTCAACCGCGATACCCGCCATCCAGACGCCGGCTTCCGATACGCTCGTGATCCCGAGGACGCCTCGATTCTGCTGGCGGAGTTCACGCCGACGACGGAGTTCTGTCCGCAGGGCGACTCGCTGGCGCTAGGCGCGTTTCGGGCGTTCAACGGTGAGAGCGACGCCCACGAGTTCGACCTCGTCAGGGTTCGAGTCGACGAGATGTTGACCGACAGCGCGCTCGTCAATCAGCGGCTACAGGCGCTCGAAGAGCACTACGCCGAAACTGGCGAGATTCGTCACGATATCGGCCTCGGCGATGACGAGGACGGCGAGGTCCCGACCGAGCGTGGGACCGAGTTGCCGTTCTGAGCGCCACAGCTGATTTCCCCTCGGCGACTCGTTTCCAGAAAGGCAGATGACGGCATACCAGTCTGGTTCAGTCACAGTCCTCCACGTCGACGACGAGCCGGGACTCTGTGAGGTCGTCGCGGAGTTTCTCGAACACAAATACGACTGGCTCGCCGTCGAGACAGCGACTGACGCCGAATCCGGAATCGAGCAAGTCCGCCAGAATTCCATCGACTGTGTCGTCAGCAGCTACGACGTGCCCGGAACTGACGGTCTGGCGTTTCTGAAATCCATTCGATCGGAACGGCCTGATCTTCTATACTGGCAAAGGAAGCGAGGAAATCGCCAGCGAGGCTATTTCCGCGGGCGTCGACGACTATTTGCAGAAGGGGGCGACGACCGACCAGTACGACGCCTTGGCCAATCGGATCAAGAACGTCGTCAATCGCCAGCGTGCGGAGTCGGCGGCCGACGCAGCGGACGAACGCTATCACAACCTCATCGCCACAGCCCCAGTTCCGATCATTGTGTCCGACGAGACCGGTGCAGTTGTCTACGTCAACGATGCGGCTCTGGACTTTCTCGAAGCACCCGACGCGGCTGCCCTCAATGACGTCACGATGCCCGAGCTACTAATCGAAGACGATCGCGAGAAGTCTCTCGCCCGGTTCAGGACGCTGTTCGAGGAAGGCGATTCCGCCCCCGAGACCGAATTCCGCATCCGGGCATTGGATGGAACTGTCAAACGAGCCGTCGTGGCCACTGCGCCAGGAATATACAGGGATCAGCCAGTCGCCCAGGCCGTGGCTCGCCACGTCTTCGAGACAGACTCACAGGAGTAATCACCCGCGTAGGAACTTCGATCGACCCGCCTCCATCCCATGATGGAAAGCGCTTTGTCCGGCCCCGCGCGAGGGACCGATAATGAGTCTCAGCGACGGCGACCGCGAACTCGTGACCGACCATCTCGGTCGCGAACCGACACAGGCCGAGGCGGCACTGTTCGAGAACCTCTGGAGCGAACACTGTGCGTACCGTTCTTCGCGCCCGCTACTCGGGGCGTTCGAAACCGATGGGGAGAATGTCGTGATTCCGCCGGGCGACGACGCCGGTGTTGTCGCACTTGATGACAATACCTACATCGCGATGGGCATCGAGAGCCACAACCACCCTAGCTACGTCGACCCTTTCGACGGCGCAGCCACGGGCGTCGGGGGCATCGTTCGGGACATTCTCTCGATGGGGGCCTACCCGATCGCGCTCGCCGACAGTCTCTACTTCGGTGACTTCGACCGCGAACACTCGCGATATCTCTTCGAGGGCGTCGTCGAAGGGATCTCCCACTATGGGAACTGTATCGGCGTCCCGACTGTGGCGGGCAGCGTCGCCTTCCACGACGACTACGAGGGCAATCCGCTGGTGAATGTCGCCTGTGTGGGCCTGACCAACCCGGATCGACTTGTGACTGCCGAGGCCCAGAAGCCCGGCAACAAGCTCGTCCTGTTCGGCCGCGAAACAGGCCGTGATGGGATGGGTGGGGCTTCCTTCGCGAGCGAGGACCTGGCTGAGGACGCCGAAACTGAGGACCGACCCGCCGTGCAGGTCGGCGACCCCTACAGCGAGAAACTCCTGATTGAGGCCAACGAACAACTCATCGACGAAGACCTCGTCGAGTCTGCCCGCGACCTCGGTGCGGCCGGTCTCGGTGGCGCGTCCTCGGAGCTGGTTGCGATCGGTGGTCTCGGTGCCGATATCGAACTCTCGAACGTCCACCAGCGCGAACCCGGGATGAACGGTACGGAGATCCTCCTCTCTGAATCCCAGGAGCGGATGGTCTACGAGGTCACGCCCGAGAACGTCGAACGCGTCCAGGAGATCGCCGAGCGCTACGAGATGCAGGCCTCGGTCATCGGCGAACTCACTGAGGGAACGTATCACTGTACCTTCGAGGGCGAAACGGTCGTCGACACCGACGCCGAGTTCCTCGGTGACGGCGCACCCATGAACGACCTCGAACACGTCGAGCCCGTCCAGCCCGACCGCGATCTTCCCGACTTCGATCTCGACGAGGCCTTCGAAACTGTGGTCGGTGCGCCAAACACGGCAAGCAAGCGCTGGGTCTACAGACAGTACGATCACGAGGTTCAGGTCCGAACGGCCACGCCGCCGGGCGACGACGCGGCGCTGCTCGCTGTCAGGCAAGCAGGGAAAGGTCTCGCTATCTCCTCGGGTGCTGACCCGAACTGGACCAGCGCCGCGCCGTACCAGGGAGCCCAGGCAGTCGGCCTGGAGAACGCGACCAACATCGCGGCCAAAGGCGCGACGCCGCTGGCTGCCGTCGACTGTCTCAACGGTGGCAACCCCGAGAAACCCGGCGTGTATGGCGGTTTCAGGGGGATCGTCGACGGCCTCGCCGACATGTGCAAGACGATCGGCGTACCGGTCGTCGGCGGGAATGTCTCTCTGTACAACGACTCGGTCTCTGGTCCGATCCCACCGACACCGACGCTGGCGATGGTCGGCACGAAGGATGGTTACGATGCTCCACCGCTCTCGCTGTCAGGCGAGGGTACGCTTTTGCTGATCGGTGGTACTGACGACGATCCTGCTCTCGGGGGCTCGGAATTGCTCGCTCGCCTCGGTGGTAGCGATCAGTTCCCCGAACTCCCAGAAAAACCTGGCGAGCTGATCGAGACGGTTGCCGAAGTGGCTGACTTCGAAGGCACACTCGCGACGCACGACGTGAGCCACGGCGGTCTGGCCGTCACGCTTGCGGAGATGATCACCGAAGAGGCAGGGGCCACCGTTTCTCTCAACGACCCGGCAACGCTGTTCGATGAACAGCCCGGTCGCGTCGTGATCGAGACGACTGAGCCAGAAGCGGTACGAGATGCCTTCGACGATGTGGCACCAGTCGTCGAAGTCGGTAGCGCGACCGAAACCGGTGCCGTGAACATCGACGCCGGGAGCGAATCGATCACGTACGAGGCCACCGACATTGCCGAACTGCGCGCTGTCATCGAAGACGAGCTCGCCTGATACGCCAATACCCGGTTTTCAGACATTCTACCGTCGTATTTCGAACATCAGGAGAGACAACTATCGCCGTCGATTTGCTATAGCAGTATACGATTTATGAGTTTCACAGCTTACTGGATGGTGGCGATAGAATGTCCGGTGTTAGAACAAAATCCCTGTTCAACCTGAACTATCTTCGAAGGGAGAATCCAGACAGTGACGCCCGGTGCCAATCCGATACCGCAGCACAGACCACGTTCTGACGCTACTACGGATAGTTACGTCGCACTGTCCTGTAGCAGCACCGACACCGCGGCGGTGTCACTTCCACTCAAATACACACTATCCCGACGCTGGTCCCAGTACGTTCGAGATCTCCTCTCGAACTGCTGTAGTGTCTCGGTAGAAGGTAGCTCCGGTCCTTTGGAGGTGGTGGGAGTAGCGGCGGCCCACGGCCTGTCATAGCGATCGGTCCGAAACCAACAAACATCCCAATTCAGTGGCGCTGTGTCGTGGGAAGTCCCGCTGGTCACAGGAGGGGGAGTCACAATCGAGCAAACGCTTCCAGACGTTCAGTTGTCTCTCGGAATGTAACGCGGAAAGTGGGACTCTGTGGGCGGGACTCGTGTCGAACTTGCACCCACCTCTATCCAGTACGGGGATTTCTAGCAGCGTTCTTGCGATCAAACTCGACCACTGATGACGGTGACCTCAGACTTCTGGGAGAACAGTTGACTATCGAACTCGGATAGACGCTCCCGAACGTCGGCCTCTAGTGCTTCCACGTCACCGATCGCCTCGAAATCGACGAACGACAACGAGAACACGTATGCGACGATCAGTTCGAGGTCCCATTCCCGATGGTGGTCGAATGTCACGACTTCGACGTCGGAGAAGCCACGTTCTGCGAGGAGTTCATCCCAGGGATTCTCGTACTCGATGTCGGCAGGAACGGTCCGTTCGGGGAGGTCCAGAAAGTCATCGACGACTGTGTAGATCGCTCGTTGCCAGGGTTCCTGGCCCTGAGTGAGCCACTCCGGATCGTCAAATATCGCCACGCCGCCGTTGTCCTCAGTGATTTCGCGGAGCCGATCGAGTGTACGCTCTTGATCCACCCAGTGAAAGGCTCGACCGATCGTCGTAAGACGTAACGGCCCCAGTTCAGGACCGATTTCGGTATCTGATCCGACGATCCACTCGATGTCAGTCACACCAGCAGTTGTGGCCTGCTGACGCCCTGCTGCGATCATCGACTCGCTGGGGTCAAGCGCGACGACATCGCCGGCGTACCCTGAAAGGGGGATGGCGAGCTGTCCAGTTCCGCAACCGAGATCGAGGACTCGAGTGCCCGCATCGAGTCCAAATCGGTCGGCAACGTACGCAATAGTGTTGGTACCGTACCCAGGGCGACCCCTGGAATAATACATCCCAGACCCTTCAAAGGGGCCCAAATCGGAAGGAGGAGACATCCGACGACAGAGTAGCCGGATATGGTCAAAAAACCCCCCGCTTTCGAGCTGGGATCATCAGCGTCGGCAATGCTGTGGCCTTGCATACCCGGGTCCTGGAAAATTTTCGAGACGGGCGCGTAGAGTCTTCGAACTATGATCGATTCCTGCGTTTACCACCGGCGAGAGCAATTTGCGAGCCGAGATCGCGTTCCGCATACTACCGGCTGTACGTTCGTACAGATATTCGACAAGCTGTGGTATCGAATTTTCCTACTGTTACAGCTGGCTGTATCAGGCCCGATTGCCCTCCGGTGGACCGATCGATAGAGCTTCGATCCGACTGGAATGAGAACACAGAAGTTATTGATATATTTGTAACACTTGGTGCGGCACCTAACATTTCGAACCAGTATAGCACTATGGAGTTTACAAGTGGAAAATTATAAATTTGTTATTTGTTTCTCAACTATGTCCTTCTGAGAAGGTCGAATTTCTGCAGGTACTCCATCGAGAAAGGTAGATATCAGACCGAAATTCAACCCTGTTTTCGACGTGCTACCCCCAGGGTCGAGGGAGAGAAAACGGCGCTTTAGAAAACGATCGCTGATCTCAAAATATCTCGCCAGCCACAATCTGATGAAGTCCCGGAAACCGGGGAGATAATTTAGATGTGTATATAGCACTAACACCTGCTTATTGGTCGCTTGGATTACACATCTGCCGAGATTTGGGCCGAAATAGGGCCCTACAAATACAAATAAGGGACTTTATCCCCGAATGTGGGGATAGATTGATGTGGGAGGAGGTTCAGCCCGCAAGTATGGCTGCAGACGGTGACGTTGACACGTCACGGGTTGCTGTGAAGACGTACGTGCCAACATATCAGAAAGAGAAATGGCAAGCACACGCTGACGAACTCGGGATGAGCCAGAGCGAGTTCGTCCGGACGATGGTCCAGGCTGGACATAGGGGATTTCTCGACGCTGAACAGGAGACGGACTCTGGTGGAGGAAGCGATTCCAGCGACGACTCACCAGACGCGACCGAGGAAGGATTGGAAGACCAGGTCACTGACGCTCTCGCGGGCAACGAGCATCTCGACTGGGACGAGTTGCTCGAAGCCGTGACCGACGACATCGAGAGTCGTCTCGACGAGGCGCTCGCACATCTTCAGGATGAAAATCGCGTCCGCTACAGTGGCCGACACGGCGGCTATACACTGACCGACCAATGAGTACGGCAGACACGGACGACGCAGTCGAGCGTCCGATCGCGTATTTCCTCCAGGACATCGCGTACCAGGGCAAGAGCGAGCGCACACAGGCCGCCTACGAGCGTGTCCTCAGAGAGTTCGAACGATTCCTCCGAGACGGTGCAGGTCGGCGTGAGAGGTCGCTGACGCTCGCTGAAGCAACTCACAGGGACTGCATGGCATATGTTCACAGTCTGCGCGGGGAGAGCGCCGAGAGCACGGTGGCGACCTATGCCTCGTACCTGCACCGCTTCTATGCGTACATGACTCAGGTCGGGGCGTTCGATTCGAATCCGATGACGCTGGTCGTCGAAGAACTGGACGAAACGATCGACACCGATCCTGCCCGGCGGGACATTTCGATTCCCGAAATGCGGGCCTTCGTCGACGAAATTGGCCATCCGCTCGACCGCGCCGTTATCATCACTCTGTTGAAAACTGGCGTTCGAGCCGGTGAGGTCTGTAATCTCGATCAACGCGATCTTCATCTGGCGGACGATCCTCGAACCGATGTAACCGTTCGTCCACAGCTCGATGGTCGTCCGGATTCGCTCTATGTCGCGGCCAACCCCGCTCGCGGTACGGTCGTCAACGGGGAAGAGCGGCAGGCGTCGAACAAACGTCAGCGTGATACCGTTATCCCGGTCGACGACGAACTCGCGACTGTGCTGGGAGCGTGGCTGGCTGTCCGTCCAGACCCGGTCTCGCCGGCGAAGCCACTGTTTACGGGGACCACCAACAACTGGGGCCGCCGAATCACGACCGACATGGTCCATCATATCGTCGAATCCCAGGCCCGTGATCGAGGATGGTATCACGACGGCGCTGGTGCCGCAGACAACGTCACGCCCCACTATTTCCGGCACTTCTTCACAACACACCTCCGGGACCGGACGGGCGATCGTGGGATCGTCAAATACCTGCGCGGCGACGTCGCTCAGGACATCATCGACACCTACACCCACGACTGGGGCGACCGCGTCCGGGCAGTGTATACTCACAACATCTACCACCTCCTCGGCTGACTTGCTGTCGATCGTTCGGAGCACCTCTTCTGTTCCACACCAGGGCTCGTTGTATCCGGGAGTAGGAATCTGCTGTCGGTCAGCCTGCTGCAGTGTCTCTCCCGAAGCGGCCCAGCCGATACACTATCGGGCACAAAACAGTCCAGCGGGCCCGATGTGAGCGATCGTTGGCTATGTTCTCCGATCTGAGAAGGAATATCGCTGTCCCTTGCCGAATAGATAAACCAAATATAGCTATATGGAATCTGGACACTGATCGATATAGAAATATCGGGTGTTCCGGCCTCAGAGGCCGTTCTACTGGGGTTAGCGGACAGGTCGAGCGACACAGCGGCAGATCAGTGAGAAAACAGAGCGTGGATCAGTACGTCTTCCCGAAGTAGGCCGTCTCCTCGGCGTCCTCACCACAGATCGCACAGTCGTCATGAATGGGTTCCTCGTCGCGGTCGAGGGGGACCATCACGATCTCCGCGGCGATGGCCTCTTTGATCGGTTCCTCGCAGTCTTCGTCGCCACACCAGCCGCACTTGACGTACCCACCGTGCTGGCCGATGGTACCGAGGATCTCTTCGCGTGACTCGGCCTCACGAATCTCGCCTTCGAGGGTCTCTTCGGCCTCGGCGTAGAGTTTCGCGTAGATCGTATCGAGGTGGTCTTCGACGGTCTCGTCGATATCCTCGCGGTCGACGGTCGACTCTTCGCTGTCGGGACGGTGGACCAGCGTCGCTTCGTCGTCCTCGACCTCGTAGGAGCCAATCTCGATCCGGAGTGGGACGCCGTTGAGTTCGTGCTCGTTGTATTTGAACCCGGGATTGCGGTTGTCTCGATCGTCGAGTTCGACCCGCACGCCCGCTTCTTCGAGTTCGGCAGCGAGGTCGGCGGCGTACGCCAGCACTTCGTCCTGACTCTCCTCGTCCCAGATGGGAACGACCACGACCTGCGTGGGCGCAAGTGTCGGCGGGAGGACGAGCCCCTGATCGTCGCTGTGAGTCATGAAGAGTGCCCCCAGGGCTCGCCAGGACAGTCCCCAGGACGTGGTGTGAGCCAGCTGTTCTTCCTCGTCCTCGTCGACGTAGGTAACGTCGTAGGCCTCCGCGAAAGAGGTCCCGAGGTAGTGTGAGGTTGCAGCCTGGACCGATTTGCCGTCGGGCATCAGCGTCTCGACCGTGGTGGTCGTGTGCGCGCCGGGGAATTTATCGTGGGACGGCTTGCGTCCAGTGAGAGCAGGCATCGCCAGCACGTCCTCGTAGAGGCGTTCGTACTGTCCGAGACGAGTCATCGTCTCATCGAAGGCGTCGTCTTCATCGTGATGGGCAGTGTGGCCTTCCTGCCAGAGGAACTCCTTGGTACGGAAGAACGGCTTGGTCTCGGTGGCCTCCCACCGGACGACAGAACACCATTGATTGAGCCGCATCGGGAGATCGCGATGACTGCGGACCCACTGTGCCATGAACGGTGTAATGATCGATTCGCTGGTGGGTCGGACCGCGAGGCGCTCTTCGAGTTCGTCGTAGCCGCCGTGGGTCACCCACGCAACCTCTGGGTCGAAGCCCTCGACGATGTCTTTCTCCTTTTCGAGATAGTTCTCGGGGATGAACATCGGGAAATAGGCGTTCTGGACGCCCGTGTCCTTGAACCACCCGTCGAGGTTGTTCTGCAGACGTTCCCAGATGGCATACCCGCGAGGCCGGGTGACGATGAATCCACCCATCGGGGCGTAATCGGCGAGGCCGGCCTTTCGTATCAACTCAGCGTACCATTCGCCCGTGTTGTGCTCTTTGCTCTTCGTGATTCCGAGTTCCTGGTCGCCACTCATTGTCTAAAGGGTCGCCCAGCGGACTCCTAAACGCTTCGAAGGGTCGGGAACCGTTCACGAACGGTGCGGATCGACGCTGAAGGGACTCTCACTCTCTCGCCACTCCCAGCCGGGGAGTCGCGTCTGGACTCCTGCTGCGAGTGCCGCGTCGAGATCGTCCAGACCAGCAGGGTCGGCCTCGCTCTCGCCGTGATGATAAATGTCCGCGTAGTGGAACGTGGCTTCAGCGAGCAGACGGAGTGGCTGCTGGCCGGCGATCATCGCAGCGAGTTCACGGGCCAGCAGTTCGTCGACGACGAATCCGGGGTAATCGGACTCGACATCCAGGTTTCGAAGGATCGCGACGAGTGCTGCGACGTTGACAGCGCGGTCTCCATTTCGGAACACCGTGTCGATCGCCTGATTGTAGTGCTGTTCTGCGATCGGATCGACGGTCGTCTCGAACGCCGTTCCGAGATCTGAGCGGACATCGTTGATCAGTGGCACGACGACGTCAGCACGGTCGTGGACCCACGCTGCCTCACGGGCCACAGTCTCCGGTGTGAGTTCCATACGGGTCGATACAGTCCAGTGAAGTAGACTTTTGCGAAGGCTTTTATAATCCGAAGGGTTTACAGGCTGGTATAGATCGGTTTTCCGGATACTCACGTTCAGTGTGAGCCGTCCGGAGTGGCAATCCACGCCGACAGAGACACTATGACAATATTATTCGACAGCAGTGGTCACGACTCGGCCGTCCCCCATACGGCGACCGGGGTCACTGCGTGCAGGTTGTCTGACCTATGAGCAAGGTAGAGCAGAAACTCGACGAAATTGAAGAAACGATACGCAACGAAGTCCCCACGGGCATCACCATCTCGGACGTGACCTACGAGGGGCCGGAACTGGTGATCTACACACGGGATCCCAAACAGTTCGCACAGGACGGCGATCTCGTTCGGAGACTCGCCTCGAAGTTGCGAAAGCGGATCACCGTCCGCCCGGACCCTGATGTCCTTTCGCGACCGGACGACGCCCGCGAGCAGATCATGGACGTGGTCCCTGAAGAAGCCGGTGTGACCGACCTCGATTTCCACGCCGATACGGGCGAGGTCGTCATCGAGGCCCAGAAACCGGGACTGGTGATCGGACGCCACGGCTCGACGATGCGCGAGATCACCCAGGAAGTCGGCTGGACACCCGAGGTCGTGAGGACGCCGCCGATCGAGTCTTCGACGGTCCAGAACGTTCGAAACTTCCTCAAACAGGAGCGTGAAGAACGACGGGATATCCTCGAACGGATCGGTCGGCAGATCCACCGCGAGGAGATGTCCGACGACGAGTGGGTCCGCGTGACGACGCTGGGTTGCTGTCGGGAAGTCGGCCGTGCCGCGTTCATCGTCTCGACGCCCGAGACGCGTGTGCTAGTCGACTGCGGTGACAAACCCGGTGCCGAAGACGAGGTGCCGTACCTCCAGGTGCCCGAGGCCCTCGGTGCTGGCGCGAGTTCGCTCGACGCCGTCGTCCTCACGCACGCCCACCTCGACCACTCGGCGCTCATTCCGTTGCTGTTCAAGTACGGCTACGACGGTCCCATCTACTGTACGGAGCCCACGCGGGATCTGATGGGGCTGCTCACGCTGGACTACCTCGATGTCGCGGCCAAGGAGGGTCGAGCACCACCCTACGAGTCTGAGATGGTTCGGGAGGCGATCAAACATTGCGTGCCGATCGAGTACGGCGACGTGACTGACATCTCTCCGGATATCAAGCTCACGTTGCACAACGCGGGCCACATTCTCGGCTCGTCGATCGCACACTTCCACATCGGTGACGGTCTCTACAACGTCGCGTTCTCGGGAGACATCCACTACGAGGACACGCGCCTGTTCAACGGCGCAGTCAACGAGTTCCCACGCGTGGAGACGCTCATCCTCGAATCGACCTACGGCGGTCGAAACGATTACCAGACAGACCAGGAGGACTCCGAGCAAAAACTCACAGAGGTAATCAACGACACCTACGAGAAGGGCGGGAAGATACTCATCCCCGCCTTCGCGGTGGGACGTTCACAGGAGATCATGCTCGTCCTCGAAGAGGCGATGCGCAACGGGGACATTCCGGAGATGCCGGTCCACCTCGACGGGATGATCTGGGAGGCGACAGCCATCCACACGACCTACCCCGAGTATCTGCGAGACGACCTCCGCGATCGGATCTTCCACGAGGACAAGAATCCCTTCCTCGCCGACCAGTTCAACCACATCGACGGCGGCGAGGAGGAACGTCAGGAGGTCGCCGACGGCGATCAGTGTATCATCCTTTCGACCTCCGGGATGGTCACGGGTGGGCCGATCATGTCCTGGCTCGAACACCTCGGCACCGACTCGGACTCGAAACTCGTCTTCGTCGGCTACCAGGCCCAGGGGACGCTCGGTCGCCGGATTCAGAATGGCTGGGACGAGATCCCAGTCGGCAATGGTGGTGGCCGCGGGCGCAACACGATGACGATGCGCATGGATGTCGAGACAGTGGATGGGTTCTCCGGCCACGCCGATCGCCAGGGCCTGGAAAACTTCGTGAAGACGATGAATCCCCGCCCGGAGAAGGTCCTCTGTGTCCACGGCGACGAGTCCTCCGCACAGGATCTGTCCTCGGCGCTCTACCACGAGTACAACATGCGAACGTTCGCGCCGAAGAACCTCGAAACGTTCCGGTTCGTCTGACGGCCGCTGTATGACTCTTGCGACCGGCTGTGTATTCGGACAAACAGTCTCTTTCAGGTGAGCGAGCGACTTCGGCATGAGACGGTCGCCGTGACCTCCGCTGAAGCACGAGTGCAGTTCAGCCACCATGAACAGAGTGAGTGTGCCGTAGCCTATTTGTCCACTTCGCCCCTGCCTATGCCATATGACACTCTCGACGGGAATCCGTGCGGTCGACCGGGCGCTCGGCGGTGGGATCCCGGCCGGCTCGCTCGTTGTCTTGACATCGCCGCCGGACGCACAGGTCGGGCCGCTGCTACACGCTGGCGTTCACGTCCGCTCCTCACTGTACTTCACGTCCATTAGAACCGTCGCGGCGGTCGAAAACGAGCTCGATCGTCTGTTGACCGATCCACAGATCGACGACATTCGCCACGTCGGAACCGACGGGGCGCTCGTCGAGATCCTCGCGGGTATGGAGACGATGAACGATCGTGAGGACGTCATCGTCAACGTCTTCGATCCGCTCGAAGAGACAGCCGATAGTCAGTCTCTGGTGACATTCCTCAACGATTTCTCGAAGCGCCTGCAAGAGACCGAAGGCATCGGGATCGTCCACTGCCTCGACGGCGGCGAGGTGCCGACGAATCGCAAGTTCACTCTCTCTGCGGCGGATTTCGTCTGGCGACTCCGCTGTCGACGCGAGGGAAGTGAAATCACGCACGAACTCGAAATTCCGAAAGCCAGCGGTCTCACGCTGGCCGACGAAGATCGCGTGCTCGGGCTGAATCTCGGCCAGTCGGTGACAGTCGACACGAGCCGGGATATCGCATAACCACTTTTTACTTCGTCGGGTGTCCTCGTTCACTACGTTCACTGCGGGCACCACTCCTCGCAAAAACTTGGGGAAAAACTCTCTCGACCTCACTCCGTTCGGTCGAGTGAAACGGCTCGCTCTGCTCGCCGTATCCTCAACCACAGCACTACTACCGAAACGGCCACAAGCCTCCCCAGCCGATTCCTTCGCTCGCGCTGCTCGCTCAGTCATCCCTCGCACAGTGTCGGCTCGCCCCAAGCGGCGAGCCAGCGTGCGCCGACCACAGAATCCGGCTTCCCGTGTCCTGTAAACGACACCAGGCTATATCCTCTGGCGGACGTAGGCCCGCCTATGGAGTACACGACTCTCGGAGCGACAGGCACGCGCGTCTCACAGCTGTGTTTCGGCACGTGGCGCTTCGGGCGGGAGACAGGCGGTGTCGTCGAGACAGGGCGGCAAGAGGCACACGAACTACTCGACACGGCCGCCGATCACGGGATCAACTTCATCGACACCGCCAACGTCTACGGGACCCCTCACGGCACGAGCGAACAGTACATCGGCGAGTGGCTCGACTCGCGCCGTCGCGACGACTTCGTGATCGCCTCGAAGGTCTACTTCCCCTTCGACGGCCACGGTGAGCCGGGGCCGAACGATCGCGGGCTCGGCCGAAAACACATCCGCACCCAGATCGAGGGCACACTCGACAGGCTCGGGACCGACTATCTCGACCTCTATTACATCCACCGCTGGGACGAAGACACGCCGATCGAAGAGACGCTGTGTACGCTTGAGGACCTCGTTCGGGAGGGGAGGGTCAACTATCTCGGCGCTTCGACGATGGCCGCGTGGCAACTCACGAAAGCCCTCTGGAAATCAGATGTCGAAGACCGGGAGCGCTTCGACGTGACCCAGCCGCTCTTCCACGCGGGCTATCGCGACGACGTGACGGAGTATCTCGATGTCTGTGCCGACCAGGACATCGCGGTCTGTCCGTACTCGCCGCTCGCGGGCGGGTTCCTGACTGGAAAATACGAGCGCGTTGACCCGGATGATCCGACGAAGTTCGAAGGCCCAGAGGGTGCACGTGGCAGCCTCGACGATCGCTTCGAGGACTACTATCTTTCCGAACGTGGATGGCACGTCCTCGACGAACTCCGGGCCGTCGGGGACGAACTCGATGCGACACCCGCGCAGGTTGCGCTCCGGTGGTTGATCGAACAGCCCGAGTTTACCTGTGTCCCGATCGTCGGAGCGCGAACCCCTGCACAGCTGGACGAGAACGTCGGCGCGGTCGACATCTCACTGTCGGACGAGCAGTTCAACCGGATCGTCGACGCCCGCTACGCCGACGATGGGAAGCGCTGGGGACACCGATAGAACAGCCGGTCGTCGCCAGTGGGGCCACCGAGAGCAGGAAAAGATAGTGAATTACCGCTCTTCGTCGTCTCGCGGGTCACGCAGTTCCCCGCTCGACAGTGTCGAGGAGCGGCTCGGTACCCTCACCGCTCCTCGCTATCCAGCACGCGGATCTGGTCGCCACGAACGGTGACGGGAATCGGAACGGTCGCCTCGTACAGTTCGACGGTGACCTGATCTTTCCCTTCGTCGATCCGCTGGACCTGAGCTTTCTCGCCTTTGAACGGGCCGGCGATGAGTTCGACGATGTCGCCCTCGGCGATCCCTTCGACGTCGGGTTTCGGCGAGAGGAAGTGCTCGACTTCGGTGATCGACGATTTTCCGGGGACGACACCGTTTGCGTGAGGAATCTCGTCGAGGATGCGGTCGAAGACCGCCGCGTTGTCGGCTTCGACCATGACGTAGCTGGTCAGTGAATCCGGCGCGAGCGCGGCGTGGATCTCTGACTCTTCACGATTCATTATCATGTCGGCGACAGTTCGTTCCTGACTCGCGGTGGTCTTGACGGCGAAGATGCCCATCAGGGACCACCCGGAACGAACGACATCACTGCGAAGATGAGAAAGCCGAGCAATCCGACGAGGAGAATCCCCGCGCCGGCGATCTTCGCGATCTGGGAGAACTCCTCCCACGACGGCGTACTCGCTAGTTTGAGTACGCGAACGTACGACGAGAGATCGGTGGGTACGTGCATGCCCGGTGGTTGCTCGTCAGTGCTTTTCTATCTATTGATGCTGAATTGCTTGCGGCCGGTCGAAAAGGAGCGACTACTCGACGTAGTCGATGTCGTCCCCGAGTTCGCGCGAGGCGCGTTCCTCTTCGGCCTCGCTCTTGCCGTAGATCTGTGGGCTCTCGACGCCCGTGACGACGATCATCGTCTCCATCTTGCCCTCGAACTCCGGATTCACGCTCGCGCCCCAGATGATCCGGGCGTCGGGGTCGATCCGGTCGTAGATCTCCTCGACGACACCCTCTGCCTCCTCGATGGACATGTCCGGACCACCGACGACGTTGACCAGTGCCGAGTTGGCACCGTCGAACTCGACATCTAGCAGTGGCGAGCGCAGTGCCGACCGGATCGAATCCTGGGCCTTGTTCTCGCTGTCGGACTCGCCCAGCCCGATCATGGCGACGCCGCCGTTCTCCATGATGGTTCGAACGTCAGCGAAGTCCACGTTCACCAGGCCTGGCTTCGTGATGAGTTCGGTCATGCCCTTGACCGAACGCATGAGGACTCGATCGCAGATCTTGAACGCGTCCTGCAGCGGCATCGAGGGCGCGTAGTCGAGCAGTCGGTCGTTGGGCACCACGATTACGGTATCAGAGACAGCGCGCAGACGTTCGAGGCCGGCGTCAGCGTTTGCCCGGCGGCGCTCACCTTCGGCAGTAAATGGGATCGTAACGATAGAGATAGTCAGGGCACCCTGCTCCTGGGCTGCCTGGGCGATGACCGGGGCCGAGCCCGTTCCGGTCCCGCCGCCAAGGCCCGCGGTGACGAACACCATATCCGAGCCGTCGATGGACTGCTGGATGTCTTCGATGTTCTCCTGCGCCGCTTCTTCGCCGATCTTGGGCACTGATCCAGCGCCGCGGCCTCCCGTCCGCTTGCGCCCGATCAGGATCTTCGTGTCGGCTTCGACCTCGTCGGCGAGGTGCTGGGCATCAGTGTTGGCGGCGACGAGCTTCGCGCCGTGGATCCCCTCTTCCATCATCCGTGTCACGGTGTTCCCACCGGCACCGCCACACCCGACGACGGTGATTTTCGTTTCGAGATCCTTGACGACATCGGCGAGTTCTTCGTCTGACATCTGCCCCGATGTCGAGACATCCTGAGACGTCCCGTCGTGGTCGCTAACGTCCTGCGACGCCGGTTCCTCCCGTTCCTCTTCGGCTTCCTCCATGGCGTCGTCGATAATCGAGTCCATATTTAAAACGTCGTTGCAGAGCCACCGTTATTATTCTTTGCCCCTTCGTCTGACGCTTGGCTGACGATTCGACGACGGGAAATAATCCTCGAAAGGCTCGCATCGTGGCTCTCGAACCCTGAGAACGCCTCCTGTGGCTCATCAAAGAATCTGGAAACGAAACGAAGCGGGGTCAGATCGGAAACCGATGGGTTCGTTGTTCGTGGACGGCCTCGGGCGGAATCGTTCGCCCACCGACCTCGACCGACTGGCCGGCCGAGAGCTTCCCGAACGCTGGCCCCTCAGAGATACCGAGTGCCTGGGCTTTCTCGGGGTCGAACGCCGTCTCCTGAGCGACGATGGCCGCCGATTCGATCTCGACAGTATCGTATTTCGATTCGAGAATCGCAGCGAATTCCTCGACGATCGCTCGTCGTTCGACCTGACTGGGGACTGCGATACGGTCTCCCAGTCTGGTCCCCGACTCCTCGGTTTCGAAGCCAACTGTTCGTGCTTCGACCGCGGTTCGAGCACTGTCCTGATCGATGCCCTGGACGTGCTCGCGAAGCTCCGTCGGGAGGCTGGCAACGTCGAAGTCACCATCGCAGTCCTTCGCGAGATCGCCGAATCGTGTTCCCGAATCGACTGCGCCGAGCGCGTCTTCGACCGCCTCGACGACGGGTAGCGGGACCCCAGTACTTTCCCGGGCAAACGTCTCGCTGACGACCCGGAAGCCGAGGGCTTCGATCACGTCCCGGAGCGCGGGTCGGTCATCGGCCAGGAGAGCAAAATCGGCCGCACTCTCCTCGAAGGCGGTTCGGATCACGTCGCGGTGGGTCGCGGGATCGCCCATCGCGTCGAGACACCAGTCGGCGGCGATATGGCCGACAGCCCAGTCGGTCTCGCGGACGATTCGTTCGAATCGCGGGACGTAGTGGCCGCCACCGAACCCGACGAGGTGGCGGCGCGTTCCGTGTTCGCTCGACGCGTCAGGGCTGACTCCCCGTAGGTCCAGAATTGCCTTCGCGACCGCTCGGGCCGCGTCGGGGTCGTCCCACTGTGGCTGGTCGCTTCCGACTTCGACGAACATCGACGGGACGCCAACCGTTGTCGGTCCGTGATGGGTACACTCCATGCCGATGTCGTAGTCGGCGGGCGCATGCGCGTCGAGTGTCTCGACGACGCGCTTGTGGGCGAAGGGACAGGCCCGTGCGAGTGCGTGGTCGTCACCGCCGAACTCCGCTGGCCCGAAGTTCCCGGTATGGTGGGCCGTCAGAAGGCGGCCGGTTTCGCCGGCGTGTTTCGAGGCGAACACGAGCAGATCCGGCTCGTCAAACGCCGCGGCGACGTTCTCCAGTTCCAGGTGGCGCTCCTCGAACGTTCGGAGTTCCACGTCTTCGAGTCGCCAGACGTCGCCACCACCGTCGGTGTCGGCTCGGGAGTCGTCACGGTCGAGTGACCAGTCTTCGAGGTCGCGAAGGTGGTCACCGACGTGTCGGGAGGCATCGTCAGCACGGGAGATGACGATAGCGAGCATCAGTCGGCGCTCTCGATGGCCACTGGTTCACGGCCGACAGCCGTTCGGGCCGCGTTCATCGCCCGGGTGAACACCTCGCTGAGCGCGTCGCGGCGCAGGGCGAGGAGTGTGACCCCCAGAGCGACATACAGTACTGTATAGGCGTGCAACAGGTCGATACTCAGGGCTTCGGGATTTGCGATCGTCAGTACACGCAAGACGAGGAACTCGATTGCGACCTGCGAGATGAACAGCGCGAAGAGCCCAAGCGCTTCACGAGTCGAGATTTTGAAGTTGATCAGGATCGACAGCGCGAAAAAGGACTGGGCGGCGGTGATCCATATCTCGGCAGTCTGTTTCTCGTCGAACGGCAGCGTTCCGAGTGCGCCAAAGCCGAGTGAGTAGACGACAGCGATGGTCCCGATCAACAGCGTCCACTGGTTGAGCTTCGAGGAAATCAGGGCATTGAACCCGGCCGTCGAGCGCGCCTTGTTGACGAGGACGGCGACGACGATCAGCTCCGGTGATTCACTCGCCAGCGGCGCGATCCACTGGATCATGAAGAACTCGGGGACGCCGAACTGGAGCCCGATCTCTTCGAGGCCGTGGGCGAACGGCTCGACAGCCGTGAAGATCATCAACCCCGAGTAGGCGAACAGACCGAGGACGACTCCGATACGGATCGGCCGTTTCTTGCGCTGAAAGTATGCCGGAACACCAACGTGTTCTTCGGTTTCTTCGACATCGCCGCGGATGATGATCCCGATGTACGCAATATAGAGACCGACGAGCAGGATTGTGTCGATGATTCCGATCCCACCCATCAGCGGGACGGCAAAGGCAAAGACGGTCGCGACGAACAGAAAGGCAATCTCCGTCGAGAGGCTGCGGTCGATGGTAACGGCATCTGCGAGTCTGCCGTCACGTTTCTCGACGGCAGGGTCACGTGTCTTGCTGGCTTGCCAGACTGTGTAGAAGGCGATACCGGCCCAGCCGAGTCCAATCAGGATCCGGTTGGCCCCCGTCATGTTGGCTACCGCGAGGTTGGCATCGTGGCAGGCACGAGCCAGTTCGGTCCCGGCTGCTGGCGCGCTCTCACAGGCGGCCGTCGACGCACCACCAGCCCCGGCGTTCCAGGCGTAGAGCGCGTCGACGGCGTATTCAGGAGCGACCGCTAGCACAGCCAACACGGCAATTGCGAACGCGCGCGGGACATCTTTTTCGGCGGTCTCGGCCCCCCAGGCGAGCAGGAACGACGCACCGAGGACGGCGAGACCACTCACCAGCACGGTCGCCCCGTTGCCGAGATGGGTGCCTGAGGCGTAGACGAACACCCACGGCGCAGACAACAGGAACGCAACCGCGACCTGAACGAGTGGATGGCGGAGTCGGCTCACTGTATTGAGGGTCCGCACCTCGGCTCGAAAAGCTTGCGAATCGAAGTTTCTCTCCGGAGCGACGATCAGGAGCGTCGTGCCAGGAAGGCCACGCTACCGATGAACGCGAGTACGGCCGCAATAGCGCCGAACCCGGGGCCTGAGCCACTACCGGAATCTGACGAATCGTCTGCCGTCTCGCTGTCCGTCCCATCGGCGTCTGTCTCGCTGTTCATCCTATCGTCACCGCTACCGTCGTCACCGTCCGTCGTGGTCTCCACGCCGGCTGGCTGGACCGTGATCGCGTCCTGGACAGTTGTCGAAGCGTTACCGGTCTCGGAGTCGACGATCTCGATCGAGATGTCGTACTGGGTTGTCTCCATCACTGAGGGATGCGAGAGGCCGAAATCGTAGGTCGCGGTGATGTCGTCGGTCGCATAGTCGGCGTCGTGGCTGACCCTGGTCCGAAACGTCTCTCGGACCCCGTCACCGTCCGGACCGTCGACGATGTTCGTACTCGAACTGACCGGTACTGTCGCATCACTGGATCGGTTGACGAACGAGACTGACGAGAACGACATGTTGTCAGCATACGTATCTGGGAATTCGATATAGACGGTATCTGCGGTCCCGTCAGCACTGATTCCGTCGGCCTCGAACGAGAGTGTGTGCGTCGCCGACTGCCCGCTCTCTACCTCCTCGTTCGTCAGTTCTGTCACGGTGATTCCACTGGCGGCGACGACTCCCGATGTCGCGACGCCGATAGCGATCAACAGCACACCGACCGTCGCTACTCGCTGCTTCGTACTGTGTGTTGCAATCATTCTCTCCATCTGGCCCGTCAGGAGGGTCATAAAAAGTAGCAAGCCCTAATAGATGTGTTCCCGGCGGGCGACAGCGATTCGAGAACGCTTATCGGGATCGCTGTCGACCACCGCGATATGGACGTGTATGGACTTCTCGGACACCCAGTCGAACACTCGCTGTCGCCGCCGATGCACGAGGCCGCCTACGAGTACCTGGAGATAGACGCCCGGTACGTGACCTTCGACCCCGGGGCTGACGCCGGAGCAGCTGCCGTCGAGGCCGCCGAGACGCTCGGCGTCGAGGGGTTGAACGTGACGATTCCGTTCAAGCAGGATGTCCTCGAAGCGGTCGAGACGAACGATCTGGCCGCCCGAATCGGCGCGGTCAACACGATCGACTTCACCGATTCGGGCCCTGTCGGGTACAACACCGACGCTGTCGGGGCGGTCCGTGCCCTTCGGAACCACGACGTCACGCTCGATGGAACGGCGGTCGTTGTCGGGGCCGGCGGTGCGGGTCGAGCGATCGCCTTCGGGCTTGCGGACGAGGGGATGGCCGTCGAAATCGCCAACCGAACCGTCGAGACGGCGCACGACCTCGCAGCGGATGTCCCGGGAGCCAACGGCCACGGCCTGGACGCCCTCGAATCGTTGCTCGCGGACGCCGACGTGCTGGTCAACGCCACGAGTGTCGGCATGGACGAGGACCGATCGCCCGTCCCGGCCGACGCTCTCCACGGGGACTTGGCTGTCCTCGATGCAGTCTACTCGCCGATCGAGACGCGACTGCTGCGGGAGGCTGCAGCCGCGGGAGCGAAGACTGTCGACGGAGCGTGGATGCTGTTGTTCCAGGGTGTCGAAGCGTTCGAAATCTGGACCGGCCGGGACGCACCAGTCAGCGAGATGAACGATTCGCTTCGCGCCCGGCTTTAAGTGAGACCGGATAGAACAGGCGAGTATGGGATTGTCGGATATACTTGGCCGGATCAAATCCGCGCTCGGGATCGGCGGCTCACGCCGGCAGCAGCCACGGCAGGGACAGTACCAGCAGGGCCAACCCCAGCAGGGCCAGCAGGGAGAGATCCAGCAGTCTGCCGGCGGACAACAGGGGACAAACGTCACCGTCGAGCGTGAACCGTCGACGGAGACAGAGGACGCCGTGAAAGGGACCGACACCGAGCCGGAGACGACCGGCGGGTCCGAGAGCGAGCACGCCACCAGAGACTCCGAGGAAGAAGTCACTGAAGAGCCAGCGGAAGACGTCACTGGGGACTCGGAAGACGAAGCCACTGCGGAATCCGACGTGGAGGCTGGCGAGGAGTCGGCCGATTCCGAAGCGGATCTCGGGACGGACGAATCGACCGACGTGATCAAGGGAATCGGGTCGGCCTACGCCGAACGGCTCGCCGAGGCTGGCGTCGACACCGTCGCCGATCTGGCGACCGGTGACGCCGAGTCACTCTCGGCGGAAACAGGGATCTCCGAGACGCGTCTGCAGAACTGGATCGACCGCGCCAAACATCGCTGATAGTGAGTACTGACGGTCTGTGAAGGCACCGGCGGCCGTCGTTTCGTTGCCGGACTCGTAACCTACAAACACCCGCGTCTGCTGTCAGTAGCTAATGAGCGAGCCGCGGGTGGTGACCGACAGTGAATCCTTCCTGAAATGTGCTTCGAGTGCCCCCGGCGGTGCTCGAATCCCGGTGGAAGTCGAGGTGAGCGTCGCCGATCCCTTCGAGGCGTTCCGGCGGGCCCGCCGCGGTGACAGTCGTGGTGGCGTCTATCTGGGGACGACTGGCGGGCAACCCGGCTGGGGATATTTCGGAGTCGACCCCGTCATGATGGTCGCGGCTGGACCCGACGATGGCGCGCTGTCGACGCTGGAGTCCGTCGTCGATAGTGAGTCACTCGTCCGGGGCGACTGTTCGGTCCCGTACCCTTGCGGTGCGATCGGGTGGCTTTCCTACGACGCTGTCCGCGAGATCGAGCGTCTGCCCGAGAGTGCCGCCCGAGATCGTGACCTCCCGTGGCTACAACTGGGCGTCTACGACCGACTCGCAGCCTGGAAAGAGCCACGCGACGGCGCGACGACGGTACACGTCACTGCCTGCCCACGTGTCGGCGACGCCGAGGGCCAGTCCGAAAGCCCTACAGCGGGCGATCTGGGTTTCGAAGATCCAGCGGCGGCCTACGAGTACGGCCGGGACCGTGCCCTGGATCTCGCGAATGTGGCTATCGAAGGGGACCCGTCCATCGGAGCGCCACCAGTCGAACGCGAGCAGGCGACCTTCGAAAGCGACTGTGGGGAGTCGGCATTCGCCGACCGCGTCCGGCGAGTCAAACAGTACATTCGCGACGGCGACACGTTTCAGGCGAACATCTCCCATCGACTGACGGCCCCGGCAGCGGTCCACCCGGTGGCGGTCTTCGACGCGCTTCGTGACGTGAATCCAGCACCGTACTCGGCGCTGGTGGAGTTTCCGGGTGTCGATCTCGTGAGCGCGAGTCCGGAGTTACTCTTGCACCGCGAGGGCGACCATCTGGAGACGGAGCCGATTGCCGGCACGCGACCGCGGGGAGAAGACGCCGAGGAGGACGAAACCCTCGAAGCGGAGCTGACTGGCGACGAGAAAGAACGGGCCGAACACGCGATGCTCGTCGACCTCGAACGGAACGATCTCGGGAAGGTCAGTGAGTACGGAAGCGTCGATGTCAGCGAATACCGCCGGGTCGATCGCTACAGCGAGGTGATGCACCTCGTCTCGGTGGTCGAAGGGCAACTCCGGGCCGAACAGGACCTCGCCGACACTGTTGGGGCCGTGTTCCCGGGCGGAACGATCACTGGTGCGCCGAAGCCCCGGACGATGGAGATCATCGACGAGGTCGAGGCGACGCGACGTGGCCCGTACACTGGCTCGATCGGTCTCTTCGGATTCGACGAGCAGGCGACGCTGAACATCGTCATCCGGACGCTCGTGCGATACGAGAATGAGTACCACCTGCGGGTCGGTGCGGGCATCGTCCACGACTCGATCCCCGAACGCGAGTATCAGGAGACTCTGGACAAGGGTCGGGCGCTGATCAACGCTGTCGACACGGCGCTCGATGCTGGGACAGATCTCTCACTCGCCAAGGCTCACGACAGCGAGGGTGAGCGTCGATGACCGATCCGACGGTACTGGTCGTGGACAACTACGACTCGTTCGCGTACAATCTCGTCCAGTACGTCGGGGAAATAGTCACGACGGAAGAGTGGCTAGCGGGCGTCGACGGCGAGGTCCTCGTGCGTCGAAACGACGCGATCGACATTGGCGGCATTCGGGAACTCGACCCAGACGCCATCATCGTTTCGCCAGGCCCGGGTCGACCGGAAGACGCCGGCGTCTCGATGCCGATTTTCGAGTCGCTATCGACCCCGACGATAGGGGTCTGTCTGGGCCACCAGGCACTGTGTGCCGTCCACGGCGCGCCCGTCGGCCACGCACCCGACGTCGTTCACGGCAAGCCATCAGCGATCACTCACGACGGGACGGGTGTGTTCGCGGATCTTCCCGAGGGATTCGAAGTCGGCCGCTATCACTCACTCGCAGTTGAGCGGGGGTCGCTTCCCGACTGCCTTATCGAGACGGCCCACACCGACGACGAGCGGTCGATCGTCATGGGCGTGCGTCACGAGTCACTACCCCACGTGGGCGTGCAGTTCCATCCCGAGAGCATCCTGACTGAGTACGGCAAGGCGATGCTCGACTCGTTCCTCAGAACTCACACCGTCTGATATTGCTGGCTGTATCCACTGCCTCAATCTGTCTCGTCAGTCGAGGGGCAAGGGTTTTTACCTCGGAATCGCTTTTGTCCTCGTAGAAACGACGTATGTCTCCAGAGGACACATCGGACGATAGCGAGGAGGTCGAAGTCGTCACCGAGACGGACACAGACAAGGACGAGAACGTCCGAGAACGGCTCGAACAGGAGGCCGACAGAGCCGTCGAGCAGTTCGACGAGACGCTCGTTGATTTGCTGTCGTGGCTGCTGGATACCGAGACACGGGCGCGGATCTACGTCCACCTTCGGGAACACCCACACAGTACGAGCGAGGAGATCGCGGACGGCACGGGGCTGTACCCCAGCACTGTGCGGGAGGCGCTGGCGGAACTGCACGACGAGGAGACGCTGACGCGGCGCAAGCGCGAGAGCGACGGGGCGGGAAACAACCCGTACGAGTACAGTGCGATCGCGCCGAGTGAGCTGGTTTCCGAGGCCGTCGGTGACGTTCAGGAGCAGTTGAACACGGTGTTCAACCTCGATTCGTATCTGTCCGACGACGAGCAGGACGAGGGCGCAACCGAGCCAGTGACGATTTCGGTCGAGGACGCAGACGAGGAGTGATACAGTCGGTTGTACGTCTGTTCCGGATCGATCGCACATCTCATGCAATCGTCCCGGTAAATCGTTACAACCGACCGTATGAACTGCCCGAAGCGAAGCCACTAAACCCAGAGCCTGCCTGGGAACGAGTATGAAGGTCGCGTTGGGCGGGACGTTCGACCCGATCCACGACGGTCATCGGGCGCTGTTCGAGCGCGCGTTCGAGCTCGGTGACGTCACGGTCGGACTGACGAGCGACAAACTGGCACCCAGGACTCGCCACGAGAACCGCTACGTCCGTACTTTTGAGCAGCGCAAGCGTGATCTCGACGCCGAACTGTCACGCTTCGCCGACGAGTACGACCGGGAGTACGAGATTCGCGAGCTCACTGAACCAACCGGGATCGCTACCGAGTCACAGTTCGACGCGCTGGTGGTCTCACCCGAAACGCAGACCGGCGGCCGACGGATCAACGAGATACGAGAGGGCAAAGGCTACGATCCGCTCGAAATCGAAGTCGTCGACCACGTCCACGCCGAGGACGGTGACATCATCTCCAGCACACGGATTGTCCGTGGCGAGATCGACGAACATGGCAGCCTCACGCCCGAACGCGACGGTCGCGAGCCCATGCAAGAGTAACCTACCATTCGGGAGCGTCTAATCCTGCGGATTCGAGAATCGGTTTCCATCGCTGCTGGATCGTCAATCGAGAGACGCCTGTCGCCTCGGCGACGGCACGCTGTGATCGCTGTTCGCCGGTCGTGAGTGTGGCGACGTAGACGCTCGTCGCCAGAACGGCCTCTTTCGACCGGCCGTCCGCAGGAACGTTCGACAAAAAGAGGTCGACTGCACGCGAGCGCGCCTCGGTACCCAGATCGAGGCGCTCGCCAGCCTCGTCGATGGCGGCAACCCACTCTTCGTTCTCGACAGCGTCGCGTGCGCGGTACACAGCGCGTATCTTCGATCCCCGGTGGAAAAACACTTGCCCCGAGCGTCCGCTTCGAGAAACCCTGATTGCGCCTCACCGATTTCCCACGTATTATGGTTATAGAGGCCCTGTACCTGATTCGTATGTATAGGATGTTAGTAAATTCCATACATTGTCGAATGATTAAAGATGGGTTAGAACAAAGTATCTAGTGATGTCAGGGAAAACCGCAGATTGCCCAGAGTGTGATGGCACCGGCACACGAGCAGGCGAGATCTGTGCGGCCTGCAACGGCACGGGGGACCAGCCGTTGGCAGGTGGCAACAAGAAGCCGCTGTACATTTCGTAACGGGATCGAAGAGGTGTTGGGCGACGCTGAAGCGATGGGTTCTTGAGTTCTTCTGGAATAGGAGTGACTGCGCGCGGGTAGCCAAGCACGGAAAAGGCGCAGCGCTTAGGACGCTGTCCCGTAGGGGTCCGCCGGTTCAAATCCGGTCCCGCGCACTGGGCAATCGTACCGCTGTCTTGCTATTTTTGGGCTAACTGATACAGAATGAAAGACGCCCTCGAAACGACGATGAAGGACTGTTCCGTAATCTCTAACAGTAATATGGCTGATGATAGGCATATTCGAATTGTGCCTGAATCGCCAGAGGAGAGGCTAACCGACAAGCAATTCGTGGACTATCACGAATACAGAAAGAATCTCCTCTCATACCTGTTACAGATGGGGAAGAATAGAGAACAGGCGCAAGGATACTCAGCATACACGATTTACGCCGATAACTACCGAATGGTAGCCTTCGATGAATGGGTCTGGGACCGCGCCGACGAATACAAAATACCACCTACACAGGATGACGCCAGCGCGCACCTCCAAGAGATCGCGCTCACCGACAGGTCACAAACAAGCAAAGGGAAAATCCAGGAAGCACTCCGGCGGTACTCAAAATGGCTCCAACACAAGTATGGTCAGGACAAGTGGGAATTTGAGTGGTCGTTCGACGGAAGTGGAAAAAGTAGCGCACAGCCACAAGATTTCCTTTCAGTAGAGGAACGAAGACAAATCCGTCAAGCCGCACTCAATCGGGGTTCAATCCCGAATCGAAGTGGATTATCCGCGAAAGAACGCAAACAGTGGGATGGTTATGTTGCTCAACTTCTGGAGAAGCCTATCGAAAATGTGACTGAGGAGGACTGGGATGACATCGATGGATGGAAGATCACCTCAATAGTCTGGACGAGTCTCGACGCTGGCCTTCGTCCAGTTGAGGTAGGACGAGCTCGAACATCATGGGTTGATACTGACAACGACGTATTGCGTATCCCTCGCCAGGAATCCAGCAAGAACGACGGTAACTGGACGGTAAGCATTACAGAGCGTACTTCAACAGCTCTTGAACGTTGGATGGTCGAGCGGGATATGTATGATCGGTACGACGACACAGACAAGCTCTGGTTGACGTATCGCGGGAATCCATATAGTTCTCAGAGCCTCGGACGACTACTCCGACGATTGTGTGACGATGCCGAAATAGATATTGAGAACCGTCAGATGTCTTGGTACGCGATTCGGCATTCGGTGGGCACCTACATGACCAAGGAGCGTGACCTGGCCGCAACCAAGGCTCAACTCCGCCACAAAAGTGCGAAGACGACAATGAAATACGACCAAGTTCCTGTCGAAGATCGCCAAGACGCGCTCGACAAGATGGGCTAACAATGTGTGACGAAGACGAAAAACGATACCTGACATACGAAGACGTAGAGTATATTCGAAAATACGTCGAAATCGAGGACCCAATGGCGAAACTGATCCTCATGAAACCACGAATTATCGAAGACATGGAATAGTCATCCCCCATTGTGTCAAAAGGACTAAATAACAACACCGTCTATCTTCAAATGGACCTCTCAAAGGGCTCACTGGGGATGTCTTGTGGTTCCAGCCCTTCCTGACAGGGGTTCCTGAACATCTCCCCAATAGACGGAGAAAATAGTTGTGGGGACTATTTCCGTCTTTCTCGTAGTATTTTTACTCGTTCTTAGCGGTTGATGGCATCCGGCGGGTCGGCTAAGAGCGTCACCCTACTAAAGTTAAGTATCTTTGACACCACCCCTTGAAGCGGCATGGTAATCAGTGAATGTGGACACGTCGCTGATAGTGAGAATCGGGCCAGGTTGACCCGGCCGGAGCCTCTGATCTCACCCTCAATCGGCCGGTCCTGGCCATCGGGAGAGACAGCCCGACTCCACCAGCCCGTTGCTGGCTCCCCTAATGTGGGGCGGCAATCCCACCAAAGAGGTCGACATACCCATCCAAACGCCCAACCAACCACCCCGACCGTTGTTTTGGGCCGTCGTCGCCCACGCCGTCAGCTACCGCCCGTCGTCTATGAAAACCTCATGCCCGGTCTTGACGAGACTCACAAACTCGTTGGCCACTTCCTCCAGGAACGCATCATCGCTCAGCACGTCCGTTGAATCCATCTCCCAGTTCCTCCGGACAATCCGATCACGGGTGCGATCTTGACTGATTTGGAATCCCCGTTTCTGGAAAAGATCGGAGTTCCGTCGGAGTGTTTCCAGCGTCTCATCATTCCCGCCCCAGTAATCTATGCCAACGATCACAAGCCCCCACTCGACAGGACGGAGATACAGTGTGTAGACCAAATCATCTGGGTGGTCAGGATGTTTTGACCTGAGATGCGGTCTGTGGCTTTCTATGTCCTGAAACGCTGTCTCGAGTGAACTTACCTCGACAACGGACCGGAGCTCCGGAAACGCTCTTTCGGCGATGTCCCGAACGACATCAGGGTATATCGGGTTCAACTTTCGATCTGGGCGCACGCGCGAGAGGTGATGGTCTACGACAGTGTTGGTCGCAAGCACATCGTGATCGGTTATTTCAGACTCGAATCGCTGAATCTCGACGCACTGGATGTTTAGCCCCTGATCAAGAAGATACCGCGCATTACGCTGGGTTCGGGGCGTGATTTGCTCCGATATAATCACCATCCGCTGGTCGGGATTGAACTCGTCTGTTTCCAGCGACTCCCCGAATACGGATTCGAACGCTGATTGGAGATCGTCAGCGGGCACAGCGGCGTCACTAATCGCCCACCGTCCACTCTGGATGTCATCCCGGTAATCCTGATAGATGTCGTCCAAGCGGTCGTACGTGTACGATTCGAGCGACTGGGCGTAGTTCTGTGGCTGGCTCAGGATTGTCTCCTCGCTCGCACTCCCGGAACCACTTTGCCCGACTTTCAGTTCGATAATGAGAAGATTCCCGTACTGGTCGAGAGCGAGAAGATCGAGGATGCCGGTGTCGACCGCTGGTTGTCGGCCGAAAATAAACACCGGTTCGTCCAGGATAGTCTGAGGATTCGCGTGGAGCATCGATTCAAGCACAGACTCGTTTCGAATATCCGACCTCGCCAACTCGTCAGCGACAAATTCCGAGTTGTTCTGAGCGAGGTCAAAGGTTCGCATGCAACTTCTGTCTCTCACCACCCAGATAGTTCTAATGCATCTGGTTTTCTGACCGGTCAGGATTTCTTTTATATACCTTACCGGAAACCGGATAGGATTTTCTCGGAGATGAGTCTGATAGGCGAAACGAAGCTCAAGATTCTTCAAGAACTCAAGAATGGTCCCGCTCACGGCTATGCAATTGCTGAGGAGATCGGCGTTTCATCGGGCGGAATATACACGCATCTAAACGGACTGGAGAAAGAGGGGATGATCACTATCACTGAGCAACGGGAGGAGGGTCGGAAACAGAAGTACTACGAGCTAACCGAGAATGGCGAACTTCTCTTGAAGGCGTTAGGAGAGGACTGAGCCGACAGCTTACAGGGATACCGGATTGTCGTTAGTGACAGAATCAGCACCTTTACAATCGTTTCAAACTAATTACTATTCGAGGCAAACTACCGTGAGTGACAACAGCGACCAGCTTCGATTCGGCGAGGATGGAGAGTTAGAGGAAGGCGGAGAGGACGAACAGGCAACAAAGAATGTCGGAGACGATGGTAAACCCACAGGACGGTTCCAGACAGATGCCCGATACAATATCTTCGACGTGAGCTCGTTGCTACAGAAATCAGTGAGGCGGTCGGATGAAGAAGTCGCGGCGTGGGCCGCCTGGGAACTCGTTAGGTCGGGATACGACAATATGTACTGGAAACGCATTCTGACAATAGCGACCGAAGACACCAGTGTTGAGAGCGACGTGACCTCACAGGTTCGATCTCTCTATCAGCTCGGAACGGGACAGGTAGATGTTGTCGACAGTTGGTCCGCGGAGAATGAGCGTGGACGTGTCTGTGCCCTCAGAGCGGCCGTGGTATGTGCCCAGGCACAGTCGAGCCGGCTATGCGACTATCTCAACAACACGTTCTCCCGGATTGCTGAGGAGCGTGTGAACGCCGCTGAAGAAGGCCGTGAACCACGCTACGATTTCCCGGCGGGCGGACTAAATCCGGATGGTCGATACGATGTCGCCTTCGATATGCACACGTCGATTGGCTCCGGGAAAAATCGCGGCTACGGTCATTTCCTCGTACATTCGTCTCGGACGGATACGATGACCGACCTCGAACGACGGTACAAGAGCATCAATATGGAACTTGTTGAGCAAGCCGACGACACAGACGCCGAATTTACCGACACTGAAGGAGACCATGCACTCAGCACAGTCAACTCAGACGCCCCGTGGGAGGAGCCGGATTTTGACCAGGAGACACTCGACACTAAGTGACTAAGTGCCCCCAAATTTCGACGCCCTAAACAACCCGACGAAGGTATCTGTCACCCCTTCGGCCAATTTACACAGACGCACTGAGATTCAATATGAAGCCGGTTCGGTGCTATCGTGGTAGTGGCCAACACAGGTGATGGCATGTCAACTCGGATTGGTGATTGGTTGCTGGTGACAGACGACTATCTCACGCAACTATTCTCCTTAATGTACTAAGATTTGAGTCGTTTTCCTTACATAGGCAACTGTATGCTGTCTATTGTTTCACAGCCGTTATTGATCTCAAAATCGGTAATCTTCCCACACAGTATATTAGGGAAATTAACAGATCGTCAAAACCGGTATTAACTCAGAGTGTCTCGTTATCTATAAGAGGTGACAAAGTCGGGACTACACGGTTAGAAACGAGATTTGGGAAAGGAGACCTCAGTGGAACGCCGGGCAAACGTTCCTATTATTTGATAGCCACTGATAGGTTATTACTCTTACTGAGGTTAGTTTCTATCTCGTACTACCGTCTGTCTCAGACTTCTAATGAAGAAGCACTCGCCAAGCTCCAACGACCTACAATCGGATCAAATTCCAGATGATATTATACTTCAGCGAGAGAACGACATTCGATCCGAAGTATCTGGACATATCCATGAACTTCTTCGCGCGTGGTCAACTGATGATCCCTACGTCGTTCATTTCAAAACAACACAAGGAACCGGCAAAACAACTGGTGGGATGGACGCGGCCGAAATAAAAGGCCCAGCCGCCGCATTTGGCCCCCGACACGCCGATATTAATGACGATGCGGATCGGTTTGGAGACAGATTCAGTATCAGATTTATCGGCAAAGACAAAGCCTGTACAAATGACGAGTTCAAAGGCAAACATAGCTCAGTTAGTCGGGAACTCAGCAAAGAGTGGTGTGATGGTTGTCCTAAACGGGATGGGTGTGAATATTTTGACCCGTTCAATCAAATCAGAAATGAAGCTCGAAGTCTGACAGCCCCTCACAACTATCTTGAGATTTTCCCTGAAATTCTTGACCAATGGGATGAGATCGAAGTTGTGCTGATTGATGAGACTCCGTGGTACAATATTTTCGAAAAAACAGCCCGGATTGATGCTCAAGACGTCACCCATACGCGAAGCGCGCTCAGGGGCCTCGAAGACGATGACAAAATTGATCCCGAAATCATCGAGCAAGCCTCGCAACTTCTTGATGAGATAGCTTCAGCTCTGACCGACCCAGAAGGCGGGAAAACACCGTCTGAGCGAGCATACAGGTTGGCAACAAATGTTAATCTCAGAGAGTTAGCTACTAAGCTGATCGAGATCCATGATGAACGGGTTCTCGAAGGAACGAATTATACAGATGCTATCGTTGCCATCGCGGATAATTTAGAAAATGTTGAACAAACAGCTCGCTGGGCGTATGACCAAGGGATAATAGATGAATTTGAGTCCCCGCCTGAGAAATTGTGGGGCGTTGATAACAGCTCACAAAATAACGGCACCTTCGAACTCCGATGGCGTAACTTTGATCTGATGGAGATCGCTCGTGAGAAGCCGGTATTTGTCCTGGCTACAGAGATGCCAACTGAAAGCGTCGAAGCAATGTTTGAGTTACCTGTCGTCACTGTCGAAGATACAGTCTCTCCGGAAGCGGAAATTATCCAATTGAACTCACGAATGGCCGGAATTACGCGGCTTCGAAAGCGAAAACAGACCTACGAGAACTTAGTGGAGTTCACCCGTCTGGCTCTACGCCGAGAACGTGCTGACGGGAGAAAGACGCTCATCGCGGTCAAAATAGCTCTACTGGATGATCTTCGAGAGGCGCTCCAGGACAGTGGCTTTATCGAGGGGAAAGATTTCGAACTGGGTCATTATTATGGTATGACAGGTAGTAACCGTTTCGAGGACTGTGAGGCTTTCATTGGCTTCGGTACTCCTGGTCTATCTGATGATGTGACGACCGCCAGTGAAATCGTATCCGGCGTTCCAGAGGGACGCTTACAACGAGAAGGCCGTGAAGGTGAACTCCGAGATGCAATCCATCGCATCCGCCCGGTTCGCATGGAGAACATTCCTCGGGTATACTTATTCACAAAAGTTGTTGATTTCAGCTCAGATTTTAGCGGCACATATGAGCGAGTCAATACAACAGAGATGCGTTCGATCCTTACCGATCGGGCCGAGATTGCCGAGCGACAGCAACAGATTCAAAATTTCATTCGTGACACGTCGCCTGATCCGACAACCACCCAGATGGTAGATGGATTACCATTCGGACACTCAACGCTCACATCAGAACTCCGTGAGCTCAATAAACAGGGCGTGACCGAGTCCTACAAAGATAGCTCGGCTGGGAGAGGAAGGCCCGCCAAGCGATACCGCCTAATCGATCCTCAGTGATCAGTTAGCATTTAATTCGTCAAAACACGAAATCCCTACTATAGTAACAGTAGGGAAATCGCTATCTCGCCAATAAATTAATAACCAATTCGCCGACATGCCATCAACCGTGTCGTACTGGGCCACTAATCGCCCGATATATGAGAGATAATTGTGTCTATCGAACGAATTTGTATTGATTAAGTGATTGGAAGTAAACACTTAACCCCTTTCCACTCTAACTCTTTATTAAGGGAAATCCCAGAGCTACAGCTTCAAACAACCAAGTTTGAGGAGAAAACCCCGGTGCTCTGACACCGGGATTCTGGGGTTACCCGTGGAGACGAGAACCCTAATGTCTGATAGCGACAGCTACGGAATAAACGCATCGGCACCGAATCATCCTGACGCGAGGCACGTGGACGCGCATCTCGTGGTCGACCGCCACGAGAGGGTTCCGGGAGAGCACCCTGACCCTCAGCAAAGACACGAGGGCCAGACGGAGTATTTGGAGCGATACCTCAGGTGTCTCCGCTGTGGAACCGAGGTTCTGAACGAGCGCGATTTTCCAGTCGAATGTGACGGTGAGACGCGATGAGCGGCAATCTTCCCCCCGGAGTGACGTCGGCCGACATTGACCGTCACTACGGCGGCGGTGTTCCAGATCACGACCACGAGTGGATGCCCATCGTCGAGATGGATCCTGTCCTCGAAGACTGTGCCGCCATACTCCGCGAGGAGTGTCGGTTCGCGGAGGTGGTCGACAGCTACACCGACCATCGACGCGACGAGACGTACTACGAGACAGGTGCGGAGTGCGAGGCGGAGCGTCACTATCGCTTCGAGCTCGCGTACGTCGTCGACGAGTCCGGAGTCCGACTGGAGAGCGACGACATCGACCGGCTGGAACAGGAAGATGACAAACGGTTCGAGACGGTCATCGGGGCCGTGATGGCCACAGAGCGAGGGTTCCCCGACGAGACGGAAGTCGTCGACATCGATCCAGACAGGAGCGACGGTCAGGTGGTCGTCCAGCACGATGACTTTGAGCTCGGCTACGAGCCAGAGGGTGATGCGTGATGACTCGAAACGACGGATCAGCTCACTGTCGAGAACTCGGGTGCAACCACGAGGCCACGCACACGATCGTCGTCAACGCGCCGGGCCGCGGGTACGCCGAAGACCTCGCCTGTGGAGAGCACGCTGAGAAAGCTCGTGGTCGGGTCTACGTTCGAGACGTCCGACAGCGCGGGGGTGAAGCCTGATGTCCTCGATCCAGCCGAGGGTAGAGCCACGGACTATCCGTGCCGCTACGGAACACATGACTGTCATCGAGAAAGCGCGCTCGTTGTTCTCCGTCACTACCCAGAGTGGGTCAGAGTACACTGTCGACCTTCGAGAACCCGCGTGTACGTGTAGGGACTTCAAATATCGTGAGTCTGTTTCCGAGTGCAAGCACATCCGACGCGTGCGGATCGAAGTCGGTCAGGTTGACGTCGATACGCTTGAAACAGAACTCATCGAGAGGGCGGCTGATCTCGAATCCAACGCCGCCGACCTCCAAGCTCAGGCCGAGGAGCTCACAGACACCGCCGGCGAGCTTCGGGATGCCCTGACTCGGTTAGAGGAGGTGTCGGGCCGATGAGCCGGGAGGATGTTCGGTCTGAAACCCAGGGGTCAGACGGAGAGAACACCCATCCACGTGCCTCGTTCACGGCGGATACGGAATCAGAGTCAACAGTGTACCGTGGCTGGCGAGATACCACCGCTCCAGCCGGCCAGGAGTGCAAGGTCGTTGTCGATGGTCGGCCCCTGAAATGTCGGTATGATCTCCTGTCCGCGAGTCCTGATGGCTTCGAGTGGTCGTATTCAGGCTCGGGACCGGCGCAACTGGCTATCTCGATCTTGGCCGATGCGTTCGGCGACCAAATTGCGAAGGAGTTGTACGAGGAGTTCAAGCGAGAGGTCATTGCGACCCTTCCGGAGCACGGCTGGCGGCTGACGCGACAGGAGCTTGAACAACTCGTCGACGCCGCGGAAGTGATGGACTAATGGATTCAATTCGAGAAATTCTCGACGCGTTCGGTATCACGTCGGTTTCCGAGATGACCGTGAACAACAACTATACGATCGCCGCTGACGGTTTCGAGGACTTGGTCATCGAGCGGATCGCCGAGGACCGGCTCAGCGTGGGTCAGTTTTACCAGCAACGTGGTGATTTGATGAGCGACCCCGAAGTCGTGTTCGTCGTAGAGGACGGAGAGTGGCGACCCGTGCGGTATACACAACACCCACTGGCTCATCAGCACGACGAGGCCGGAATTGATCTCGATGGGTTCCTCTCAACGTGGGATAGGAATCTCCGTCAACAGGGATTCGTTGCGGCCGCTCACAGGAGGGCCGCCGATGACTGACCACCATACGCGCCGGGAGATACTGGCTATCACTGGTTCGACAGTCTTGTTGGCCGGGTGTGCCAGCGAATCGTCCCCAGAGAAGGAGGAGCAATCGCCCAGCGAGATTGTAAATGCGTGGCTGGATGAACACGAGTCAGCTGAACGGGACGCTGTCAACCAGTACAGCGCGGGCAATGAGGCGTTTGATGCGGGAGACTACTCACGTGCGCTCATGCATTTCGAGCGGGCGACGGAGAGTTACGAGTCCTTAGAAGATGCTCTGGACAGCGAAATCCAGAACTACGAGAATGGGAGCGAGACGTGGGAACTATTCTCGACGCTTGGTCAGTACTACGCCTTCATCCGGCGGGCCTCAACATGGCGATACAGTGCGGCATACGAGCGCGCTGTCAACGACGATCCTGTTGCCTCTCAGGAGGCACTGGAGACGAGCAACGACCGGTTCGAGCGCTCCGAGGAGCTCAAGGCTGATTTCCGGGAGAGGCTCAATAGCTAAACGGCGAGCTGAGTGCCATCAACCCCTACTGAACGCTGGAATATGTTGACTACAGAGCATGGAGAAGCGACCTGTCCAGAGTGTAACGCGCCGCTTTATTTTGGCCTGAAACGGGAAGCGACCGGCTGGAAAGTCTACTATGAGTGCGATGATCACTGTGGCTTTGAGCGCATGGCTGGACGTGTGAGTCTCTCCAAGGTTGGTAGCCGAGAGGAAGCATACGACCGTGCCGAAGCGATGGGCGATCGCTGGTGTTGACCGCAACAGACAGGAAGCGTCGTTGTGAACATTACCTCAATGAGACGCTTCGAGGTTGGTGATCGGGTTCGCGTCGATATTCCCAACAAGAGCGACCCCGATCACGAACGACTCCACCGAGAGCGAGGAACGGTCGTCGATATTCTTGAGGACAACGCGGGGCAAGAGACAGGTGACAGCCGAGACTCATATCTATTTGAGGTTGAGTTGGAAAACGGCGATTCTGAGCACCTCCGCTGGCGTGATCTACGACCATCAGCCAAAGAGTGAAACAGTACTTCCGCACCTGAATCTCTGATAGCTAACCTTACAATCGTCAGAGACTTTCAAGTATGCCGAGGGTCCCGTCCGAAAGCTCCTCTAAGTGTTCCTTATTTTGATAGTGGGGGTCTTCCTCTTTTTCCTCACTACTATTGGACTCGTTATCTGATGGTTTTGGAACGTGTATCTCACCATGCCGACGTTTATGAATCCGGTCCATTGGTGAGTCGGAGGGGTCACGGTCTGGGCGCTTATCACCAACAGTTCCCGGCTTAGAATCGCCAATGTCGTGATCTCCGTTCGACCGACGTTTTTCACCCATGGCGCATACCTCAGAGGGGTATCAGAAAAAGGTATCCCGCTTTCGTCCCCACGAGGTTATTCAACCGCTTACCAAAACTGGGGCTCTACAAATAATCGTAGTTGTTCGCTCTCTACAATCCAACCCTTCTACCGATATAGATTTTCCCGATGACGAGCCTCGTAGACCACAATCTTACCCGCGTCCTCGTCGACGTCGACGAAAACACGGAACGAATCCCAATCGTACTTTCCGTCGGACTGGCCGCTCCACGGCGAATAATTCCAGTCAGTAGGGGATCGCCATTCGGAGTTTGCAACACGCTCCAGCTTCTTTTGGAGGTGAGAAGTGGCCTCACTGTCAAGCGTCTTGAACGCCGTCTCGAATCCGCGTCGGAAGGAAATGTCGTAGGCCATGGTGGACAACTACACAGCCGTGGTAGCGACTGTGTAAGTGGTCCACCTGTCTTTCGCGGACCGGTTCCAGCGGATCCGCGATGGTGGCGTACCGCGTAGTATCACAGTCACACACCTGACGTATTAAATTACTGTGAGAAGGCGGCACAAGGCTATAGGGGACGAGTCGGGAGTATCTCATCCGGTGTCGTCGTCGAATCTGTCAAGCGAGCCTATAGGTGCGTCAACATAGTGGTGACAATACGTACGCGAAAACTGGCGATGGAGTGGCTATTTGTAGAGTTCTAAACAACTAACTGACATTTGGGTGCCATCACCTGAAAATTCTCGCTCAGCACTCGTCGATTCCAAAATGTTCGATCGCACCGCCGCATGGGATTCTACCACCAAGATATATCAGCTATCCCCTCAACCGGTGTAAGTATGCCTTCAGGTTTCCTCTCATCTCGTAGTGGCCGTCCATGGTCATACGATCGGACGAACGCCGAATTTGAGTTTTATCAAGGTGAGGGATCCAGTGCGTTAGAGATAGTCGTCGTCGATCACGGCGAACGCCCGAACAAGGACTTCCTTCAGCGGACCTACTCTGACCGACGAGGCGGACGGGTTAATCCGATTCTCGTGGTCGCACTCTACGATGACAAGGTCGGTCTGTGTGGGCCGAGTGGCGAAGACCCACCCGTTTTCCGTGATATTGACCGCGGCCAGGCCGAGCGCGTCTGTGACGCCGCACTCAAAAAACCGGACAGACATATCGCTCAGTCCTTCCTGTCTGATGCCCTCCCACAGCTGGACGAGGAACTTGCCGGGCTACGGAATCAGGGCCTTCTGTCGACGCACGAACTCAGGGTTGGCGTCCCCAAACGCGACGATTGGAAGGAAGCATCTGAACGCGCTCAACAGGCGCTCACGGACGATCCGCGAGAGCTGGTGAAAGGCCTGAACTACGAAATTGACCGGCTTACAGACCAGAGCTACGTCCTCAAAGACACCAGTGATGGCCACGAGCGGGCGGTCGCGATGTTCCTCCAAGAGGACGAGTCGTTCGACCATAAACAGGACCGATTCGTCAACAAGTCACCTGTCGCGTATGCGCTCAATGAGGCCGACAAACGAAATCTGGATTACGTAATAGGGAGTAGCGGCGACACGCTTCGACTGTACACCACAAACCCGGAGGCTGGGTTCGGTTCACGCGGTCGTACTGATACTTACGTCGAGGTGAACACGAACCTCCTGGCCGACGAGAAGGCGGCGTACCTCTGGCTGTTGTTTTCCGCGAATGCCCTCAGAGACGATGGTTCCCTCCACGAGATTATGGAGGACTCCAAAGAGTACGCCGCTGACCTCGGTGGGCGTCTCCGGAACCGTATTTACGACGACGTTATTCCCGACCTTGCGGAGGCTATCGCGGAGGCTCGCGACATTGACGACCCGACGAAGGAACAACTCGACCAGACCTACGAGATGGCGCTCTTTCTCCTCTATCGTCTCTTGTTCATCGCCTACGCCGAGGATGAGGAGTTCCTCCCACGCCGACGAAACGGCCGCTATGACCAACATTCACTGAAACAGAAGGCTCACAATCTCCATGAACTCGTCCAAGAGGGCGGTGAATTTGACGACTCCTTCTACGACCATTGGGATGACGTGATGCGGCTCTCGCGTGCTATCCATCACGGTCACGAAGAAATGGGGCTCCCCGCCTACGAGGGGCGGATTCTTTCCGAAGATGAGGATGTCTCCGAAGCGGGTGCGCGGCTTGCGGACATCCGATTGAACAACGCCGAGTTCGGACCGGTGCTGTTCCGATTGCTCATAGACGAAAACGAAGATGGGTACCAGGGTCCAGTAGACTTTCGAAATATCGGTGTCCGCGAGTTTGGTGTCATCTATGAAGGCCTCTTAGAATCAGAACTCTCCGTCGCTGAACAGCCATTGACCACGGACGAAGACGGGCACTACGAACCTGTCGACACCGGAGGTCAACAAACACTCGGAGATGATGACGAAGATGTAGTTGTGGAAGAGGGCGAAGTTTATCTTCACGGCCAGTCGGGTGAACGGAAGGCCACCGGCACCTACTACACCAAGACACGATTTGTTGAACATCTGTTAGACAACTCGCTTGAGCCCGCGCTAGACGACCACATTGAGCGTCTTGACCGCCTCCGTGAAGAGGAAGGCGAGAACGCCGTCGCTGAAGCCTTCTTTGACATTCGGGTTTCGGACGTTGCCATGGGGTCTGGGCACTTTCTGGTCGGTGCTGTTGATCGGATTGAAACAAAACTCCGAGCCTACCTGACCGAGAACCAACTTACACCGGTTGAAAAAGAGCTTGACAATCTAAAAGATGCCGCGGAGGATGCGTTTGTTGGCGAAGAATATACACCAAACATTGAACGGGGGCAACTCCTCCGTCGTCAAGTTGCTCGACGGTGCGTCTACGGCGTCGACCTGAATCCACTGGCGACCGAGCTAGCTCGCCTTTCCATCTGGGTACATACGTTTGTCCCAGGTCTTCCGTTGACGTTCCTCGACTACAATCTGGTATCAGGTGACTCTCTAGCGGGTATTGGAACACTTGATGAAGTGACCGACATTCTTGACGTGAAACAGTCCTCGTTAGAGATGTTCGCCGGTGGACAAAGTGTAATGGGTGAAATCCGGGATGATATTTCGCGTCTCGGGAACTTTGCCGATGCCAGTGCTGAACAAGTACAGGAAGCACGTGACACACGGATAGAGATCGAAGAGAAATTAGAGGAGGTGAGAGCACGGTTTGACGTGCTTGCCGCTTCGCGGATTAATGACGATATAGATACAGACCCTGTCTCAGATACTAGTATCGATATAACCAACGAAGAGTGCTATGAGAGGGCACAAGAAATTTTAGAAGGAACTTCTCCGTTCCACTTCCCGGCTTCGTTTCCTGAAGTATTTGATGGCGAAAAGTCTGGATTCGACGTGGTTTTCGGAAATCCTCCATGGCAAGAAGCCACCATGGAAGAAAAAGAATTTTGGAGTCGATATGTCCCGGGGCTACAGGGAATGGAACAGACCGAATTTGAGTCTAAGAAACAAGAGCTTCGTGAATCTCGTCCTGACCTTGTGCAACAGTATAATGAAGAATTGCAAGAACAACAGAAACGAAGTCAATTTATCAAAAACGGCCCATATCCTGGTGCCGCGGCGGGAGGCTCCGCCCCAGACACGTACAAAGCTTTCACATGGCGATTCCGCCAGTTACTCTCTCATGGGGGATATGCTGGACTTGTTCTTCCTCGTAGTACTTTCTCAGGGGCTGGATCTGAGGACTTCAGACGTGAACTACTGAATGAGAGTATTGTAAGCGATCTCACGTTCTTAAAAAACAAACGTGGATGGGTATTCGATAATATGGAGCATCGATATACTGTTGCGCTACTCTGTTATCAAAAACAGCATCCATCAGAAGATGCAACACTACCACTTCGCGGGCCATTCCCTGATGAGGAAAGTTACGAAGCGGGTTTGAAACAGGGACCTTACCGATTCCCCGTTGAGGAGGCAAAAGGTTGGACTGGATCAGCGTCGTTCCCTCTACTCCCATCTGACCCTAAGTCCGTTGAGGTTTTCCAGCGAATGTCTACTCATTCTCCAATATATTATAAGCAAGGTGATTGGTTTGCTCGTCCCTGTGCGGAATTAAACTCTGGAACCGACAAGACCGCTGATGATGGTAGAAGAATAATGCACTTCACTGACGACCCTCCAGAGGAATATTGGCCAGTATTCAAGGGTGCTTCTATTAACATCTGGAATCCAGACACTGGAATCCGATATGCATGGACGGACCCTGACATCTTGATCGAGTATCTTCAGGAGAAACGGAAAAACTCGTACCAATATGCTGGGAGCCGTTCCTCATTTGCTGATTTTGATGAAGACTGGATAACTGATCCGGAAACGCATCCTTGCCATTATCCTCGTATAGCATTTCGTGATGTCGCTCGGAGAACAGATACAAGAACGATGATTTCCTCGTTAGTTCCACCAAAAACCGCCCTTACTGGTAAAGCCCCATATTTGCTTTGGCCTGAAGGAAACAAATCTGACGAAGCGTACTTACTCGGTGTTCTGTCATCGATACCACTTGATTGGTACACTCGGCGGTTTGTAGAAACAGGGCTCGATTATCACATTTTCAATTCGCTACCAGTTCCTCGTCCAGGACGAAATAATACTCTTCGTCAGCGTGCTGTTGAAATCTCAGGACGACTCGCGGCTATTGATGAACGCTACGCTGAATGGGCGGATTCGGTTGGTGTTGAATATGGACCGCTTGACGAGGAAACGAAACAAGAGAAAGTCTACGAATTGGATGCGGTTGTCGCTCACCTCTATGGCCTGACCCGCGAGCACGTCGAGGTTATCTTTGAGACCTTCCACGAAGGATGGGATTACGAGGAACGATTAGAGCGCGTTCTCGACTACTACGCGAGCTGGGCGGACCGACTGGACCTCGATCACACCGACCGCGTGACGGAACAAGAGGCTGGGGCCAGAAACGATGACTGAACGGCCACAGGTCATCGACAACCGGGGCGACAACACGCTTGCCACCGCTATCAACGCCTATCTCTCGGACTTGGACGAGCGGCTGGCCAACGATCCCGATCTCGACATCGTCACCGGCTACTTCAACCCGAGAGGGTACTTTTCCGTCGCTGAGGGGTTGGAACACGTCGACCAAGTTCGGATTCTCATCGGTGCCCAGCCCGACCAGGAGGGCAAGGAACACTGGCGACACCCAGAGGAACCACGAGGGGAAGCATACGAACGCAAGCGCATCGAGGAGGCACTCCAGACGCTTGACCAGAACCTCGAACGCGATCGGGACTTATTGGGGTTCTCCCGTGATGTTGATCAGGGCCTTCAGGAACTCGTGGATTTCCTTCGGAGCGACCGCGTCGAGGTGCGCCGCCACGAGGACAGCTTCGTTCACGGGAAGGCGTACTTGTTCTCGGACAGCCAGGGGGCGATTGCTGGGTCATCAAACTTCACCGGCGCGGGCCTGAACTCAAATCTGGAGCTGAATCTCGGAACCTACGATCCGCACGTAACCGAGCGTGTCAATGATTGGTTCGAAGACCTTTGGGAAGAAAGCGAACCGTTCGACCTCGCCAGCCTCTACGAGGAACGATTCGAGCCCTACGATCCCCATCTGATCTACCTCCGGGTACTCTACGAGCGATACGGTGACGAACTGGAGGAAGAACGAGAGGACGACGGAGGTGCTATCAACCTGACGAACTTCCAGCAAGACAGTGTCAGGCGGGCTAACCGCTTCCTCGACAAGCACAACGGCGTCATCATCGCCGACGAGGTCGGGCTCGGGAAGACGTACATCGGAGGGAAGCTCCTCGAACAGTACGTTCAGGAGAACCGACAGCGTGCGCTCGTCGTCGCACCGGCATATCTCCGAGACGGGATGTGGACACAGAAGCCAGCCGAGTGGGGCGTACAGTTCGAGACTGTTTCCTACGCCGAACTCCGAAACGACAGTCAACTCGGCGGAGATGCTAACAACCTCAGCCTTCCCGTGGACGAGTACCAGTTGGTCGTCATCGACGAGGCCCACGCGTTCCGCAACCCAGGCACCCAGCAATCTCATGCTCTCCGTACCCTCCTTCGAGGTGATCCGCCGAAAGACGTGGTTATGCTCACGGCCACGCCGGTCAATAACTCCTTGTGGGACCTGTACTACCTCCTAAATTATTTCATCCGGAACGATGCGGCCTTCGCCAACGAAGGGATCCGATCACTTCGAGACCAGTTCAAGGAGGCTCAGGCCGAGGACCCGTCGGACCTCAGCCCCGATATGCTGTTCGACGTCCTCGACCAGACGACCGTGCGTCGGACCCGACGGTTCATCAAGAATCATTATTCCAATGCGACCATGCCCGATGGCGACGGCGGAGAGGTCCGAATTAACTTCCCGGACCCGAAGCCCCAGCGCGTTGATTACACCTTCACAGAGACGTTTGGTGACGACTATTTCCTCGATGTCGCGGATGGGCTGGCGGCTGGAGACAGGGACGAAGCTGAACTCACATTGGCCCGTTACCGCCCATCCTACTACTTAGAGGGAGAGGAAGACGCCTCTGAACTCTCGCTGGTCGGACTGTTGCGGACGGGTCTCCTCAAGCGGTTTGAGTCGTCGAGCTACGCCTTCAAGAACACGCTCGACGGGATGATCTCGCAATACCGAATTGCACTCCAACTCATAGAGGAGGGCTATTTTCCGGAGACAAACGCGATTGACGAGTGGGTCGAGACTGATAGTGACGAAGGGATGGAGGAGCTTTTCGATGAGACAAACGACGGGAATATTTCACTTGCGTCCGCCGATGCCGATCCTGATGAGCTTCGGGCTGACTTAGAGCACGACATCGAGATATTGGAGCGGTGGCGTGACGGAGCCCAGGCTGTCAGTCGAGACGATGACGAGAAGCTCCATGCCCTTCGTGATACGCTTGAGGACATCGTTGAGATGGCGCGAGAGGACGCTGAGGCGCGGCAAATTTCGGATGAGGAGGTTGAGGTGGCCTTCCGTCAGAATCGCAAGGTGCTCCTATTCTCCTACTACGAGGACACTGTCGATTGGATTTACGAGTACCTGGAGTCCGTTGTCAGCGAGGATGAGGACTTGTCGTGTTACGAGGGCCGCATTGCCGCTGTATCCGGCGACGGCTCGAAGTACGGTGTCACACGCGAGGAAGCCGTCCATGGGTTCGCCCCGAACTCAGGTGATGCTCCTCCGGGTGCTACCGACGAGTTTGATATTCTGATTGCTACTGACGTGCTGGGCCAGGGTGTCAATCTCCAAGAAGCACGAAACGTCATCAACTACGATCTCCCGTGGAATCCAATGCGGGTTGTTCAGCGGAACGGACGTATTGACCGAGTCAATTCCCCGCATTCAGAAATCTACCCGTACTCGTTCTTCCCCGAGGACCGGCTCGATGATCTTCTCGAACTCGAACACCGGGTTCGGGAGAAACTTACCCAGGCGGCACGCTCGATTGGGGTTAGTGGGGGCGTTATACCCGATATGGAGACCCTCAACCAAAACTTCGCGGAGAAGGTCGAAGAAATCGACTCGATCCAGCGCGAAGAATCAGACTTCTACGAGCAAGGTGGGGCTGAGGCCGCGGCTTACTCCGGGGAGGAGTACCGTCAGGAACTCCGCGAGGGTCTGGAAGACCGCGAGGACCAGATCACGTCGTTACCGTGGGCGGCCGGGTCTGGATTCCGTGGTGAAGACCCTGGTTACTTCTTTTGCGCTCGGGTCGGTGACGAGGTGTTCATGCGGTTCGTTCCTCACGAGATGGATGACGACGACGAGTTGGTACAGGACACTCTCACCTGTCTGAAACGGATCGAATGCTCTCGTGATACCGAGCGTTCCCTCCCCGATGCGATGCGAGACCAAATCTACGGAGCGTGGGAGACAGCACAGGAGGACATCTATCGTCAGTGGCAAGAACAGACTGACCCACTGAACGTCCAGCCTGACATCCGTCGACTGTTCCGTGAGGTGGGCCAGCATCTCCGTGACCACTGGCCAGATGATCTGACTCAGGACGAGCTCCAAGAGACTGTGGAGGCGGTGGAGGCTCCGTGGGGTCGGAAATACGAACGTGAGCTTCGGGAAATCTACGAAGACGATTCGCTGGGTCCTATCGAAAAGTCACGGGAGCTCGTCGATAAGGTCGAGGAGTTGGGGCTACAACCATTCGAGGCTCCTGATCCGCTCCCGCCGATCGAAGAAGACGAAGTGAAACTGGTCTGTTGGATGATTGTTGCTCCTGAGGAAGATCAGGACGATCAGAAGGATCGACCTGGACTAATGTCACAGATGACGTTTAGCAATTCTTAGTCGGGAGCAATGTCTTCCCAGATAGTGTATCTATCGTCAGCAAGTAGTAGCTGATTCTGTCGGGGATATTTGTACCCTCGTCACGGGGTGTTAATATGGCGCGGCTACACCAGTATGGCCCCAATTCATCTAAGAACGGGTATCATCTGAAAGGGTGGACGAAGCATTCCGGTAATACAACACTTCAAGTCCGCTACCCGTGCGAACTTCTATTCGATTGGATGGGTCTGGAGTCAGGTGACAGGGTACCATCGGATTTGATTACCGCTCTCCTTGGATCAAATCTTCTTTACACTATTGGTGACGGAACAACAATTGACGACGAACCGGAGTGGACGCCGTCACTGAATACAATTAGCGAGGACCTGACAGATGGACAGCGCGAGCGACTTCTCGGGTTCATTCGGGAATATGATGGTCCGAGATGTAAATTTATCCAACAGCTCCAATCGGAGGTCGATACTGGAGAAGGGATTTCGGGGAATGCGAGATTATCCTCGCATACCTCAGATCACCAAAATTGGTACGCCTGTATTGACTCTAAATCTCGTGGAGCGGATGAATCATTACATCAAATCGCAAACCAGGTATTTGATTCTCAGCCACTTTCTGAGGAGGCGAGGTCAATAATCAAAAAGTGGAATACAGATGCGAATCTGGAGGCGTTCGCTGAGGCTCCACATATTGAGTCTTCTGTACGTCTATTCCACAATTATGTCGGGACAGTAGATTCTCTCTGGATGGAAGATGATGCACTGGTGTATCAAGTGTCACTTCCGGACACTAATGAAAAGGACTCAGAGCCGAAGTTCTTTGTCAACCATTTTCCGAAAGATGTCTGGGACGACGGAGCCGAGAAGTTTGAATCCATTTTCAAGATAATTGTTCCTGATGACCATACTGATCCGTTACCTGTCGTAAATGAGAATGAAACCGTTCTTCATCAGATTATTATAGCGGATGGAGAAGCTTTGTACTGGTCTGTGGGATTATTGGAGGGCTCTTTCCACTCGGAGGAGATCGAGAAGGCTGAGTTTGGTACTTACTTAGAAGTAATATTTGATGTTACATCCCAGTTGGTGGAGTCCCTGATCGGTGAGACAATCGGTGAGTCAACTGATGATATTGAAATCGAGTTTGAGACAAAGCCTCTCAAACAAGATATGTCGTAATCAGGAATTTGGATATAATTTGGTTTTCCGCACGGGCCAGAGACACGCTCAAGAGAGCGGCCCGATGCCATCAAACCCTACGTAATGTCGTCTCTGACTGGTCCGACCACCTCACGATTTCAGAATCACACGCCTGTCGTTCTTGAAGGCCACCCATTTTCGTGTCCGTACATAGGGGCTTGTGTATATGTACATACAGAATATAGCGTCTCACCAGATACTTAGGGAGACGACGAGTAAACGGTGTCTACGTGTCCGTATCGGTTGACATCCCGCCACGGTTGATCAGAACGGTATACAGGATGGCCAGCGAGAGAAACCAGTCTTTCGAGAAGCATGAAGGGTGGGATAACGACGCCAAAAGGTGGGGTGTAGACCCTGAAGATCGGAACGTTGTTGGACTCATGGGAGAGATGGCGTTTGCAATCTACGCGAATCTTGAGATCGACACTGAGCTCGTCAAATGGACAGATGAGGGGGTAGACTTCAAGGTCACAATTGATGGTACTGAGCGAACGGTCGATGTGAAGACCAGTCAGAAAGAGCCGTATGCGCTGTTCGTGAAGGAGTGGCGGGTTGATTCAGACTACTATATTCTCGGGCATCTGGAAGATGAAACAGTCACGTTCCTTGGAGCGGCGACGAAAGAGATGGTGCTTGAAGGAAAGCACAAGGAGTCGAAGTTTGGTCACTACAATTACGAGGTTCCAGTGCGGTCACTGAATCCGGTTCCAGATAGTGAATCCATCGTGGGGTAGGAAGTTGTGAGCCACCCCTGTTGACGTAGGTGTAAGCGATAAGATGACAGGCTGTTTCCCCTGTTGTCGTAGGGTGTTCGAGACATACTGTGGTCCTGTGACGTAGGTAGCTATATAAAGGAAGGCGTGGAAATAGGGATGTTAGCGCCAATTAAGTGGCAAGATGACCCGCTACACCGGCCAATACCGGTGTTTGGTGGGCGCGGCCTTAGGACGCTGTCCCGTAGGGGTCCGCCGGTTCAAATCCGGTCCCGCGCACTTCTCCGCGAACAATTCGTGAGCGGAGAGTGCAGGTCAGGCAGGATTTGACCCCCGGAAGGAACGCACAGCGAACGGACGTGAGCGAGCATTTCTTCCTCCGGTTCAAATCCGGTCCCGCGCACTACTGTATTGACGTCTTTTGAAACCCACAAAAAGGAGAGACAATAGACTACTCACCGATTATCACTGCACGTCAATGATGACCGTGTCGCTGACGTACTCTTCTGCGTTTGAAGCTATAACTTGCAACAGGTACTCACCACCGATATAGCGAGGTGGTAAATCCACCGTTACGGACGGCGAAGCTGAGGTAACGAGGGGGTTGTAAGTGATGTAAATATCACCCCGAGTCGAAATCTGATTGACAACACTCGCAGCCCCGGCCGAGCTGTTGGCCAGTGTCCAGTCCACCCAGAGAGGTTTGATTTTAATCGACTCGATATCCTCAGCCGTTATCGAGATCGTCGCCTGCCCACCAGAACTGATCTTATCACCACTTGCTGACACTGTTGCCTGTGCCGCATTGACATTGGCGCTAATGTTATCACTACTATCAGTACTCGATACTGTCATGGTATAAGTACCAGCGTCGTTTGGGCCGGTTGGGATGCTCAGTGTCTTCGTCACCGATCCCGACCGACTCACGTCCACTGACTCAGTGGTACTTCCTAGCGCACCGACATCAAGTGTCAAAGAGCAGGTCGTATCAACCTCACCCGTGTTCGTCACTTCGGTAGTGATCTTGAGGGGTTGGCCCTCGGTCACCGGCCCATTTGAATTCGTTATCGAGACGTTGCATGTCGCGGGCTCCATCAACTCTACTGATCGACTATCTGTACTGTCTTCGGTCTTCGCTGTCGTAGAGTAAGATCCAGCATCAGCAGTGCTGGTATCTACAGCGGTGCTGGTATCTACAGCAGTGCTAATATCTACAGCAGTACTGGTATCGAACGAGAACGTTCTCGTCTGTACCTCTCCTCCCGACAAGGTGACTGTTGCCGACTGTGAACCGAGGGTCCCTGCATCGACCTGAACTGTTTCAGTCATTGAGCCAGTTCCCGTGTTATCGACTTGTACGTCAATTTCGAGAGTCTCACCTGCAACGACGGGACTGTTCGTGTCAGAGATCGTCACTCTCACCGGACTCGGGATAGTTGTGAACTCCCATACAGGGCTGGCCGTCGTAGCTCCATGTTCGTCCGTCGCAATCACCTGCCAGAAGTATGTCGAACCGTAATCGAGTGTATCTGGCGTATATGTCGTTGATTCGTGACTGCTCGCTACGGTTGTATTCGGCGTAGAATTACCCTTGTTGAGACGAATGTCGTAGGTGAGCGTGTCGTTATTGGGGTCGCTTCCAGACCATTCGAGTGTCGGCTGCCGAGATACACCGGTGTTCCCGTCCGAGGGACTGACGAGAGACGGTGAGTCGGGTTGCGTGTTCTGCTCGACGGTAACTGTACCTGAGAAGTTTTGCGTATTATTCTGAGAATCGATAGCCTCAGCCTTGACATCGTGAGTCCCCTCTGGGAGAGTCAATTGACCTGACTCAGACCTGGAGTCGTTTGGATCCTCGTTAGCGGCTTCCACTTCGTGGACATTGCCGTTTGCCTTGAATCGGATGACGTAGTTTGCCGTTGCGTCCCCCGAGTTGGTCAGATCGAGCGAGACTGAGAATGTTTCCCCAGCTACGGCCGACGAGGGAACCGAAAAGTTCGAGAACGAGAGTGATGGTTCGGGAACTCCACCCCCAAAGTACGGGTCACTCGAATCAATAACGTAGCCACTCCCAGTATTACTTACAGAAATGTAGTACTCGCCACCGTTCGACGGGGTGAAAGTGACTTTGTCTTTGTTAGGGTCGGAGAAGTCCTTATACTCCGTTCCTGTATCTTGGTTTACAATATGCCACTCGTACCCATCGATCGTGTTGCCATTACTATCTTCCTGGATGTGCCCAACGTCGACGGTGACCTGCTCACCGGGTTGGGGATTGACCGGGAGAACAGTCATCTCTGGGGAATACCCATCATCGTGGTCAACCCCAATGTCCACGGTGGTCGAGGTGGTCGCCGACGTGCCAGATTGGTGGTCGTAGACGATGACGTCGGCGGAGTGACTCCCCTCCGTTCGAAAGATCGAACCTTGGCCGTCGTTCATATCTAGATAGACTTCACTAGGATTTCCGTAGGCGTCGTCAGTCTCGGCTCCGACGAGGAATCCCCGGTCGTTCACGACCCGGATGTCGTAATCTCTCCCGTCGTCGGTCCCGACATCGTGCTCCAGATAGCCCTCGTCCAGGTTCGAGTAGGCACCGCCTTTGATCGCCAGCGGGCCATCTTGGTTTTCGTTCTGGAAGTAAGGGTTACTAATACCGACTGACCCGGACCCGTCGGTCGTCGAGAACGACCACGTCGAGGAAGATACAGTGGCGTTGCCGTCGTCGGCGACGACCTTCCAGTAGTAGGAGGTATTTTGCTGGAGGCCACTCACATCTACGGAGGTAGTCGATGTGCTAGTGTAGAACGGCGGGTTCGAGGAGGTCCCAAAGTACACGTTGTAAGTGATTGGGCTGTACTCTGATGTTGATTGGCTCCAAGACAATGTGAGACTCGTGGCCAACTGAGATGCGCCGGACTGTGGACTCGGATTCGAGGGCGCAGTCAGGTTTGAAGAGCCCGCCTCAGTCGTGAACGACCAGACTGGTCCTGCAGTCGTTCTCCCCTCTTGATCCACAGCAACGACTTGCCATGAGTAGTCTGACCCGTAGTCAAGACTCGTGTCGTACTGGGTGGACGATAATCCATTTGCGACCTTTGTGTTCGGATTCGAGTCGCCCTTATCTAAGAATATATCGTACGTCACGCCGGTCGCCGACGAGTCTCCGGGATCCCAGTTTAACGTGGGACTCGTCCCTATACTCCCGGCGTCATCAGACGGTTGGGGGTTCTTTGGCGCGGCCGGCCCATTTCCTTCGACTATCTCGAACGCGTCCTCGGTAATTACCGTGTCCAGCTTCGTCTGGAGGTTGTTACGGTTGGACTCCTCCCAAACCACGATGTGAGAGTCATATGTGTTTAATGGGGCATTAGATCCGTCATCGTCTTCGACGACCCACGGAACTGAAACCTGTTTGGTTTCGCCAGCTGCGAGTTGGACACTTGTGCCGGTGCTGTCCCCATTGTCATAAGAATTATTCTGAGAGTCGTATACAGTGTGTCCGATAAACACCTCTTCAGTCACGTCACTCTCATTAGTAATTTCGACAGTTGCATCTACTGTCTCATCTTGGGAATACTCACCTTCTGTTCCAATAGTAGTTTGTGATATAGAAACAGATAACCGAAGTAAGGCAGCATAAACATCAATATAGCCATGGCCAATGAGGGGATTACCGGTTCCATTGACGTTAGGATCCGATATTTCCCCAGCGGTTGTTTTTAATGCCTCAATAATATCGTCTACAGCAACATTGCCTAACTCTAGCAACTGCGCAACGGCGCCGGCAACATGGGGTGCAGCGGCTGATGTACCATCGAAACCGTTATATTTGCCGTTATCTAACGAACCACATCCTTCGGTCGTCTGGGACACACGTGATGGGGCAGCGACATCTATACCGTCTCTCCCATCTCGTGTAGGCCCCCGAGAGGAGTAATGCTTCAGATGACCTGCGCTGGGTTCGTCCCCCTTGTCGGTTGCTTGAACGGCTGCAGTGGAGATAGTACGGTTATCTGTCGAGGTTGCCGGAATGCCTATGTTTCTTTCTTTTGATGCGTCAGGAAGATGGTGGTTAGTGCCATCCGTAGGCCAACACCAGATGTCGAATTCATTGTTGCCACTTGCACCAACATTTTCTATTTCTAAATATACATCTTTTTGAAAATCGCTACTGAACTCGAATACAACTAATGGCTCAGTGTTAGGACCATCGTTTTTTACAATAGTATTTTTATCAGTACTTTCATAGCCTCTCACAACATAGTCTAGATCATCTAGATTCTCCCAGCTATCCCAGTTGATAAACAACTTTCCAATACTGTCACCGTCCAAGTGACTGTATTTCAGATATTCAGTACCAGAATCATCAAATTCCATTATACCTGTATTGTTCGTGTCTTTAAATTTTCCATGCCATGTCATTTTTTTACGTGGCGACCAAACATTATTGTAATTGCCGGCAGAAATTGCGGAAATGCGATTTCCATCTGTGAATTCACGTATTTTTTGGCTTCTATCATCCTTTCCATCTAGACGATCGTTAGGGGGAAAATTTAATGAAGAGCTCAGTACGTCCGTGTCTGGATGTTGGTTCAGAATATTGTTTATCCTATCCATAAAATTACCGCCAATTGCACTCTCGTCGGCTGCTGCTAATACCAGGTCCACGTTTGGCGCCATATCGTGAATGATTTCTGTACAGCCTGTTCCATGTAGCTCACTCTTTTCAGCAAATAAATCACTATCACCTATCGTATCAACAACATTACTGCCATATTTTGAGTGTGTATCCGGCCAAAACGCAGGGTCATCTGAGTCTATTATCGGGAACGCGTCGTGACCTGAATCGATGACCGCGACCTTGATATTGTCACCATCATATCCTTCTACTTGAAGGTCATCAGAATTGACAACTGTTACTCCCTCTGACGTAGTTGTTAATGATGGTACTGGAGGATGGTACTCCATTATCGAACGTACGTTACTATCACTTGCTATTCTTGTAATTTTTTCAGCTTCTAAAACGGCATATATTGTCCTATTGTAATCGAATTCGACTGACCCTCCGAGATATTCAATATACCGAACTGTATCTCTTCGACTACTTATGTCATCAACACGAATGTGAAGCTCGAACTTTTCACCAATTTCAGCGTCTCGAACAGTATCATCTGTTTTCAAGAGCTTGTTATCCAAGTTAGATATTTTTGCTTCTAAATCATCAACAAATTTTTTATTTATTTTTACCATTTCAATTCCCTATAGTTGGCATATCAGTTATTGAAAAGTCGTGCAATTTACTCTCCCCTCTTTTCCCAGAATTATTGCCTCTAAGGCCTAACTCGAACATGGCAAACGATAAGCAGAATGTTCAGGTGTGCACTATAAGTAATTTCGGTTGAATTTCAGGTTACGGCCATTTACTTTCATGTTATTGGGTGGGAGATTGTTGGTCTAGTCTCAGCAATAACTGGAAGTTCCAGCAGTCAAATGTAGTGCAAATAGTCCTACACATAAGATTTAGATGTACATTACGTATGTAGGGTAATGACAGGACATGATAAAGAGACCGCCAGTTAACCCTGTGAAGACGATATCGACCGCTTGTTCACACAGACTCACAGCGTGAAGGTGAGCAAGCGGCACATCCTCATCAACCTACTGTACAAGAGGGCAATACTCAACCATACAACCGATGATGCCGTGATGTCACAATCAACCAACAGTCAGTGATACAAGCCCTGGAACAAAGGTAGTCTCGCAGTCCAACCGAGTATTCTGACCCCCTAAGTTGAAGATCAGGAGCAGGTGAAGCTAGTCTGGTGGATAGCTCTCGCATCTGAGTCGGATGAGTCTGCAGAGGAGGACCGTCCCTCGTTGATGTCACAGGTGGAGGTAGACACGTTCGAGACGTAGGGGGCACGCTACAGTTTCGTGGGCGAGGGTACGACATCAAGACCGAGACGAAGCGGACCCTGCTACCAGCCTCGTAAGCCAGGTGGCGTACTTCTACTCAGAGGTCGGCTCAGGTAACCGGTAATTCGACCCCGAAAGACCCGCTATTGGGATAGTTATTAGCATCCACTTCGAAGTAGCCTCTGTCCAGCGGTTTTTCCGTCAACGTGTCTGACAGCAGGGGTGCGCTTCGAATAAGGCTAAAACACGCCTTCGGAGTCCCAGACCAATTAGAGCCAGCACGGACGTTGAAGTGATCGAGGCGGCTACAGGCCCCTATGACCCGCCGTTCCGAAACGTGCCCCAATTGCGGTGAGAGCTTCAACTACAACGTGGCGACCGGTACAGGCCCCTCAGAGTTCCTGAGCGAGGGTCAATGCCCGAACTGTGGGCATCATATCCGAACACCTCCGGGGACGTAGTGGATGTCGACACGCGTCACGTTGGCCCCGCGGTACGTTCGCCTCGCTCAGAAAATCGCAGAGGAACGCAATCAGTCGTTCGAGGAGAGTAGAGCATGGGATAATCAGTCGGATTCCTGAGGTGTCGATCCCGAGGAACGGAACTTCCGTGGTGTCATGGGGGAGCTGGCGTTCGCCGAATACGCCGGACTACAGATCGATGCGACGACTGCACGGTGGGGAGACAGTGGCCATGACTTCCAGGTGGAGATCCGCGGAGAGCCGACCACTGTAGACGTGAAGACAGCGAACAAGGAGCCCTCGGCGCTGATGGTCAAGGAATACGCTGAGAACGCCGACTACTACGTTCTCGGCCATTTGGACGACCAGATGGTGACGTTCTATGGAGGGGCTTGGAAGGAGAGCGTTCTGAATGGCGTGCGAAAGGAGTCGAAATACGGTCATACCAATTACACCTTGGGCGTGGACTATCTGGAGCCGCTTCCAGATCCCGATGAAATTGTTCTGAGGGAAGGTAGCGCCTAACGCTGTCCCGTGATCAGTTTTATAAAGAAAGCGGGTGAATCAGGGTTTAGACAGGCCGATCCCCGGCACATATTCCAGTATGAGCCGCTAAGAAGGTGGGATTGCCGGAGTTAGCTTAGGACGCTGTCCCGTAGGGGTCCGCCGGTTCAAATCCGGTCCCGCGACTTCGAGACCACACGTTCTTGCCGCCAACCCTCTAACCCAGAAGTATGTATCTCGCGGACGAGTCGTGGCCGGATCTGGAATCGTACTTCGAGTCAGAGTCGCTAGCGCTCGTGCCACTGGGATCGACCGAACAGCACGGCCCGCATCTCCCGGAGGGAACCGATCACCTGATCGCCGAGGCACTGGCACGGAGGGCGGCCGAGCGGACGGGGTATCTCTGCACGCCGACGATCAACGTCGGTGTCAGCTCCCACCACCGGCAGTTTCACGGCACGATGTGGGCCGACGCGCCAGCCTTTCGAGACTACATCGAGTCCATTACTCGAAACCTCACCTACCACGGGATCGACCGCGTGATCTACGTCAACGCCCACGGTGGGAACGTCCAGCACCTCCGGGAAGTGGGCCGGCGACTCCGCGATAGCGGGGACGCATACGCCATCGAGTGGATGTGGGACGAGTCGATCCCTGACCTTGTTGATGACCTCTTCGAGCAGAACGGCCCGCACGGCGGCCCCAAGGAGACGGCGATGATCCAGCACATCGCGGGCGAGCTGGTCCACGACGACCGCCTCGCCGACGCTCGCGATGGCGGACTATCTGCGTTCGACGAGTCCACCGGGCGTAGACATGGCGCACGAACGTTCTACGATGCCATCGACAACTCTGATAACGGCGTCTTTGGCGACCAGACAGACGCGACCGCCGAGAAAGGACAGCAACTGTTCGACGCTGCCAGCGACCAGCTGGTCCGGCTGAGCGAGTGGCTGGCCGAGCAGTCCTTCGAGTCGCTCGTCCCGAAGAGACACGTGTGAACAACACCCAAAAACGTTTCTACCAGTGACGTGTCGGTCCCGGTATGAAACGGTACTACGTGCACGTCCTGCTGAGCGTGGCCACAGCAGTCGGGCTCTTGGCCATCGGCGGGGTCATGTATCAACGCTTCGGCGTCGACCTCTACATGGTGGGATTCCTGGTCCTGGGGATCCTGCCGCTGTATCGGACGCTCCCGTCGCTGGTATTGCCTGATCGATTCGATAGGCCTCGGGTGTCGCGTCAGCAGCTGGTTCTCGACATCGTGGGGATTGTCCTCGTTTCGGTCGCGCTGTACCTTTTCGTCGTCGAACGCGCGGCGCTCGGTGACTATATCGCGGTGTAGGGACCCAGACGCGTCCCGTCGAGCAAGTATGCCTCGCCGTCTGTGAGCCCATCGGGGAGAAACGGCGAGAGAAAGTCCCGCCCTGCGACGTTGATCCAGGTTCCGCCCGAGCGGTCGTTGAACGCCGGGCAGACGACGAGGTCGGCCTCGATATCGGTCAGGCTGTCGCCGTAGTGCTCCCGGAACGGTTCTGGAGCGAGTTGTCCGCGAAGCCAGACCCGTTCGGCCCGGCTGCCACCGACCTCGTCTTCGAGACGGACGACCGGATGTTCGTGAGCGACACAGACCGTGTCGGCCCCCAGCACGTCGGGTGCGGGCCAGGTGTGGCCATGGGCGAAGCCGACCGACCCGATTCGCGTGCCGTCACCGTCGACAACGGTCACGTCGTCGTAGTCGCCGGTCACGGACTCGATCTCGCCGTCGTGGTTCCCCTTGGTGATCGTGATCGGGACGTCGACGGCCGCCAGGAGCGCCTCGATCTCTTCGCGTTCCTCGCCGGTGGGCGCGCCGATAGCGGTTGCCAGATCCCCGAGCAGGACGAGGCGATCAGGGTGATGGGCCCCGAGGAGGTCGAGAACCCCCTGGCGACGCTGGTCGGCCGCGGAGTCAAGCTCGACACCCTGGTATTTGAGATCGGCTTCCAGCCCGGCGTGATAGTCCGCGACGACGAGCGCCCGCTCCGTGCCACAGTCTGCAAGCGCCGCGGGCGTGCCGGGGATCGGTTCGACGCCCATCAGATCGGCGTGAGCGTCTCGTCGTCGGGTTCGTAGCACCGACCGTTCATCAGCGCGTCCTGAACGGCTTCTTCGACGTCATCCGGATCAGCGCCGTACTGTTCGACGACGCTTGCGATCACGCCCTCGCGGTCCGCACCGTCACCGTCGTCAAGGTCGCGCATCGCGTCCATCACCGCGTCTTCGAGGTCGACTTCGGTGCGGTCTTCTTCCTCGTCAGTCGCCGAAGCGTCGAGTTCGCCGGCTTCCTCGTCGGCTCCGACCTCGGTGTCCGTCTCGGGTGTCTCCGTGACGGCGTCGGTCGTCGCCGCGCTCTCGCTGGGTGTCGCCGACTCGTCGCCAGCGGGAGCGCCGGAAGACCCGGGTGCTGGGTCGGCGTCCGCCGCGCCGGCGGGTGCTCCAGCGCTCTCGGCAGCTTCGATATCTTCCGGATCGGGTGTCTCAATGTCGGCCTCGCCGGGCTCTTCGACTTCGGCCCCGCTCTGGAACTCAGTCCCGTACTCTGATTCGACCTCTTCGCGTGTCTCCTCGTCGAGGTCGAACTCACCAGGCTCGAAGTCGCCGATGTCCCCGGATTCCTCGGTCGAACCTGGTTCGGAAGTATCAGCCTCGGCGGTGCCAGTCTCGGCCGACTGCGAATCCCCGCTGGTTTCTGCGGATGTCGTCGTGGCAGCTACCTCACTGGTGTCGGCTGACATCATCGTGTCGCCCGCCTCGTCAGATTCAGAGGTGGTCGCTGTGACTGATTCCTCACCAGCTTCAGAAGCGGTCGACGAGACAGCCTCCTCGCCCGCCGACGTTTCCGTCGTGACTGATTCGGACTCGGATTCACTCGTGTCCGTCTCGGCTGCACTCCCGGCCCGTGAATCCGCCGCAGCTGTGCTCTCGATGGCCTCATCGACGGCACCGGCTGGAGACTCGGCACCGGGTTCGGCCGGGGTGGCCCCGCTCGTATCGAGATGGCGGTCGGTCAGCGTCGAGAAGTCGACCTCGCCCGTTGCGTCGGGGATGACCGATCGCGACTCGACTTCGTCGCGTTCGCCGGCGACGACGCGGACGGCGTCGAGCGCTGTTTCGCGAAGCGCCTGGAGATATGTACCGCCCGTCCCGTAGTGATCAATCGCCAGCGGGATGCCCGCTGCCAGACCCTCGGAGACACCGTCGGCTTCGAGCGCCGATCGGAGTTCGTCACCCCGAACGTCGCTCTGGAGAGCGCTGGCCACGTCTGCGATTCGTGCGAGCGTCTGCTCGGCGGTCTGGACCGTCCACCGGTCGCGCGTGTCGGCGTCGACTTCGTTGACGCTCTCGGGCCGGACCGACGTGTAGGTCACGTCGCTGTCCTCGGGCTGGAAGGTGCGGGCCTTCCCCGAGACGGCGACGAACGTCGGCGGGTCGGCACGTTCGAGGAAGGCCTGGGCCTCGGGCTGGTACTGGCCGGCGTAGACGACGAACGCGCCGGTGGGGTCGACGATGCGCGCCCGGAGTACGTCGTCGCTCACGGGCTGGACTTCCGTCAGAACGCCGACGACGAACAGGCGATTGATTCGGGCTCCCGTGGGTGTCACAACGTAGTTCGGAGCGCGCTCTTCGTCGCTTTCGGCGTAGGAGAAATCGGCATCCTCGAACTCGGTGGCGAACAGCCGGTAGGCCGTCTCCCGACGACCTGGCCCACCGTCCTCGCTCTCGCTCATGCGTCCACCTCCGCGAGCAGCGCGACTGCACGGTCAGCCGGGTCGTCCTCGACTTCTCCAAAGTCCTCGGCGTTGAGGTTCGCGCCGTAGTCGTCGATGCTCAGCGTCCCGCGGACGCGGAACTCCCTGCCGACGAGAACCTCGCGAATGGCATCGGCGACGACCTCCTTGTCCATCGCGTCGCGGGCGTGTTCACGCGCGTCGTCGACGTCCCCACCGTAGAGCCGCTCGGTGAGTTCGTCGTCGAGAATGACGGTCACGGTCCCCGTGCCGTCGTCGAGGATGGCTTTCGTCCGCAGATCCTCGACGGCCTCGACCTGGCCGTGGCTCCGGCACTGGTCGTTCTGGACGATCCGGCCACACTCGGGACAGCGCTCGATCAAGCCCGAGCCGTCGCGGACGGCGATGACGTTCCCAAGTAGTTCGACGTCGAACATCCCACCGGAGTCGAGCGCTTCTCTAATGGACAGTCTCGGTGCGTTCTCGGCGATTTCGACATCGTGGTCGAGCGCGCGCACAGTCGAAAACTCCGAGACGTTGATCGACGGCGATCCCCGGAACTCCCGAACGTAAGTATTCTCGATACGGACGGACGCGCCAGCTTCGATTTCTGGATGTGGATCCCAGTCGGTGAACGGCAAGCGGGCGGTCTCGTCGCCGAGAACGCCACTCAGGATCGTCGTCTCTCCGTCGCGGCCGTCAATGACTTTCTGCTCGGATTCGACGATGCTGACTTCGATGTCGAGCCCGCGGTCGCCGGGTTCGATGTCGATCAGGTCTGTGTCACCGCCGACCTCGTAGGGGACATCGAGTGACTCCTCAAGCGTCTCGACGCTCGTGGACTCGCCGAGATTGAGCTCGGCGTTGCCTTCCCACTCCCGGACGCCGGCATTGCCCGCACGGATGGTGTCGCCGGCTTTCAGATCAAAATCTTCCCACGCCGTGTAGGAGAGTTTTCCCGTTTTGTCGGCGATTTCGCCCTCGAAGATCGTGTGGTCTGCACCCTGATAGCGGATCGAGCGTTTGCCGACGGTCAGGATTCGGCCGGTGACGGTGACATTCGAGTCGTCAGTCGTCACGTCGGCAAGGTCCTTGCTCTCGGGTTCGGGACTGCCGCTGTCGCTGCCATCACCGTACTTCCGGCGGAGACTCTGTTTTGCTTCCTCCAGCGGGACGCTGTAGGACACCAGATTCTCCAGATCGCGTTTGACCTCCTGTTTGTCTGCGCCGAGAGTGGAGGCGAGCTCCTCGGCCTCGTTGTCGAGATTCATCACCGGTGGTTCGACTGGCTCCTACTAAAATGGTCGGCGTCCCTATGCGACTCACAACGGGTGTAGTTTGTATGTTAATCCGTAACAAAGGCTAAGGTATTAGACGATCAATATTTAGCAGTGGTGCCATGTCATTGGGAAACGAAGTCGAACGAGCTATGAGCCGCACTGAATCTGAACGGTCTCAACTGCGGGTCTACGAGTGTGCGAGTTGTGGTCGTGCGTTCGCGCGTGATCACGACGTGTGCCCGGCGTGCGACGGTGATGTCGACGAAATTATTTTGCGGTGACTGGATGCGCCAGTATTTCGGTCGGAGCCGGTACGTTTAAGCCCGAGAGGTTTGCGCTTAGAAGCATGAGTGGCCGACCGCTAGACGTTCTCGAAGCGTCGCTCGAAGAGGAAGTTACCGTCCACCTCAAAGATGGCGAGATGTTCACGGGCGTACTGTCCGGGTACGACCAGCACATGAACCTCGTTATCGAAGAGGGCGAAGACACAACGATTATACGCGGCGATAACGTCGTCACGATTAGTCCATGACTGGTGCAGGAACTCCAAGCCAGGGAAAGAAGAACCAGACCACACACGTCAAATGCCGACGCTGTGGAAACAAGTCCTACCACGTCAAGAAGGGCGTCTGCTCGTCCTGTGGCTTCGGCAAATCGGCGAAGCGACGTGGCTACGAGTGGCAGGATAAAGCAGGCGAATAGGATCGACGATGCACGAGAAGTGCGGCGTTGTCGGCATCTCTTTGCAGGATCGTAGCGCCGCCCGACCGCTCTATTACTCTCTGTACGCCCTCCAGCACCGCGGTCAGGAGTCGGCCGGAATCGTCACACACGACGGCTTCCAGCAGCATTCCCACGTCGAGATGGGGCTGGTCGGTGACGTCTTCGACGAGGACGATCTGGCACAGTTGAACGGTGCCAACGGGATCGGACACGTTCGCTACCCCACAGCAGGCAGTGTCAACGCCTGCTGTGCCCAGCCGTTTTCGGTGTCGTTCAAGTCGGGCTCGCTCGGCCTGAGCCACAACGGAAACCTCGTCAACACCGGAGATATCCGGGACGAACTGGCGGATCTGGGTCACGCGTTCACCTCCGACGGCGACACCGAGGTCATCGCACACGACCTCGCCAGAAATTTGCTCGAATCAGACCTCGTCCGGGCAGTCAAGCGGACGATGAATCGGATTCACGGGTCGTACTCGCTGACGATCATGCACGACGACACCGTGCTCGGCGTCCGGGACCCCCAGGGCAACCGCCCCCTGTGTATCGGCGACCTCGGCGACGGCTACGTCCTCGCTTCGGAGTCGGCCGCCATCGACACACTCGACGGTGAGTTGGTCCGAGACGTCCGGCCAGGTGAGCTGGTCGTCCTCCATCCTGATGGAACTGGGTTCGACACCTACCAGCTCGTCGACGCCGAGTCGACGGCCCATTGTTTCTTCGAGCACGTTTACTTTGCGCGGCCGGACTCGAACATCGACGACAAGCTCGTCTACGACGTCCGGCGCGACCTCGGACGCAAACTGTACGAGGAGAACGGGATCGACACCGACGTCGTCCTTCCGGTGCCCGACTCCGGGCGTGCGTTCGCGTCAGGGTACGCCGACGCAGCACAGGACGCGGGCGCAGACGTCGACTTCGCCGAGGGGTTGATGAAAAATCGCTACGTCGGACGGACGTTCATCATGCCGACACAAGATGAACGCGAACGCGCGGTCCGGCTGAAGCTCAACCCGATCAAGAACACGGTCGAAGGGAAGAGCGTCACGTTGATCGACGACTCGATCGTCAGAGGGACGACTTCGACTCAGCTCGTCCAGCTGATGCGCGACGCAGGTGCAGAGGAAGTCCACGTCAGGATCGGCGCGCCACCGATCATCGCCCCCTGTTACATGGGGATCGACATGGCCTCTCGAGAGGAGTTGATCGCTGCCGACAAGTCGGTCGAAGAGATTCGCGAGGAGATAGAGGCCGACAGCCTCTCGTATCTCTCGATCGACGCCATCGCGGACGCGCTGGATAGCGTTCGCGGCGACCTCTGTCTGGGCTGTGTCACCGGCGAATACCCCTACGACATCGATGGGGAGGCGACCGACCGCGACGTCCGGCGGCCGGCGAACGAACCGTCGGTCGCAGACGATTGAACCTGTCGCGGCTTCTCCCTCACAGCGCCAGCACGTAGAGCATGAGATAGACGACGATTCCTAATGAGAACGAGATCAGCCACAGCGTCGCCGCAATCTGTCCGAGCCTCGGATGACGGGTCTCGGGGAGTTCCGCAGGCGTATGGGTCACCCCGAGCAGGAGGACGTGGTAGACGAGTGGAATACAGACGATCGCCAACAGCATGTGGATTCCCAGGACCGGATAGTAGACCGAGAGTTTCACCCACTCCGGACCTCCGAAGGACGTCGGTCCCTCGATCGCGACGCGAAGCAAGTACAGCGCGAGAAAGCCCAGAAAGAGACCGAGGCTCGTGATCATCAGCCGCCTGTGTCGGCGGACGTTTCCGGCGCGGATCGCCCGCCACCCGGCGATGATCGTCACGATCGCGGTCGCGCTGATGAGCGCGTTGACGTGGGGGATCGCTGTGAGAATCGATTCCGGGACCGGCGGTAGTAATGGCTCGGGTATCGCTTGCCTGACAGCGCTGATCACGGCGACCAGCGAGACGACAGTCAGTAGCCCGGTAACGAGCGGCAGGCGACGGCGGATCGTCGTCTGGATCACGTCGGCCATACGAAGTGGGGAATGGTGTACGTTGCGATCAGCGCCCGTCGAGCGCACGCTCAGATAAATTCGACGTTGGTAAAGACGAACCGCGTCTCCTCGCCCCGGGACTCGACGTCGAACGACCAGTCGTGTGACTCGATGATGTTCATGATGATCCGCATCGAGATGCGTCGGGCGTCACTCGGTTCGGGGTGCATCTGGAACAGTTCTTCCGGATCGGCGTCGGGAAGCGCCTCGTCAGCCGAGACGACGGCAAAGCCGGTGTCGTTGTCCAGACGCTCGACACCGAGCGTCGCCGTGTCGCCGGCCCGGTCGACCGCAAACTCGAAGACGACCTCGAAGAGGTGGCGCAGCCGTTCGGGATCGGCGTCGACGAAGGCCTCAGTGTCGATCCGCAAGGTCGGCCCCGGCCCGTCGACCATCCCGGCTGCCCGACGAGCGGTGACGGCCAGACTGGTCGGCTCGGATTCGTGTTGGCGTGCGTTCTCGCGAGCCAGCGCGACCAGATCGTCGATGAGTTGTTCCATCTGAGTGTGGTTCCGCTCGATCGTGTCTATCTGATCGAACAGCAACTCCTCGCCTTCAGCGACGTCGTCGACGATCTCCAACCGCCCCATCGCGACCTGGAGTGGGTGGCGCAATTCGTGCGAGATCACACGCGCGAATTCCTCGAGCCGGTCGTGCTGTCGTTTGAGTGCCCGTGTCCGCTCACGCAATTCGACACGCGCCTCGGCAGCGTGAATCGCGAGCGCGACGTTCCGGGCAGCCTCCCTGAGCGCGCGTCGCTCGTCTGTCTGGAAGGCGCTGGCCCGGTTGGAGTAGACAGCCAGAACCCCGTAATGGCTCCCCTCGTAGTCCAGTGGGACCGCGAATACAGACTCCATTTGGGTGACTGTCCCGGCGTCTTCACCGGGAAGCGTCCGCTCGGTCGTGAGCCGAGAGACGACCGTCTCACCCTCTTTTTTGGCCTCGACCAGTGGCTGCTGGTGGGCGATCGTCAATGCTCGCTCACGGTCGCGGTCACGCCAGCCTTCGTCCGCACCGCCGCGGCCGCCGGTCCGGACTGCAGCGGTCCCAGCCTGCGTGTCGACGCTAGCCAGACAGGCCCAGCGATAGCGATGTGATTGTGTGAGGACGTCCACGACTGACTGCTCGATCTCTTCGCGGTCGCGAGCGCGGACGAGCGTCCCGTTGACCTGCCGGATGACCTCGTTGATCTGGGCTTGCATCGCCGCGCGTCGGCGCGCAGGCAACTGTGAGATTGCCGACTGGATCTGTCGCAACAGGAGTTTTACCGTGTGGGTGTCCTCCCGGCGCGGGACGTACCCGAATATCTCCTCGTCGAACTGTTCGCGCGCATCGTCGTAGTGTTCGATGTCCGAGACCAGAATGAACGGGAGGTCAGGATCGATGGATGTGACGGCTTCGCGGACGCTGGCTCCGCCGTCGGTCTTGGCTCCCGACTCCGGTGGAACAGGATAGTGACTGACGACACACTGTGGCGTTCGCTCTTCGAGTGCCGCCGCCGCCGAGCGTGCGCTCTCGGCGGTGACGACATCCAACCCTGCGTCTTTCAACGCGGCAGCCAGGTGCCCACCCCCGTCCAGATTCTGGACGAACAACACTTGCGGCCGTGTTGCCATTGGCTCAACTACTGTCGACAGCCGACAAAAAACGTTTGCATCCGTCTGCAGCCCGATTTGGCCACGTAGTTTTAACAGCGCTCCGCCGCTATTTCAGGTATGGATCACACTTCGGAGACGGACCTCGACGTGACCTTCGGAACGGATATCTACGACCAGAAGGGCAACCGGCTCGGGACGGTTCGAGGGTTCGACGAACACGGCTTTTACGTGAGCACCGACGATGGAATCACTGCGCTATCGGGTGAGCACATCTCCTCGGGCATCGCCGGTGAGGCCGAGTTGACCTGGCGCTGTTACGAATGTGGTGCGATCGGCGACATCGAAGCGTTCCCGGAGGACGGATGTCCGGACTGTGGCGCGCCCCAGGAAGACATCTATTATCATTTGCAGGATTGAATGCAGGTCGTCGTCTTCGGCGCAGGCAGTCTCGGAAGTTTGCTCGGCGGACTCCTCGCGCAGATCCACGAGGTGATACTCGTCGGACGGGACCCGCACGTCTCGGCCGTCCGCGAGCACGGCCTCACGATAGAAGGTAAGAAACAGGTGATGGCAACACCGGAAGCGACAACCGCGATACCAGCCGGGCTGACGGACGTCGACCTCGCGCTCGTTGCCGTCAAGAGTTATGATACCGAAGCGGCTGCCCAGGCATTGCAATCGTGTGACCCCGAGATCGTCCTCTCAGTACAGAACGGCCTCGGTAACGAGCAGACCTTGGCGGAGTCACTGCAAGCGCCGGTCCTCGCAGGGACGTGCACGTACGGTGCGTTACTCACGTCGCCAGGGGTAGTCCGGTGTACCGGTATCGGCGAGGTCACCCTGGGCCCACGCGACGGCGGCCACTCCGCTGTCGCGGACCAGGCTGGAGCGGCGTTCGAGGCGGCCGACATCGAGACCATCATCACCGCTGACATGCCACGACGACTCTGGGAGAAGCTGGCCGTCAACGCCGGTATCAATGCGACGACGGCGCTCGCCCGTATCGAAAACGGCGGGCTGGACACCGGTCCAGCAGGCAGTGTCGCCGAGACGGCGGCTCGTGAGACTGCGCGCGCCGCTCGTACGAACGGGGTCGACCTCACCGACGAAGCCGCCGTCTCAGCCGTCCGATCGGTGGCGCGGGCGACGGCAGACAACGAATCCTCGATGTATCAAGACATCCAGCAGAGCCGTCGAACCGAGGTCGACGCGATCAACGGCGCAGTCGTCGAACGCGCCGAGGAACCGGTCCCGGTCAACGAGACGCTGGCGTCGCTGGTCCGGGCGTGGGAAAACGCGCACAATCTTCGATAACGTCCGCTAGAACGGGGCCTGGGGTCCTTCGTCGTCGTCGCTACCGATCTTCCCACCGCGAGACTCGCCGGGGACCGACGGGCTGTCGGCTCCCGCACCCATGCCACCGCCGCCGCCGGTGTTGGCGTGGACGGTGTCGATCTCGGGGATCTCCTTGGTCATGCGGGTCTTGATTGCCTGGATCGTCATCGGCGAGATACCACAGCCGCTGCAGGCCCCGCCCAGGGCGATGGTGACTTCGCCTTTCTCGGGGTCGAGTTCCTGGATCGCAGCGTTCCCGCCGTGCATCTGGATCTGCGGGAAGTTCCGGCGCAGGAAGTTCGCGATACGGTCTTCGAGGTCGCTCGTCCCGTCCTCGGTCTCGGTGCTCATGAAGGGGGGTAGGTGTGCAGGTCGTTTCAACCTTTGGTTCGCCTAATCGCGGAGCAGACCTGCGGTCACGGGGCTACCCGAGGTCGAACACGGATCGCAGTTGGCGCTCGATCTCGTCGGTGTACTCGTCGTAGACGTCCTGGAGTTCGGATTCGGAGAGGGCGAATTCCCCGGAGAGTCGATCGATGGCGTCGTCGGGGAGTTCGATGCGGAACTGGCTGTCGCCCTCGTAGAAGGGTTCGCTCTCAGCGAGGACGCGCTGGTCGACCCCGTGGACGAGATCGGAGCTATGACGGTCAGACATGGCGTCGAACGCCTGCTTGTAGGCCTGCTGCAGCTCGGTAAAGTAGTGTTCGTACTTGTCTTCGAACTTCTCGGGGTCGAAGCTGGTCATCGATCGAATCCTCGGGAGGAGTCTACAAAAACGGGGCGATCCACGGTGATACTGCCGGCAGTACGAGTCACTCACGATCGTCGGTCAGATCACCGCGAACGACTGGAACGTGAACTCTGTTCTCCGGGAATGCAAGCAGAAACAGCCCGGAGCCGACGAGTACCGCGACGAGGATGGCCGCGCCCACAGAGAGCAAAAGGGGCTGGAAGAGCAGGTCGAGTGCACTCGACCCAGTTGCAGCAGCCAACACGCCGACGAGCACGAGCGTGGCGGTGACGACGCCAAAGACGAACCCCGAATTGAAGACGTATCTCACTGTTTCAGAATCAGTTTCGGGCAGCTCCGGATCCATACCCGGCCTTAGGAAGACGTCGATAAAGTTGTACTGGCCGTCAGAAAGGGGGCCATCAGAGGGTTCCCTGACGGGCACGATCGCGAAGCGCCGCGGCACGGTCGCGGATGGCTTCGAGTTCGTCGTCGCTCTTGTCGTCGAGATGACTGTATACCAGCCCCATCCGGTGGTTGTCCTGCAGTGTTCCGGCGTTGCGATCGAGGAAGTCCCAGTAGAGGGCGTTGAAGGGGCAGGCTCGCTCGCCCGTGGTCTTGGTCTTGTAGTATGGACAGTCGCCACAGTAATCGCTCATCTTGTCGACGTAGTTGGCCGATGAGACGTACGGTTTCGTCGAGAGGACGGGGGAGCCGAACGTCCCCATCCCGACGACGTTCGGGGTCGTCACCCAGTGATAGGCGTCGACGTAGGCGGCGTGAAACCACCGGTTGAGTGACTGGGGCTCGACACCGAGTAGCGTCGCGAAATTCGAGAGAATCATCAGCCGCTCGATGTGATGGGAATAGCCGCGCTTTCGAACACCGTCGACGACATCGCTCAGGCAGGCCATGTCGGTCTCGCCAGTCCAGAATGCTTCGGGAAGGGGCTCGGTCTGGTCGAGTTGGTTGGCAGTCGCGAGGCCAGGCATCTCTCGTCGGTAGACGTGGCGGACGAATTCCCGCCAGCCCAGCACCTGCCTGAGGAATCCCTCGACGCTGTTCAACGGCACGTCGCGCTCGTGAGCCGCTTGCGTCACGCGGTCGAGGACGTTCCGGGGGTGGAGCAAACCCAGATTGAGCGCGGCCGACAGCAGCGAGTGGTGCATAGCCCAGTTCTCGGCGCGCATAGCGTCCTGATAGGGGCCGAACGTGTCCAGACGATCGCTCACGAAGTGGTCGAGGACTGTCCTCGCCTGCTCACGAGTGACTGGCCAGCGGAACGGCTCAGGGTCCGCCCAGTCACCGCCAAGCGGGGGTACGTCGTATCCACCCGTGAACGTCTCCTCGACCCATTCACGAACGCTTTCGGTTGTTTCGTTGGGTTCGAACGATGGCGGCTCGGGCGGGCTGTACTCCGGCGGTGGCGTCTCGCGGTTCTGGTCGTCGTAATTCCACTCCCCGCCGACAGGCTCGCCATCTGCCATCAGGTAGCCCGTTTCCCGGCGCATGAACCGATAGAAGTTCTCGTGGCGGTAGCTGGTCTCATCGCCGGCCCAGTCGTCGAACAGCTCGCGCGAACAGAGAAACAGGTCATTGTCGACGACGTCGAGGTCGCCACCGTACTGGGCAACGAGGTCGCCCAATTGCTCGCCAGCGCGAAAGCTCGACGGGCGCATCACGACCAGCTCATCGTTGGGAAATGCATCGAAGTGCGCGTCGAGCCCCTCTTCGAACGTCTCGACCTGCTGGTAGTCCACGTTACGGCCCTGCTCGCGGAGGTCGTCTCTGAAGTGGCGCATCGCGCTGAACAGCAGCGTCAGCTTGTGCGGATGGTAGGGGAGCCTGCGTCCGAATTCCGTGGCCTCGATCATGAGGACGCGCTCGTCAGGACGACGTGACAGTGGCCCGTGCGTCGTCGACAATTGGTCGCCGAGGACGAGAACGGTCATACTAGTCATTAGGGCCGTATCGGCAAAAACGGTCGTCTCGTAGTGATTCCTGTAGGTCTGTTCCGGACCGACCGCACCATGTCGTCCTGCTGAGCGATGCGAAACAGGGTCGTCGGAAATCTTCGATTTCCGGGATGCAGCGAACGCGAAGCGTTCGTCACCACTCGTGGAACTGTGTTCCACGGTGTGCAGTCGTACCGGTATATCGTTACAGCAATCACTATCACTCGACGTGGTATTGGAGGAGGACGCCATCGTCGAGTCGATCGACAGTTCTGAGATCGAGTCGTGAGAAATCCTCGACGAACCCCTGTCCGTCGGCGAGTGTCGGAGCGTCACGGCCGCCGATGACGACGGGGCCGACGAACACAGAGAGTTCGTCGACGAGGTCAGCCTCGAACAGCGAGAAGATGAGTTCGCCACCACCTTCGACCATCACCTGATCGAGCCCCACCGCTTCGAGTTCGGCGAACGCGGCTTTGAGGTCGACCCGGCCCTTGCCCGCGGTGACGACAGTTACGCCGTCGCCTTCGAGTGCGTCGAGTCGCGTCTCCTGCACCCCGTCGCTGACCAGCAGGATCGTCTCGGCTGCGTCGTCGAGGACGCGGGCGTCGAGGGGGGTTCGGAGCGAGGAGTCGGCGACGATACGTGCGGGCTGTGGTGGCGTTCCGCGGTCGGTCCGAGCCTCGATCCGGGTCGACGAGTCGACGGTCAGCGAGGGGTCGTCGGCCAAGACCGTGCCGACGCCGACCATGACGGCGTCGCTATCGGCCCGGAGCGCGTCGACGCGTTCGAAGTCGTCGGAGCCACTGATAGAGATCTGTTCGCGCTCACGCGTCGAGAGTTTGCCGTCGGCACTCATCGCGGCGTTGACGACCACGTGCATACACTGTAGTATGATAGGGTTGCGAAAACAGTTTGTGGGTCACCGAAGTCGGTCGAGTGGCAGTCGTTTGGTCCCGTCGGGACCGGCGGCTCTAAAGCAGATTGCCGAGCCGTCCGTCCAGGATTCCTGGAGGTCGAGTACCTGTTCGGTATCGAGAGAAGCCACTCGGGCCATACCCTCGGTATCGATTTCGACGAATGTGCGGGGGGTCTCCTGGGTCGTCATCGACCATTCTTCGTCGCCCATGTCAAACGACTCGGACTCGCCGTCGGCCCAGGTGACGACGATGCGGTACTGTTCGCGGAGTTCGTCACCGCGGTCGTGGTCGACGCGTTTGTCACGCTCAAGTGTAAGGTCGTGTCGGTCACACCAACTGCGGAGTCGCTCTACGTCGAAGCGTTTCCCGCCGTCGTCACTCCAGAGAAAGTGTGTCTCGGAGGGATGGCCGCCGAACGCGGGCTTGCGCATAGTTCTCACTTACTGTGATAGAGTAAAAACCACGCGGCCACCTATCGAATTATTGTCCAGTCGAGACAACTAGATCGACTGAAAGTGAATACGTACCGAACAATCAGCCGCGGTTAGGAAGCCAGCGGCCAGCGTTTATGCTGGCCGCCGGGGAGGAGAGGTGGAATCGTCGCGGCCAACACGGCCGCGACTACAGAAAGCGTCGGCGTAACCCAGGCGGATGCCGCGCCGATCGGCGCGACTCCCGCAAGGCGGTCCTGGCGGACATGAAAAGGGCGCAGCGCGGCCCGCCAGGGCCGCGCAAGGGCTTTCAGCCGAAGTTTTCGACCTTCGCCTCGTCAGGCTCCCCACCGGCGGACTCGATCGCAGATGTCGCAGTGTCGAGAAAGTCCGCAAAGCCGTAGACGAAGACTTGTGCGTCAGTCCCGAGAGCGGAGAGCGCGTCCGCGACAGGATCGGTCAGATCCTGACCGTCGGCGACGATGCGGACGAACGCGCCCGACTCCGAGAGCGCTTCCAGCCGGTCCTCGTGAATAGGCTCACTGTCCCGATAGACGACAGCGGCCTCGTGACCATCAGCGACGGCCCGTTCCCCGATCCCGACGGCGGGGCCGACGCCGGGCCCGCCCGCGAGGACGACGACGCGGTCCTCACCCTCGTAGTAGGAACTGCCGAAGGGGCCGGCGACACGGACCGAATCGCCTGCGTGCAGCGCATCCAGCAGCGGGCCGACCGCTCCCTCCGGATCGATCTCGACGGTAACCTCGAACGTCCCCTCGACATCCGGCGAAGAGATGGTATAGAAGCGCGATTCGTCACCCGCGTCGGTTTCGAGGGTCAATTTGACGAATTGGCCTGGGCTGGCCTCGAACTCAGCGGGCGTCTCGAAGTGGATCGCGATCGAGTCGTGGCCGACCGACTCGACGGCAGCGATTTGAAGTGGCGTCTGATCCATATCCCCACAGGAGGGAGGGGGGCGAAAGTCCCTTTCGGAAGACGAAACTTCATTACAGACACTTCGGGTTCCAGAAGGCTTTTCGTCGGGCCAGGGATAGGGCTCTCTAGCATGCATGAGGATCTCAACTGGGCCATCGGTGGCGAGGCTGGCGACGGGATCGACTCTACGGGCAAGATCTTCGCCCGGGCGCTCTCCCGCGCCGGACGCCACGTCTTCACCTCCAAGGACTTCGCCTCGCGCATCCGGGGCGGGTACACGGCCTA